>Ga0126369_10000241_pt1 | contig 35129 bp, 35 predicted proteins | sample PanSoiMetaPlot_1_FD_109646 | JGI IMG/M metagenome (GOLD analysis project Ga0126369, IMG submission 109646) | Tropical forest soil microbial communities from Panama - MetaG Plot_1 | ecosystem: Environmental > Terrestrial > Soil > Tropical forest > Bulk soil | place: Panama | collected 2016-02-17
CGGTCAAGGAAGGCGGTCATGGCCAGCGAGAGGAAGAAGAGTCGCGGGCCATCCATCCGACTCGGCCCGGTTCTCTCCCGTGAAGAGAAGAAGTGAGGTCCCATGGCGAATGTACTCACTGATAGCCAACTGAATGATCTCTACCGAGCTGGGATCGTTCGCAACCACACATTTGCCTTGCGAATGATTTTTCAGGCCGGGCAGGTGGTCGGGGGCACCCCGTTCAGCGAAGGCGAGGAGTTTCTGACTGTACCGGACGCCGGTCCGGAGGCTCCAGTTCCCGTCGTTGCGGAAGTCGCACCACGACAAGGCCCCGTCGCACATCATCAACACACTGATCATGGTCCCGTCGCGCATCATCAACACACTGATCGTACACGCAAAGGAAAGTAGGTCATGGTTTACAGTCCGTCTGACAAGTCCGAACACTACAAGAAGCCCGCCGTCGATCCACGACAGAGGAAGCCGACGAAGCACCTGCCGGTCGCGAGCAAGCGCAAGGGCTCCGCCAAGGGCGGGCGCAAAGGCTTTCTCAAGAACATGGGCGGGATGAAGCTGGGGAAAGACGACAATTGATCGCTGAGATCCTCAGTCGTTGGCTCTTTCCGGTGAAGCCGGAAGACGTCGAGCCCTACGCCGTCGACTGGATTTTCTCTCCTGACGAGGACAACGACGAGGAGAGCGAGACCGGGTTCAACGATCCCAGTGGATGGGAGCCCGGTGACCAGGACGAGGATGAAGAGGACGAGTGATGCCCTGGCAACCTGGTGACGCCAAGCGTCACACCAAGAAAGCCACGAGCGCAAAGAAGCAACGCCAATGGGCTCATGTTGCCGACAAAGCCCTCTCACGAGGGTCGTCGGAGGCGAGTGCCATTCGGCAAGCCAATGCGGTCGTGGCGAGGAAAAAGCGGAAATAGATATGGCAGGAGCACCCAAGGGGAATCAGAACCGACGTAAGGACCGGCTTCTTCAGGCCGCGTTTCGTCGGGAGCTGACACAGAACCCTGAAGACGCATTGCTGATTGCGCAGGCCGCGATTGCGAAGGCCAAAGAGGGGGACATGCAGGCCGCCACGTTCGTGCGTGACACCTGCGATGGCAAACCGGATCACAGGATCGACATTGGCACCGACATTGCCGAAGAACTGGCGGTGATGACCAACGATGAACTCCGAGCAGCCGTCATGGGAAGAATGGCCCCATTTTTGCGACCGGCTCTCCGCAGCCTGGCTCGAAACGGAGAGGATGGGACCGGAGGCGATCAGAGAGCTAATTAAGGTCGATCGGTACTACCTTCTCGTCAAGATCCTCAAGCGCAAGGATCTGCTGCATCCCTGGCTGTATGCGCGCTGCCGTGAAGTCGAGGCCGCGCCAGATGGGTACATCGACATCTGGGCACGCGAGCACTACAAGTCATCGATTGTCACCTACGGAGGGGTGATCCAAGAGGTGTTGAGGGATCCCGAGATCACCATTGGGATCTTCTCGCACGTCAAACCGATTGCGAAAGCGTTCCTGGCGCAGATCAAACGCGAGTTTGAGGCGAACGAGCCGCTGCGCCATTTGTTCCCCGAGATCTTCTACGAGGACCCGCAGCGCCAGTCGCCATCCTGGTCGCTGGACAACGGGATCATCGTCAAGCGCGAGGGGAACCCGAAAGAGGCGACGATCGAGGCCCACGGCCTGGTCGACGGGCAGCCGACTGCCAAGCACTTCAAGCTCCTGGTGTACGACGACGTCGTCACACAGGAGTCGGTGAGTACGCCGGACCAGATCGCGAAGACCACGGAAGCGTGGTCGCTTTCGGACAACTTGGGCAGCATCGGGGGTCGGAAGTGGCACTTGGGAACGCGGTACCACTTCGCCGACACCTACTCCGAGATCATCAAACGCGGCGCGGCTACGCCGCGGATCTACCCCGCCACGGACGACGGGACCCCGGAGGGGAACCCGGTGCTCTTCCCGGTGAAGGTGTGGGAGGACAAGAAACGGGACCAGCTTGAGTCGACGATCGCGACTCAGATGCTCGCCAACCCGCTGGCTGGCAAACAGCGGATGTTCAATGCCGATGACCTCCAGGTCTACGAAGTCCGCCCCCTGACCCTGATGGCGTATCTGCTGATCGATCCTGCACGGTCGGTCAAGAAGGACAGCGCTCACACGGCCATGGTGGTGCTGGGGGTGGATGCCGCCGGCAACAAGTACTTGCTCGATGGCGTTGACCACAAGATGGACCTGATGGAGCGCTGGCGCTGGATGCGGGACCTGTGGGACCGGTGGAGCCGGGCTCCCGGGGTCGTTGGCGTCCAGGTGGGCTACGAGCGCTTCGGTGCTATCGCGGACCTTGACTACTTCAAAGAGCGCCAGCGCATCGAGAACTATCGGTTCGAGATTGTGGAACTGGAGTGGCCGCGGGAAGGCGAGGGCAGCAAGAAGGACCGGGTTCAGCGCCTGGTGCCGGACATCAAGGGGCACCGGTTCTATCTGCCGTATCCGACCAACCCCGAGAAGCTCACAACGGTGCAGCGCCGGATGGTCGAGCAGGGCTACGAGTACCGCCTGGCGCAATCGATTCGCCGGGTGGATGAGAACGACAACCTCTATGACGTGTCGGAACGATTCCGGATTCAGGTGTCGTTCTTCCCCTTCGGTGGCTTGAAGGATCTCGTGGATGCGGTGTCACGTTTGTATGACATCGATCCGGTGACCCCAACCGTCGTGGATGAAACCTACCTTGAACCGGAGTGGACATGAGCGGGTCGACGATGCCACTGCTGAGCTACGGATCAGCGGGGTCCCCGTCAGTGACCTTCGTGATCAACGCAGGCGCGGACGGCGGCGCTTACCCGTTCTTGGGGACATGGGAGACCGGAGGGGCCGGATTCTCGGACAGTCATGCGGGGGAGTACTCCGGGATGAATAACATCGGGAGTGTCTCCAGTCCGGTACCGCCCTTCTTCAAAACACAGCGATTGCTTTGCGCCGGAGAATACAACGGCTTTGGGTTTGGCCCACCGGTCAACGGGGACACCATTTTCATTTGTTTCCCGGCCGGGATGCCACAGAACTTCTTTTCATCGATAAACGTCGTGCACATTGACGCAGGGCCGAACTTCTTTACTGCCAGCGCTGATTACTTCAATTCGAACTGGAGTACCGACGTGGATCCACCGGTCACTGTGTGGGCGTGGCTCAACACGTTGCCTTCTCCGCTCTTCCAGAATGGTCAGTTGACTGAAGTTACATTCAGTCCGTGAGTTAATACATGGCATCCCCACCGCTCCCCCCTCTGCCTGCATCTCTCGGTAGGCAGGTCACCGCGCGCGACTTCAATTTGTTGGAAATGGTGACACGGGCTTGGGGCGGGGAGTTCAGCGCACCAGATCACGCCATCTACACTTTTGGTAACGGCGCACGCCGCTTTGACTCGACCGATCTGGGGGTCACCGGGATCTACAGCCGTGGCGTCTTCACTCTGCTGCTCGATGATACGAATGGCTCTGACATCGACGATGGCAACGGGGCCCCGATCTATTCCGAGCCCTGATGCCGAAGATTCCGGATTACCCGCGGGTCACCTCACTGTTGACCGGGCGGGAACTGATTCCGCTCGATACACAGGTTCCGGATAACCCCACGACGGCTGCTGCGACATCGAGCACGATCGTACAGTCGCTGCAGCCAGGCACGGTGGGGACTGTTGTCGGGGATCTCGGCTATCAGAATAGCCCGATCAGTCTGCAATTCGGTGACTACGTCCTGCAGGCATCGGATGCGGGCGTGACGATTGTTCTGGGTGATGACGAATCCCGTGCGATTGATGCGACGTTCCTGATCCCCTCGGATGCGACAGTCGATCTGCCGCTCGGGACGGTCTTCACGTTCGTCAGCCTGTCCTTGGGTACGCTGACGATCGACATAGACACTGATTCGATGTTCCAGGCCGGGACGACGACGACCGGGCCGTTCACGATGGCGCAGAACCAGACGGGGACTGCGGTCAAGGTCGATACGACCACCTGGCTCATCACGGTATCGCTGGCGGCCCCGCCGCCTCCGGCGACGCTGTGGACGCTCACGAGTAGCGCCACGGGCTCGTACTTCGCTGTGGCGTACGGCAATGGCCTGTGGATTGCAGGAGGCGCTGCAGCCGGGGCGGGACCGCCCGCCACTCTGGTCAAATCGACAGACGGTGGCGCTACATGGTCTACCTTCACGGTAGACCCCAGCGTGATGCTGGCGTGCTATGCGATCCGCTATCTCAACAGTCAATGGGTTCTCGCTGGAGTCGACAATGGTTCTCCAGCGCAGTTGGTTATTTACACGTCCCCGGATGGGGCGACATGGACCAACCGCTTACATGATGTCGGCGGGGTCTCGGGCAGCTTGCCCACCGACGTGCAATGGAACGGCAGCAACTATCTTGTGTTGGATCAAGGAAACAGCAATCGCTGGACATCTCCTGACGGGCACACCTGGAGCAAGAATCTAGGGGGCGGCTCGATCACGTTACTCGGCGGGCTGATAGACCTGCACGGCACCAATTTTGTGACGATGTGGGATCTCACGACTTCTGGATCCGCCAATCAATGTCAGGTGGCGCAATCGAGCAATGGCCAGCCGCCGTGGAATAACTTGGCTAGTGCATTACAAGTGAAACTCAACACACTGGCCTTTACTCCGGCACTTCTCGGGGCCTGTGGTTTGGTGCATCTGGGGTCGACGTACATCATGGGTGGCGGCAACGATTCCTCCAGCAACGTGTTTGTAGAGACCATCACGAACATCAGCCCGTGGACCAGCAGTCTCCACCAGTGCTTCGCGACTGCCACGGGAGAATCGATTTTCGGCATTTGTGCGGGGCCCACGGTGAGCAGCGGGAACCTGTTTTGCGTAGGCGGCACAAACGGCAGTGTCGCGACCTCTGGTGATGGGCTGACGTGGTCGGATGAGACCTCACAGTGTCCGATGACGAACGGGGTCAATGCGCTCGCGGCTGGGCTCGATGGGAGTGGTAACGCGATTTTCGTTGCAGTCGGCTTCAACCAAATCGCAGTGCGCAAGGATCTTTGAGTCGTGGCCAGAATCAGTGAATACCCCGTCCTCACGACGTTGACGGGGGATGAACTCGTGCCCATGGACATGGGGATTCCGGGGACCCCGACGACCGTGGTGGCGAAGGTGTCGACGCTCGTTCAGGGACTGAAGCCAGGGAATAACAACTTCGGTTTCTTGAACATCCCGCTGAACGTTCAGTTCGGAAATTACACGCTCTTGCCATCGGATCAGGGAGCCGGTGTGGAGCTGGCGGCCGGCTTCGGGCCCGCCACGTTCAGTATCCCCTCGGGCCAGCCGCTCGGGACGCTCTTTACGTTCGTCAATCTGGATTCCAACAGTCTGACGATTCAAACGCTTAGTGACACGCTGATTCTGGCGGCGAGTACCACCACGGGTCCACGGACGCTCGCGCAGAACGGACTCGCGACGGCGATCAAGGTGGCGGCGACCACGTGGATTATCTGGGGAGCAGGACTCACATGATGACCCGAGATCTTGGCGTCATGGAGTTTGGCGATGCCGATGAGTTTTCCGACATGGCGCTGGCGCTGCGCATCGGCGAGCTACTCCAGAGAACGTACCCGAATCATCCCTGGATTATCGGGTTTCAGGGACGGGGCCTGGTCATCCGTCACCTCGCCATTGCGAGCGAAGTCGCCCGCGTGATCGGGCGGGAAGGATTCTCGACGCTCCTCCCCCGAGAAAAGCTCGGGACGCCCAAGGAGCTGGCGCACAGCGTCGTGATGTTTGCCGGCGAGCTGCTCGAAGCCTTTGGCCTCCCTCGGGGGCCATGGGACGGCCGCTTGCCCGTTGTCCCCAATTGGAAACACCGACAAGAAAGGAACTTTCAATAGATGGCTGTTTCAACTCCTTGGCGCCCGCAGCCGCCCTCGATCAGTGATCCGCGGCGCGGAGACTCCACGCCATGGGAGCCCGGCGAGGAGGGGGATGATGTCGGGATGGACGTGGGGGATGCCCGGGACGATGAGCCCCCAGATTCCGATGAGGCGCCACAGCCCAATTGGATCCAGCGGGCGCGAGACGCGTTTCAGTTCTCGACCACCTATGTCGACAGCAACTACAGGAAGAGCTGGGAAGACAGCATCCGGGCGTTCAACAGCCAGCATCCGTCCGACAGCAAGTACAACACGGAGCTGTTCCGCAAGCGCTCGAACCTGTACCGACCCAAGACCCGAGCCGTCATTCGAAAGAACGAAGCGGCAGCGGCGGCAGCGTACTTCAGCAATCTGGAGCTGGTATCGGTCGATCCGCTGAACGAGTCGATCAAGGAGTCACGGGCCTCGGCGGATGTGATGGGGCAACTGCTCCGATACCGCCTCACCATCTCGATCCCGTGGTTCCTGATCATGATGGGTGCGATTCAGGACGCGCAGGTACAGGGCGCCTCGATCGCGCACATCTACTGGCGATTCACCGAGCGCTATGACAAGCGTGGGCGCCTCCTGTCCAAGGAGGACCAGCCGGTCATTGACCTGATCCCGATTGAGAATATGCGCATAGATCCGAGTGCGCACTGGCTCGATCCGATCAACACGTCCCCTTATCTCATCCACCTGATCCCGATGTACTGGTGCGACGTGAAGGACCGGATGAACTTTCCGGATCCCAAGGGCGTGCGGTGGAAGAAGTACCCGGCGAGCGCGGCGTTCGCTCGCGGTAACAGCGAGGACGACTCGACCCGCCAGGCTCGTATTGGTCCAGGACAGGACCCCGCCCAGCAGAAGCGGGAGATCAGCGACTACGACATCGTCTGGATTCACCGACACATCCACCGCTGGAATGGCCAGGATTGGGAGTTCTACACCCTCGCCAGCGAGCGGCTTCTGACCAAGCCGGCCTTGCTGTCTGAGAGCGTGTGGCACGGAGAGCGCCCGTACGTCATGGGCCGGGCCATGATCGAGACGCACAAGCCGATTCCGTCGAGCCTCCCGACGATGACTCGGGGCCTCCAGGACGAAGCGAACGACATCCAGAACCAGCGCAGCGACAACATCAAGTTCGTCCTGAACAAGGCGTACCTGGTGAAGCGCGGGAAGAACGTGGACCTCGCCTCCCTGGTCCGGAACGTCCCGGGCCGCATCACCCTGGTCGATGACCCGGAGAAGGACGTCCAGGAGGTGAACTGGCAGGACGTGACCCAGAGTGCGTATCTGGAGCAGGACCGGATCGATGGGGACTTCAACGACATCGCCGGCAACTTCTCCCCGCTCCAGGTGAATACGGCCCGGACTCCTCGGGAGTCCACGCACACGATGAAGATGCTGGCGGCGCCGTCGAATCTGCTCACCGAGTACATGCTGAAGACGCACACGGAGACCTTCGCGCAGCCTGTTTTGCGGCAGCTCATGATGCTGGAGCAGGAGTACGAGACCGATGAGGTGGTCCTCGCGCTCGCCGGCCAGAAGGCCCAGCTCAATCAGAAGTACGGCATGAACCAGGTCACGGACGACTTACTCGATCGACAATTGACGCTCACCGTCAATGTTGGCATGGGCGCCACGGACCCGGTGATGAAGCTGCAGCGGTTCGTCTACGCCGTGATGAGCTTCGCCAATATCGCCCGTCAGCCCCCTCCGGGGCTCGATCTGAAGATGGTGGCGAAGGAATTGTTCGGACTGTCCGGCTACCAAGACGGGGCACGATTCATGATCGAAGGGCAGGACCCAGAAGTCGTCAAGCTGATGCAGCAGAACCAGGAGCTGATGAAGCGCCTGCAGCAGGTCGGCATCCAGATCAAGAACAAGGAAGGCGCGAACGTTGTGAAGCTCCAGGCGACTCGCGAGACGAATCAGACCCGCCTCACGGGCCTGCGGGAGACCAACGAGACCCGCATGAATCTGGAGCGGCTGCGTCTGGGGCAGCAGGCGCAATCGGAGCGGGGGCAACGAGCCCACGAGGTCGGCATGGAAGACATGCGGCAGAAGCAGGCGAGCCGGGAACTCCTCGCGCAGCACATCATGAAGCTCGACGAGAACAACCCGATCTACGCGGCAGACGCGCAGCGTCAGGGTCGCTTGTACGAGACGGCCGGCGGTATGCCGCCCGCGCCCAGTGCTTGACCCCAACGATCCGGTCGTCGAATGGGCGAAGTTCGGCGTCCAGGTTGAAGATTTCATCAATAGCCCGGTCGGTCAGTTCCTGGTGGACAAGGCGCGTGCGCAGATCAACGACGCCCTTGAAAAGCTCCAGGTCGCAGACCCCGAAGATCCGAAGATCATCCGCGCGCTCCAGAACCAGGCATGCGTTGCGGAATCCATCATGCAGTGGCTAGGCGAGGCCATCCGAGAAGGACAAGGCGCGCTCAATGCCTTGAGGGAAGAACATGGCGAATGAGACTGAGACGAAGAAAGAGCCTACCGCAGAGGAAACCCAAGGCGAACGGATCGCTCGCGCCCGCAAGGCCGCGGAGGACCGGAACAACGCTCGGGTGGCTCGTATGAACGAGATCGCCGATCAGAACGACAAGAGCGGCGCGGCAGAGATGCAGGACACGGACGGCAACCGGCTGGTCATGCGGGAGGAGACGCCGGAGGAGAAGGAAGAGGCCGCGGCCCGTGAGGACGCGGAGTCTCAGCGCTATCTCGCGGAGGAGGAAGCTCGGGCATTGCAACAGGAGGGAATCGAGCCGGAGACAGAGCAGGCAGCCGAGAAGCAGGAGCCCGAGAAACCAACAGAGACACAAGCTGCGCAAGACGTTAAGACCATCAATGGGGTGGTTCACTACCTCACCGTCGTCAACGGGCGGGAGAAGTGGCTGACGTTGGAACAGCTCCGCACCGCTGCACAAAAAGTGGAATCTGCGGACGAGTACTTGGCAAGCGCCGCGGCATCGGTTAGGAATAGCGCAAGGCTGGCTCTATCCGAAGAGAAGGACGAGTCCAGCAAGGTCGAATCCGAGCCGGAGGTCGACCTGGAGAAGACGCTCAGCTCCGTGGCAATGGGCGATGAAGAGGCGATTAAGCAGCTCGCATCTGTAGTACGGGGCCTGCAAAAACAGGCTCAAGCAAAACCATCGGCGGTGACTCCCGACGTTTTGCAGCAGTTCGATGAGCGTTGGTCGTTTCGGCGAGCAGTCGAGTGGTTTGAGGAGCAGTACCAGGACGTTCTGAGTGATCCGAAGCTGAAGAAGCTGGTGTACGACAAGGATACGGAGCTTTTCAACTCCGATCCGAAGATGCCGTACAAACAGCGGCTCAAAGCCGCTGGCGATGAAATTCGCGGCTGGATTCAACAGCAGAAGGGCACTCAGCCGGTCAAGGCCGCTGTGACTGAAACCAAGGTCGACCGCAAAAAGACTCTCGTCAACGTGCCGAGTGCTGCCCAACGGCAGACCCCGGTCGAGGACGAGGAAGCCGAAGAGTCCGTGGAGGACGCCATCCAAAAGATGGCGCGAGCCCGCGGGCAGGCCCGGGCAATAGTGCACGGGCGAACACCACGCTGACGAGTCACGCCCACAACTGAAAGGAACGCGTGACTCGCGGGAGTCACGCAAATGGCCGGGCAAGTCTGGGCAGTCAACTCACTCGGTGGCTTCTTCTACAGCCGCCAGCTTTCGAACGTGCTGCGCATGAATGTGCAGCCGTTGACGAAGTTCCGTCAGTTCGCTGACGTTCACGATGTCTCGCAGCAGGGTCGCAAGAAGGGCGACATCTTCACGTGGGACGTGGTGTCGGATGTCGCGACGGCCGGCACGGTGCTCGTGGAAACGAACACGATGCCTGAGACGAATTTTGTCATTACGCAAGGGACCTTGACGATCACGGAGGCCGGTAACTCGGTTCCGTACTCCGGCAAGCTGGACAACCTGTCCAAGTTCCCTGTCGAAGACATCATCAAGAAGGCGCTGAAGAACGACACCGTCAAGGCGATCGATCGCCTGGCGTGGGCGCAGTTCAATCAGACGCTGCTTCGGGTGATCCCGACCGGCGGCACGGGCACGGCGGCGGTCACGTTGTTCACGAATGGAACGGTCACGGGAACGAACTCCATCGCGTACAACAACAGCCACGCGAAGTCGATCACGGACCTGATGAAGGAGCGGAACATTCCGGCCTACATCGCGGACGACTACTACTCGCTGGCGTGGCCGACGACGCTGCGGACGTTCAAGAACTCGCTGGAGACGATCCACCAGTACTCGGACACGGGCTTCAATCTCATCATGAACGGTGAGATCGGCCGCTACGAGAATTGCCGGTACATTGAACAGACCAACATCGCCAAGGGCACCGGCTCTGACGGCGTGACGGTGACGCCATGGGTGAACGGTCTCTCGGACTGGATCTTCTTCTTCGGCAACGACACGGTCGCTGAGGCTGTGGCAGTGCCAGAGGAGATCCGCGGAAAGATCCCGACCGACTTCGGACGGTCGAAGGGTATCGCCTGGTACTACTTGGGCGGCTTCGGAATCGTTCACACGAACGTCACGAACGTCCGCATCGTGAAGTGGGATAGCCAGGCGTAGGGCTACGGGTACCGTTCAACGCCGGGGGTTCGCCCCCGGCCGCGAGCGCTGATTGAAATTGCCCGCTCGGGAGGGTCCGCCCCCTGCGAGCTGGAGCCACTTAAGGCTCGGGGCCAATAACGCTCGGGGGACGGGCAAAGGATGAGGTTCGATCATGTCTGTCAAGAGCATGGCGTATGACAACGCTGCGTACATCGCGCGTGGGTCATTCAGCACAATCATGACGGCCGGTTCGGGTGGTGTGTCGGCGAAGTTTGTCGCGTTCGCCAACATGCTGCTGACTGGCCTCACCACGTTCACGACCATCGTGGGCACGTCCACCTACACGACCGGCCTCACAGGCGGCCCCACGGGTGTCGGCACGGCGGTTGCGGCGACGCAGCTTAGCGTTATCCGCATCACGAACACGGCTGCCCCCGGAGCCTCTGTGGCGCTGGCGACCTCGACCATCGGCCCGTTCACGGTCGCTGGCTCGTTCCTTGGAACGGGTGGCACGGCGACCAATCAGGTCGGTGGATCCAATCAGTTTGCAATCAACACGGCCGCACTGGGTGGCTTGCTGGTCAATCAGGGCGATCAGATCTACATCGTCAATGGCACGGACGGCCAGGCGGTGGAGCTGGTCACCATGGATTACCAGATCCAGCCGGGTGCGTCGGTGGTTGCGTAAGGAGAAGGTACATGCCCACACTGAAGAAGAAGGGTGTCTATGAGTCGCCGCAGGCGGCTCCGGATGAGATGACGACTCCGTACTACGGGGGTGATGCCCCGGAGAAGAAGGACGTCGTCAAGTCCGCCAACGCCCGCTCGACCAAGCGTCACGAAGTCAAGGGTGACGAACTGGCCGATGAGAACGTCCTGCCGACTTCGGAAGGTGAGACGCTCGAAGTCGCCGGCATCAAGGACAACGGGTACCTGACCAAGAAGGGCCTGCCCTTTGGAGTCGCTGTGTTCTACAACACGCTGCCTCCGGGCATGGACATCGAGGACCAGGAACTCGCGGACATCCGGCAGCAGCCGTACAAGGAGATCACGGATCTCGGCTACCCCGGTGACGGCTGGACGTGACTCTCGCGGAGGCTTTCTGGCGGTACGTTGAGAAGACCTCAACATGCTGGAACTGGAAAGCCTCTATAGGGAATCACGGGTATGGCCAACTGACCTTTCAGCAGAAGAAGTACACCGCTCATCGTCTCTCCTGGATGCTGCACTTTGGGCATCCAGGAGCACTGTGTGTGCTCCATCGTTGCGACAACCGCAGGTGTGTGAATCCAGATCATCTATTCCTCGGGACGAGGAAAGAGAATCTGGAGGACATGACGCAGAAGGGGCGGCGAGTAAAAGGGGAATCACACGGTATGAAGAGGCTGACTGAGGCGCAGGTGCGGGAGATTCTGGCCTCGCCGGAAACGTCTCACAGCTTGGCGGACCGGTTCAGCGTGAGTGATTCCGCTATCTATCTGATTCGTCGGCGCCAGCGGTGGGCCCACCTCGAAGGGGTTTCCCCATGAGCAGAATTGTACAAGAGAAGTTCGAATGCAGGTTTCCCATCCCGGACGACGACAACGGGAACTCGTGGGTCTCTGACAAGGAAGCAAGAAATAAAAAGAGACTGCCCGGGCGGGAAGGCCGCCCGGGTGGAGACCTGGCGAGCAAGACGATGGACAACGCGGTGTTTCACCTCGGTCTACCGCCTGGCTCGGACGTCGAGGACCAGGAGGTCACGGACATCCGGAAGCAGCCGTTCTCCATGGGCGGTGAGACGGACGTCTCGAAGGACTGGAACCCGGAAGCGGTTCACCGCGGGTTCAAGCATCTGGAGTTGCGCCCCACGGACGACATGTACACGCGCGAGCACAACGACGCCTTCTACGAGGAGGTGACGGTGGACGGCGTGACAGGGTTCCTGGAGCGCAACAACATGCTCGACCGGCAGTAGCTCTCCACCACGCAACCCTGATCGGCCCCCGCTTCCGGCGGGGGCCTCACGTTCCCATTGGGAACTGAAAGACCAAACATGACGACCAAGCCGGATCCCAACAAGCTCGACACCAAGCGCTCGTACGGAACTGTCTACGGAGATCCGAACATCGGATTCGTGCAGGACAACAAATACTTCAAACCGGATGGCACGCCATATGAGCCCTCCGTTGCGCCACTGGCAGTGAAGGCGGAGGAGAAACCCGCACCAGAGCCAGAGGTGGCGCCCGACAAGCGCAGAGCAGCCCAGTCGGAGGCGATGAAACGGATTTGGGCGGAGCGCCGCGAGGCCCTCGCCAAGCAACGGACGCAGGAAGAGTAGATGGTCTGGAAGATCGACGGCCCGCTCGGTAACGAGTCGGGCAAGATCAAATGGGAAATCGTCAAGTGGACTCGCGGCAAGGGACTGGACATCGGATGCGGTGTCTGCAAGACCTACCCGCACTTCATCGGGGTCGATAACCGCAAAGACACGGCGCTTTTCGGCCAGCCGATCAACCCGGATGTCACGGTCGACACGGCCGAGAAGCTGGACATCTTCGCCAGCGGTTCAATGGACTTCTGTTTCTCCTCGCACCTCCTGGAGCACATCGAGTACGAGGCGGTCCCCGGAGCGCTGAAAGAGTGGATGCGGGTCATCAAGCCCCGCGGCTACCTGGTGCTCTACCTCCCCGATGAGGATGAGTACCCGAAGATCGGGGAGCCTGGCGCGAACTGTGATCACAAATGGAACGTGAGCTACGACCGGTTGCTCGATGCCATGCGGGCCTCGGGGACAAGCTGGGACCTGGTCGACTTCCAGAAGCGCAAAGAGGACTTCGAATACTCGCTGTTCTTCGTGTTCCAGAAGGTCGGGAGTGGCCAGCACACGAGCTGGCAGAAGAAGAAGCGGCCGGAGAAGACGTGTGCGGTGGTCCGGTACGGGGCCATGGGGGACTTGATCCAGGCGTCCTCCGTCCTGGCGGGGCTCAAGAAGCAGGGGTACCACATCACCTTGTTCACGAGCCCCCCGGGCGATGCCATCGTCCGGTTCGATCCGAACATTGATGAGTTCTACCTGCAGGACAAGGACCAGGTTCCTAATCATCTGCTGGGTGAATTCTGGGCCTACCACCGGCCCAAATACGACAAATGGGTGCAGCTTTCGGAGTCTGTCGAAGGCTCGCTCCTCGCGCTCCCCGGACGGGCTCTCCACGAGTGGCCGCCGGCCTTGAGGCACAAGTTTCTCGATCGCAATTACCTCGAAGTGCAGCACGAGATCGCCGGCATTCCGTACGAGCCGGCCATGCGCTTCTACGCCACCGAAGAGGAGAAGAAGTGGGCTCGGAAAGAACGCTCGCGGATGGGCGAGTTCGTCATTGCGTGGCCCCTGGCGGGCAGCTCCGTGCACAAGACATGGGGCGGCCTCGACAACACGATCGCGGCCTTGATGATCGACTTCCCCAAGCTGGATGTCGTGCTTCTGGGCGGTGAGGCGTCCGTACTGCTGGAGCAAGGATGGGAGAAGGAGCCTCGGGTGCATCGTCGTTCCGGGAAGTGGTCGCAGCGGGAGTCGATGGCGTTCATGGACGTGGTGGACATGGCGATCGGGCCTGAGACAGGGCTGATGAATGCGGCGGCACAGTTGCCGTATCCGAAGGTGATCTTCCTGTCGCACTCCACCGACGAGAACCTGACTCGGGATTGGCCGAACACGCACGTGCTCGCCTCGAAACACACGGTTTGCCCTGGTCGAGGAAACAACGAGGCGCCGGCTTGCCACCAGCTTCACTACGGCTGGCAGCACTGCAAGGCCACGGCGGACAAGCTGGCCCAGTGCCAGGCGGATATCTCGGGCGAAGAAGCTTACCGGGTGATCTGGCACGCCGTCACTTGGGCTTTGGAAAAGAAGGTTGCATAGATGGCACTGAGTGGGACCTGGTCATTCACGGTCACACGGGACGACATCATCAGGGAGGCCATGCTGAATATCGGAGCGATCGGAGAGGCGGAGATCCCCACCGCACAAGAAACGACCGATTGCGCACGGAAGCTGAACATGATGGTCAAGCAATGGATGGGGACCATGGACTTCGCTCCGGGCTTGAAAATGTGGACCCGCCAACGGGGGGATCTTTTTCTCGCGCTTACGAAAGGCCAGTACGCGCTCGGGCCCACCGGGGATAACTGGGCGGCGGCCGTCACGGGGGCGACGGCACCGGGGCAGACGTACAACCAGACGCAGTTGAGCGCCAACGCGCCCGCGGGCGCCACGACATTGAACGTCATCAGCACGGCCGCGATGAATGTCAATGACTACGTCGGGATCGTCGTCAATTCGGACATTCAGTGGACGACGATTGCCACGATTACGAGTCCCACGCAGTTCACGATCCCGGCGCCGGGCTTGGCCGCCTCGACGCCGGCAAACAACTACGTGTGGAACTACACGACCAAGGCGCAGCGGCCCATCGCGATCGTCACGTGCGTGCTGCGGAACATCCAGGTGAACGACACCCCGATGAACACGCTGACGCTCCAGGACTACGAGATTCTACCGACCAAGACCATGCCGACGTTCATTGCGGATCCGAGCGCGTACTACTACGAGAGTCAAATCACGGACCCCACGGGACTGTCGGTGATCAATGGCAACGGGCAGTTGTACTTGGACGTGGGTGGCGCGCAGGACGTGACGAAGCACCTGCACATCGTCTACCTGCGGCCCGTCATGGACTTCAACAACCCGACTGACAATCCGGAATATCCGCAGCAGTGGTATCGACCGCTGTGCTGGGGGCTCGCGCGAGAGATCTCCGGCATGTTCGATGCGATCTGGACGCAGGACATGGACGCGAACTATCGCGAGTCCATGGCTATGGCTCACGAGGCGGATGCCGAGACGACCAGCATCTACTTCCAACCGAATTCGGGCGACCCGTTCAGCCCGTAGCCACTCATGAAACTCGTTCAGCTCTTCGGCTACGGGGTGGCCGGGAAGAGCTATGCCGTTACGCGTCAACGCCGGCTGAACTGCTACTACGAGCAGCGGCAGGACAGCGACAAGACGCAAATGGCGATCTACGGCACGCCAGGACTCGTGTTCAAGTTCTCGGTGGCGACGCCTTTCAGTACGCCGATTCGGGGGTTCTTGGGCACGCAGAGTGCGCTCTACCTGATCGCGTACAACCAATTTCAATCGGTCAACGCTACGGGCGGGGTGCTTGCGAGCGGAACGCTGAACACGACGGCCGGGATTTGCTCGCTGGCGTTCAACTCGAATCAAGTCGTGATCGCAGACGGGGCCAACGGCTACCTGTTCCTGCCGGCGTCGAACAGCTTCTCGCTTCTCCCGGCCGCCTTCCCGAATGGGGCTCGAACGGTGACGTTCGTGGCGAGCTTCTTTGTGGCAGAACAGCCCGGGACACAGCAGTTCTTTGTCTCGAACGCCAATGATGGCTCGATCTGGTCCGGGCTCGCGTTCGCCTCGGCCTCCTCGTACTCGGACAACATCCTGGCTGTCGACAACCTGTCCGGCAACCTGGTGATCTTCTCCCAGCAGCATATGGAGTTCTGGCAGAACATTGGGGCGACGCCGCAGCCGTTCGCCCCGATCCTGTCTGCTGCCAACGAATTTGGGCTCGCGGCTCTGTTCTCGCGGGGCCACGTCAATCAGTCGATCATCTTCCTGGCCCAGACCCGAGAGGGTCAGGTGCAGTTCGTGCAGGTCACCGGCTTCAACGCTGCGGTGGTGAGCACGCCGGACATCGACTCCATCATCAATGGATTCTCGACGACGTCGGATTGCGTAGCGCTCACCTACGAGACCGACTACCACAAGATGTACCAGGCAAGTTTTCCCACCGCCAATCGAACGTTTCTCTACGACACGACGACGGGACTGTGGTCAGAGGCGCAGACCGGGGCCTCCGTGGCGCCCACGCGGCACATCGGGAATCTGTCTGCGTACTTCGCCGGCCAAGCGATCATTTCGGACTATCAGACGAATCAGGTCTACACGCTGTCGCCGACTGCGTACACGGACAACGGCGCGACGATCGCTCGCGAAGTGATTACCCGACACATCCTGTCGGACTTCAATCGGGTGCGGATCTCTCAGGTCTACCTGGATATGGAGACCGGCGTGGGGCTCGCGAGCGGCCAGGGCTCGGATCCTCAGATCATGCTCCAGTACAGCAAGGACAACGGCCGCACCTGGAGCGGTGAGCGCTGGGTATCGATCGGAATGATGGGCAAGTACTTGACGCGGGTGCTGTGGAGGCGGTTCGGGTCCACTCGCGATGCCACTTTCAAATTTCGGATGACTGATCCGGTGAAGTTCGTGATCACCAACGGTGCATTGAAAATAGCGGAGCGGCCGACGTGACGACGCCGTTTCTCGCGCCGGTCCCGAATCCTGACATCGTCCCCGGGGCGTTGCTCAAGCCCACCTGGCAGGCGTGGTTCCGGCAACTCTACACGTACGTCACAGCGAACGCTTCGGGTGGCGGCGCGGGCTTCGTCACCTCCGCCCGGCAGATCAACACGACTGCACCGCTGACCGGTGGCGGGGATCTGAGTGCGGATCGGACCATCTCGATCGCACCCAACGGCATCACGGACTCGCTGCTCGCGCAGATGCCGGCGAACACGATCAAGGGAAACAACTCCGGGGTTACCGCCAACGCAGCCGACCTGAGCCCGTTGCAGGTCAAGACGATGTTGTCGTTGGACAACGTCGAGAACACGGCGCTCTCGACCTGGCCCGGCTCCACGAACATCACCACGCTGGGCACGATCACGACCGGCACATGGCATGGGACGCCGATATCGGCGACGGGTGGCGGGACTGGAATTGCCAGCTACACCATTGGCGATCTGTTGTATGCGAGCGCCAGCAATGCGCTGTCTACACTGCCTGATGTAGCTACGGGATCGGTTCTGCGCAGCGGCGGCGTCGGTGCGCCGCCGTCATGGGGTGCGTTGGTCTCGGGAGACATTCCACCGATCAATCTCGCGATCAGCGGCCCGGGCGGCGTCTTCAACAATCTGCCGGTCACCAACCTGGCCGGTGGCGCCGGGGCATCCAGCTCTACCTTCTGGCGTGGCGATGGAACGTGGGCGAGCCCCTCTGGAACAGCGGGTCCTCCGGGTCCTCAAGGTCCGCAGGGCAGCCCTGGTGAAGACGGTGAAGAGGGCGAGCAGGGAGTGCCTGGACCTCCGGGACCCGTGGGGCCTGTCGGACCCACAGGAGCGGTGGGGCCACAAGGGGCTCCCGGGCTGACGGGCGATGACGGCCCCGAAGGTGGCATGGGGCCGCCTGGACCTCCAGGCCCGTCCGGTGCAGATGGTGCCGTGGGCGCCACAGGCCCGATGGGTCCTCAAGGTTTCACCGGAGAGACGGGAGATGAAGGACTGCAGGGCGACATGGGTCCGCCTGGTCCGCCCGGACCCACAGGTAACACGGGCGCCACGGGGCCTCAGGGCATCCCTGGCCTGACGGGTGACGATGGTCCGCAAGGAGATCTCGGCCCTCCGGGGCCGCCTGGACCGCAAGGCGCCACGGGAGCTACAGGCCCCGCTGGACCAGCGGGACCACCGTATCCCACGTTCTGGGACGATCCGGGGGATCCCTTCCCGCAGCCGCCTTTCGATCAGGGAGCGTCCCCGATTTGGTCCGGCGTGCAGACGTTCGCTGCAGCCGTTTCCTTCGCTAGCGCTGTTTCCTCGGCCGGCACGCTGTTCCTCAACAACACCGGAACGTCCCTGGTACTGAACAACAGCGGGGGCGCGGCGGACGCCAAGAATGTCCGCATCAACTACAACGCCTCGGGCAACTTCAGCGTCTCGTCCGCCACGGATGCTGCGCCAACGACAGGCGTCACGCCGATCATCAGCACGGGACGCACGGGGACGGCCTGGACCAATCTGACCTTCGGTAACACGACGGACAACCCGACGTACACCTTCTTGGGGTCCGGTGCCGTTACGCTCGGTTCCGGGGGGCTGACGACCAGCGGGTCGGTGACGACCAACGGCATACTAACCATCAGCTCCGCAACTCCTACGCAGGATCTGTTTGCGAGTGGTGCGGCATTAGATCAGAAGAACACTCTGATCCGCTTGAACGGCTCCGGTGCGTTCGCGATCTCGTCTGCCACGGACGCCGCACCGACGACGGCTGTCACGAACATGTTGGCCGCTACCCGCTCTGGCGCGGCGTGGCTCGCCATATCTTTCGGTAACGCAACCGACAACCCGTCCTATAGCTTTGCCGGCACAGGCGCTGCGACGTTTAACGGGCATGTCGTCATCGCCCCTCCGGCCGCGACTACCGCGCTCACGATCACATCCCCGGCATCCAACACCGTGCCGGACCTGCAGATTCAGGCGGGGGCGGGCAGCGTTGCGCGCATCAGCCTCATGGGCAACGGCGGAGTCTTCGCCACCTCCGACTTCCTGATCGCGCAGGACGGCTCCAGCAACGCGAACCTATCGAACCGCGCCAATGCGAATATGAATTTCGCGACCAACGGGGGCACCCGTATGGTCATCAACAACAACGGACAGGTGGCGATCAACGCCCCCAGTGCGGCCACCGCGGCGCTCACCGTGACCGGTGCCAGCGGTGCGGTGACGGCCATGTCCGTGACCGGCGCGAGCGGATCGGAGGCGGCCACCTTCGTCACCACGGGAGCCTCCCAGGCAGTCCTGGTGCAGTCGGCGCAGGCCCAGACGATGCAGATGGACACCACGAACGCAGGCGGTGGTTTCTTCGTCTACACCCGCAGCAACGTCGGTAAGGGGTTCCTTGGGGATTCCTCGCAGCTCGATGGCGGCACGCTCGATGATTTCACGGTGCGCAGCAATGCCGCGCTCGGGCTTTCTTCGGGAGGCGGCACGCGTCGCCTCACGATCGGCAGCGCCGGCAACGTCACCATCAACGCGCCTAGCTCCGGCGATGCGCTTACCGTCAATAACGTATCGGGCGGACAGACGATCGCTGCAGTGGCGCCCGCCACAGTCGGCTCCGAGATCGCGGTGCGTGGGAATGCCAACACGAACGCAAACGCGCTGATCCTACAGCAGGATGCATCAAACAACGCGCACATCCGCAACCTGATCACCACAGGGACACTGGGCTTCGGCACAGGATCGACGGACGATATTACGATTGGCGTCAACGGCAACGTCAACGTGGCCGTGCCGAGTAGCGGCGACACACTGACGGCGACAGGCGCCGCTGGCGGCTTCGCAGGCGTCTTCAGCGCGAATACGACCTCCGGTTCCTCGAAGGGCATGTACGTGTCAGGCGGCACGACCTCGGCCGACATCGCATTCCAGGTTCAGAACGCCGCCAAGACCAGCGACTACTTCAAGATTCTGGGCGACGGTGGCGCGATCATGGGCGCTCCGACCGGTGGCGACATGGGAGCGGGCACGCTCAATGTCGCTGGTGGACTGTTCATCAACGGCTCCGCGGCGTTCCCGGTCGGCGCAAATCCCACGGCCTCGGTTGGCCTGACGGCGGTCAACGGTGTCGCCACCACATTCATGCGCTCGGACGCAGCGCCTGCGCTGTCGCAGTCGATTGCGCCGATATGGACTGGCGCACATACATTTGCATCGTCTACCAACTTCATCCTGAACCGTCCAGCCGCCGCGCTGAACCAGACCAACACGATTGAGTATCTGGATGGGACTGGGGCGTTCATCATCGCATCCGCGACGGATGCAACTCCTAGCGCCCCTGTTACGCGGCTCATTGCGGCGGCCCGATCCGGAACGGCCTGGACGGGCGTGACGTTCGGTAACGCTACAGACAATCCGTCCTACGCATTTGCCGGGACCGGATCGGTGACCTTCTCTGGCACGCTCGTCGTGCCAAAAGTGACCGTGGGCTCCGGCAATCTCACGGTGAACACGGAGGCCGCGACTACCTTCGTGCCGCAGGTCCAGAACAACCTTGCGGGTTCTGCTGGCTACCTGGTGAGCCGCTGGTCGGCTGACGGTACGCAGCCGCGATATGTCTTCGCCAAGTCTCGCGGCACAGTCGTGGGCACTTTCGCGACCGTCGTTTCCGGGGACACCCTCGGCTCGCTGCTCTGGGACGGTGACGATGGCGCCACCTTACAAGCCGCCGCCTCGATCGCTGTGCAGGTGGATGGGGCTCCGGCCGCTGGGAGCATGCCCGGGAAATTCTTCTTCCAGACGACACCGTCTGGCTCGAATGTCCCCGTGACGCGCATGCAGATCAACAGCAGCGGTAACGTAGCCATCTTGGCGCCCACATCCGGGAATACCCTGACGGTGACGGGCGGGGTCGGTTCGACACTGGCCCCTTTGGCGCTGGCATCCACTGGCGGCACCACTAATGGCAGCGTGGAGCAGTACTTTGATACGAACGGGAATCTGTTCTACTTTAACGTGACGGCAGGCGGGGCCAATACCCGTATGGGTACAAACGGGGCAGCCGGCACCGCAGGGTTTGTCACCAACAATAAAGACCGTATCGTTGTCAACGCCGCGGGGAACGTGACGGTCCAGACACCGGACTCCGGCGATGCGTTGACCGTCGACAACGTTTCGGGTTCGCAGGCGATTGCCTGTATAGCCCCCGCCGCAACCAACTGCCAGGTCTCGATTCGCGGAAATGCCAACACGAACTCGAATGCTCTGGCGCTGCAGCAGGACAGCGCCAACAACGCCCACATCCGAAATCTGATCACTACTGGTTCGCTGGGTCTTGGGACCGGATCGACGGACTTCATCACGATCAGCAGCGCGGGGATCATCAGCACGATCGCTCCGACCACCCCTTCTGCCAACGGGGCGGTGCAAATCGCGGGCGGGACTACCGCCAGCAACTCCTTCGGATTGGATGTTAACAGCGGAACCAATTCCTCGGACTTCGGAATACGAATTGCCAATGGCGCGAATAGCGCCGTGCTGTTCAAGGTCCCTGGAGACGGGTCTTTCCAACTCGGGTGGAATGGGACGAGTTCGAGCCTCATCGGAGGGGCCGGTGGCAACCTGAGTGCGTCCGCGCCGACCAGCGGCGATAACCTGACGGTGACCGGCGCCTCGGGCGGATTCGCGGGCGTGTTCAATGCGAACACGACCTCCGGTTCCTCGAAGGGTCTGTACGTGGCGGGCGGCACGACTTCCGCTGACATTGCATTCCAAGTGCAGAACGCTGCCAAGAGTACGGACTACTTCAAGGTGATCGGGGACGGTGGCGCGGTGATGGGCGCCCCGACTGGTGGAGACAAGGGCGTCGGTACGATCAATGTCACGGGTGGCTACTACGTCAACGGCGTGCCGGTTCCCACGCCAACCGGCCCTGCGGGGCCGTACTACTTGTTCACCGAAGAGGCGGGGGACCCACTTCTGGTCGCCCCGCCACTCGATCAGGGCGCTCCGAACAATTGGAGCAGCCCACAGATTTTTTCAGCGCTCATCAACCCCAATGCAGGATTTTCCGGCAGTAGAGCAGTAGTGGGCAGCCTGCACGGCTCGCTCGCTAACACGGACGCAGGCACGGGTTCGGATTGCTATTTCAGCGCTTCCAACGGCGCCAACTTGCTCTATATGGGCGTCTCAGGAACCGGTTACACCGGGACAGAGTGGTCAGGAGGGCCTGCCGGGCCGCAAGCGTTCCTCGGCACCGGCAGCGGCGTGGCGTTTCCGTTCACCTTCGGAACGCAGAACATATACCGGGGCCAGATCAGCTCAAGCGGTAATTGGATCATTGCTGCCCCAGGCTCCGGTACTGCGCTCACCGTCAATGCGATTGCCGGAGGGGTAGGGCTTCAGGTGAGCGGCAGCGGCGCCGTGAACGAAAACATCTTGTACAACGCGACCAGCACCGGCTACACCAGCATGCGTTGGTACAACGATCAGCTAAGTGGTCTGCGATCGTTGGAAATCGACTACTCCGGTTCTGCATATGCCGGGGCTCTGGTCAGCGGCGGGCCGACTGGCGAATCAGCGTCTATCGCTGTGACGGGCGCATTCCCTCTCACCTTCGCAACGAACAACACGATGCGCGGGCAGATCAGCGGGAGCGGCAACTGGACCATTCCTGCTCCGGCGAGTGGCGCCGCACTTGCGGTAACCGGCGCTGCCAACGCAAATGCAGTTACGGTTCAGGCCCAGAACGTTAGCGGTCAGGCGTACGGAATGCAGATTAACGCCGGAACGAACAGCAGTGATTGGTGCTTCAACGCGGTCTCTGTTATCTCGACGCCGTACTTTCGGGTGCGTGGTGATGGCGCGATCATTGGGAATGGACCTGTCGCAGCCACCCTCGTTGATATGACGCCGGACTTCGGCTCCTACACCGGACAACTGTCTGGCATAACTACCGTCGTCACCGGCTCGATTCGCTTCGCACGCATCGGTCAACTTGTGATGATTTTCATTCCGGCGATGACCGGCACCAGCAACGCGACCACCTTTACGATCACGGGCTCACCACCGGCAGGGATCATCCCGACGCGAGCCATGGCGTCGTGTTCTGCGCCATTGGAGAACAATGGCCTATTCATCGTCGCGGAAGTGCGGATGACCACTGGCGGGACGATTGAGTTTGCATCGGTGGGTAGCACGACTGGGTTCACTGCATCCGGGACCAAAGGGGTCTGGATGGATATGTGCTTCTTCTACTTTACGAGTTAGCTCGTAACTCTTTCTCAACCTGAAATGGCCCGCCTCGCGCGGGCCTTTTCATTTTTGGGCTCTCGGAGGGTCAATCGATGGCTTCGCAACGTGTCTTCAAAACTGTCGCCGCGCTCACGAACGCGGCGGCCAACATTCTGAATGGCGCGATCACCTCGCTCGCCGGTCCGGTGGGGTGGACGGCGATCCAGCCGCGCCTGACCCTCAAGCACATGCGGGCCGTGAACAAGACGGCGGCCTCGCACACGATCACGCTCTATATCGGCCTGACAGGTGGCTCGGCGGCCGGTACTGAGTTTGCCTGGAACGCCTACACGATTCCGGCAAATAGCTACGTGGACTGGTACGGCTCGATGCCGTTGGAGTCGACGGACTTTCTCACCGGGCTGGCTGATGCCGCGACGTCCGTGACGATCAACCTGGAGTACGAGGGCGGCTTCCAGTAAGGAGTGACATGTCATGAAAGAAGTTGCTGAAGTTTCCATCAGGCTCGACATGCTCGGATTCACGGCGGTTGAGCAGGCATTGAACGTCGCGGTCCTCAACTCGCAGTCGGTCCTGGCTACGATTCGACGCCAGGCCCAAGAGCAGATCGACGCCGCGCAGCTCCCGGCGGAAGCGCCGACCAAGCCCGCCAAGCGAAACGGACAGGCAGAGTCCAAGCCCTCGTGAGGAACTTCCTGCGCCTGGCGCAGGGGTGCGACCACCATCGTCTGGTCCGCCACGATCCTCATGGCCAAAGCCTCGTAGGAGTTTCCAAGTGAAGACGATGACAACGTTCGTGCTTCTGCTCGTTTCTGTCGTGGCGAACGCGGAAACCGTACAACTGACTTGGGTGAATCCGACGCTGTACGTCGATGGCACGGCGTTGCCGGTCACGGACATCAATCAGACGCGAATTGAATACGGAACCTGTGCGGGCGGTCCTCCGTACGTATTCGGAATGAAGGTCGGGGAGTTCATCGCCGCGGGCGGAGCGACGCACGTCATCAGCCCGTCCTTGGGCGCGGGCCTGTGGTGCTTCCAGGCGTTCACCATGGCCAAAGGTGTGGAAAGTCCCCCGAGTCTTTCGACGTTCGTGGGCATCTCGTCTCCGTTCCCGAATCCGCCCACCAACTTGCAGGCCACGCTGTCGTCGGTGCTGAGGGCTACCGAGACGTCTCCACCACGCGCAGCAGACGGGCCGAAGTCGCCAGACGATCTGAAGTCGAAGCCATCGAAAAAGAAAGGGAGCAAATGAATGTCTACGACCGTGACGCTGGTCATCACATACGAGCTGGCCGGAGGGTATCCGTCCACCGTCGTGATCGATCATGTCCAGGCTCATCTCTCCGGTGATAAGGGCTATAAGGCCGACCAAAACGTGCTGCCCAACGCGGAGCAGGTGGTCTTTAAGGATCTGCCGGATGACGTGTACGTCTGCAAGCTGACATCGATCGATCCTTCCGGGTCGCCGGTTGCGACTCCTTTCAGTTGGAGCTTCACCGTCCCCTCGGCGCCGACGAAGGAGATCAGCCTCCCAAGCATCATTACGGTTGTACAGACACATGAAACAGGAAGTCACGGGCCATGACGACGGTGGTATTGAGTATCGAGTACGAATTTGAAGGCGAGTACCCGGATCGAACGATGGTCGATCACATCGAGGTACAGCTCTCCGGGACGTTGGGATACCACGTGGTCCAGAACATCCTGCCTCTCACCGATCAGGTGAAGTTCGAGAATTTGGTGGATGACACCTACACCTATGTGTTGAGAGCGATCGACCCCACGGCTGCGCCGCTATCGGCTTTCAGCGGCACATTCAAAGTGCCTTCGCCGGCCATGATCTCGCTCAACATTCCGCGGGGCGTCAAGGTCATCCAAGCATGAGGAATTTCCTGCGCTTGGCGCAGGGGATCGATATGCAGCCCCTCATGCTGCAGATCATCCGGCAACCGCAGTTGTGGAAGGCCGATACGTACCTACGGGACTACCCGCAGGGGCCGTTCAACGACGTTGACACGATCTTTCTGCGCTTCCCACCGGCATCCGTCTCAGAGCTTGAGCGCTCGCAGAAGGATCAGCACGAGTGCGTCTGGATGGATGGCGCGATCCATCTGCCGGCGGCGAGGCGAATGATCTTTAGCCTGATGGCCAGCGTTGAGGGCGAACGCCTCGGGCGAGTCATGATCAATCGCATTCGTCCAGGTGGTCGGATCTACCCGCATTCGGATACGCCGGTCCACGCGGACTACTGGGACCGCATGCACTTTGTTCTGCAGGGCCTGCCGGGCTCCAACTTCCGCTGTGGAGATGAGCAGGTTTACATGGCGACGGGTGAGGTGTGGTTCTTCCGCAATGAGCTGGAGCACGAGGTGCAGAACGCCAGTGCGGCCGATCGGATCCACATGATCTGCGACATCCGTTGTTCACGGTTCGACTTCAAAGGAGAGCTGCCAACGCAGCCAGTGAAATGATCTTTTGTGTCGAGTCGTTCATGGAACGACTCCCGGAATTGAAGCCGCTCTTCCCGCTGCACTGGAAAGAGCTGGCGCTCGACCAGGACAAAGTCCCTCTCGATCCGCAGTACGACGTCTACGCTGAGCGCGAACGACTCGGGCAAATGCTGTTCGTCGTCGCCCGGGAAGAGGGGCGCATGGCCGGCTACTTCGTCGGGTTCATCGCTCCAGGGCTTCACTACCGCACCTGCCTCACGCTGACGATGGACATGTTCTGGATCCATCCGGATTTTCGGGGGAAGGGAGCCGGCTCGCGATTGTTCAAAGCCGTCGAGCAGGAAGCTCGCCGTCGTGGCGTCGATCGCATGTTCGTGGGCTCGAAGCTCCACAAAGATGCGTCCTGGCTGTTCGAGCGACTCGGGTACCGGGAGATCGAGCGCTATTACTCCGTTTGGTTGGGAGACAAATAAATGGTAGCCGCAGCCGTCATTGGCGGAGTGGTGTCCGCCGCCGGAAGCATGTACGCGGGGCATAAGGCATCCCAAGACACCGCCAAGGCGAGTCAGGCCGCGATTGCGGAGCAGCAGGCGGCGCTTGATCAACAGGCGAAGATGACCCAGCCGTATCGGGATTTCGGTTCATCGGCGATCCCTACGTTGCAATCACTCCTCGGTATTGCGCCCCAAGCAATGACTTCCGCCGCTGTGCCGGGCTCTCCAGGAGCGCCGGGAGCGCCGGGAGCCCCCTCGACCGCGGTCCCGCAGGCGACAGGGCTGGGCGCCGCGGTGCCTGGAGGCGGGAATGCTGCCGGACCTGGCGCCTCCATCGCGGGAGGACTCGATCCACGGCTCACCGCGACGGGCAACGTCGATCCGCGACTCGCGGCGCTGCAGAACACTCCGGGCTACCAGTTCGTGCAACAGCAAGCCAACGACGCAGCGGTGAACAAGGCGACCGCTATGGGGCTGGGGATGTCTGGCAATACGCTCAAGGCACTCTCGGACTACAACGCAGGACTGGCCTCCACGACCTATCAGCAGAATGTCGACAACCTGATGCGGGCGACCACAATCGGAGAGCAAGCGGCGGCCGGTCAGTCGGCCAACATCGGCCAGACAGCCTCGAATGTCTCGAACATCATCAGCAATCAGGGGCAGACACAGGCCGGAATCGACGCCAACGAGGTGAAGGGCGTGACGGGGGCTTTCACGAATACCCTGAATACGTTGGGCGGGCTACAGAAACCCGATGCGGTGAACACGCCAACGCAAGGAGTGCAGTCGCCGGTTGCCAGTTTCGATCCGTACGCAACGCTCAATCAGCCGGGCACCATGGGAACGACCACCAACTTCGAAAACCCTGAATACGGCGGCGGAACGACCACGTTGTTCCAATAAGGATAAACGGCCATGGCATTTGACCCTTCTGTTATCGGTGACATCGGGAGCAACACTCCCGACATGGTCAAAGCGAAATCCAATGCCTACACGCTTGCGGCTCAGATGGACCAGAACGCTTTGCGCAAGATTCAGCTTCACGATGCGGAGCAGACGTACGCCGACCAGGAGAAGGCGAAGCAGATCGTCAAGGGCGCCAAGAATGATACGGCGGAGGATCGCTTGGCGACGGCCGAGAGACTGCGGAAAGAAGTGGGGCCGGAGTACTCGAACAAATACATGCGGGAGATCCAAGGCGTTCAGTCCGGCGATTACGAGAACCAGATAAAGAAGATGCAGGTTGCCTCGGCTCAGCAAGAGCTGATTGTTGATGCCGTGGACTCGGTTGTCACGCAGGTGCAGCAGTTCAAGGCGAACAATCCGAATGCCACGAATGCGATGCTCGATGCGAAGACGCAGGAGCTGGGGGCCGCTGCGCTGCAAGGTCTCGCGCAGTCGCATCCTGAACTGACCAAAGCGATCGCTGGCTTTGCTCAATCTCAAGGGGCTTCCACCTACCAAGGATGGAAGGCCGCGGAAGCGCAGAGCAAGGAGGGTCGCGCGCGGATTCAAATGCACCTGAAAGAACACGATGACATGCTTAAGGACCAGGATGCGCGCCGCAAGGACGATGAACTGAAGAATCAGCAACGCCGAACAGACATTGCGGAGGACGCCCAGCGACTGAAGGAGAAGCAAGACGCTGAGAAACAAAAGGAGAAGGAGGAGGGCTTAATCGACGATCCAAACTTGCGGTTCATGGCTGATCAGTACCTCGCGGGCGATAAGTCTGTGCTTCAAGGGATCACCCGCGGGAAGCAGGGACAGAAGAACATGGTCAACCTGCGCGCCATGATTCGCGAAGAAGCGATCAAGCAAGGGTTGAAGCCGGTCGACGTCGCTGCTCGCATGGCCTCGTACGCTGCGTTCGTGGCCGAAGAAACCTCCGTGGGCAAGCGACAAGCGACCATCCTGACGGCCTCGAAGGAGTTCGACAATGTCAGCGATATCGTGGAGTCGGCATCGAAGAAGGTCGCCCGGGGCAACTGGGTACCGATGAACGTGATGATCCAGAAGCTCGATCAGATGAGGTCGGATCCGAAGCTCGGCAAGTTCGCGCAGGCGATCGACACCACGGTCAACGTGTATGCCAGGGCAATCGCCCCGACCGGCGTGTCGACTGCAGACGCTCGGCAAAGGGCGCTGGATATTCTGTCGTCGGCCACCAGTCAGGAGGACTTTGACGCGAAGCTGGACGTCATGAAGCAGGAGATCCAGGCCGCGATTGATTCGCCGGATGAAGTGAAAGAGATGATCCTGAAGAGTTTCGAAAACTCCAGGAAGCCAAAGCCGGGCTCGCCTGCGGCTGCCGCCGCTGCGGCGACTCCTGGAGCCGGTGCACCGTCTCTCAATGCGAGCGCGGCCCCGGGGGCTCCGGGACCAGGGCAGATCACGCCAGTGACGCCACCATCTCCGCCGCAGACCGTTCCGCCGGGAGGTGCTCCGCCAGGAGCTGCGCCTGCGGGTAAATATGGGCCAGGTGGCATGGGGCTCTGGTGATGGCTACGTGGGCTGAAGTCACTTCGAATCCGAAGTACCAGCAACTTCCGGACGACCAGAAGGAAGCCGCGCGCAACGAGTACTTCGACACGGTTGTGAAACCCAAACTCAAGCCGGATCAGGTCGACGCCGCGCGCTCCGAGTTCGACAAAACCACAAGCCGGGCAGCGAATAAGGCGCCCGCCCCGGGAACCCCGGAGAGAGCGAAAGAAGAGGAGAACGTCGGCCCAGCGGTGGCGCGCATGCTCGCGCAGGAGGTGGGGGACATCACGACCGGGAAGCCTCTCGCAGAGACCGCCTTGCACGTCGCCAGCGGCATTGCGTCTCTTCCGGTGCAAGCCGCTGGGAGCGTGTATGGGCTCGTGACGGCCCCTCCGGGCCTCAAGGCGAAGACAGCGGCGGAGAACGCGGCGGCGGTCGGTGAGGCGATGACATACCAGCCTCGCTCGCTCAGCGGTCAGGCTATGTCGAAGGGCGTCGACACCGTCATGGGCCTGGTCCCCAAAGCCGCCGACTATGTGACCGGTGGGATCGCAGAGAACCCCACCGTCAAGAAGATCTTCGGCAACACCGGGGGCGAAGTGCTCCAGGGTCTGTCCAATTGGTCCATCCAGGCGTTGGCGACTGCTCTGGGACCGAAGGCGATTGGGAAAGTGACCGGGGCAGTCAGGGGCGCGGCTGCCGGGGCTGCCGAGACGGCTGCATCGAGGGCGGCGGCGAACGAGGCGGCCGTTGCCAAGGCGAAAGCGTTCGTCGAGAACAAGTCGGGCGTGAAGTGGGATGACCTGACCGACGATATGAAGGACAAGCTTACCCTGGTCGCCCGCCACTCCCCCGACCTGCTGGAGCAGGTGAAGCCCTCATCTGTGGCCAGGGAGTCCCGTCTGCAGCAACTCAAGGTGCCCGCAACCAAGGGAGACATCGAGCGGAACGTTGCGCAGAAAACCCACGAAGAGACGCTCAGCAAGGGGCCGCAAGGCGAGCCGATTCAGAACATTCGGGCGGCACAGGATGTCCGGTTGCATCAATTGGTGGATGAATCCCGTAAGCAAACAGGCGCCAGGGCGGAGACCCGGCGGCAGGTCGGGGAGAGCGTGGAGGGCGCGCTCCGCGGCGCCAGGGAGGAGCATCCGCAGAAGTGGGGCGTGTCGGAAATCGCTAAGGGGTTGAAGTCCACCGCGAAGCAGGTTTGGTCGAAGGCCAATTACAATCGTCTGTACAACATCGCCCGCAAGACAGAGCCCGAAGCCAGCGTATCAGCGAAGCCATTGGTTGACATGCTTGAGAAGGAAGGCGGCCCAAGAAATCCAGACATTCAACATCTCGGATGGCTTCAGTCGTGGTTGAACAAGGCGAGAATTGTCGAAGAAGCTCCGAAAGACGAAGGGCCGCAGCTTGTCGATGCGAAAGGCAAGCCGTTCAAAGAGGCGCCTGAAGGTCCGCAAATCCGCAACGTCAAGCTCGAAGAACTGCAGGATCTGCGGACAAGGGCCTCTGAGATTGCAAGAACCCCCACCAAGGATGCGTATTACGCCGGCAAGGTGGTAGAGGCGATCGATGCGGCCATGGAGAAGACTCCTGCCGCGGCCAAGGCATGGAAGGCAGCGCAACAAGCGTTCAAGGATCACAAGATCGAGTTCGAGGATCAACGGCTTGTGCGAGATCTGTCGGAGATGGATTCGCGCACCGATCCTAAGACGGCGCTCGAAGAGACTGGGAAGGCCGTGCGGGATGCCTCGGCCGATGAGATCAGGGGTCTCAGAAGGACGCTGACTGAAGGCGGCACGGCCAAAACACGGAATGCCGGCCGGCAGGCATGGCGGGATATCCGTGGATCTGTGATCGATTATCTGCGGGAGCAGGCGAACAAGAAAGAGAACGTGGGGGCGGAGGATCAGCAGGAGTTCACGGCTGGGTTTGCCCACGCCGTGCTGGAGTTGGATCGGGACGGAAAGCTTCAAGCCCTGTTTGGCAAGGAGCAGGCGGCACAACTGCGGAAGGTCGCGCAGGCGACGAGAGACGTCCGTACAGGCCCTCGCAAAGGGGTGTCCGGCTCCGACACCGCGGCGAATGAAGAAGCCAAGGCGCAGCGGGAGCAATTGGCATTGCTGGAGAAGCTGGAGAAGGCGCCAGATGTGGGCTACGGGACCGGGATCGTCTCGAAAGGCGCTGGTTTCCTGAAGCGGAGAAGCCAGGCCAAGCAGACGGCGAGAGACGTCGAATCCGCCAAGCGCTCGCGCCTGACAGAGGCGGCCACGGACGCTAAGGCGCGGGCAGAGCGAGCCGAGAAATCTCCCCGTAAAGCACAGAACCGTCGCACCCTGGCGGGCGCCGCAGTCGCATCGACTCATCCGATGACGCTCCAGGAGGCGGAAGCCGTCCGGAACAAGCAAAAGGAAGATGCGCGGCGCGAGGAAGAGAACGACAAACGAGAAGCAGAAGCGCGTCGCAAGACGCGACGAGAAGCGGAAGCCAGCCAGGACTAATCCAACGATGGAACACGAGAGCCGCTACGGCACCACCGTAGCGGAGGGGGAGCCGTGCGCCTATTGATCATCGATCACGATGGGGTGGGGCTGGCTTTCGCCTTGCGCTGTGTCAAAGCAGGTCACGCAGTCCGCTGGTTCATTCGGCCGAAGGAATCGAACAGCCCCACCGTAGGGGATGGGTTCAAGGGCATCGAGAAGATCGACAACTGGATAGGGTCCGTGAAGTGGGCGGATCTCATCTGGTGTTCGAGTAACGATGCCTACCTGCCGAAGCTCGATGCGCTGCGCAAGCAAGGGGTGAAGGTATTCGGTCCCTCGACCGAGTCCGCGGCCCTGGAGATCAAGCGCGCCGAAGGGATGAAGTTCTTCGAGCAGAACAAGATCCAGGTCCCGCACTACGAGCAGTTCAAGTCGCTGAAGGATGCGGAAAGCTACATCCGCAAGAACGAGAAGCGATTCGTCTTCAAGACCCTCGGGGATAACGAGGACAAGAGCCTTTCGTACGTCAGCAAGACGCCGGCCGACATGATCGCGCGCCTGCAGCTCTGGCAGAAGATGGGGCTCAACCCTAAGGGGCCCGTGATGCTCCAGGAGTTCATTCCTGGAGTTGAGTTCGCAGTCTCGGGATGGATGGGCTCGGATGGATTCATCGGCAGGCCGAACGAGAATTTCGAGTTCAAGAAGCTGCTCTCTGGAAATTGCGGACCGAACTGCGGCGAGACCGGCACAGTCATGAAGTACGTGGCCGGGTCCGTCCTGGCCGAGATGGTGTTGTTCCCACTGGAGCCAGCGCTGCGCAAGCTGGGGCACCTCGGGGACATCGACGTCAATTGCATCATTGATGAAGCGGGCCATCCTTGGCCGCTGGAATTCACGGCTCGGTGCGGCTGGCCGGCGTTCAACATCATGCTCGCCGAACACAAGGGCGATCCGGTGCAGTGGATGCTCGATGCCTGCAATGGAAAGGATACCCTCGAAGTCTCACCGCAAGTCGCCTGCGGGATCGTGCTCGCGATCCCGGACTGGCCGTACAGCGAAAAGAAGCCAGAGGAGAAGACCGACATTCCGATCTACGGGGTGACGGACAAGAACCGGCAGTTCATCGCTCCACAGTCGATCAAGCTCACCAAGCAACCCGCCATGGAAGGGGAGAAGGTCGTCGAAAAGGAGATCTGGACCTCAGCGGATGATTACCTCGGGGTCGTCACCGGGATGGGACGAACCGTCAAGCGGGCCTGTGAACGAGCCTACGCCACGGTGAAGCAGCTCCACGTCCCGGATCTCATCTACCGGGATGACATCGGGGAGCGGCTGAAAGAAGAGCTACCCAAGCTGCACAAACACGGATTCGCCACGGAGTTCGAGTACACGTAGATGGCTACATACTATCTCACGCCGATTTCCTCGATCTTCCAGTTCTTCAGCAATCAGGGGATCGTGCTTGCCGGCGGGCAGGTCTTCACGTACCTGGCCGGCACCACGACTCCACAGACCACGGTCACCGACATCACCGGGAGTGTGAACAACTCGAACCCGATCATTCTCGATACCTCTGGCCGACTCCCCGGGGTCCAGGTTTGGCAGCCCGGCGGTGTCGCACTCAAAGTCGTGGTGCAGGACAAGAACAACAATCCGATTGGCCCGACCTTCGATCAGATCTCCGGCATCAACGATCCTAGCGGCTTGCTCGCGCCCTTCTCCGGCGCCGGCAAGGGTCAGGGTGCGGACCTGGTCGCGAACGCGATGCGCTCGTACGACATCTTCGCTTCCGTGCGGGCCGGGGTCACGCCGGTCCTCCAGCCAGGTCAAACGCTCATCATCGACGTCGAAGGTGGGACTGCGGTCAACGACGGAGTGGGTGGGTTCTTCTACTGGAACGCGACCAGTACGGCCACGGACGACGGGCAGAACGTCCTGCAGGTCACTGGCGCGGCCACGGGGCGATACATCCGCCTCGGGTACATCACCCCGAATGCCATGTACTCGTATGACGTGTTCACCTCGTTGCGCAACGCCGTGGCGCCGATCATGGCGCTGCCCGGGCAGACGCTGATCATTCAGACCGAAGGGGCGGTTACGATCGGGGACAATCTCGGGGGTCACTTCTACTGGTCAGCGGGGAGCGTCGCGGCGGATGACAACGCGAACGTTATCAAGCCGAACTCCATCAGCGGTGCCGGCCGGTACTTGCGCATCTTCGAGCCGGTGTCCCCCGCGCAGGTGACTCTCGCCGCAGTGACTCAGTACTTCGCGCAGAGCCTGACGGCAAACGGGTTCTGCACCATGCCGAACGGCTGCATCCTCATGTGGGGCACGCTGACCAAGACGGCATCGACGCAAGGGACGGCGGTGACTTTCCCGGGATCCCCGCCAGGCTTCCCCCACAACTGTTTCGGCGTGACGTTGTCCAGCAATGGCAGCACGCCCACGGTGGATCGGGGATGGCTGCAGACCGTCAACTCCGTGACGAGTGCCGGATTCACGGTGAGTTCCTGCGACTTCGGCGCCGGAGCGCCGGATGGGACGGTGACGGTGTACTGGATGGCGGTGGGGAACTAGGCCGGGGAGTGTGCCCCGGCCTTGTACTGCCCTAGTCCTAGATCACCTTCGCATCGCGAGCTTGAATTGCTTGCGAGCGGCGTTGTGCGCCTTCAAGTGTCTGATCAGTGGATCGGCGGCGGCCTGGATGGCAGCGATCCCATCGAGGACTGTCGTCTCGAACGTACGCACGGCGCCCTCCAGGCTCGCGGCCAGCCTCGATCCCTCGTCATCGGCCGTGGCGGCGGACTCCGCGGCGAGCGCGATGAGAGCGTCCAGGGCGGCCTGTGGGACGGCTTGAGGCATGAACGCGGGGGCGGACACCTCTGGAGCCGGAGCGGGCTCTGCGGGCTCTGGTGCGGGCTCTGGTGCGACTTGAACGGGGATCGGCGGCGCCGCTAGCTGCGGCTGGGGCACTTCCTCGATCGGGAGATCTGTCTGCTCGGTGGTTTCGGATGGGTGCTTCTTCTCGTGCTTCTTCGCCGCCTGTTTCAGCTTCTTGGTGACGGCGAACTTCCCGCCGCCCAAGCGCTCGATCAGCCCTATGGCCGCGGGATACGTCAGGCCGTTTTCTATTTTTTTCCGATCGTTCGCGAACGCGTCGTAGCCGCTCGCTTTTAGTCGCTCGATGAAGTCCTGCCGCGTGAATGGATTGGGCATCTGCGGCAGCATCTTCATGACAACTTCGTGACGTCCCTGGCCTTTGTAGAGATCGTTAGGATCGATCGGGGGTGTGTCGCTCTTCTTAGAAGCCTCTTCTTCCTGCAGAGCCTGCACGATGCGCTCCTTGTGGGTTTTAATCTCCGATCGAATGTGGTCAGTCATCACTGTGAGCGGGCCGTGGTCGACCATCAACTTGTCGTGCTTGCCCGTGCGCACGCTGTCTTCTAACCAGAGTTTGTAGCCCTTCTCGCGCAGATCCTGGAGGATGGCGGCGCCGCTGCGGGCCAATTGCGCGCCGATGGCTTGTGCGAGGTTAGAATTTTCGCCCTTGGGGACATCCAGATCGGTGTCAGGGCGTTTGTAGAGCGGCTTGCGGTAGTAGATCCCGTTAGCCTTTCCGGTGCGTCGTCCGCTTTGATCGCCGGACAGCACGTCTACGAAGTTGCGTGCTTCGCATGCTCTCCTTGCTGCGTCCTCGGGGGTGTACCCCTGAAATTCTACTGGATACTCATTGTGATTGCGGTCGCGCCCTATCAGGGCGTACGAGTGCATGGGCATGGTTGGCCTTCATGGTGATGGAAGAAACTTCAGGCAGTCGGGTGGTCCACTCCGTTCGTGCTGCGTGCGCGCAGCGATAGGATACGCGAAATCTCGGATCCCATGAAAAGCCTGTTCTTCCCACGCTTGAAAGACTCGATGCGGGAGCCACGAATCAGCTTGAATACGGTGACCCGTTTTACCTTAAGAAGTGCCGCCACCTCTTCGACCGAGTATTCCTTGTCGGCAATCAGGGCAGGAGGCGCCTCGTCGGAGATCGCC
>Ga0126369_10000243_pt1 | contig 35023 bp, 29 predicted proteins | sample PanSoiMetaPlot_1_FD_109646 | JGI IMG/M metagenome (GOLD analysis project Ga0126369, IMG submission 109646) | Tropical forest soil microbial communities from Panama - MetaG Plot_1 | ecosystem: Environmental > Terrestrial > Soil > Tropical forest > Bulk soil | place: Panama | collected 2016-02-17
CAAACAGCGGGCTCGGCGGCGTGCCGGTCGGCACACCATCGGCGAAGGCGCTGGGGGCAAGGGGGCTGAGGCCGTTCTTCAGGGCGATCACGCCGGTGGTGGTGAGCAAGCCCCACTTGTAGAGATCGCGCCGGGTGATCTGGCCAAGGGACAGTGCCTTAACAATCTCGGCGCGATTGTTGCGGGCGTTCTGGGCTTCTCTCAGTCGGATACGTGAAGCTTTAGAAGATAAATAGTACATGGTTGGCCTCCTCCTTTACTAAAAAACATCCCATCAGCCGTTGGCTGGCATTTCAGCGCGGACCTGCGAAGCTGCGACAGACACATGCCGGCTCCGTCCATCTTCGCCGATCACGTCTGCCTTCCCAGTCCAAACGGGAAGCAATGGCCGATTGTCAGCACGGGGCACGGATTCGCGCGCGCACTCCCCCCTCTGCCTCTGCGGCAGATCCCACTTCAGTTGGACGCGGCCATTACGGCACTAAATGACGGTTGCAAACCTGCAGCTTGAACATGCTGCATAATAGGCGTTACTTGCATACCGTCTTTTCACCGAAGTTTTCCCCTTTTGCTGGCAATTTTTCTCAGTTGTTTTTCTTAGTTGTCACAAGAGCCGTCCTGCGCAAGCTCAAGTTTCCGCGCACGTTGAGTGCCAGGCTGCAAGCTTCCCGCTAATTAAGCCGTTTACTTTGAGTGGTGTTTTAATACTGTGTCATGTGACGTTTTGAACTGCGTCACAATTGAGTTTGTCCGACGCTCTAAAATTACTTGGGGAGCTTTACATAGAGTTTGTGTCAGCAAAATGTCGGGAAGCTAACCATTGGGCGATTTCCCCCTCCCATTGGGCGATTTCCACCTCCCATTGGGCGATTTCCACCTCCCATTGGGCGATTTCCCCTCTCGACAGCAAAAAGCCGGGCGGCCGACCGAGATTTAGAGGTACTGTGGTGCGTTCATTGAGAGAAAGATATTGCGCCGGCCTGAGCAACCGGAAGCGGGGCAATATGCGGAGATTATAGCGCGCCAGCACACGGCCATTCGAGCACAAGGCGCTGAGGGTTCTCGCGGACTTACTGTTTATGTATTGTTTTCCTTTTGCGCGCGCGGTTGGCGCGCTACCGTCGCTCTGTCCTGTTTCACGAGGATATACCGCCCAGCATCGGTTATCCTCATTTGCACAACCTCGATCCTTTTCGCCTCTGACTTTGAGGATCTCAGCGCTCGTTGTCGTAAGCCCGCAAAGCGCAAGGCCGGCCACCGTCTCCGCTGTGAGCGGCGCCTCAGCTTGGATATTTTCAAATTCAAAAGTATTGCTGTCTGATATAGATATCATTTACTAGCATATATGTCATTCAAAGAATGTCGAATGTTAAACTGTTTCTGACATTTATTGACAAAAAATATGGGCCTCTTTCGCGACAGTGCCTGGACCCCGGACATGAAGGAGCGGCTAGCGACGTTGGGCTTTGTGCCAGTGGCAAAACACGCCGGCGGAGTTCGCCAGGATGATCGGCCCTGAGGTCGCGCGGTGGAAGCAGATGATGCGGGCGGCCAATATCAAGGCTGACCCGTGAGGGCTTGCCTTTCGCGCATCCCGGCAAGCTGGTAGCGTTCACCGTTCGCCAGACAACAGGCGAAACGTCGTTTCAAGCAGGGAGGAACCCATGAGAACTCTGATCGTCGGTCTATGGCTCGCATCGGCGCTTGCCGTCGGAACGGCCGCCGCGCAACAGGCTCCGTTCAATGAAGCGGGCGTGACGATGGGGCACTGGCACATCGCTTCGCGCGACGTTCAGGCCAACAAGAAGATCTTTGTCGGCATGGGCGGTACGCCCAACGCGCCCGGCGCCGCAGAGTCCGTCACCTTCCCGGGCGTCCGGGTCAATTTGACCCTGGGGAATACGTCGGGCTCCGGCGGTACGCAGGGCTCGGTGGTCAATCACGTCGGCTTCATCGTCAACAACGTGCAGGAGCAGGTGGCCAAGTGGAAGGCCGCCGGCGTTGCGGTGCTGCCTGGCAACAACAACCGGCTGGACCAGGCCTTTGTCGAGACGCCCGACGGCGTGCGCATTGAAATCCTGGAGGACAAAACCCAGACGATGCCGATCCGCCACGAGCACGTGCACTTCTTCCTGCCGGAAGCGGAGATCGCCAAGGCCCAGGCCTGGTACGCGAAGACATTTGGCGGCAAGGCCGGCACTCGCAACAATGCCCCGGTCGTGGACGTACCGGGCGGCCAGCTCCGGTTTGCCAAGGCCGACACGGCCCAGGCTCCCACCAAAGGGCGCACGCTCGACCACATCGGCTTCGATGTGAAGGACCTGCAGGCCTTCATCAAGAAGATCGAAGCCGAGGGCATCAAGCTCGATGAGCCTTACCGGAAGAACGAGACGACCGGCGTCGCCATCACATACATCACAGACCCGTGGGGCACGCGCGTCGAGCTGGTGCAACGGCCGGCAGCGCTGTAGAGGCTTAGGCACCTTTGGATGAAATGCGCCGCGGCTCTTTACCTCTCCCCGCAAGCGGGGAGAGGTAGAAGAACGGCCGCGCGATGATCTAATTTGCCGCCTTACTCGCTCGTCTATCTCGATCGCAATCGGCGCTCACTTCGTGTACTCCACATCGCCGGGCATCACTAAAGGCAGCGATCGCGGGTCCTTGAAGGGCGTCCAGCTTTGCGCGTTGCCTTCCATGTCGGTCGCGACCACCTTGTAGCTCAGCGAGCCGGTCGGGTAGTCCTGGGGGATCAGCCAGGCCGCCGACCAGAAATAATCGGCAGGCTCGGAGAGGCCGAACGCGGTGCGGATGTTTGCGGGCGGGCGTGGTCGGTACGAGGCGGGGAATTTCTGGCCGTCCGACAGCTCGACCACGATGCCCTTGAGGCTCTTGTCGTCCAGCGGCTGACCCGCGACGTTGCGCACGCGGATGCGAAAGACCACGTTCTCCTTGCGCTTGAACTGATTGGCGAGCACGCAGACGGGACCGGTTATTCCATTGGGCGTATTGCCGCGCACGATATCGCCTTCGATGAATAGTTTCTGTGTTTCCTGAGCCGCCGATGCGTTTGCGAATCCAAGCACCGACAAGCACAATGCGAGAGCGGGTAACTTCCTAACATTCATGAGCGAGTTTCCTTCGGCTGCGTAATAGCGTGGCGGGTTTTGTTACGGCGTCGGGCGAGCGCCGCCAGCCGCGTTCTGCGCGATATCGGGCAGCAGCGCGGGCTGCGGGCCGATGACCTTGGTCATCGCCCGCCAGGCGCAGATTTCGTCGCTCCATGTCGGCGGATTGGGCGCCGAGCCGCCGACCCCGATGGCGCCGATCATCTGGTTGCCGTTGATGAGGATCGGCAGGCCGCCGGAATTGGCGAAATTGCCGAACGAATACTGCCGAAGCTCCGATGAGCGGCCGGACAGCACCTGGTTCATCACCGCCTTGCTGGGCTGACGCGTATTGATCACGGTACGGGCCTTCATCATGGCGGTCTCGATGGCGACCTTCGCCTGGCCGTCCATGCGGTACATGTAGACCGGCTCACCGAACTGGTCGTAGATCACGATGCTGACCCGGACGCCCTGCTTGACGGCTTCATCCACGCAGGCCTTGCTGATGGCCTCAGCGGTGGCGACGTTGATCTGGTTCTGCTCCATGATGACCTTGGTGGCATCGCCGCGAATGACGAACTTGTCGCTGTCGTCCGCGCGACCAGGGCCGGCAAGCGCGACCACGGCCGCAGCGGCCAGCAGTCCAACATGGATTTTCATGGGTTCCTCCGAAGATTGACGTCGAACACTATCGTCCTTCCATCGCGTGATCAAAGGCCATCTCGGTCGGTGATATCGACGAGCATGCCGCCGCTGCTAAACCTCGGCAGGGCGGGAATTGTCTCCTGCTTTCGTCGCGAATGGAGCAGCCGGCGCAACGCTGTCTCGACCATTTCCGACACGGTGCGGCCTTGACGCGCGGCCTCTTTGCTCGAGCTCGGCCATGACAGCGTCGTTGATGTCGAGAGTTATCTTCATATGCAAGACCACATCATGTATACCTCGATATCGCAAGGCGATCGTCTCGGCGACATTGTCCTTGCGGCATACAGGCTCCCATGCGCATCATCGACATCCGCGAGACCGCGATCCCGCTCAAATCGAACCTCCGGAATTCGAGCTTCGATTTCTCGGAAATGACGACGTCGGTCGTCGCCGTCATCACCGACGTCATGCGCTCCGGTCGGCCGGTCGTGGGCTTTGCGTTCAATTCGACCGGCCGCTATGCCTGCGGGGCGCAGATGCGCGAGCGGTTCATTCCCCGCATTATGCAGGCCGATCCGGTAACGCTCGTGGACGACAGCGGCGGCAATCTCGATCCGGCGCGGGTGCTGGCGGCCATGACGACGCGGGAAAAAGTCGGCGCGGATGCCGAGCGCTCGATCGGGATCGGCACTATCGAGGTCGCCGTGTGGGATGCGGTGGCCAAGATCGCCGACCGGCCGCTTCATCGCGTGCTGGCTGACCGCTACAGCGGCGGCCGCCTGCCCGAGAAGGTGTTTTGCTATGTGGGCGGCGGCTGGTACTGGCCGGGCCAGACCATCGCTGACCTTGGGGACGAGATGCGTCGCCATCTCGCGGCCGGCTACACCATGGTCAAGATGAAGGTCGGCGGCCTGCCGCTCAGCGAAGATTGCCACCGTATCGAGGCGGTGCTGGAGGTGCTGGGCAGCGAACACCGCCTCGCGGTCGACGCCAACGGCAAGTTCGACCGCGCCGACGCGCTCGCCTACGCCAAGGCGCTCAAGCCCTTTGGCCTCAAATGGTTCGAAGAGCCATGCCACCCGCTCGACTACGCGCTCTATGCGGAAATCGCCGCCGCCTACGACGCGCCGCTCGCGACCGGCGAGAACCTTTTTTCCACCGAAGACGTGCAAAACCTGGTGCGGTTCGGCGCCCTGCGGGCCGACCGCGATTTCATCCAGGTCGATCCGCCTCAGGCCTACGGCATCGTCCAATACGCAAAAACCGTCGCCATGCTGGAAGCGGAAGGCTGGAGCCGCGCAAACCTGTTTCCCCATGGCGGCAACCAGATGTCGCTCGCCATCGCAGCCGGCTTCGGCCTCGGCGGGGCCGAATCCTATCCGGGCGTGTTCGGCGCATTCGGCGGCTTTGCCGATGATGCGAAGGTCGAGAACGGCTTCGTCGCCCTGTCGGATCGGCCGGGCGTCGGATTTGAAGGACAAGCCGCACTGTATAGGTTGATGCGGCCATTGGCGGGGTGATTGTGCGGTGACTTGGCCTGGGTTTCTGTCACTGTGAATCTTATACCGGTGTCGTCGCCGGGTTTGTCCAGCCGACCCTGATTTTACGACACGGCGCGAAAACAATCGGGGTGGCTGGAACAAGTCCAGTCACGACTCGCGAGAGGTCGAAGTGCTTCACCAGGCGCCCTTGTCCCACCCTACCGATCGACCCTGAGGACCGTCGGCCAATCGACCTCGTCCTCGGCCAGCAGCCATTCCTCCTTGAGGGCGGCGGTGTACCATTCCCGCCACGCCGGCAGCGCCATCATGGCCTGCATGTAGGTGGCAGAGACCGGCCCGACCTCGACCGCGTAGGTGTGGAAACGCGACACCACCGGCGCGTACATGGCATCGACGGCGCTGAAGGGGCCGAACAGGAACGGCCCGTCGCCGCCGAAGCGGGTGCGGTAGTCGGACCACATGGCATCGATGCGCGCGACGTTGGCGGCGGTCTCGGCGCTGAGTTCGAGCTTTTTCACCGGACGCCACATGTTCATCGGACATTGGCGGCGCAGCGGCACGAAGCCGGCATGCATCTCGCTCGCGATCGCACGCGCGTGCGCGCGGGCCACGCGGTCGCGCGGCCACAGTGCAGCATTCGGGAACGTTTCCGCGACATATTCCAGGATTGCGAGCGATTCCCATACCGTGACGGAGCCGTCCTGAAGGATCGGCACCTTGCCGGCCGGCGAGCGCGCCAGGAATTTTTCCTTGCTGCCCGGATAGTAGATCGGGATGACTGTTTCCTCGAAAGGAATGCCCGCGACCTTGAGGGCAAGCCACGGCCGGAACGACCAGGACGAATAGTTCTTGTTGCCGACGGTGAGATGAAGGGCCATCAGGGTTTACTTCCTCGCGGCTTCCGGCAGTTCGACTGGCCCGCCTGCCTTGCGCCAGGCGCCGAAACCACCGCCGATGTGGGCGACCGGTTTCAATCCCATGCGCTGCGCAGTCTGGGTGGCAAGGGCCGAACGGGCGCCGCCGGCGCAGAAAAACACGAATTTCTTGTCTGCTGCGAACACCGGCTTGTGATATTTGCTGGCGGGGTCGACCCAGAATTCGAGCATGCCGCGCGGGCAATGAAACGCGCCGGGAATGCGCCCCTCGCGGTTGAGCTCGCGAATGTCGCGCAGGTCAACGAACGTCACATCGCTGCGGGCGTGAAGCCCGATCGCATCGGCCACCGGCAACGTTTCGATTTCGCGTTCGGCCGCCGCCGCCATGTCTTCGACGTGTACGGTAATGTCTTGCGTCATCAACGTTCCCCTGTCCGCATCGCAATGTGGCAGAGCGGTGCTGGCGGTCAAGCCCACGGCCGCGCCGCAGGGCAATCACATGTGGCGCGGCACCTCTTCTCCTCCCCGCTGCAGGAGAGGTGAAGGCCGTCACGTCGAATGCGGTTGTCCTACCGCTCCAGGGGTAGTCACGATACTCGCGCCGTATGCGACTGCCCCGGTCACATCACCTGAATCACGGAGTTGCTCGATGAATTTCCTGCCTGCGCTCGATCTCGCCGCTCTCGCCTACTTCGTTGTGGCCTGGATCGGCTACGCGACCGCAGTCGAATGGATACAGCATGGCGGCCTCAACGCCCGCATGGATCGTTATCGCGAGGTGTGGATGCGGCGGACGCTCGGCCGCGATGCGCGCATGGTCGACATGCAGATCATGGCGGCACTGCAGAACGGCACCGCGTTTTTCGCCTCGACAACGCTACTCGCGATCGGCGGCGCGCTGACGATCATGCGCTCGACCGGTGAAGTGCTCACAGTAATCGCAACACTGCCGTTCGGCATAGCCTCGACCCCAGCCCAATGGGAGATGAAAACGATCGGCCTCATCGTGATCTTCATCTATGCCTTTTTCAAATTTGCATGGTCTTACCGCCTGTTCAATTACGTGGCCATCATGCTTGGCGCGATGCCGTTCGCCGGTGAGAAGAATACGCCCGAAGCGGAGTGCCACGTCATGCGCACTACCAGCCTGTTCGAATCGGCGGGGCTGAATTTCAACCGCGGCCAGCGCGCGTTCTTCTTCGCGCTTGGCTATCTCGGGTGGTTCGCGGGCCCGTGGGTACTGTTCGCCTCGACCACCGCAGTGGTCATCGTAATGTGGCGGCGACAATTCGCCTCGTCGGCGCAGCGCGCCCTCATGATCGAGGCGCCGCCGCTTCAAGGAGCGGCCCAGGGAACAGCTCCGAACTCCGTCCCGTGAGCCAATAGGCCACGAGCCCGATCCACTCGCGGGTCGCGGCGTCCGTGCGGCGCAAGCCCGACCCTACATCATCGAACGGAACGAGCAGGTCCGCCGCATCCCTGGTGCGATAATCCACCGGATACGCTTCGACCACAAAGCCGGCTTTGCGGAATGCTCCAATCGCACGCGGCATATGGTAGGCGGAGGTGACAAGCAGCCACCGCTCCGCGGGCTTCGGCCTTGCGAGCCGCAGAGAAAAGATCGCATTTTCCGCCGTGTTGCGCGATTGGTCCTCAAGAATGAGTCGGCTTGCCGGCACGCCGAATGTCTCGAACAGCGCGCCGGCGAATTGCGCCTCGGTGCCGCTTCGAAGCAAGAGCCGTCCGTTGCCGCCGCTATAGAGAATACGGGCCGCCGGATATTTGCGGGCAAGTTCCGCCACGATGGTGATGCGCTCCGCGGCTTCGTTGAGATCGGGAGCACCCCGCGCGGCGGCGAATTCCGGATCGATCGCGCCGCCGAGCACCACGATGCCGTCCGGCGCGCCGCGGGCGGTGTCCCAAGGCGGAAACCGGTCTTCAAGCGGCTCGATCAGCAGTTTGCCGAGTGGCAACAACCCGAACCCGGCGAACAGCAGGACTGAGGCAGTCATCAGCCTTTGCCCGGCCCGCCTGAACCTCGTACCGGTGAGCGCGAGTCCGACCAGCCCGAGCGACAGCATGTCGTTCGATGGCAGCGCGAAAAATCCGAGGACCTTGGAGAGGACAAAGAACATCGATCGAGACGCCCCACGGACATACGGCCGCGTTCAATTCCCTCCCCCGCTTGCGGGGGAGGGCTAGGGAGGGGGCCAACTCCACGGCACTGCCTCGCTGCAAAAGCCCCCTCCCCAACCCTCCCCCGCAAGCGGGGGAGGGGAAGTTTGCTGGACACCCGGTCGCAAGAAATTACCCGGGTCGCTTGCGCCACTCCGCATAGCGGGCCTTCGCTTCGTCATTCGGCGGATAAAGCCCCGGCAGCCTGGCGCCCTTCTCCACCTCGGTGAACACCCAGCTCTCGTAGAGCTCATGCTCGGCGCCCTCATGAGCGACGAAATCGAGCAGGTCCTTGGGGATCACCACAGCACCGTCGTCGTCGGCCACGATGATGTCTTCGGGAAAAATCGCGACGCCGCCGCACCCGATCGGCTCATTCCACCCCACGAAGGTGAGACCGTTGACGGAGGCCGGCGCCGCCATGCCAGCGCACCACACGGCAAGGCCGCTCGCCAGCACGCCGGTGCGGTCGCGCAGCGCGCCGTCGGTGATCAGCGCCGTGACATTGCGCTTATGCATGCGGGCACAAAGGATGTCACCGAAGATGCCCGCGGTCTCAACCCCCATGGCATCGGCCACCGCAATCACGCCCTCCGGCATCGCTTCGATCGCAGCGCGGGTCGAGATCGGCTTGCCCCAGCTTTCCGGAGTCGCGAGATCCTCCCGCGCCGGCACGAAGCGCAGCGTGAATGCAGGACCGATCAGGCGCGGCCCGCCCGGCACCAGCGGCTTCGGTCCGCGCATCCAACATCGCCTGATGCCCTTCTTGAGCAACATGGTGGTGATGGTGGCGGTCGTGACCTTGCGCAGAACGTCGAACGTGGCGGAGCTCATGGGAAAGCCTCGTGGATGCACATGATTCCCGAATAATAGGGGTTCGAGCCGCGGACGTCGTGCCGGGAAGTATCGGACTGGGACGGCATTCCAGGCCGCCAAGCACCACAACAACTCAGCCTTGTAAAGCCCTGTCCATCAAAGCTGACTCGAACAACCTCAAAGATCAGATACGTGGAGATGCGATCACAAACGACAAACTGCGCACGACCGGTCCATGACCGTCCGTGGCTGTTGGCCTGATATTGGTGCAGGGCGCCTTAAAGGGAAGCAACGGTGCCGGACGATGCCTGTAGGAGACGGATTTAGGATTAGCCCCAGGAAGCAGCTCTTGGCGTAGCGGCCGCCAGCTGACAACAAGACCCGCCAGCCTCAATCCCACCTCGGCGCGCCGGACCAGTCCACAACGCGCCCGCTGCGGTTGGCGAGTTTGCGAATCTCGTCCATCTCGGCTGGGTCGAGTTCGAAATCGAAGATCGCCATGTTCTCTTCGAGACGCTCGCGCTTGGAGGTTCGTGGGATCGCGATCGCTCCTTCCTGGACAAGAAATCGCAGGCTGACCTGTGCGGCCGTCTTGCGATGATGCATGCCGATCAGCCGCAGCTCCGCGTCATCCCCCGCCCGGCCGCGCGCGATCGGGCTGTAGGCGGTGACCGCCATGCCGTGGCGGCGGCAGGCGGCGACCACCTTCGATTGATTGAGATAGGGATGCCATTCGATCTGATTGGTGACGAGCGGCTCGGTCGCGAGCCGTATCGCCTCCTCGATCAGCGGAACCGTGAAGTTCGAGATGCCGATATATCGGGTGAAGCCCGCCTGTTTCATCCGGCACAGCGCGCCCATGGTCTCGGCCAGTGGAATACGCGGGTTCGGCCAGTGGATGAGCAGGAGATCGACCTCGGACAGGCGTAGCCTGACGAGGCTTTCCTTGGTCGCGCGCTCGAACTCGGCAGGCGCAAGATGATCCTGCCACACCTTGGTGGTGATGAAGACATCGCTGCGCCGGACGCCGGATGCGCGCAGCCCTTCGCCGATTTCGCGCTCGTTGCTGTACATTTCCGCCGTGTCGATATGGCGATAACCGAGCCGCAATGCCTGCTCGACCACCCGGGCGCAGACGCGGCCACGCAGATCCCACGTGCCGAGGCCGATCGCCGGAATGCGCGCTCCGTTCGCCTCTACATATTGCATCGCTATCGTCTGCTCGCTCCCAAACCGCATGATACCGAGAAGTCGCGGCCCTTTCGGACAAGATCGCGTGCTACTCGTTCCGCAGCGGCATTCCTGTTATCCGATTCCCGCAGAACTTTGATCCCGAGCCTGGTGGCGTGCGTTCACGCCTCGCCCCGCTCCGGCGAGGTTTTCTGGACCGCCAGCCGCGGAGACCGGCGGCACTGTGGCCGTCGTGAAAGCGGGAATGTGGAATGAATTTCCGCAACACCGCGGCTGCGGTTTGCAGGGCGCATCAGCGATGGCCATCCACCGTAAGCGAAATCGTGGGGAACGAACACCGGACCGTCATGAAAGCGATAACAATACAGTCCTGCCGACGGAAGGACGATGTAGGAGCGACCCTTGCGGTCGCTCTGTTGCCGGATGCGACGAATGGGGCGACCACAAGGGTCGCCCCTACAATGGGCGATGTTGGACGACGCCGCTTGTGCGGCCCCTCCGGCGCTATGTCTGCGTCGATCCTCCAATCCCTGCAGATCGGCTGAAGCGATCGACTAGCCCGGTTAGCGGGCTATGGGTTCATTTCACGTTTTCGCAACGCCGCTTTCGATTCGGTCTCTCGCGCGAGCTTGTCATATGCGTCGGCTACTCCCTTCATGGTAGCCTTGGCTTTCCAATCCTCTGTTTTCTCCGCGGTTATACGCATCTCCTTGGAACGAGAGCGCCAATGATCCGGATCATTGATGAGCTTACGAAGCTTCCGCATTACTTGTCACCATTCACTTCAATTTCGAGTAGCGCAAACGCTGACACCCGGCCGCCCGGATTTCCAGGTAAAGGCCCGGTAAGCTGCCATGTCGGTAACCGCACGTAAAGACCTCAAACGCCGGCCACCTCGGCAGGTTCCCGAGCGGCCCCGAAGTACATTGAGGTCCAGGCAGCCTACTTCAGGCTCGTCGGCGAGCGCCTACCCGGCATCATCCTGAGATTGAATGCAATGTGTTTAAATAACGGCCGACCGGTCCAACAGATGAATTCGTGCTGAAAATTCTAGAAGTCGACGTGATCGTCGCGAGATATGCCTTATGGAATCCCGTGTGAGCAGTTTCGAGGGTCTCGCTGCCGCGATTGAAAATGACAAAAAAGGGGCGCTTCCGTGGAGCGTCGATGCAACGCTGCCGGCGTCAGATGACGCCGGCAGCGGATTGGCCCGAGAGCTGTGGTCCGGTGAGCGCCGCGACGACACTACTTCTGATCGAAGTCGAACATGTCGAACAAATCGCCAACTGCCGGCATGTTGGTCGGCACGTAGGGATCAGCCCCGTTCATCTTCGGATTAGGCAGATTGTCACGGCTTCGGCCCGTCAATGGCTTCAGATCCCAGTTGCGCTCGATGAACTTAACGATTGAGGCATGATCGTTGTAGCTGTGCACGACCTTGCCGCCGCGAGAGAACTTCGAGACCACGACCATCGGAATGCGGGGTCCGTCACCGAAGAAGTCGAGAGGCTGGAAGAATCCCGAGTCCCAGTAACCGCCGCCCTCGTCAAAGGTGACCAGGAAGGCGGTTTCCTCGAACAGGTCTTCGTGGGCCTTGAGTTTATCGAGAATGTTCTCGACCATGGCCTCGAAGAGATCGAGCTTCGAGCTCGCAGGGTGTCCATCAACAATGCTGTCGGGCTTGACGAAGGCGATCGACGGCAATTTCCCCTGGTCGAGACCTTTGAAGAAATCGATCGCGTCCTTGATGTGCGCGTTGCGCTGCTGCGCGTTGCCCATGATGGACTTCACGTATGAGAACGGATTGCAGATGTCGCAGTAGTTGAACGCGATGAGCTGATCGACCAGATCAGTCGAGCCATTGGCGACCCGCACCGCTGCATTGAAGCCGCCGCCAAAATAGGCCCACGAAATGTTTTTCTCGTTGAGTGCGTCCCCGATCGTGCGCAGACCGGACGGCGGTACTTTGCTGCCCGTCACGATATTAGGCCCATCGATCGCGCCATTCGGCAGAAAGCCCGGACTGAGGTTGTTGATCATGTAGAAATGTCCGGGATCGCAATTGGGCGAGGGATGCCACGGCAAACTCGCCAAATAGTTGACGATCGGAGCAATTCCGGGCTGGCCCAGGTCGGAGCAGTTGGTCCACTGCTTGTCGCGCTGGAAGGAAACGTCAGTGGCGGATTTGGGGTCGGGGTCAGCGACGCTGGCGAGCGGCGGCTGAGTCACGCCGTTGAACGTCTCCCAGAAGATGGCATCGGCAGTGCCGATCATGACGTGCTGGACAGCCGTCCCGCCCATGACCGGCTGATGGTAGTTGTCATTGATCGTGTATTGATCGGCGAGCCGCTTGAATAATGGCGCGTCGCCGTTGAGGACATTGTAGAATCCCATGGAATTACCGCCCGAGTCGTCATTGCGGGCGACGCCGACGAACGGATACAGGTCGTTGAGGCAGCCGGAAGGATTGCTCGGCGTCGCATTATGTACATCGGAGTCCGATTGCTGCCACATGTGAAACAGGCGATGCACCATGTCGCCGGTGAAGCTGTCATAAGGGAGTGTGCGACCGGTGATCTGGAAGACCCCGTTGGGAAGATTGACCGCGTTGGCAATCCGTGTGTCAGTCGACCCACCCGGAAGCCCGGTTGCGCCAGTGCGCAGAAGACCAAGATCTTCCTTTTCGAGCGACGGCTCAATGATCGGCAGCAATGCATCCGGCACGGCAGCCTGGGAGAACGGCGCCTGGCCTTGAGCAAGGCCGTCCGGCGCTTGCGGCGCGCCGTCTGTGTTCGGTGCTGGGAAGACGGGCGTGCCCGGTGACTGCTGGTAGGCCGTTTTGCCGGCAGTCACAAACGCATCGATGAAATATTTGGCCGGGAAAGGCTGGTTTATCTGGAATTGCCGCGACCGGGCAAAATTTGGTCCTGGAGCGCCCTTTGGCAGAATGATGCCTTTTGACAACAGGTTTGCGACTGATTGGCCCTGCTTGGGCTGATAAGTAGCGAAAATATGGTCGAAAGTTCGGTTCTCGCCGATAATTACGATCAGGTGCTTGATCGGCGTAGCCGTCTTCGCGCGGTGGGCAGCATCGTCCTTATCGCTTCGGTCATCGGCCACCGCCAATCCACAAGACATCAGCGCGAGAACTACAGTGCTCAGAGCCGTCCTGCAGTGCCGGCGACTTCGCTTCAAAATTCTTGGCGACATGATTTTCCTCCGTTACGTCGAGGCAACGGAGCAAAGCTAACTGTCGCGTATGACAGGCTCGTCGCGGTTTTTTGTTGGTTGCATGACTGTAACCATCTCCTTGCATTGGTTTTGAGAAACGCGGCGCGGCCAACGAGCAATGCGGGAAATTGGCGACGCGGCAGCGACACAGAGAAGGCTTCCAACGAGCCTGACCATGACGTGCGGAAAACGTCACTGCCAATGAAACTTGATATTGCTGATCGAACGCACCAGTTCTGGCAGGCGAGCCCAGACCATGACCGTCATCGAACTGTCATACCAATTCGCGACATTGAGTTTTGCGGCGTCGGCACAATGTGGGGCCTATGATGACCGACATCACGTTGACCGGAACGATCGGTTCAGCCAGCTCGCCGAAACCAAAACTCGATCAGCCGATCAACCCGCTGACGTTGATTCTGTTCTTTGGTGTGCTGGCGGCCGGATTCCTGTTCGTCGCCTACAGCCCCGGCCGTGACGCTCTATGTCGCGCAACGCAAGATCAACGAGGGTACCTATCCGTCGCTCGCCATGCTGGTGAAGGAGATCAGTGCTCAGGTTGATCAATACGGTAGTTTAGCAAGAGTGCCGGCGGAGGCTGTCGCCAACACCCGCAACGACATGTATCTCGCCTCCGAGGCGATCCGCTTCCTGATGAAGGACAAGGAGAATGACCTCTCCAAGGACGACGTTGCAGCGCTGAACAACTACAAGAGGTCCCTGGATAACGCGACCAAGTTCATCCCGACCTGGGTCAAGATCGCGGTCGCCACCGCGCTCGGCCTTGGCACCATGATCGGATGGAAGCGGATCGTGATCACAGTCGGCGAGAAGATCGGTAAGACCCACCTCACCTATGGGCAAGGCGCGGCGGCGGAACTGGTGGCCGCCGCCACCATCGCGGCAGCGGACGCGTATGGGCTTCCGGTATCGACGACCCATGTGTTGTCGTCCGGCATCGCCGGCACCATGGCGGCCAACGGCTCGGGCCTGCAATGGTCAACCGTCCGCAACATCGCCATGGACTGGGTGCTGACACTACCGGCTGCCATCATGCTGTCAGCATTTCTGTACTGGAGATTCAGCCAAGTCTTTTAGCGCTGCGGACATCCCCGCGCCGGACAAACGATGGCGCTCAGGTCGCGGTGTCCCGTGAATTTATTTGTGGCAACAGTGCTGCGCCTGCCGCGCATCCACAGACGCGCGACAAAGATTCTGCAAAGCCTTGATCCGGTCATACCTGGCGGTAGCCTGTTGATGCGATTCGCTGGCGATCTGCGGCCCGGTTCAAGAATACAGCATCAACATGCCCCCTGCTTCCTTGCGACAGATGACCTTTCCGTTCGACGACGCACCGGACGCGTCGGACGAATGGGACAAGCGGCTCCTTCAAGCCTTTGCGGACGAGAAAACAACGTCAGGGTTTCTGGCGCTTGCCGAGGAGGCGTTGCGGGCGTGCCCGGGAGAAGCCCGCATCCTCTGTTTTGCCGCCACCGCGGCGCTGCTGGACGGCGAACCCGAGCGGGCGCTGGTGTTTCTGAAGCGGTATTCCAAGCGCTACATCCCCAACGCCACCTATCACCTGCTCTCCGCCCTGGCACTCGAGCAACAGAACAAGCCCGCCATGGCGCGCGCCATTCTGGAGCGGCACAGCTTGATCTCCCCGGGCATAGCGCTGTGTGCATTCCCGGGCAGCTGGTGGCGTCGCAACTGGCTCAACAAACGGCTTGCCAACATCCTGGGAAAGCCGGGCCGCAAGCCCGCGGCTGTCCTCGCCGGCCGGGGGAAGGCCGGGCCAGCGTTGAAAACGCCTCGCAAAGAGGCCGCGAAACCGCCGATCGAGACCGCAGAGACGGCGCCTAAGAGCTCGACCCAGGTGGCTGCGGGCGCAGTTCTGGTAGCCGCTGTTGTCAACGACGTTGCCGCCGAACCGATGGGACTTCCGCGCGTTGAAATCGACATTCCGCTCGCAACCGAATTCAACCTCGCGTCGCTCCTCAAGGCCGCCACCGGCACGCCGGAGCGCGACGGCGCCTGGTACAAGCTTCGCGAACGTTTCGCTCATCTGGGCCTCGCCCAAGGCTTCGACGAGCTGTTGTGCCTGCCCCATCTGACGGGCATCGAAACCTTCTGGTATCAGGTCGAGACCGTCCGCAAGGTGCTCAAGCAGTTCCGCGGTCGGGTGTTGCTTGCCGACGAGGTCGGCCTCGGTAAAACCATCGAGGCTGGCATGGTGCTTAAGGAATATCTGCTGCGCGGCATGGTCGAGAGCGTGCTCGTCCTCACGCCGGCATCGCTGGTCGGGCAATGGCGGGAAGAGCTTGAGACCAAATTCGATATTGCGTGCGCCACCACCCACGATGCGCTGCTGCGCAATGATCCGGACGCATTCTGGCGCCAGAAGCGCGTAATTGCATCGATTGCGCAGGCGCGCCGCAACGAGCATGCCCGGCACCTGCTGGCGCATAACTTCGATCTCGTTATCGTTGACGAGGCGCATCACCTGCGCGACCGCACAAGCCAGGGCTACAAGCTGGTGGACGGCCTCAACAAGCGCTTCCTGTTGCTCTTGTCCGCGACGCCGGTGCAGAATGATCTCACCGAGCTCTACAATCTCCTAACCCTGCTTAAGCCCGGCATCTTCAGGACCCTGAAGGAATTCAAGGCCGCTTATGTGACGGCCGCAAAGCCGCGCCAACCCGCCAATCCGGAGCGCCTGCGCGAGCTGATGCGCACTGCCATGATCCGCAATACGCGGGCAGTGGTGGCGTTGAAGCTGCCGCGCCGCCATGCCGCCACCATTCGGGTGGACGGCGCCAACGGCGAGCGCGCGGCCTATCTGGATCTCGCCGGCGCGGTGCGCAGTCTAGCGGCGCAGGGCGGAACGCGGCATCGCCTCTCGCTTCGCCATCTGCTCGCCGCGGCAGGATCATCGCCGGCGGCAGCTGCTGGCGCGGTCGCGCGCTTTGCCGCGAGCCAGGCGGATGACTCGCCCTGGCGCCAGCTGGCGCAGCGATGGGCTGCGCTGGAAGCCGGGGGCAAGGAGGCGGCGCTGCTCGACCTGTTGCGCCATAATCCGAGCGAAAAGAAACTGGTGTTCGTACATTACCGCGAGACGCTCGACCACCTCGCCGGCCTGCTCAAGCGCCACGGTCTGGAGTTCGCGCGTTTCGAAGGCAGCCTCAGCGGCCCGGACAAAGACGCAGCCATCGCAGCGTTCCGCGAGACTGTGCCCGTGCTGCTGTGTACCGAATCCGGTGGCGAGGGGCGCAACATCCAGTTCTGCAACACGCTGATCAATTTCGACGTACCGTGGAATCCCATGGCGATCGAGCAACGCATAGGCCGTATCGACCGTATCGGCCAGGAGCGCGAGGTCTTCGTGTTCAATCTCGTCGCGCGCGGCACTCTTGAGGAGCAGGTGCTGCATCTACTCGACGAGAAAATTTCCATGTTCGAGTTGGTGGTCGGCGAAGTCGGTGCCATCCTTGGCAGCATCGAGGAAGACCGCGATTTCGCCGAATTGGTGCTCGACGCCTGGCTGGAGACGACCGAGGCGACCCGCTCGCAAGCTTTTGACGCTCTCGGCCGCCGGCTCGACGATGCGCGCCAACAGCACGAGAGCGCTAAGGCCCTCGATGACGACTTGTTCGGAGAAGATTTCGAGACCGGGTGATCGGGAGTCGGGTGGATGGGGGAACTACGCGATTTCGTCGCCGAGGTGCTGGAACGCCGGGGGGGCGCGGTCGAGGCCATTGAGCCGGACGGGCTGGAGGTACTGGCCCCAAAGCCCATGCAGGACATGTTCGGGTGGCCGGAGCTGGCGCGGCTTGGATTTGGCTCACAGCGGCCTGAAAGCTCGATTCCAATCGGACTCGAAGGCGATTGGCTCGATCGTTTTGGCGCCCTTCTCGGCGAGGACGGGCGGTGGAGCGAGCGGCAGCTGATCGGCGGCCCGGCGGCGTGCGGCGATCCGGAACGCATCCTTGAGCATGCTCTCGATCTGCCCAATGCGGTGTGGCGCCTGCGTTGCGTGATGGCTACCTTTACGCGCTGCCTGCTGCTGGCCTTCCGCTACACGGCGCTTTCCGACGAAAAGCGCGAAGGCCTCGTCTGGCTGTGCTTCAACCTCGGCACCGGCGCTGTCATCGACGATATTGCAGCGCGGCTGCGGCGACTGTTGGCACAGGACACCGATTGGCAGGCCCCCGACCCAGAAGTCCGCGCCGCAGCGGGCGCGAGCTGGGATGAAGCCGCGCTGGCGTCGCGGGTGCGTCCGCTGCTCGACAGTCGGGTGAAATCCGAGCTGGAGTCCTTCTTGCGCGCCATGCGCCGTCGGCTGGAGCGCGATCGCAATCGCGTGCACGGCTATCACGACGATCTGCGTCGCATCTCGCTGAAGCGGATCGCAGGCTTGGCAGGAGCCGACAGCGAGAAAGCCGAAGCCGACCGTCGGCGCGAATCCATGCGGGTCGCCGCCATTGAGCGGGAATACCGGGCGAAGCTCGACGATCTGCGGCACAACTATGCGCTGAGGATCACGGTGGATTGGGTGCAGGCGCTGGAACTCTACATGCCCGTCCAGCGCTTCGACGTGCTGATCAAGCGGCGCAAAGGCGAGCGGCTGATACGGATGGATTGGCATCCCCTGGTGCGGGCGATAGAGCCGCCGCTCTGCGAAGCGGGGCCCGGGCTCGGTCGGACGCGATTTGTATGTGACGACAAGCTGCATTTGGTCGCCCCGGACGGCCAGGCCCCGTGCCCTGCTTGCGGCAAGTCTTTATGCCGCGCCTGCTACGCAGCAGCGTGCCCACGCTGCCGGGCCGCTTTGAAGGGCGGGGATGGTGCGGTGAATTGAATTGCCGCAACGCACTGATGCGTAGCCGGATTGAGCATTCGCTTCATCCGGGCTACCGGCGTCTGAGCTACGGGCGGGAACGGATTGCTTTTGACCAGCCGCTGTTCGACAAAAGGCAAGCCACGACGTGCCGATGGGAGGCCAGGATGGTCGGGCGGCGGCGCATATTCAATCTTGTCGTCCTCGCGGTCGCCGGGAGCGCCCTATGGGTCTTCGTCCCCGCCTCGGCGCGAAGCGACGAGGTTGCCGACTTCTACGCCGGTAAGAACGTACAACTTGTGATCGGCTACGCGACCGGGGGTGGTTATGATGACTACGCGCGCCTGCTCGGACGCCACATCGGCCGTCACATTCCGGGCCACCCCACGGTGGTGGTGCAGAACATGCCAGGCGCGGGCAGCATCCGGGCAGCGAACTACCTCTATAACATCGCGCCCAAGGACGGCACGGTATTCGGCGGTTTCGCGCGCGGCATCTTCATCGACCCGCTGCTGGGGCGCGGCGATGCCATGCGCTACACGGCGGCGAAATTCGGCTGGCTCGGCAGCATCTCCAACGATGCCGGCGTCTGCGCGTTCCGCTCCGACGCCGGCATCGAGTCATGGGCGGACATGCAGACCAAGCGATACAAGATCGGGGCGACCGGCGCCGGGGCTGACAGCGACGTATTTTCCAACCTGCTGCGCAAGATGTTCAATCTGCCGATGCAGCTGGTGCTGGGCTACCAGAGCGCCGCCGAGACCGTGCTCGCCATTCAACGCAAGGAGGTCGACGGCCGCTGCGGCTGGTCGTGGTCGACGCTGTCGAGCCGGAACCGCGATATGTGGCAGGCGAAGCAGATCCGCGTGGTGCTGCAGCTCACCGACAGGCGCATTGCTGAACTTGCGGAGGTGCCGACCGTCCTCGAGGTCGCCCAGAACCCGGAGCATCAGGCTGTTCTTAAACTGATCGTTGCCCGCCAGACCATGGCGCGCCCCTTCGTGGCGCCGCCAGGTATTCCGCCGGAACGGCTGACGGCGCTGCGCAACGCTTTCGACGCCACCATGCAGGACCCTGAATTCTTCGCCGATGCCAGGCGACAGGACCTCGACGTGCGGCCGGTGACGGGCACCGAGGCCGATGCGCTGATTGCGCAAGTCTACGCGGCTGCACCCGATGTCGTGAAGCGCGCGGCGGAATACATGAAGGAGGCGCAGTGAGAGTTCCGCGGGGATATGACGACGCGGATACCGGCACTTCAGCCGTAGCACCCATGGATTGTGCCGCGGAGGATAGCGCGGAGGCGGGAGAGTGGGGCTCTGCGCCGAAAATTATCGAAATCGGCCCCGTACCGTTTATGTGGCACGCATTCCCCGCCACCACGGAGTTCTATTCGAGCTGGCACGGCGAAACCACAAGCGCACCCGAACAGGAGCGGCACATCATATCGCTCGCCGCATTACCGCGGCTTGCCCGTCGGCTCACTGACGCGTCGATTGATCTCATCGTGGTTCACGCGCCGCCGTTTCGTCCCTGGAGTGGCCGGGCGCTGGCGCGCGCACTGTTTCGCCGCGGCGCGTTCACCGGTCGCCTCCCGGTATTCCGCAGCTTTGGTGCCGAGCTGCTGCGCTTGCCGGTTGCGGCACCGATCGTCATCCTCGACTTGGAGGATGCGACGACGATCGCACGGAGCAATCTGTTTCTGCTCGATAAAGCCGTCCTTTATTTCAAGCGGGAGTTGCCGATCGACCATTGGCAGGTGTTTGCCGGCACGGCGCATTGGCGCGTTCCTACGCCGCGGTTTCGCGCGCAACACCGCAACCGCGGACGCATCGGGAAATTGCGGCCGATATCGCTCGGCCTTTCGTTCGAGGTTTCACAGCGGGATTTTTCAACACCGGGCGGCGAAAAGACCATCGATGTATTCTTTGCGGGCCGGCTCCAGAATTCCTCGACAGTCCGCGCGCGAGGGTTTGTGGAGCTTGTCGCGCTGCAACGGCAGGGTTATGCGATCGACATCTCCGATACGGCGCTGCCACTTGAAGAATATTTGGAGCGATGCCGACATGCCCATCTCGTCTGGTCACCAGACGGGTTCGGCTGGCAGTGTTTCCGGACCTACGAAGCCGCCCTATGCGGCGCAGTGCCGCTGTGCAGCCGACCGGGTATTGAGCGCTACAGACCGCTGATCGAGGGCATCCACGCTCTCTACTATGACGTGGAACCTGGCGAACTGACCCGCACGGTCACGTCTGCGCTTGCCGACCGCGAACGCCTGCGCGCCATGGGGATCGCGGCGCATGAACATGTGCAGGCCTTTCACACGCCTGCCGCCATTGCGCGCCACATCGTCGACGCCACCGCCGAAATTGCCGAGCGCCGCGCCGCGCTGCCAATCGGGCGCGGCTGACATGGCCGACGCCGCACCCTCGCAGGGCGGGGCCGCGAAGCCGGATCGCATTCCGCCGCGCATCGTGTTCGACCTCACCACCACGGCGTTGTGGTCGGGCCCGCCGGTCGGGATCGTGAGGGTGGAGTGTGAATTCGGCCGCTGGGCTCTCGCCCACTTGGACGAACTGGTTCCGGTGTTCTTCGATCCGGAAATGCGGTGCTTCCGGCGTCTCCGCCGCGCGACGGCTGCCGGCTTGATTGCACAGGACGCTACTTTCGACACCCTGTCGTTCGTCAGTCCAGCACGCAAGGGGAAACGGAAAACCGATCGGATTCCCGCCGCGATCCGGCCGCTAGCGCTTTGGGGCCTGCAATTGCGCCGCACGTTGCTCCAAGCCCTGGAGCGGATCCGCCTCAAAACCGCGAATGCACAGATCGCTTCGTTCGTCGACACCGTCCAGCGAACCGTCATGAACGACAAATACCGCGCCATCATGGTGAAGGCCGACGGTTCGCGCCGGGCGCATCTGCCGATCGACATGGCGCTCGGCCCGCCTGTCGGCCTCACACAGGGCGACACGCTGGTGTGCGCAGGGGCCGGTTGGATACACAATGACATCATCGCGATTGCGGAGCTCAAGCAGAGGGTGGGATTCCGCTTCGTGCTGCTCTGCTTCGACCTCATTCCGGTGATGTTTCCGCACTACTACAAGTTCGCCGATGCGCAGGCGCACCGCGACTACTGCCGCCGCGCCTTCCCGGCAGCCGATCTCGTCGTCTTCAACTCTCGCACGGTTGAGGCGGATGTACGCGCCTATTGCGGCTCGCATGGGCTAGCGCTCGCCGCGACGGCGGTGTGTCCACCCGGCGCCGATGTTCGCGCGCACGCCGTCGCAGAGCCGCTACCGGAGGGCATAGAGGCGGGGCGTTATGCTCTCCTGGTCAGCACCATCGAGCCCCGCAAGGGGCACCGCCTGATCTACGATGTTTGGATCAAACTCATTGCAGCAGGCATTCCGCAACGCTCGCGATTCAAGCTGGTGTTCGCCGGCCGGGAGGGCTGGATGATCGGCGACCTGATGCGGGATTTGCGCCGCGATGCCCGCGTGGCTGGCACGCTCGAAATTCTCACCGATATCAACGACGCGACCCTCGCGGCGCTCTACCGTGGCGCCGCCTTCTGCCTCTATCCGTCGCGCTACGAAGGATATGGCTTGCCGGTAGTGGAAGCCTTTCGGCATGGCAAGGCCGTGCTGGCCTCAACCGGCGGTGCGGTGCCGGAGGTAGTCGGCGATTTGTCGCCGTGCCTCGATCCGACCGATGCGGAGGCCTGGCGACGCATGTTACAGTCCTGGATCGAGGATCCGGCGGCCCGCGGCCTCTACGAGGCGCGCATCCGGAGCTTCCGTCATCCCGACTGGGATGAAGCTGCGAGAGCCTTCTTCGCGCTGGTGCGCGGAGAGTGACGATCAATCGGTAATGCGCCGTTCATCGACCCGTAAGGTTGCGACGTCTAGATTGTATGTAATCGCGCGACGGCCACGTATCGATTATCAATTTCTAACACCGATGTCAGAGTCTGACATCGGACAATCTGGAACCCGCAAGAGAAGTGTGGTTGTATTTAACAAGTAGAAAACCCAATTCGGCGCGAAACGATGACCGCCGCCCCGGAGGACAACGCAGGAGTACGGCCAGCTCGCTTGTCACAAGTAAAATAGGAGAATGCTCATGAGCATTCAGAGTATTCTGGATCGCAATGGCTCCAACGTTATAACGATCCGCGCGACCGAGACGATCAAAAGCGCCGCTGATCGGATGCGACAACGGGGCATCGCGGCTTTGGTGGTGAAAAGCGGTGATGCAATCTCCGGCCTGATATCGGAACGCGAAATCGTCCACGCCATCTCGCGCCACGGTGAGCAAGCGCTCGCCATGGCGGTTTTGGATGTCATGCCCCAGACAATGATCGCAGTTGCCCCGAGCGATAGCTTGAAGCGCGCTATGAGCCTGATGACAAATCACCGCGTGCGGCATTTGCCCGTCTTTGCCGACGGCAAACTTGTCGGCATCGTCAGCATCGGCGATGTCGTCAAGCAGCGGCTGGAAGAATTGGAAATTGAATCGAATATCTTGCGGGACGCGTATATAGCGGCTCACTGAATCGACATCACCTGAAGTCACGGCCGCGGGCACGGCGCCAGGGGTCCGATCGTGCCGCGTGGCCGTTCGAGCTTGAAGGCGGCAAATCCACGCGGCACTGGGTCGTCGAGAGCAAATATGCCAAGTGGCGTAACCTGAGCGTAGAATTTTTCCAGTCGATTGCCGTCCGGACATTCACTCACGAACAGCACGGGCTGCGGTGCCGCGGCCGTCAATGCCCTGGTCAAATCGAAAGCCGGCAGATCGTCGGTTGGCCAAGCCAGGATTTGTTCCGGCTGGTCACGCCAGTAATAAAGCAGGGAGGCCACCTCGGCACGGATATCGCTTGCAATGGCCGCAACGCCCAGCTTGCGGGCAAGTTGGCCGACGGTGCGTGCATAAGCGTTCCAGCCGAGCGTGCGATAATACGGATTGGGGGTCGAAAGGAGCGGCAGGTGGATGCGGGTCGCGAACGCATCGCCGCCGATCAATCCGATCTGGGTTACCAGTCCGAGCGCGAAACTGCCCCATAACAGGATCGCGGAATTTCGGCGCACCAGGATGGCGGCAGCTAGCATGGCGAGCGGGATGAAGGCGGCCGCAGCCCAGTTCGCATAGGCATGCACCACGCTGGCTGTCACAGTGACGGCAACAAGCGGGGGCACTGCAAATCCGAGCAGAACGCGATCCGCCGGCAACAATCGAATTGAGCTTTTCTGCGTGAAGAGCGCAGTCGTCGCTGCGATGGCCACGCCAAACACAACGGGACCGAACACCGCAAACTGTGCCGCCAGAAATTCGAGCGGTCGCAGCAGGCTTGGTTCGATCGGCTCGCCGACGACATTGCCGCCAGCATGGCGAAACGTCAGAAAACCGTTAGCTGCATTCCATAGGATGTTCGGCGATATGGTGATAACGGCCAATCCGAGCGCAAGCTGGAGTTCGGGTTTTCCCAGCAACGCGCGCGCCTGCTTGTCAAAGAGCGCCGCGAGGACGAGCCCCGGCAGGAAATACATCATGGCGTATTTGGCGAGCAATCCCGCCCCGAGGGCGATGCCTAGCACGATCGCCCACCGCCAATCCGCTCCCTGCCGCAGGCGAACGTAGGCAAGAAGCGCCAACGCCCAGAACAGCACCAGCGGCACATCCGTCGATATGATCCGTGCCGAGAACACCGCGCCGGTGCCGAATGCGGTGAGCATCGCGGCCCAGAATCCGGTGCAGGCATCGTAGAGCGCGCAACCGATCGCGTAGGCGAGGAGGCTGGTTGCGAGATTCATCAGCGGCGCCGGAGCCCGGATGCATGCTTCCGACGGACCACAAAGATGTTCGGCCGCCGCAATCAGCCATGCCAGTAAGGGCGGCTTGGAAAAATACCCCAGTGCCAGTTCGCGGGACCACGCCCAGTACTGGGATTCGTCGAAGAACAGGTCGACTGTCGAGAGACGCAGTCCGACGAGACGGACAATCGTCAGCGCGAGGACGATGACGGCCGCCAGCCGAAAGCTTGGGTTTTGCGGAGCTGTAGAACCTGACGGTGAAATCATCGATGAAGGAGGCGTAGAGGTTGCGGATGCCGACGTAGGCGTTCAAGCCATATGCTCCGGACCGACCAAATTCAAATCAGGATTCCCTGGAGCGGATTTCGATCCACTTTGAATCATGTCTCGGCGTCGTCGCCAGGCTTGTCCCGGAGAGGCCGGACTTCAAGGCACAGAGAGGAACGGACCACCAGTCAGCGCCCGCGAGGTGAATCAATCGACACCACTTCAAGCCTGCTGTACATGCGTTCCGGGCGCTGGACCGAGCGACGCCGCGCCGCGTTCAGAATTATCGAGCCGCTCCGCAGCGACGAGCGGGCCGGAACGCTGATCGAGCCACGCCGTCCATTCGGGCCACCAGGAGCCGTCTTTTCGCGGCGCCACCTTCTGCCATGTGTCGGGGTCGGTGTAGCGTCCGTCGGCGGGCTTGGTCATGACCTGGTAGCTGCGACCCTTGTGGCCGACCTCGGAAACAATCCCGGCATTGTGGCCACCGGTGGTGAGCACGTAAGTCACCTCCGTGTCGGTCAGCAGATGAATCTTGTAGGTCGATCGCCACGGCGCGACGTGGTCCCGAACCGTGGCCACCGCGAAAATGGGCACGCGTATATCGGACAAAGCAACCGGCGCAGCCCCCGCTATGAAGCGGCCCTCGGCCAGATCGTTATCGAGGAACAGGCGGTGCAGATATTCGCTATGCATGCTGTAGGGTAGCCTGGTCGCATCCGCGTTCCACGCCATGAGGTCGTTGACAGGGTCGCGCTCGCCCATGAGATAGTTGCGAACCATGCGCGACCAAATGAGATCATTCGAACGCAACAGCTGGAATGTGCCCGCCATCTGTCGCGCGTCGAGATAACCCTCTTCCCACATCACGTCTTCGAGAAATGCGACTTGGGCGTCGTCGATGAACAGCATCAGTTCGCCGGCCTCCGTGAAGTCGACCTGCGCCGCAAGCAGCGTCGCGGATTTGAGCCGCGTGTCGCCGTCGCGCGCCATCGCGGCCGCCGCGATCGACAACAGCGTGCCACCGAGGCAATATCCGACTGCGTGGACACGGTCCGCATGGGCCTGCGCCCCGATAGCGTCAAGCGCCGCCATGACGCCGAGCGCGCGATAATCCTCCATGCCGAGATCGCGATCTTGTGCGGTCGGATTCTTCCACGACACCATGAACACCGTGTAGCCCTGCTCGGTGAGGTATTTGACCAGCGAATTATGCGGCGACAGGTCGAGAATGTAGTACTTCATGATCCAGGCCGGCACGATCAGCACCGGCTCGGGCCGCACCTTGGCCGTGGCGGGCGCATAGCGGATCAATTCGATCAGCCGGTTGCGATAGACAACCCGGCCGGGCGTCACCGCGATGTTGTGTCCGACGACGAAGTTTTCCACGCCGGCGGGCTTTTCGCCCCGCAGTGCGCGCTGCCAGTCTTCCATCAGGTTGCGGAATCCGAGTGCCAGATTCATCCCCCCTTGTTGAACGGTGCGCGCAAGCACCTCGGGATTCGTCCAGAAGAAGTTTGCCGGTGAGAACAGGTCGAGGATCTGCCGTGACGCGAACTCGACCATGTTCTCGTGGTGGTGGGAAACACCGCGGATACCGGTGGTGGCGGCGTGCCACCATTGCTGATTGAGCAGGAAGGCCTGGTAGAGCACGTTGAAGGGCCAGTGCTGCCACGGCTCGCCGGAAAATCGCCTGTCCTGCGGCAACGGCTCGATGCAGCGCGCCGCGTTGCCGCCTTCCAAACCGCATCGGCATACATAATCGAACAACCGCATCGCCTTGCGCACCGCCTTGTCGGCAAGCCCTGTGCGCTTGCCCGGCGCGGCCGCAATGTGCGCAGCCCAGTCGAAGTAGGCCATGATGAGTGCGGCAGGCGACAGCCCTGCCGTATATCTCCCGATGTTCGCATGCAGCGCGCGATCGAGCATATCGGCCAGGGCGGCTGCCGGAAAGGAATCACGTTCGGGCATTTCCGTATCTGTCGGCGACAGGTGGGAGCGCTCGCTTGGAACGACCTTCAGTTCCGTCAGTGCCGTCATGGTCGGGGTATCCGATCGTGGTGATCGAGGAGCGAAGGTATCATCGGCCGTGAAAAGTGAAGTGGCCGCTCGATATGGACCGTATTTTTAAAGATAGTGTTATCACCGCTGTTGCCTTGATGTGTATCAAGATCGGCCATGGACAAGTCTCTCCGTCAAAGTACAACCATCGCCCTGCTGGTGGCGGGCGCGTTGTTCATGGAGCAGCTCGACGGGACCGTGATCGCCACCGCGCTGCCGCAGATGGCGCTGTCGTTTAAGGTTGCGGCTGTCGATCTCAATATCGGGATGTCGGCATATCTGCTCACCGTCGCGGTGTTCATTCCGGCCAGCGGCTGGGTGACGGACCGGTTCGGGGCTCGCACGGTGTTCGCCTCGGCCATCGTGGCGTTCACGTTGTCGTCGGTGCTGTGCGCCGCGAGTACCACGCTGTGGCAGTTCACCGCGGCGCGCGTTCTTCAGGGCATCGGCGGAGCCATGATGGTGCCGGTCGGGCGGCTTATCGTGCTGCGCAATACCGAGAAACAGCACTTTGTCCGCATGATCGCGTTCTTGACATGGCCGGCCTTGACGGCGCCGGTGGTCGGTCCGCCACTTGGCGGACTCATTACGACTTACAGCGCGTGGCAGTGGATTTTCCTGCTCAATGTTCCGCTCGGAATCCTCGGATTGACCCTCGCCCTGATCCTCATTCCAAACTCTCGCGGTGACCGCAAGGGAGGATTCGACTGGAGCGGATTTGTGTTGAGCGGGTTCGCGAGCTTCAGCCTGATGTACAGCCTCGAAGCGATCGGCCGCAACAGGATCGACTGGTTTGTCACCGCGCCGCTCTTGTGCGCCGGCCTGGGAGCAGGAATTTATGCGGTTCGCCATGCACTCCACACGGCTCATCCGCTGCTTGACCTTTCGCCGTTCCGGGTGCCGACCTTCGCCATCACGGTCGGCGGCGGGGTATTGTTCCGCACCGCCATCAGCGCGGTGCCGTTTCTGTTGCCGTTGATGTTCCAGCTGGCGTTCGGGCTGAACCCGCTTGACTCCGGCCTGCTGCTGCTCGCCGTGTTCGCCGGCAATCTCGGCATGAAACCGGCGACAACCGCGGTGCTCGGCAGATTCAGCTTTCGCCGCACCCTGATCTGGAACGGGGTGCTGGCGATCGCGACGATCATGGCTTGCGGCTTCCTGACCGCCGCCACGATGACGGTCGTCATCGTGGCGGTGCTTTTTCTCAGCGGCCTGTCGCGATCGATGGAATTCACCACCATCAATGCGCTGAGCTTTTGTGATCTCGATCAGGCCCGCATGAGCGGCGCCAACACGCTGTTCAGCATGCTGCAGCAGATGGGCAACGCGCTGGGCGTCGCCGGCGGCGCCATCATGCTGCGTGCTGCCGCGCTGACGCATCCGGGCGATGCAGAGGTCACCGCGATGGACTTTCACATCGCGCTTTGGGCGATCGGGTTGGTCGGGCTCGTCGGGGTGTGGCACTTCCGGAAGTTGGCGCCGGATGTCGGCGTGGCGCTGCGGGCGAGGAAGGGGGCCTGATCCCTCCCCGTCGTCGGGGAGGGCGGCCGAGCGAAGCGAGGTCGGGTGGGGTGGTGGACGCGGGCATAACTTTGCCGCGGAACGGACCGCACCCCGACCCTCCCCGAAGACGGGGAGGGAGCAGCGCGCCGCTCAGGTGCACAATTTACCGATGAATTTTCCGCTGGATCATTAATCACAGCTCGCCCATACCAGATCGCCCCGGCGCATCTTTTCGGGAACGCCCGCGTCATGCCGCAAGACGAATTCCGCATCTTCCTCTCGGCCGTGTCCAGCGAGTTCGGCAAGGCGCGCGATGCCGTTGCTGCCGACCTGCGCTCGCGTGAGGCGCTGCTGCGGGTACAAAGCGATTTCCGGCAGGAGGTGGGAAGCGATACCACTCTGAAGAAGCTGCACGACTACATCCGCGACTGCAGCGCGGTCGTGTGCGTCATCGGCAAGCGCAGCGGCGCCTTCCAGCCGCCCAAGGCGGCGGAGCCTTTCGCTCACATGCTGCCGAGCGGGATCGCGAAGGCGTCCTATACGCAGTGGGAGTTCTTCTTTGCGCGCCATTTCAAGCGGCGCCTGTCGATATACATCGCCAAGGATGATTATCAGCCCGATCTCCTCGAGCCGACTGGCGAGGCCCCCGAACTGCAGCGGGCCTTCTGCGAACATATCGTCAATGAACAAGGGGCACTTGGCAAATTGGGCTGCGCCGATACGCAGATAGTAGCCGCGCTCCAATCCGCATTGGGGGATGGGCGTTAGCCCCCGCCATGACCCCCGCCATATCCGTCATCATGCCGGTGCGCAACGGCGCGGAGTGGCTGGCGGAGGCGGTCGTGAGCGTCCGGGCGCAGGATTTCAGCGATTTCGAATTTTTGATCGTCGACGACGGGTCGGACGACAGTACTGCTGCCATGCTCTTCGGCTGCGCCGCCGATGATGACCGTATCTGTCTCCTGCATCAGGCGGCGCAGGGCATCGTGGCGGCGCTCAACAATGGGATCGCGGCGGCGCGCGCGCCCTATGTGGCGCGGCTCGATGCCGATGATCTCGCCAAGCCCGATCGCCTCGCCAAGCAATTCGCCTTCATGGAGGCCCATCCGGAGGTCGGGCTGCTTGGCACCTTTGCGGAGCGCATCGACGCGGCGGGCAATGTCGTCGGCCGCCTTGCGCCGCCGACCGGTGGTGCAAGGCTCGCGCGCGTTCTGGGGCGCACCAACCCGTTCATCCATTCCTCTGTCATGATGCGTACCGCGTTGGTGCGCCGGCTCGGCGGATACCGCGCTGCCTTCCGGGCGGCGGAAGACTACGATCTGTGGCTGCGCATGGCGGAGGCCGGTGGGATTGCCAATCTCGCGGACTATCTCACCCAGTACCGCCGGCACGATTCCAACCTGTCCCGGCGCGAAGCGATCCGGCAATCATTCTCGGTGCGGCTCGCGCAGCGATCGGCCGCGGGCCGGCGCAGCAGCACGAGCGATCCCGCTGGTGTTCTTACGGCGCCGCCGCATTGGTGGGCCAAAGAGGCCGAGACATCGTTCTTTGCAGAGGACGTCGGTCTCTACCGTTTGCTTGATTCCGATCGGCTGCAGGGAGCGCAATATATTCGGGCCGTGTCGGGCCGGCTGGGCTCGCTCAATCATGTCGAGCGGCGCCTCGCGCAAGTGCGATTGAAGGCGCTGTTGCGCGAAATCGGATCGCCAATCGGTCCGCGGCATCTGTGGATAGCGATGCTGATCGCCGTGCTTCATCCGGCTCGTGCGATCGGCTTGGTATGGCACAGCATCGTCGCCGGGTATGTCGCGGCGACCCCGAATTTCGAGACACCGGACAAAGATAATCGCGGCGGCCGGGACTAGACGATCGCTTCAGCCAATCTGATGGGATTGGAGCATCGATCAACTCATTTGGAGCATCGATCAAGTCATAACGTTGGAGCGGTCGCACAAGCGGCGTCTGCCCGCATCGCTCGCTGTAGGGGCGACCCTTGTGATCGCCCCATTCGTCGCATCTGGCAACAGGGGCGACCACAAGGGTCGCCCCTACATCATCGTTCCGTCGGCACGAGGCCATTGCTATCGCTTTCATAACGGTCGATCACTTCATGTTGGCTGAAGCGAGCGACAAGCCCAGCCACGACTCGCGAGAGATTCCGCAGAATCCGCTCTTGCGAAACTATGAAGGCACACTCGCATCGCGCATTCGCCCTGACTCGTGGAGGTAGATGACCTCAGCACTCGCCGGGCTCTCCTCGCCGGCCGCTTTCGCTCTCCGGTGAACCCGCTCGGCGGCGGCCGCCAGGATGATTTCGGCCGCGCGCGCCCGTCCGTCGTAGAGAAAGCGTTGCGCGCCATAGTGCTCGGCCGATGCCGACCACCGGCTGCGCAGCCCGGCATCTTCGGCAGTCGAGAGAGCCGCGATGAATGCCGTGTGTTCGAATGGCTCGTCGATGACGATGCCGGCCTCTGCGGCGTCGACATGCTGGGCATATCCGCAGACCGACGTGGTGACGACCGGCAGGCCATTGACGACCGCTTCGAGAATGACGGTTCCGGTGGTGTCGCGTCGCGCCGGATGAACCAGGAGATCGGCGGCTGCCATCACTTCCGCAATATCTTCCCGGTGGCCGAGGAACGAAATGCGATTCTCTAACCCCAGCCGCCTCGCCCGCGCCGCCATCGCCCTGGCGGCGCGCGTGCTTGTCTCGGTGAGTCCGATAACGAGGAGCTTCGCCATCGGAAATTCGCGCAGCGCCGCCATTGTGCGATCGAGCCCCTTGGTATGCGGCTGCACCCCGATGGCAATCCACAGCCAGTCTCGAGGCATCAAGCCGAGTTCCGTGCGCAACGCAGCGCGCACGCCATTGATGCGATATTCCGGATGCCGGCGGGCACTCGAGATCGTCGGCGGCAGCAGCGACAGGCGCTCCGGCGGCGTATGCCATACGTTTCGGTATTCGTTGAGCTGCTTGCGGCTCAGCATCACCACCTTGGTCTTGCGTTCGGGCTCGAAGGTAGCGCGTTCGAGCGCGAGATACGTGCGATAGCGCGGGATCAGAAAACGAAAGCGCTCTGCCGTCATGCGAAAATAGACCGATGGATCAGCGCAATAAAGCACATCGAGGTGCGTGAGCTTGTCGAAACCGACCACGAGGTCGAAGCCTTGTAACGAGGCAACCCATCTGAACGATGTTGCGAAATCCTCCAGCATGCGGTGATTGGTGCTCTGCCTGATTGGCAGAACCGCCACCGCGAGATCATCCGCAAAGTCGCTCGCGTCCTTGAAGGAGGTGAAGATGACGACCTCATGCCCGCGTTGACGACAATACCTTGCGATCTCGACACAATCACGCTGCAGGCCGCCGCCCGGAAAAAGCTTCATGATGGCGAATGCGATACGCATCAAACCCCATAGGGATCAGGCATGGAAAGCGACCCGTTCAAAGCAACGCCGCGGCACCAGCAACACTTTCGCCCCATCCGGCCCAATCCCCGAGTACATCCGCGTAAACACCCGAACAAGCAGGACACCTCAGTTTCCTGGTGAAATTCATACGTGCGTGTCGCCCGCGCCACACAATCGGAGCCATACGGTCGCTTAAGCCTGCAATAACACGGTATGACGAGCCGGGCAGGAAGGTGCTTTTGGCTTGAAAAGCGCCCCGGATTGCATCATATGTGACGGCGAGCGGATGATCGGGTTTCCCGATCGTTTTTGGCTGCGTGCACGAACCCGAAACCAGCTGAGCGGAAATCGGATGTTCCGGTTCATCGAACTAAGCGGACGGTTTCGGCCTTTAGCTGTTCATCGGACGGCAGCCCAGACCACGCGGGATGTTACCATAAGCGCGGTCTGCGTCGCTGAGTTGCATCAGCGAGCGCCGATGTCGCAATAGGAAAGTCACCGATTGAGCCCCTTTCAAAGTTTCGGCCTCGCCGCGCCCGTCGACCGCGCGCTTGCGGAGGAAAACTTCAGCCGTCCTGACCGCAGAAGGCCGCATCCGGCGCATTCAGATCCTGACCCGGGTCGCCACGCGCGTGCAGGCCAATCCGCAATTGCGAATCATCCGATAAACGATCTCGGCCGCGTTGCGTTTCTGGATCGTGTGGTCGCGCCACGCCGCTATCCTCCCCGCATCGCCGATCGACCGGAGTGAGAAACCATGGCGAAAGAAGAGTTGATTGAATTCGAGGGCCTAGTCACAGAAATCCTGCCGGACACCCGTTATCGGGTGAAGCTTGACACCGGACATGAGATCATCGCCTACACGGCGGGCAAGATGAAGAAGAATCGCATCAAGACTCTGGCGGGCGACCGCGTCATTGTGGAAATGTCGCCTTACGACCTGGAAAAAGGCCGCATAATCTTCCGCCACAAGGACGATCGCGCCACGACCATTGCCCGTCCGCCTGCGCGCCAACAGTTCCGCCGTCGTTAACCCGGGGCGCGGTCAAAGTCATTCCGGTCGGCGAGCACCGCACGCGAGCCTGCGACAGATTCCATGGTTTAGAAAATTTTTCCTGACTTAGAGCCCGTCCAGGAATAAGGACTCCAAAGAAGTGTCATCGTCAGCGCAAGCGGGCGATCCAGTAACGACTTGGTTTCGATTGAGCACAGCCCATGACCCGGTGATTACTGAATGCCCCGCTTTCGCGGGGCAAGACACTGGAAGTGATTCACTTGTTTCCAGACAGACCCTTCGAGTTTCCAGACAGACCCTTCGAGCGCATTTTCAATGAAGCCGCTTTATCGTGCGACCTCCGTTAGATTACCCCCTCTCCCCGCGTGCGGGGAGAGGGGGCGAAGCCGCTGCAAATCTAAACGCGCGCCGGAACGAATGCGCCGCGCTCAATTCGCCACGTCGCCAAGATCTGACTCGAGCTGCGCTATGTCGAAGCCTGGCGCAAAGTCAGGATTCTTCGCCTCAGGTGGAAGAATAGCGTATGCTTCATCGACGCACTCATCCCACCAAGCCCAGGTGGCCTGCTGCGTATTGCCCCAAGTCAGCACGGTTACGCCTTCCTGGTCGTAACCGACCGCAAAGACAGCGTGCCCGTCGTTGGTCAGTGGACCAGGGGTCCAGGGCTGACGGGCGTCGAATTCCTGCACGCAGTTCTGCTGAACCTGGAAACCGAGATACACGCCGCCGAAGAGCTGAATGGCTTGCTCGATATGGGTGTGACTTTTCGGATCGATACGGACGTAGGCCAGTATCTTGTCGCCGCCGACGCTCTTTTGACGCCAGTAGTTCAGGACATCAAGTTCGTTCAGCCCGGTGTCCGGGCCGCCCGTCAGATGGGCGTACAACTTGACTACGGCCTGTCTGCTCATGATCTGTTTTTTGCCCAGCAGCCCGCGATAGGTCGTGACGGCATGTGCCAGGGCCGCAATCGTGCAGTCCCCCAACGTATCGTTGCCATCCATCGGGAATAGCGTGGTCGGATCCTTCGTCTTCAGGTTGGCATAGACGCGAGTCAGAACGTTTATGGAAGGAGGCGGTGCAGCAATCGAAGGCAGCAGGTAATCCTTGAACCGCAATGTACGATAGTCGTGTTTTGGCGGGTGCTTTCCGAACCGACGAGACGTCATGGACCGTACTCCTCTCAAAGTTGGGATTGACGTTTCAGGTGGGCCTGCGAATTTCGTCAGTGGCCCGCGAGTTTTCGTCGGTGGACGTGCCCGCCTCATCGTTATCTCCTCGCACTTGATGTGCCGAGTCGACAGTTTCTCGGAGACGTGCACAACGGCGAGCACCCGCGCATGGGCCGTTGTGAAATTCGAGATCGACAACCTAGTTCAGGTGACTTCTTGACGTGTGTGAGGTATCTCACACCCGGGCGACCATATTCTCAGGACGCTGGTTCCGAGGTCGTTAGTGCTCCTGAGTTCCGGGGTCGTCGGCGACCTGTCTGAGCCCGCTTATGAGCCATGCGGTGGCGCGCCAGCATTCTCTCGAAGCTGGCGGTGAGCGCAGCCTCGATCTCAGGCCGGTTCTCCAGCCGGCTTATCAGCATGGCGGCTGCCTCGATGGTCGACAAACCGTCAGGGCGGGGCTCTCGCCGGAGCTGGCCGAACCGCGACCGCCGCGGTGGTCGCAGAATAATGCGCCGGCACTTGAGCATCCAGGCGTTGCGCCACCACAGCGCCTTGGCCTGACCCCAGTTGCCGTCGAGCAGCACGATTCCCTCGATATCGGCCAGCAGCGCGTCCTGATTGTGCTCCGGTTCGCCCTTGCGGTTAAGCATGACGATTTCGCGGTCGGGCGCGAGCGCGGCTGTCTTGGCGGATCCGAGATAGAGGATCGCCCAGCGCTGCGGATCAACGGAACGGCCAAGAATCTTGCTCAGGCTCGGCCATGACAGCCCGACCTTGAGGATGGCACGACGGAAATGCCGGGCGGCCAAACGGGCGGTGCCGAACTCGCGCTCCTGCTCCTGCGGATGCTGGAGGATGAGCACCTCAATGCGGTTGTCGAAGGGCGCAATCGTGTCGCATAGGCACAGCGCCGCTGCTTTTCCGCAACGCTCGCATTCGACCATGGCAGCATCAACCACATCGTGTTCCATATGCTGCATATACGCCCGCGTCGTCGGGGCTTCAACGGCGGCGTTCAGAGGCACGATGAATCAATCAGGCTCGAACACTGGAAAGTTCAGTTCACCTGCCTTGACCCAGGCCAGGCGAACCGGCATGCCGATCTTGACCTGATCAGGCGGACAATTGATCAGGTTCGTCATAACACGGACGCCCTCCGACAGTTCCACCGTCACGACGATGAACGGCGAAACACCCTTGAATGGAGGCGGCGCCTTGTAGCTCACCGTGTAGGTGTAGATCGTGCCCTTGCCTGATGCTTCGCGCCATTCGAGATTGCGTCGGCCGGAAAAAATGCTGATCGGCCGCGGATAAAACTGGTACTTGCCGGCGTCCGGATCGTACTGCAGCAGCAGCTTGCATTCCCGGGCGGCGTCCCAGAACGGTTTGGTGAAATTAC
>Ga0126369_10000245_pt1 | contig 34775 bp, 67 predicted proteins | sample PanSoiMetaPlot_1_FD_109646 | JGI IMG/M metagenome (GOLD analysis project Ga0126369, IMG submission 109646) | Tropical forest soil microbial communities from Panama - MetaG Plot_1 | ecosystem: Environmental > Terrestrial > Soil > Tropical forest > Bulk soil | place: Panama | collected 2016-02-17
CCGAGCGGCCGCGGGCGCAACCGGTTATCTCCGCCAGCCATGCGGCCTACTCCGCTGCCTGATCTCTCCTGTGCGGGAACCCCGGTGCCGCCCCGGGTATCTCTTGCTTCCGAAGCAAGCGGGTCAACTGTCTCCCTCGCTCCCGTTCGTGACCATGCGCGGCGTTCACCGGGAGTCACGGGCCCGGTCGGGCGCTCACAGCCCTATCTTTCAGCCGCGACCAGGGCACCAGCACGGCAGCGAGCCGCCGGCCACCTGGCCTACCTGCGTGGAGAAGCCGAGGGTCGAACTCGGATCTTCCGGGTGCGAGCCGGGTGCTCTACCAACTGAGCTACATCCCCAACGGTCCCCGCATCGCTTCCGCTTCCGGTCACAGCCCTCACGCGGGGACATGGGCTGCCCGGCTGCCAGCCGACGACACCTCGTCTGCCCAGAGTGACCCCCTGGAGCTGGCCGGTGCGCTCCCACAGATACGGACACTTTGGGTCGGTGTCGTCGGGGGCTACCTGCTGGCATTGTCCCGCTGAGCCGTGCCCAGTTATCGCGGCCGTGGTAAGACGCGCATCGTGGAGCCTGCCGGGATCGAACCGGCGGCCTCCTGCATGCCATGCAGGTGCTCTACCTAGCTGAGCTAAGGCCCCATCGCCCGGCCGATGGCGCGGCCGGGCCTGGGCGGGGACGCTGAGGCCCCCGCCTCTCGATGATCACGCTGTTGAGTTCTCAAGGTGCTGGCCCGGACCCGGCTCTGCTCTCGCTCGGCCAGGTGGGCTGCCGCAGGGACCGTAAGAGTCGAACTCACATTCCGCCCGGGTTGGAGCCGGGCCGCCTATCCGCTGGCTGATCCCCATGTTCAGTTGTCCGAAGATCGAAGAAGCCGCCTGCCCGGTGGGCGGCGGCTCCTGGCTGGACCTGGATCGGTCCCCTACCCAGTTGCCGCCCCGGCGGGCTGCCCGTACTCATTCCAGGCAGAGCACGGCAGCGACATCGCGTCGCGCCTGCTGTGCTTGGTGATGGTCACGGTCTGGATCTCCCTCTCCTCGGTGGTGCCCTGTCAAGGTACCTTCCCCCACAGCAGTGTGTCAAACGGGTTAATTCCACGGGCCGGCCGGGTTCCGCTACGTCGCGCCTGCGGAGACGCCAGACGGCCCCAGGAGCCCGCCCCCGTGCACACCCACCTGATGACACAGGGGAGTGGCCCAAGGCTCCTGGGGCCGTCCTAGAGCCGCCTACGGGGTGTGGCCCCCCGCGTTCCCCACACCCGCTTCGGCGAGCCCCGCCTGGGTGGTGATCGGCGATCCCGGCGAGTACGGCAGCTTCCGGCCCGTCTCCTCGGGCAGCTTCCGCGCCCGGATCGCCTCGATCGCCTTGGTGATGCCCTCGGCGATCCCGGCCTGGCGGACCTTGTCCTCCTTCTTCGCCATCGTCCGGGCCGCGCCCTGGTGGCCCGAGCGGACCTCCTCCAGGTACGCGACCAGGCCGGCGTCGTCAGCGACGATCGCCATCTCGTAGCGGCCGGTGGGTGCGTTCACCCTCTCCTCCTTCGGTCGTGCCGCCGGGCCGGGTCCGGCTCAGCGGCAGTTCGGGTCGGCCACCAGCGCGATGGCCGTGCGGTTGGCGTCGCCGTGGTAGGCCGACGCCACGCGGATACCCGGCGCGATGCACTTGGTGGCCAGGTTGCTGAAGCCGTCGGGCATCGTGACCTCCACGGCCGCGTCCTGGTTCACGCTTGACACCGGGGCGTCGCGGAACGGCTCGGTGATCTTCCCGAGGCCGCAGCCGACGGCCAGCAGCAGCGCCATGACGGCCAGGACGGCCGTGACGATCAGCAGCTTGATCCGGGGCGTCAGCGTGATCACTGTCGCGTGGTTCATCTTCTCCTCCTTCTCGTGGATGGCCACCGTAGCAGCCTGGGCCCACAGGCTAGTTCCGCTCCGCCCTGGCCCGGGCGGCCAGGGCCCGCAGCTCCGCCGCCACAGTCTCCGCGTCAAGGCCGCCGTCCAGCAGCGCGGCGGGGACCTCCAGCACGACCGCTTCCGGCGGCAGCCCCTCCCGCAGGACCGTCATCAGCCGCCGCTTCGCCAGCAGCCGCTCGATAATGTCGCCGGTCACGACGACGTCGGCCACGGGCACCTGCCGGTTGCGGCGCTGTGAGCCGTCGCTGGCCATCAGCCACACGAACCCCGGGCCGAACCCCGACACGGTGTACTCCCGGCTGTCGCCCTCGCGGGGGATCTGCACGACGGCGTCGCGGGTGATCCTGGTCCCGTTCTGGTCGTTCATCACTGCTCCTCTCAGGCGGGCCCCTACGGCCCGCCTGCGGCTTCGCGGATCAGCAGCCGGGCGGCGTCCAGCGGGATCACTTCCATCTCGTCGGCCCACGAGTACAGCACCAGGCCCGGCCGGGTCCGCAGCTTCGACGGCACCGCGTCGGCGGACAGGTAGCTGCCCGGCGTCCGCCAGCACACCTCGAACCGCCCGCCGAAGGTGATCGTCGCCCCCGGCATCAGGGCCCGGTCGGGCACGTCCTCGTCGCCGGCCCAGCCCATCATCGTGTCGCTCTCGCCGAAGTTGGCGGCGAGCTGCTTCTCCAGGGCGGCGGCCTGCTCCTCGGCGGCCTTGGCGCGGTGCTCCAGGTCGCGGATGTGCGTGCGGACGTCGGCGTGGCACTTGGCGATCCGTTCCGCCAGCGGCACCGTCTGCCGTGGCGGCGTGTTCCGCGCCTTGTCCAGCCTGCGCCGCAGCGCCGCCTCCGAGGACGGCGTCCGGTCAGTCATCGGTCTCCTCCTTGCCCCACAGCAGCGTGTGGATCTCTGACAGCTTGCCCGCGTCTTGCGACGGGCGGCCGATCTCCAGGTCGGCGGGAACGATCCGCCGCAGCTCGGCCAGCAGCTCGGCGCGTCCCTCGGCTTCGCCGCGATCGTGGGCGAAGTGGCGGTCGATCCCCATCAGGTGTAGACCGCCAGCACCCGGGCGCGGCAGTCGGGCCACTCCGGGTCTTTCAGGTACCGGCGGCCGGTCTCCTCGGTCACGCCGAGCTGCTGGATCGCCTGCGGCATGTCCAGCCCGTAGATCTCGGTGAGGAACACCAGCTCCTCCATGCGGCACACCCGGGCCCCGCGCTGCTCCTCGTGGAACTGCTCCAGCCCGGCGGTGTTCGCCTCGGTCGTCGTGCTCATCTTCTTCTCCCTTGGGTGCGGCGCTCACTCCATGAGCGCCTGATCCACCGGCACCAGGCCGGCGAGTCTCTGAACGTCCTCATCGACCTTGCCGGTGAGGGCGAAGTACGCCTCCACGAACCGGCCGAACGCGGCCGGGTTACGCGGCTGGGCGTCCACGAACCTGGCGGGCAGCTCCCCGCCGCACGACGCGGTCAGCTCATCGAACGACTCGCGGAGCTGCCGCGTCCAGGCCGCCTCCGAGCGAACGATCACCATGTGCTGCTCGGGGTCGATCGGCATCCCGTCCCAAGTGGTCATGCGGACATCTCCCTGTCCAGTTGCGTCGGGTGCAGCGGCTCGTGCGGCCGGTCAGTGCCGGCGCAGAACCGGCGGTCGTCGCGGCCAATCCACTCGCCCGGCGCGTCGCAGTAGATCTCCTCGCCGCAGTGGCGGCAGTCGTCGGCCGGCTCGGCCAAGATCGACAGGTACTCCCAGTCCGGCTGCGGCGGCTGCCACGGCGGCGGGCCCCACGGCGGGGGCCCAGGCGGTGGCGGCTGCCACGGCGGCTGAATGCTCATGGCTGCGGGTCCTCCTCCACGGTCAGTGCGCCCGCGTCCCACAGCAGGCGGAACAGGGCGTCCTGCGGCATCTGAAGCCGGTACCACACCGTGGACCCGGCGTCCTGCTCATCGTGGCTGAGCGCGAACAGCAGGTGATGCGCGACCGCGTCGTCCATCACCGCGCCCTCCGCCACCGGGCCCGTGGACACCAGCACCGGCTTGCGGTAGATCGGCTGGCCCGCGCTGCCCGTGACCACGTTCGGGCCAGTCGCCGGCCAGGTGATGTCCGCCTTGCTGCGGCTCTTAGGGGGCATGTCTCCTCCTCGTGGTGAGGGGGCCCGGAGCGTCGCCTGCCGGGCCCCCTCACGATCATGACTCGTCGTCGTCGTCCTCGTCGCCTGATTCCTCGTCGTCCTCAGGCTCGGGCACCAGGCCCTCCTCCTCCAGGTAGTCCACGACGGTCTGCCAGTTGTCGGCCACGGCCGTCAGGACGCGCTTCTCGTCCGCCTCCTGCCGCACGCGCTCGTTCCAGCCGGCCATGTCCAGGTAGCCGAGGATGGCCTCCTCCACCAGCCGGTCCAGCTCGGCGGGCTCGATCGCGTCCAGCTCCCAGCACTCATCGGTGCCGTACATCTCGATGTAACCGTTGGTCCGGCTGTCGGTGACCTTGGCCGGCGACGGCGGCGGGTCAAGTTCTTCGACCTGCTCCATCGTCAGCGCGATCCGCTCCACCGACGCCATGCTGCGGAACAGCCGCAGCCGGTCCTGGATGTCCCGGTCGATGTCCAGCCCCGTCGGGTCGTGGTCGCCGAGGTAGATGACGTGCGTCTTGCGGCCGGCGTCCTCGTACCTGCGCAGCCGCTGGGCGGCCTCGTGGATGACCGAGGTGGACGGCGAGCCCTTGCACGCCATGTGGCCAACGTTCCACCGCGACGCGGGGGCGGAGATCACATCGACCAGCGCCTCCTTCTCCACCCACACCTCCAGGTAGTGCGCCTGGCCGTTCCACTTGCTGATCGAGTACCAGTCCAGGATCGACCGTGCGGCAGCCTCAGGCGATGACCAACCAGAGTCGCCGCCCTCCTTGCGCCGGGTCCGGTCGGTGATGTGGTTCCAGTCGATCCGGCCGCCGACCCGCGCCTTGGACACCAGGTCGCCGAGCCACTTGTAGTTCCGCTCGGTGTTCTTGGTGCCGAGCGCCCGGTCCCGCCGGGACTCGGGGAACAGGTCATCGGCGATGAAACGATAATAAAGTTGACGAAGTGTCAGGCGATAACCCTGTCGCGCATAGTTATCGCAGATGCGTTCGGCGTCGGCGATGACGCCGAGGGCGGCCTCGGTGAACGAGCTGTCCGCGTAGAAGATCTTGCTCATGGTGGGTTCTCCTTCTTCCTCTCCGCACACCAGTGTAGACGAAGGTGTCAAGCTGGTCTACCTGGACGTGCTGGCCCTACCCTTCCCTATCCACCTTCGGCGGATCTGGTGCGGGTTCCTGTCTTAGGCTCCCGCGAGCAGGCCCGGTGTTAAGCACCTATGCACTGAGAAGGCACCGCAGCGATCAGCCAGTTAAGGATCAGGCGTGTGATCCGCGTCACACAGGCTGGGAGTGGGCTTCTACTAGGTGATTCCCGGGCGGTCCCGGTTTTGTTCACGCCGGGACTGCTCCTCCAGGGCGAACATCTGCGAGCGGATCTCCCGCAGCACCGACAGCGCCGCCCCGGCCACGATCCCGATCCACCACAGCAGCCCGATGACCAGGCCGGCCACAGCCGCGAAGAACGTCAGGTCAGCGGCGCTCATCCCCGGCCACCGCCGCCGTCGGTGTGGACGTTGGGCGCGTACACCACGGCCGCCCCGGCGACCGAGCCCGAGCCCCCCACGCCGCCGCCCCCGGCGAGGTACAGCTCCAGCGCCCGGATCGCGATGTCGCGCGGGAAGCAGCCCTCCTGCGCCGCCCGCACCGCCAGCTTGCGCCGCAGCTCCTCGGGGACGCCCTTCAGCACCAGCCGGTCGTCCGCGCTCATCCCGCCTCCACCAGTGTCAGGCCGCCCGCGTCATCCAGGCGGTACCAGCCGCGCCCGTACGGGCCCCACTCCATCCACGCCGACACCCGCAGCGTCGCGTCGCGGCGGCCGTGGCGGCTGACCTCCCACCCCATCGTCCGGGCGTCGCGGCGGTGACTCTCCGCCCAGGAGTGACAGTCCTTGGTCCCCGGGCCCATGCACATCGACAGCAGGTTGCTCGGCCGCCGGTCGGCCCGGTTGCCGTGGATGCGGTGCTGCGTCGTGTTGGGCCGCCCACCGCAGCGGACGCACCGGTTCCCGTCCCGGTCGAAGATCGCCTGGTTCGGTGCGTCGGTCACCTCGGCCAGCGGCTCCTCGAACTCGCTCACCCGACCGTCCCCTCGCTCACGACCTCGCCGTCCTCCAGCAGCCGCCACCCGTTGTCCCCGAGCGCCGGCGGCCCGGCCGCCATGTGCACCTGCCGGTACGCCAGGCCGGTGCCCGTCTCGGGGATGTCCGGCGGCGGCAGCCAGTCCGCGCCCGGTGACATCAGCGACAGCACCCGCAGCACCGCCGGGCCGGCCTCCAGCACCAGCCGGCTACGGCGGGCGACCTCCCGCTGGTGTGAGTGGACGATGCCGGTCAGCTCATCAAGGCCTGCTGGCGTCGCCACCGTCTCACCCCCCACCAGCCGAACCAGGCGCGGCGGAACGAGCCGCACCCGCACGCCGTCGGCCCCACCTGGCCAGCGCACCAGGAGTCCGACGGCCGGGCGTGATGCCGGTGCACGTCGCGGAAATGATCACACCGGCACACGTCCCACCACCACGGCGGCCGCCTCATGGCTGGAGCCCGAACTGCCGCTTCACCAGCTTGTCCATCTCCTCCGCCAGCGTGGTGCGGATACGTTCCCGCGCCTCGCCGACCAGCTTGACCGTCTCGTCGTGGAGCTGGGCGTACACCTCGGCCGCGACGACCTGCGCCAGCGGCGTCGAGATCCCCTGGTACCGGTCGGGGTCCTGCTCGATCTGCGCCCGCGCCTCGGCGCGGATCACGTCGGCGAGCGTCACTGGCACCATCGACAGCGGGCCCTCCAGCGCCTCGGCGACCTGCGCCGCCACCTGCTTCTCGATCTCGGTCTGCCGGATCGCCCCGATCTGCGCCCGCACCGCCTGCCAGCCGTCCCGGTCCACCAGCTCCCCCGCGACCGCGCTGGCGACCATGTCGGCCAAGGTCACCGGCTCCTCGTCGCGGCCGTAGCTGACGGTCGTGTCCAGCTCCAGGCCCTCCAGGGTCAGCTTCACGTCTCGCTCCTTCCCGGGTCGCGCCGGCCGCCGACCAGGTACAGGCACGGCCGCACCGTCAGCGTGCCCAGGTCCACGTCCAGCACGACCGCCACGCCCCGCAGCCATCGCTCCGGGCAGTCGCCCCACATGCCGCGCTCCAGCATCGACAGCCAGTGCGCGGTCGTCCCCGGCAGGCCCTGCCGGCGCATCAGCCGGGCGACCTGGTACCGGTCCAGGCCGGCCCGGCGGCGGGCCTCCAGCACCGCCGGGCCGTCGGGGATCATTGTCCCGCCTTGCCCAGCTCGCGCTGGACCGAGCCGGCCATCCGCTCCAGCGCCTTGTGCACGTCGCGGTTCCGCACCCCGGCGAACTGGGCCAGCCGCTCAGCGACCTTCATCGCCTGGAGCGCGTTCAGCTCGCCGAGGTCGGTCAGGTGCAGCGGCGGCTCGCCCTCCTCGCGGCCCATGCCGCCGGCGACCAGGTGCCGCACCTCCACCGCGTGCGGGTCCTTGTCGCCGCCCCAGCCGTGCTCGCCGAAGATCGCGTGGATCTTGGACAGCGACCGCTTCCGCTGCTCCTCCATGTCCGCGTCCACCGGGTTGCCCTGGCCGCGCACGACACCCTCCACCGGCTCGCCATCGCCGGTCTCCTCACCAGCCGGCACGACCGTGGCCGTGGTCGGCGGCGGGCTGCTGCGGCGGCGGCCAGGGCCGGGCGGCGGGCCCGCCGCGTCCATGCCCTGCATCTCCTCCTCGATGTACAGGCCGCCCAGGTCCTCGGGGCACATCTCCCGCAGCGAGCCAGCCTCGGCGCACTTGGCGATCATGCCGTCCGGGTCGTTCGCCCACCGGTTGCGGCGCTTGCCGTTGGTGTCGGTGTCGGCGTACGCGTCGAACCGGATGATCTTCGGGTAGCGGCCGAGGACCGTCCCGTCGGGCGCGACCTTCGTGGACACCCACTTGCACGCGAACGGCGGCTTCTCGGCTCCGGGCTTCCAGACCCGGAACTCCTTGAGGTTGTCGTCGTACCAGACGGGGTCCTCGTAGCTCGCGGTCCAGCCGTCACGCTTGGCGGCGCGGTCGCGGATGATGCGGAAGCCGTCGATCGAGGTCTGGATCGTCCAGAGCTGCTTCTTCGCCTGGTTCGACCAGCGGGCGATGCAGTAGATCTGCTTGCGGAACGGGTTGAGCCCAGACGTGCGGGCGACGTGCAGGAACACGAGCAGGTCCGCCATCGGCGGCGGCTTGCCGTTGGAGTCCCTGACACCCATCGCGTCCAGCGCGGCCATCTGTGCGGGCGTCCAGTCGGCCTGGTCGGTGCGGATGGCGAGCTGGTCACCTGGGCCCTCGTCGGGCGGGGCCAGCGCCGTCCGGCTTGCCCGGCGGACATCTCCGGTGGTGGTCATGATCCGGTCTCCTTCTTCTCCTTTGACACCTTGGCCCAGCCACGGCGGTTGAGCCGGGTCACGTTCTCCCTGGCGGGGATCTTGATCTCGGGCACCGGGCCCGAGGTCCGCGACGCCACCGGGATCTCCCGGCCGGTGCGCGGGTCTACGGTGACGATCTGCCCGGCGTCGCCGGCCCGCTCCAGCACCTGGTTGGTCACCAGGCCCTTGCGGCGGTCCAGCTTGTCCTTGGCGTAGGCCAGCGCCCGGTACCGCCGCGCCAGGGCCCACGGTATGCGGGCGGTCAGCTCCGGGTCGATGGCGCTGCCCGGGTGGCGGCGGCGCAGCTCCTCGGTCGTGTCCGGGTACCAGTCCACGGGCGGCGGCTTGTCCGAGTCCAGCAGCTCGCGGAACTTCGCGGCCTGCTCGATCATCCACGCGATCTCGGCCTCGGCCTGGCCGTCGATCTCGATCACGTACGTGCGGGTCGGGGCCCACGTCGCGATCGGCTTGACCGCGACGAACGCGCGGCGGGCTCCCCGGCAGTACGCCTGGGTCAGCACCTGGGCGCGGATGTGGTCGGGGATCTCGTTGGTGTCCTCCTCCCACCCCCACTCGTCCATCGGGATCGACGTCTTGGCCTCCACGACCATCCACTCGTCCTCGGGGATCTGGCCCCAGCGGTTGTCGAACGCCATCGCGGTGTCACGCTCGATCGCCTGCCCGTCGAGGGTGGCGGCCAGCCACGGGTGCTCCGCCTGGCAGTACATGCCGCCGGGCAGCAGCACCAGCCCCTCGTGGGACTCGGCGAACTCCTCCAGCACGATCGGCTCCAGCGCCCGGCCGCGCCGCATCTCGTCGCGGTCGCCGGTCTCCTCGCCGCGCTTCTTGTCCCACCACAGCTTGTACGGCCCGCCGTGGGAGCGGGGCGCGATGCCGAGGATCTTGGGCATCTCCGACGCGGTGATCACCCAGCCGTGTGTCCACTTGCGCCGGCGGGCCAGCCACTCGTCCTGGTGCAGGCGGATCTGGTCCGCGTGCATCAGCCGGATCGTGGTCACGCGTTCTCCCGGTACCAGGTAAGGCACGCCCGCATGGCGTCGGTGTGCTCATCGGAGCCCTGGCCCGCGCCGTGGTAGGCGTCGTTCAGGGCGTTGCGCAGGCTGCGGGGCAGCCGGTACCAGTCCTTGCGGCAGGCGAGCTGGTGGAACGGCACCGGGGCGGTGCAGCCGGGCGCGGGGCATTCGTGGCTCATGACAGGTTGTCTCCTACCACCCAGCCGCAGCCGGATTCGTGCGGGTTGTTGCCTACGCAGCGGCGGTGGCGCACCGCGCCGCCGCACACCGGGCACGACGCGCCGAACGTCGCCTCGGGGTAGACGGTGGCGGCCACGGCCGCGACAGGCAGGCCGAGCCGGGCGGAGACGACCTGGACGGCGTTCGGTGCGCCGTCGGGCAGCTCGTTCCACGCCTGCCAGATCGCGTCCCGCTGGGTGCCGGCGGCCCAGGCCAGGACCTCGGCGTCGCTGGGACGCGTGTCGCGGCTCTCGCCGAGGACCTTGCGGACGCGGGCGAACGCGGCCTCCTCCTCGGCGGACAGGGCGTGGTCCTCCTCGTAGGCCAGCAGCTCATCGCGGAGCTGACGCCAGCGGCGGCCGGGGACAGGCACGCCACCCTCGTGCGGGTCGGCGGCCATCAGTCGTCCTCCCCGATCAGGCCGTAGATCACGGCGGACAGGCTGTCGTAGATGTCGCTGGTGCAGGCGTACCGGGGGTCGGCCGCGCCGGGGATCTTGCCGGCCTTGCTGAACAGGGTGCGCATGTACGGGGCGTCCAGGCTGACCGTGAACTCGGTGCCGCCCCGGGCGTCGTCCAGGACGTGCACCCCGCCGGCGGGCATGTCGGCCAGCAGGCCCCGGATCACATCGAGGGCCTGATCGTCCACGATGGCGGTCACGTTCGCCACGTTCTCGTCCTCGTCCAGGCGGATGCCGGTCAGACGCCAGTGCAGTCGTGCCATCTCGCTCTCCTTCTCCCGGTGCACCGAGCCACCCGGGGCACCTGAAGGACAGTCTGGCACAAGGGCCTGACAGTCTGGCCCGCCGCGCGTGGGGGTGTGTATCCTGGCCGTTGAAGTTGAGCACTGCTCCTTTCACCGCCCTTCGGGGCGTTGTCGGCGGGTCTCATCTTCTTCTCCCCGGCTGGGGTGAGCCGGACCCAAGATCCCCATGCGAGAGCCCGGCAGTCCTTGAGGGTGCCGGGCTCTCGTGTTCCCAAAAAGGTTCCCTACGCGCGGGGTTGCTCATCACCCCGCTTGGGCAGCTTCCACCGCAGCACCGCCAGCGTCTGCCCGCACTGGGCGCACGACAGGTCCGCGTGCCAGCCGCCGGGCTGGTTCTTGCTGTCCAGCGTCGGCTCCGCCATCACCGGCACCGGGGTGCCGCAGCAGCGGGCCACGTTGTGGGTCATCCCGTCGGACAGGTCGAACGCGATCATCGTCGGCCGGGCCTCGGGCACGGTGTACCCGTCGGCGTATGCCCGCTGCCGGGCGGCCTCCAGCAGCTCGGCCGTGGTCTGCTCAGCCATCGGTGGCCTCCCTCAGGACGTCGGGCGGGGCGGGCATGGCCGCAGCGGCGCGGCCGAGCTGGCAGCCGCACGCGCCATCGTCCCCGACGCTGAGGGCGGCGACCTCGGCGGCGGAGACAGGCCAGGCCGCATGCGGCTCGGGCGGGTCGGACTGGCCATCGCTGCGCCGCTGGGTGATCTGGGCCATGACGCCCTGGGCGCTGTAGCCACGCTCGCGGCGCAGGTACACCCGGTCGCCGTGCTCGTTGTACACGGCGACCGTGAACGTCTGCTCGATCACAGCTTCACCGCCTTGGCCTGCACCCCGGCATTGTGGGCCGGGATGTACTCGGCTTGCCGGTTCGCGTTCTCCTCGCTCATGGTGGCGGCGTGGATGCGCAGGTGGGTGGTGCCACCGTCGGGGGTGATGAACTCCCACCGCTTCGCGCCCGGCGGCTTCACCTTGACCGCGTGGGTGCCCAGCATCATGACCCCACCTCCTGGCGGGCCTCGTACGCGGCGACGTACGCCCTGGCGGCCTCGTAGGTGGCCGCGTCCTGGCGCAGGTTGCCGGTGCGAACCGGCTGGCCGTGCTCGCCGGCGGTCACGTTCACCGTCAGGTCGTGCCGGTAGACGTGCACGGCCAACTGGTCGTCAGCGGTGACGGTGAAGCTGATCAGCCCCCCGCCCACGGGGGAGCCGAACTCGATGATCTTCTCGCTGAGCGAGGAGTGGCGGTCGGCCACGGGCATGGCGATCACGCGGGGCTTGTCGGTTGCGGACATCTTCTTCTCCTTGATCATTCGGGGTGGTCCGCGATCCAGCCGGCGCGGAGCCTGATGGCCCGCAGCCGCTGGCGGCGGTTGAACAGGAAGTTCCGGCGGGTGGCGGCCCGCTCGGCGGGGGTGGCGGCCTGCCACCGCCCGCTGAGGTAGGCCTGGCGGACAGCGGCCACCATGCGGCGGCGGTCGTCCTCGTAGCCGTCGATGAGCTGGTCGAACCGGCTCACCCAGTAGGTCATGACGCCACCCGGCCGGTGCCGAACCGCTTGGCGTAGGCCAGCGACTTGGAGCCCCACCGCTTCCACACGCGGTCACGGCTCCAGTACTCGCCGGTGCTGTCGGACAGGCCAGCGGCGACGCGGGCACCGCCCGAGGGCCGGCGGCCGGCCTCGGTGTCGGCGGCGTCCAGGTCCAGGATCAGGTCCACGCCGACGTCATCAACCAGCTCATCCAGCAGGGCCTGGACCTTCAGCAGCATGGCCAGGCCACGCTCGGGGTCCTCGGCCACGGCACGCCGGGCGGCGGAGCGGAGCATCCGGTACAGGAACTTGCCCTGCTCCTCGGGGGTGCGCTTGCGCTGCTGCGCCGTGGTGAGGGTGGCCTCCTCCCGCCGCGTCGCGTCCGGCGAGACGTCTGCGGGCCCCTGAGCGGCTTCCACGGCGGGCCCGTCCACTGGAGTGGGTTCGGGGGCCGGGGCCGTCTCCGTCGATCCTGGGGCGTCCTGGGGGCACAGGGTGTTATCGCACACCGGGCGGGCGTGCAGAACGGCCACGCCGGTCTCATCCGCGTCCGTGGGATAGATCTTGCTCATCGGGTCTGTCCTTCCTCTCCGCACACCAGTGTATGCGAAGGCGGGGACATAACGCCAGACCCTGCGGCCACATTCCAGTGTGCCGAGCCCGTCTGACAGCCCGGGGGCGTACTGTGGTGGCCCAGACACGCTTGAGGCCCGGTCCTGACGGCTAATCACGAACCGGGCCCCAGATGCCCTTGAGAGGCGGTGGCGGTGACCACTGTAGCGCATTCCCGTGACGATCAGCGGGAAACCCGGGGCTCCCGTACCCCCACTGCCGCCCAGCGGCGCTGGCTCCTGTGGCTCGAACAGCGCATCGAATCCGACGAACGGGCCCGCCAGGCCGAGATACGCGGCTACCGCCGGGGCGTCGCCGACACCGACCCCGACGCGGCCGACACCAGCCGCGCTGTCCGGGAAGCGTTCGCCGCCGGGATGCGGGCCGCCGCCACGTCCGGCTCGGACTGGCAGGCTGGGTGGGACGCCTGCCTGGACCGGTTCGCCGAGCTGATCGGCGGCCGGATCATGCCCAGGTACCCCACCCCGGCCGAGGTCCGGCGGTGGACCCGGCACCACCCGGACTGCCACGTCGCGGCCAACGGCCGGCGGCCGTGCAAGCGGCTCGGCTGCATCCCCGGGCCCCGCGCCGACTTCGCCAAGCCAGCCCCGTGGGACCGGGCGGGCACGTCATGACCGGCGACCTCGGCCAGGAGCTGCTGGCCGGCTGGGAAGCCGACGAGGAGACCCGCGTCCAGCTCCGCGTGGAGGAACTGCGGGGCCGGCTCACCGACGCCGCTGGGCTGGTCCGCATCCCGCCGCCCGTGCCGCTGGTTGAGGGCTGGTTCAACATGGACACCCTCGGCTGGCTGGTCGGCGAACCCGGCCACCTCAAGAGTTTCGTCGCCCAGGACGTCGCCGGGTGCGTCGCCGGCGGTGCGCCCTGGCACGGCGCACCCACCAAGCAGTGCACCGTCATGTACGTGGTCCTCGAAGGAGCGCCGGGGCTGAACGCCCGCATCCGCGCCTGGGAGGAGCACAACGCCATGACCCACGAGGGCCAGTTCCTGGTGCCCCGGGGCCGCGTCCACCTCGTCCGCGACGCCGAGCCGCTGGCGAAGCTCGCCGAGGAGCTAAAGGCGGGCCTGGTGATCATCGACACCCAGAACCGCGCCACGGTCGGCCTGGACGAGAACTCCAACGTGGACATGGGCCACATGATCGCCGGGATGGAACTGATCCGCGAGCGCACCCACGCCTGCGTGATCAACGTGCACCACACCGCGATCGGCCAGACACGGCCACGCGGCCACTCCTCCATCGACGGCGCGGCCGACACGATCGTGCGGGTCGCCAAGGATGGCGGCCTGGTCAAGATCGCCAACCCCAAGCAGAAGGACGCCGGGCAGCAGGCGTCACTGGTGCTGAACGTGGAGCTGCACCACGGGAGCCTCGCCCTGGTGGAGCCGGGGACCAGCGGCCTTGCCCGCACCGACTCGGAGATGAAGATCCTCCGCGCCCTGCGGGACATCGTCGCCACCCGGGGTCACGCCACCCACGCCGACATCAAGTCCTCGTGCACCTCCAACGGCGCGATGGCGGTGTCCACGTTCAACTGGGCGCTGCGGAAGGTGAAGGAGCGCGGGCTGATCGTCGCGAGCAAGGGGACCTACACCCTGGCCGACCCGACCCAGGGCCGACTGAGTGAGGACCCGTGGTCGAACTAACCGTTAGTGCAACTAGTGCAACGCTGGTGCAACGGCGCTCGTTGAACTTCCTTCTAGCTGCAAGACGTGACGGTCTGTACGTGGTACAGACACTGACCGTTAGTGATCTAGTGCAACGTGGTACCGGGTTGAGCAGACAGCTTTTGCAAGCGTCTGTAGGGGATGGTCTGAGGTTCCGTAGTAACGGCGGGGGGATGGCCGACGAGCGGCCACCCCTTCCTACGGGGGGCCTAGATCTAAGGTTCCGTAGTAACGGAGCTGGGGGAGTGTGGGGAGTGTACAAGTTGGGGGCACAGCCGTGTCTAGTGCAACGGGCCAGATTGAACCAGCGTTGCACTAGTTGCACTAGCCTCCGACCTGCGGAAACGCGTGGAAAAAATCTTGGGAGAAGATGATGAGCACCCGGGAGGACTGGCTGCGGGTGGAGCTGCCGCCCGACGTCCAGGCTGCCGCCGAGGAACTGGGCCGGCTCCGCCACGAACGGTGGGACCGCCGGGTCAAGGTCCACGGCTCGGTCACGCCGAAGAACAACCGGCTCGGCGCGTTCGGCGAGTACGCGTTCTGCCACCTGCTGGCCAAGCCACACCCGCACCCCGACGGCCGGCTGGAGTCCGAGCAGGCCCACGGCTCGGACTGCTACGGGTGGGAGGTCCGGTGCGCCTCACGGCGCAACGACGGGCTGAACCTGCACCGGGGCGACGAGGGCAAGCGGTTCATCCTGGCGCTCGGGTTCGAGATCCCCGCCGTGGTGTGGCTGGCCGGGTGCCTGGACGCGGACACCGGGTTCCGGCTCGGCAAGTGGCAGCAGGACGGCGACGGCGACCGGGACTGGTGCCGCGTCGATCAGCGTCACCTGCGGTGCATCGGCCCGGAGCGCAAGGCCGAACGGCCGCCGGATCGCCGGCCGGCTGTCAGCGGCCGGGGCTACGCTGCGCAACTGGTCACCTCCACGCTGGCCAAGCACCGCCGGCTCCACGGCTACCAGATGGGCATGCTGTGGGACCCGGCCGCATGGCCGGGGAACCTGGAGTGCGGGTGCCGCAAGCCATGCGGCTGGTACCGGTGGCCCGACAGGAGGAGAGGATGAGCACGATCGTGATGGGGCACCCGCCGCTGAAACGGGACCCCACCCTGCCGCACCAGCCGGTGATCAACTTCACCAGCGGGACCGGCGGGATCTCGCTGAGCTGCAACTGCCAGTACTCGCCGGCTGGCGGCGGGTGCTACGTGCCGATCGAGACGCGCAAGCGGTGGGAGCCCCCACAGCTCCTGCACGCGTACCGCTGCCACGTCGCCGAGGCCGGGAGGGCAGCCGCATGACCCGCGTCGTCGGGCTGGACCCGTCGCTGACCGCGTTCGGCCTCGCCTCGGTCGTCGCCCCCCGCACCGTGCCGGTACTGCACCGCGTCACCTCGCGCCTGCGGGGCCACGAGCGGCTGGCGCTGATCTTGCACGAGGTGGGCAACTGGTGCGAGGACGCTGAGCTGGCCGTCATGGAGGGCCTGTCGTTCGGGGCCAAGGGCAGTGCCCTGCTGGACCTGGCCGGGCTGCACTGGCTGGTCCGGCAGATGCTGTGGGAGGCGAACATCCCGTACGCGATCATCGCGCCCGCCCAGTTGAAGCAGTGGGCGACCGGGCGCGGCGACGCTGACAAGATCGCGATGGCCGTGGAGGCGGCCCGCCGGTTCCGCAAGCAGGACCTGCGGCTGACCGACTCGGACGTGGTGGACGCACTGTGGCTGGCCGCCGCCGGCTGCCAGCACACCGGCCAGCCGCTGGTCAAGATGCCGCAGGCACAGGTGGACGTGCTCACCTCAAAGTGGGGCGACAAGCGGCGCAAGGGCCAGCCGAAGATCGCCTGGCCGATCGGGCTGGCCGACACCGACCTGACGCTGGCGGCCCGCTGATGGGCAAGTGGAAGCTGGCGGACCTCGGCTGCGGCGGCGGCGGCGCGGCGTGGGGCTACGCCCAGACCGGGCAGTTCGAGATCACCGGGTTCGACATTGAGGAGCAGCCGCACTACCCGTTCCGCTTCGTCCGGGCGGACATGCTGACGCTGGACCTGTCCGGGTTCGACGCCATCCACCTGTCCGCGCCGTGCGAGCGGTGGGCGCAGGCGACGCTGGGGCAGCGGCGGCGCGGCAAGGAGTACCCCGACCTGATCACGCCGATGCGGCCACGGCTGGACGCGGCCGGCGTGCCGTACGTGATGGAGAACGTGACCCAGGCCCCGCTGCGGCCGGACCTGGAGCTGTGCGGCTGCATGTTCGGCCGGGAGATCGACGGGATGCAGCTCCGCCGGCTGCGGCGGTTCGAGCTGTCCTGGCGGCCCCGGGTGCGCCCGATGGCCCACGACCATCACGGCCCGGCGATCAGCATCTGCGGCCACGGCACGCCCGCGTGGCAGCGGAAGATCACCGGGCACGTACCCGTCGCCAAGTGGCGGGAAGTCATGCAGATCGGCTGGCTCAACCGGGCCGAGCTGACCGAGGCGGTACCGCCCGCCTACACCGCATTCGTCGGCGGCCTGCTGGTCCGCTGGCTCGTCCACGAGGCCCGTGTGCTGCGGGCCGCATCCTGAAGGGGAGACCGTCATGGCTAAGCGCCCGCCGTTCAACCTCGCCGGCACCGTGCCCGGCGACCACGGCCTGGAGACCATCGCCGAGCGGTTGCGGGAGCACCCCCGCGACCGGGTGTGGGCGGTGGTGGAGTTCTACAGCTCGGGCCGGGGCACCGACACGCCGATGGATGAGGAGGACCAGCGGCACCTCACGATCACGATCCTGGCGCTGGAGCCGGTGACGGTTCCCGACGACGTGAACACGCTGGCGGAGATCCGCGACCGGGCCCGCAGCCACCGGCCGGGGCAGGCCACCCTGGACGAGATGGCAGAGACCGGGGGCGAGGCGTGACCGCGCCGCCGCGCTCGGGCCGCCGACGCCAGGCCGGGCCGCCGCCGCCGATGCGCCCGGCCCCGGGTTCGCGGCGGTCGCCGAAGCTGGGCCTGCGGCGCACGAACAAGGCCCGCCCGCAGGTGCCGATCACGCTGACCGGCGTGGTCCCGGCGCACCCGGCGACGGCCGATCACCTGGACCGGGTGCCCACCTGGAACGGCGACACCAACTACAACTTCGGGACCTGCGGGCCCTGCTCGGTCGCGAACTCGGCGATCATGACGTGGAAGTACCTGGCCGGGGTGGACATCAGCGTCACCGACCAGGCGATCTTCGACCTGTACCGGGCGTCGGGGAACCCCGACTTCGACCCGGCGACCGGGGCCGGCGACAACGGCGTGGACATGACCGTCATGCTGTCGGCGCTGGTGAAGCAGGGCCTGGCGCTGACGATGCCGGACGGCTCGGTGAACGTGATCAAGCCGCTGGCCTACGGCCAGGTGCAGTGGCCGCCGTACGACGATATCCACGCGGTCACGGCGATCTTCGGCGGGGCGCTCGGCGCGTTCGCACTGGACACCAGCCAGCAGCGGCAGACCGACGCGCATGTGTGGGACTACGCGCCGTCGGCCCCGTGGGGCGGCCACGCCTGCTTCTGCGGGGCGTACACCTCGGCCACGGCCGCGCATCAGGTGGATGAGTCGCTGATCACCTGGATGGAGCGGTGCGGGACGACGGCGTCGTTCCTGAACCATCAGCTTGAGGAGCTGTACGCGGTGGTGTGGCCGCCGTTGTGGGACAGCCCGGACTTCATCGCCGGGGTGGACCGGGCGGCGCTGGCGGCGGACTTCACGGCGATCACCGGCCGGCCGTTCCCGGTGCCGGTGCCGCCGCCCACTCCTCCGCCGGGCCCGACGCCGCCGCCGGCACCTGTGCCGGACGCGGCGCTGCACGCGTACCTGACCGACCCGCAGATGGACAAGTGGGCCAAGCGGTGGAGCCCGACCACTGCGCCGGGATCGACGGGCTACGCCAAGCAGCAGTACCGCAACCTCCAGACCTCGGAGGGCGGTGGCGCGTGACCAAGCGGCGGCCGGCGACGCCGGTGGATGTCCTGCGGTACGCCATCGAGGCGCAGCAGGACTTCTACTGCGGCGAGAGCCACGGCGTCCGCCCGGGCCTGGCTGTGTGGCTGGCCCGGGAGCGGCTGCCGCGCTGCGGGCTGGATGGCCACCGGATGACCTATGGCGGGTTGATTCCGGTGGCCACCCGGCGGCGGCCGTGGCGGGCGTGGCGGGAGCTGTCGGCCCGCCGGGAGGCGCGGCGGCTGTACGCGGCCCGGGGCGCGGGCTCGGTGCTGTGATCTGCGTGTGGTGCCATAGGCCGGTCGTGTGGTGCCGGGGCTTGCTGCTGGACCGGATGGGCCGGGCGTGGTGCCCGGTGGCGACGCACGACGCCAAGGGCTCGCCGCACGCCGTGAGCTGGGGGGGCTTGCTTTGTCAGACCCTGTGAGTACACTGATGTGTAGACAGGGCCCGCAGAGGGGCCCTGAGGAGAAGGAGATCGAGATGACCACCGTACTTCCGACCAGGAACGCACCCGCGACGTTCGACATCCTGGAGAAGTCCAACGAGACGATGGAGTGGCTGCGGTCCAACATCCGCGTCGGCTACTGCGACGCGCTGGACCAGGACGGCAAGCCGCTCGGCCCGCCCTGGTGGGCCGATGACGCCGTGACCAAGTCCGGCAAGTGGGGCGAGGTCGCCCCCGGCATCCTGTTCCCGCAGGCTGTGCCGATGGAGGTGGCCCGGGAGCTGCTGGGCACGCCGCTGTTCGCCAAGGGCACCGTCCACGTCACCTACACCGACGAGGACGGCAACATCCAGGTCGCCGGCGACGAGAACGCCGAGGGCGAGCCCCGGGTGCAGCCGATCGTCAACGTCCGCACCGGGCAGATCTTCAGCTACCCCAAGGCTGGCTACCAGATCCACCCGTACCTGGAGACGCTGTCGGACTACATCCGGGCCATCCAGCACGACGAGAACGTGTCGGTGGCCTCGGTGGGCCTGCTGAAGCAGGGCGGCCAGGCGTTCCTCCAGGCGGTGCTCCCCGAGACCCTGGTGGTGGAGGGCTACGAGTACTGCCCGTACCTGCTCGGCTTCACCTCGGTGGACATGAGCCGGTCCACCAGCTTCAGCACGGGGATCAAGGGCGCGGTGTGTGACAACACCGTGCGCACCGCGCTGGACGAGGCGTTCACCGCGCTGAAGTTCCGCCACACCTCCAAGCTGCCGGGTGTGCAGTTCGCCCGGGACAAGCTGGGCGTGCGGCTGGCGGCGGTCGGCGAGGAAGCCGGCAAGGTGATCAGCGACCTGTGCAAGATCGACGTCTCGGACGCCGACTTCGCGCTGTGGCTGGACGAGATCCAGCCGAAGGTGAAGCCGAACCCGAAGTCGAGCACGGGCGGCCCGGCGTACACCAACGCCGAGGCCAAGCGGGCCGAGTACGAGCGGCTGTGGAAGTCGGACCCGAAGGTCGCCCCGTGGGCGGGCACCGGGTTCGGTGTCCTCCAGGCCGACAACACCTACCGGCAGTGGGCCGGGAAGGTGACCGGCGAGGGCGGGCGGATCGAGCAGAACTTCCGCCGCCTGGTCCGGGGCGACACGGGCGACGCCGACGTGGCGGCGCTGGTGTCGCTGGGTAAGGTGCTGGACCGCAAGCTGGTTGTGACCGGCTGACAGGCTGGGGGCCGGGCCGCCTGGGGAAGGGCGTCCCGGCCTCCTGGCGGCCCACCGGGATCTAGGGACAGGTGCCCGGTGGGCCGCCAGGAGAGGACCCGCTGAGAGGAGGGCAGGCCGATGACCACCGGGCTGAGCTGGCCGGCGGAGGACGCCGTCCGCGCCTACGACCCCCGCGAGCAGCGGGACCCGGCGACGGGCCGGTGGATCAGCTACGAGCACGGCCGCATGTCCACCCGGCTGCTGCCCGCCCCCGGCGGGCTCGCGACGCGCAAGTACAGCCAGGCCGACCTGGCCGACGACGTCCGCCGGCACGGGGTGCAGCAGCCGATCGCGCTGCGGCACAACACCGAGGGCGTGACGTACGTCAACGGCAAGCACCGCGCCGCCGCCGCCATCGCGGCAGGGGTGCCTGACGTGCCGGTGATCGTCCAGCACTCGGAGGGTGTGAACCCGGCGGGGATGCGGCTGCGGGGCCGCCGCCCGGCGGCAGAGTCGGAGTTCGCCGCTGCCCGCGACGCCAAGCCGGCCACGGCCGTGGGGGCGGTGCCGCACCTGGAGGCCACCGACTACGAGGGCCAGATCGGCAACGCCCAGCATGTCACCCGGGTGGAGCGCGGCACGATGCCGACCTCGGCCATCGCGCACCTGCGGGGTGTGTCCGGCGAGCGGCCCGGCGAGCACACCACCATGAGCGACGCCCAGTGGGGGAAGTTCCGCGACGACGTCGCCCGCCACGGCATCACCAACCCGATCTTCATCACCGTGGACCATGACCAGGAGCCGCGCATCAGCGAGGGCAACAACCGCCGCGACGCGGCCGTTGCACTGGGCATGGCGCAGGTGCCGGTGCTGATCCGGTACTTCGGCCACGCCGAGCGCCAGGGAACCGTCTGGGACCGAGCACGAAGGAGCACGCCATGACCGCCGACCGGTTGCTGACCGTCGATCAGGTGGAGGACCTGATCGCGGAACTTGAGGGCACCCCCGGCGACCCGGTCCCCGTCAAGGCGGTGACGCTGACGTTCTACGCGTCACAGTCACGCCGCCGCGACGCGGCCGGGGAGCTGACGATCCACGACATGCCGCTGCCGGTGTCAGAGCGGTGGGAGCCCCGGGACAAGCCGGGCAAGGGCCCCGGGCGGGTCCGTAAGCCGCTGTGGTCCGAGGCGCAGATCCGCGCCTGGCGGGCCGCAGGCCGCAAGCCGTTCCACCATCCGCGTGACCCGGCAGGCCGGCTGCTGCCCAAGCAGGAGTGGCCTGCGGCGTGATGGACATCAACGAGTGGCTGACCCGCGTGGACGCGTGGCTGTGGCCGAACCGCTGGAAGGGCGGCGTCCGCGCCGCGCTGACGGTCGCGTTCGGCTACCTGCTGCTGATGACCGCGCTGATGATCGTCGCCTGGGCGGCGGCCTGACCAAGGGAGAAGAAGATGGGCAAGACACCGGACGCGGCCACGGCCGCTGATGAGCTGCGGGAGCTGGTCCGTGACGCGCACGCCGCGACCAAGGACCTGCGGCAGGCACTGCGGGAGTCGCAGGCGTACGTGGACGGGCAGATCAAGGATCAGATCGAGCACGCGATGGGCGAGGAGGTCCGCGCCGGCCTGGCCGAGTACCGGACGCTGGTGAACCGGAAGATCGCCGACGCGGAGGACGCCGTTCAGCAGCGGTTCGGGCGGATGATCGCGGCCGTCCTCGGTGAGGACAAGGAGCTGCCGATGGAGGAGATGCTGCGGCGCATCCGGGGCCGCCAGCAGCTCCTGGAGACGCGGCTGACGGCGGCGGCGAAGATCCTGGAGCAGCGGCTGAACGACCCGGCGGCGCGGGAGGCGGCCGTGGCCCTGACCGGCTACGAGGACGGCCCGGGAAAGCCGGGGTAAAACCGCCGGCGTGTCGCCGCCCGGGAGCCTCCCGGCCGGTACGCTTGGCTCGCGGCCCTGACGAGGACAGGTAACCCGCCGACCGATCCCCCCCCCGTGAAGGTGCCTAGCTTGACGCTGCCCGAGTTCAGCTCACCCCCGGCTATGCCGTGGCTGCTGTACGTCGCGGGCATGGCGAAGCTGGGCCTGTGCCCGATGGCTCACCCGCTCGCCGCTGACGGCTCCTGCGGTGTCTGCCCGGGTCCCTCGTCCTCGGCCAGCAGCGGGGCCAGCAGCGAGTCCAGCTCGCCGCGCAAGTACAGCACCAAGGCCGCGTTAATGACGGCGGCTGCCCTGCGGTGACCGGCCCGCCGCTGGACGGCCTCCCAGCGGTCGCGCGGGATTCTGATTCCTTGCTTGGGCGTAGGCACCCGCCGATCATGCCATAGGTGTGGGCCCACGCCGCTACCCTTCGTCGGCATGACCGTGCGCATTCCCCTGGCGAACGGGCGCGGCTACGCGCTGGTCGATGACGCTGACGCGGCGCTGGCAACCGGCGATCCAACCTGGGTAGCACCAGCCGGTTCAAGGGCGTGTCATGGCACAACCGTGAGGGTTGCTGGCGGGCGCAGATCAAGGTGGGCGGGCGCAACCACTGGCTGGGTTCATTCGCTGACGAGGAGGACGCGGCCCGCGCCTACGACCTGGCGGCTGAGGAGGCGTTCGGCGAGTACGCGTGGCTCAACTTCCCGCCTGTCCGCCCAGGGGGCTAGGCTGACCCGAAGTTTTGTCTGGGTGAGGCTGCGGTCACCGGGCGTACCATAGGGGAGCTGTACCCCCAGGGAGGGACCGGGATGGCGAGGATCGACCAGGAGCTGCGGATCTTCCGCAGCGGCCGGGAGGAAGGCACCACCCAGGCCAACGTGGACGGCGACGACTCCCGCGCGATGGAGGCGCTGCTGCGGGGCTGGCTGCGGACCAGCTCCTGGGGGCCGAGCACCTGGGGTGACTTCACGATCGTGTCGTACGAGCCACGCCGCCGTGAGGTGCGGCTGAGCAGGGGGGCTGAGGTATGAGCCAGTGGACCGGGCAGCGCCCGTACGGGCGGCTGCCGCGCCGTGCCCGGTGGACCGTCCGCCGCGTCCACCGGTACGGCTTCTGGGCGGCGGCGGCGTGCTTCCTCATGGCCGCCCTGATCGCGGCCGGGATCATCCCCTGATGGCCGGGCACCGCCGCCAGGACGACGGCACTCTCCAGCCCAAGCGCAGCATCCGCCGCGCCCGGGCATGGCGGGCGCTGCTGGCCGCCGCGCCCGACAGCGAGACCTACTTCGACACCGCGTACCGCTGGTACCGCGCCGAGGTGTCCCACATCAGCGACCCGGCCGGGCGGACGGCCGCGCTGAACGAGGCCGCCGAGTACCTGGCCACCCGGGCCGACGATCTGGCGAAGGAGCACGCGGCATGAGCGACCGGCTGCAACTGCCCGCCGTGACGTCCGCCGGGGCCGCCCGGCAGGAGACGCCGCCGAGGGCCCCGGCGGAACCGGGGGCCAACGCGCAGGGTGCGCCCGAGCCGGCCCGCGTGCACACGCGCGAGGCTGGCTGGTGGGAGCGGCTGGCGCTGGCGAACGTGGCGGCCGTGGCGTCGGGGGTGTTCACGGGGGCGTCGGCGTGGACGACGCAGCCGCCGTCGCTGGCGCAGATCTGGGCGCACCATGTGGAGTCGGCGCGGTTCTACTCGGGGTGGGTGTTCCGGTACCCGCGTTACGGGTTCGGGGTGCTTCAGATGCCGTTCGCGGCGCTGGCGTACCTGGTGGTCCTGGCGACTGATTCGCTGTGGAAGATCATCGGGCTGGCGCTGGTCGTGGCGCTGGTGCTCTGGCTGCTGTGAGGAGGCGGGCATGAATGCTGTGGACTGGGGCGTGATCCTGATCGTCGCGTCGGTCGCGCTGTATGTGGTCGGGTGGCTCCCGACGGTGCGCTCGATCGCCATCTTCGTCGGCATCTTGGCGGTGGGGTTCGGCGGGCATCTGATCGACCTGCTGTCGCACGCGATGGTGACGCTCGCGGGGTGGCTCGGCCTGGCGCTGGCGTGGGGGTTCGGGGTGAGCGCGGCGCTGGGTGGTGTGGCGCTGACGGTCGGGCTGGGGATCTTCGTGATCCATCAGTGGCATCCGCGTAACAAGGCGGGCCGGGGCGCGACGATCGCGGCTGCGGCGCTGGCGCTGCTGATCGTGGGCGGCGCGTCGCTGGCGCAGTTCGCGAATCTGCCGGCGCAGGTGCAGCAGGGTGTGCAGTCCACCACGAGCCAGGTGGGTGGCTGATATGGAGCTGGTCGTGATGGCGCTGTTCCTGTACGGCTGCTGGCGGGCGGCGGGGGACGCGCTGGGCGCGGCGGGGGTGATCCGGCGGTCGCCGTCTGGCGGCCGTGGTGGCAGCGGTTCGGGTGGCGGATCTGCGGGTGCGCGGCGGCCGGTGAACTGGTCCGGCGCGGCGGCGGGGACGCGGGAGCTGCGGCACGGGCTGCCGGGGCTGCGGGACGGCTGGCTGCATGGCTGGCGTCAGCATCAGCATGCGATGGCGCAGCGGCGGGCGGCGCAGGCGCAGCAGCACCAGACGTGGCGTCAGCAGATCGCGGCGTACAACGCGGCCATCGCGGCGCTGAATGAGCCGCCGGACCCCGAGCCGGCTGAGCCTGACCCGGAGCCGGGCCCGCAGGCGGCGGGCGCGTTCGGGGTGCCGGACCCGGACTGCCGTGGCTGCGGCGGCACCGGCCGTGGCCCCGATGGTGAGCGGTGCACGTCGTGCCCGGGTGACCCGGAGCCGGTGGGTCAGCCGCCCGCCCAGCAGACGAGGTCGGCCGCCCCGGTGGCCGCAGCAGACCCCCCGCCGGCGAGCCCGCCGGCGGGGCCGCAAGAGGAAGAAGATGGAGGACCCGCCGTGACCAAGACGACGACGGCGAGCAAGGGCACCGGAGATGTCCAGTACGAGCAGGCGCTGGCGTTCAGCCAGGCGGCCAAGACCAAGGCCGACGCGGCCGTGAACGAGGGCGACCTCAAGGCGGCGCAGCAGATGGCCGATGAGCTGGGCGGCGTCCTCGGCGACGACACCAAGGGCATCGACCTGGCGGTGCGCGGAGCGGCGGCGATCGACAAGGTGCAGAAGGCGAACAAGGAGATGCTGGACATCTTCACCGCGCTGGAGGCGCACCTGGTCAAGGCGCACGGCGGCACGCACGAGGCGATCCAGGCCGCTGGCGTGGCGGCGGAGCGGCAGTTCCACGGTCACTGATGACCACTCCGTACGAGCAGGCGCTGGCCGCCGCCGACCCGCACCGGGTGCGGGCGGCGGCCAGCTCTGTCGCGGCCAGCCAGGTGCTGGCCGAGCTGGGCGTGGCGGCCGAGCTGGAGGCCCTGCACGACGCGGGCCCGGTGACGGTCGCTGAGGGCGACCAGGCGTGTGGCGCGGAGGCGGCGGTGGTGGCGGCGGCGCGGGCGGCGGAGGCGGCGCAGAGCGAGCTGGTGGCGGCGCAGGCGCAGGCGGCGGGCGACCCGGGGAATGAGCAGGCGGCCGAGGCGGTGAGCGCGGCGCAGGCGGCTGTGGCGTCGGCGGAGGCGGCGCTGCGGCAGGCGATCGAGGACGCGGTGGGGGCGGCTGAGGTGATGCGGCGCGGGCTGATCCGCCGGCATGGCGGAGTGCAGGAGAACGCGGACGCGGCGGGGGTGCTGGCTGAGCGGAGGTTCCACGGTGCCAGCCCGGCGTAAGGGCGAGCGCCCGCTGTGGGAGCCGAAGCGCAAGCGGCCGGCGGCGAAGATCGACCGGCGGACTCAGCAGCAGATGGCGGCGGCGGTGCAGCAGATGATCGCCACCCAGCAGCAGGGGCTGAACGTGCCGCCGCGTGTCGCGGCCCGGCTGGTGCCGCGCCAGCAGTCAACGGCCCCACTGCCGGGGGCGGTGCGGGCTTCGCAGGTGTTCCGGTTCCGCAAGCAGCTCCAGCCGGTGTGGTGGGCGCTGTACACCGCGTGCGGCGCGGCATGGTGGGCGGAGCGGGCGCAGTTCACGCCGACGGCGCGGGGCCTGGTGCCGGTGGCGTCGGCGATCGTCGTGGCGGCCGTGGTGGTCGCGTTCACCCGGGCGTCGCGCAAGCGGGTCCGGGCCTACCACCAGGCGATGGCGGCATGGTGCGGCCTGTGGCTGGTCATCGCCAGCCAGGCCGGGCCCGGCTGGTGGATGGTGGTGTGGGTCGCGGGCTGGCTGCCGTGGTCGGCGGCGTGGGTGCACTGGCACCGCTGGCGGCCGGCGGTGCAGGCGCTGACGGTGGAGGCGCAGGTGCTGCGCGGTGGGCCGTCCGACGCGGAGATCTTCGCGGAGCTGGCTGAGGCGAAGCGGTGGGTCGCGTGGCTGGATAACCCGCTGGACGTGCCGAACGGCGTCCGGTACCAAATCTGCTGCCGGGGCACCCGCACGCACATCGACACGATCCTGGGTGAGCAGTCGGCGCTGGCGGCGGCGTTCGATGCGTCGGTGGACCAGGTGTACGCCGAGGCCGACCCGTCGGGGGTGAAGTCACGCGGGCACCTGACCAAGCTGCGGATCAGGACGCTGGAGGCCCCGCGCCAGTGGGACGGGCTGGGCATCGACGCGGCGACCGGGCTGACGGTGGTCGGCCGGTTCCCCGACGGCGCGGCGCTGCACGAGCGGATCTGCGTGCCCGGCGTCGGCGGCGGGGCGCGGCACACGATCGTCGCCGGCGCGGACGGCACGGGCAAGACGGGGATGCTGGACCTCGGGCTGTGCAAGGCGGCGCTGTCCGGGTTCGTCTCCCCGGTGATCCTGGACCCGCAGGAAGGGCAGGCGCTGCCGGCGTGGCGGGAGCGGGTGCCGTACGCGCGGGGCACCGCCGAGTGCCTGGTGTACCTGCGGGGCCTGCACGAGGGCATGATGGCGCGGTCGCGGCAGATGGCGGAGATGGTGTGGACCGACCCGCGCTCGGGCCGCCAGCGCACCGGGATGGGCTTCTACGACTACACCCTGTCGGGGCTGCCGCTGGTGTGGCTGGTCATTGACGAGGCCCCGATCCTGCTGGCGATCGAGGAGGCGCAGCAGCTTGTGCTGGAGATCGCCAAGCTGGGCCGCAAGACGGGGTTCCGGCTGGTGCTCGCGGCGCAGGTGCCGTCGATCGCGGAGCTGGGCAAGGGCGAGCTGCGGTCGATCCTGAACGGCGGGAACGTGGTCTGCTTCCGCACCGGGGACAAGGTGAGCGCGGGCATGGTCAACATCCAGGCGGACCCGCACGAGCTGCCGAAGTACTGGCATGACCTGGTGCCGACGGTCGGCCTCGGGTACAGCGACGGCCCGGATGCCCGGTCGGCGACGACGTGCCGCACCGACTGGGTGCCGGACCCGTACGAGGTCGCCGAGACCAACGACATCCGGGGCCTGGACGACCTGGTCGCCGGGAAGCTGGCGCACGCGATCACGCTGGCGGCGGCCGAGGCCGGGGAGCTGAACGCGGCGGCGCTGGAAGCGTCGTCCATCCAGCTCGCGATCCTGCGGCGGCTGCCGGTGGGGCAGGCGCGGACCCGGGGCGCGGTGCTGGCCGAGCTGGTGGCGCAGGACCACCTGTCGCCGACGGCTATCGCGCGGGCGCTGGCTGAGCTGGTCGCGCACGGCCAGGTGCACGAGACGACCGAGGGGGCGCTGATCCGCCATGCATGATCAGCTCATCGGGGTGCTGGCGCTGCTGTGTGTGCCGCTGCTGGCGGCCGGGCTGGTGGCGGGCCCGGCGGGCCTGGTGCCGCGCCATGTGCGGGCGTCGTACCGGTACTGGAAGCTGCACCGCCGGCTGCTGCCTGAGACACGCGGCCAGCAGGAGTCGTCGCGGGTGAGCGCCCGGCTGGAGCGGCGGGTGCGGGCGGCGTGCCGGAACCGGTGCGTGGCGTGCGGGCGGCGCGATGGCCTGGCGGTGGATCACATCGTGCCGTGGTCGTTCGGCGGGCTGACCCGGTTCTGGAACCTGGCGATGCTGTGCCGGGTGTGCAACGGGATCAAGCTGACGTTCTGGATCGACCGGCGGGGCGTGGAGCATGGCAAGCCGGGTGGCCGCCGTCAGCGCGGCAAGGCGCGGGAGATCTTCGCGGCGGAGCAGCGGTACACGCACAGCGCGTGGCGGTGGCTGCGGGTGCTGTGGGCCTCCTGACGTCATCGGGCCCTGTTACGGTGGCGCGGTGGAGAAGGGGGTGAGCCGGTGAACGGCATAGAGGGCGCACTGTGCGAGGAGGGCCGCCCGGTCGCGGTGGCGTTCAACTTCCCGCCGCAGCTCCGCGTGGAAGGTGACCTGGAAGCCACCACGGTGGTGATCGTGCAGACGGCGCTGGCGTACACGGTCGCGACGCTGCCCGAGTTCAAGGTGTTCTGCGCGGCCCTGGCCGATGAGGACCTGGCCGGGTCGGCGTGGGATGACCGGATGCAGGAGATGTTCGCGAGGCTGACGCGGGAGGACCTGTACCAGTTCTTCGCGGCGGTGGACCTCCCTGACCGCAAGCCGTGCCTGGAGTGCGGCCGGTGGCCGCACCACCCGGCGTGCGCGGCGCAAGACGAGGAGAGACCATGATCAAGCTGAAGCTGACCGCCGAGCCGGCGGATGGCCGGTGCCTGTCCACCGATGAGCTGCGGGACCTGCTGGAGCGGGCGTGGGCCTCGGGGGACAACGGCGACGCGGACCTCAAGTGCAAGACGAGCCCGCGCGGCCTGGTCAAGGAGGCGTGGGTGGAGTTCCCCGACCGGGCGCTGAGCCCGGCGCAGGACTTCGATGCGCTGGCGTACGAGGCGCGGCAGATCGACCCCGAGGAGGAGCGGCCCAGGCTGGAGGCTGATGAGCGGCTGGAGCTGCCGCCGCCGGACCCGGCGACGCGGGTGGACTCAGACATTCTGCCGGTGCCCGAGGTGCGCACCGGGCAGACGATCGAGATCCCGGCGGCCGTGGCGGCGGAGGGCGCACCCCCGGCGGCCCGGCGGCGGCGGAGGGCGGGCCTGCATGAGAAGCAGTAGCCTGCGGCGCGGCCGGGAGATCGGCACCTCGTTCATGGTCGCGTCGTTCTGGGTGGCGGTCGCGCTGCCCGTTCATGGTCCGGCGCTGGTCGCGCTGGTGGTCATGTGGGCGTTCGCTGGCCTGCTGCTGCTGTGGGGCGGCCGGCTGCACCACCGGGCGGAGCTGGAGGCGCTGGAGCGGCAGATCCCCCCGGTGGTCTACGGCGGCCCGCAGGCGTGCAAGGTGTGCAACCGCAACCACTTCGTCCCGTGCCGGGGGCCGCTTGCGCTGGAGCCGCCGCCGGCGGACGTGGTGGAGGAGGCGATCACCACCATCGAGCGCAGCGGCCCGGTCCTGCGGGTGGCGCTGCCGCCGCACCTGCACGAGGAGGCGTGGCTGCTGAAGTCGGACGTGATGGCCGATGAGCTGTCCCCCGATGGGGCGCGGTGCCAGATCCGGGAGCTGCTTCAGCGGGTCCGCGTCATGCAGGGCGGTGCGCTGCTGGTCGATCGTGACCAGGGGGTGGTGTCGTGGCTGACGGCCGCGCTGGAGGCGCTGGACCGCGACGCTGCCGCCCAGCCGGTGGAGGTGTCCGCGTTCGGTGACCGGGAGCCCATGTACCTGCACCAGCACGATGGTGCGCCGCCGCACATCCACCCGGCGTCGGAGCTGCACGCCCCGCCTGATGTGATGGATGCGATCCGGCGGCTGCACCTGCGCAAGGCCCGCCGGGACGGCTACGTGGTCTACCCACCTGAGGACGACGGATGATCAAGGGCGTCGGTGAGATCCGGGACCGCCGGGGCTCCCGCAAGGTGCTGATCATCGGCCTGGAGCGGGAGAACATCACCAGCCTGACCGGCGGCGACCCGGTCGTGTTCGAGTGCGCCGACATCGGCCTGCCCGCGATGCAGGTGGTGATCATGTTCGGCGAGGACCAGGCGTCGATCCGCGCCCAGCTCGCCCCGATCGCCGGCGATGCGCGGGAGCGGCCTGAGATGCCACCGGGGCAGGGCCCGAACTAGGCTTGGGCTGAGCGGGGTGAGCGGGGGATCTTCATGCTGGCGTGGCTGCCCAACTGGGCCATAGCGGCGGCTGCGCTGGCGCTGGCCCCGGTGCTGGCGTTCGGCTCGTACGAGGCGGCGCGGGCGGTGATCGAGGCCCGGACGGTGACGGTCATGGTGCCGGGCCCGGTGCGGGTGGTCACTGTGCGGCCGGGGCCACATCACCGTCACCCGGCCGTGACCCCAGTGGCCCCAGGTGCTATCGTCGGGCCTGCTGCGGCTTCCCCCGTTCAGCCGCAGCGAGCCGCCCCTCATGGCGGCCGGGGCCGGACTCCACTCCCGGTCCCCACGCCGGGCTCGGCGGCCCCCGCGCCGGGTCCGGTGTCATCTTCCCCCACAGCGACGCCGGGCCCGGCAGGGACCACCACAGGGCCGCCGAGCCCGGCCGCCACTAGCCCCGTACCCCCTGTGCCCACAGACACCACTGTTCCCCCAGCGCCGCAGGACACGGCTGACACCTCCCCGTGACCCAGAAGATGCCTGCCGTTTACACTTGCCCGGGTGGGGGACCGCGACGTCGTGGCCGACGCCGCCGCGACCCTGACAGCCTGTTTCACCGCCGACGAGATCCTGATCGCGATACCCGACAGCACTGGGCCCGGGTTCATCAGTGGTTCCGCCGCTGACTCTGCCGCACCCTGGAACACCGCCGCCGCGTACGCGCTGATGATCCCGTGGCATGAGCTGATGGCGCTGGAGGCGGCTGTACGGGAACGCGCCGGCCTTCGTCCCATCCTGCGTGGCGGCTCGCTGGGGAACCGGCTGGCCGCCCTGGCCGACCTGGTCAAGATCGCCCGTGGGCTGTCCGATGAGGAGCAGTCCTGGATCGCCCGGCAGATGGACCGCTGGTCTCAGCTCACGTTCGCGCTGCCGTCGGTGCACCAGCTCCCGCAGTGGGAGGAGATCCCCGCCCAGGGCGGAGCGCCGGACTGCCCGTACTGCGGGACGCCGAACCTGCGGGTCCACAAGGCGCTGTCGATCGTCGCGTGCCTGTACACGCGGTGCCCGTCGATGACCGGTGACGTCCGGTCCTGGGCGCAGGTCACCGGGACCTCGCCGTGGGCGTGGGTGTGGGAGGACGGGACAGTGCAGCCGTGACCCCGGCGCATGGGACGGCGATCGAGCCTGCGGTGCCGTTCACGCTGGCGGAGGCGGCTGACTACCTGCGGCCGAGGGTGTCGGAGGAGCAGCTACGGCGGATCTTCGCCCAGCTCCCCGGGATGCTGCCGATCGGCTCGCGGCCGTCCGATGGTGGCCGCCCGGTCAAGGTTTACGATCTTGGTGACATCCAGGAGTGGCACGCGGCTAACCGCCGATGGCTGTTACCTGGGGACCTTGGTCATCTTGCGGCCGGGGACTTTCCGCCCGTAAGGTGCTGCTTGGCGGATTCTGCCTACACCCCGTTGCAGCCCGGCCTTCCGCATGCGTCGATACACCCGCAGCGGCCGTGGCCCGACCGGCAGGCGTCACAGTTCCCGAGCCCGTCATGGCGGCGGCATGGTGCGCCCAGCACCTCGGGCCGCTTGCCCACCTGGACATCGGTGACGGTGCCGCCCAGTCGCTCGGTGACCAGCTCGGCGGCGGCGCGTTCCTCGATCGACAGCCGCTCGCACCAGCAGCTCACGCCGGCTCCAGCTCGGTGTGCTCCTGGCGGCATGGCCAGCCCTGCTCACGCAGCGCCTGGATCTCGGCGATGGTGTGCCTGCCGTCGCACTCCGGGCACCAGAACAGCCCCCCGGGATGCTGGCCGCTGGGATGACTGGCGGCAGATGGGCCGTCCACCGGGGTGAACGTCGCGCCCTTGGCCCGCAGCCACGCGGCGACCTTGCGCTCATCCTGGCCGGGCTGACCATCGGCGGGCAGCGCCCACTTGATCAGCGGCGGGCCCTGGGTGACGCGGCCGTCCTCGGTGCACAGCTCGAACGTCGCATCGCCCCAGTCCACCCGTATCCAGCGAGGTCCGCTCATGGCTGGCAAGCGTAGCGGCCGGGGCTGGCAGCGGGGCCTGAGCACATCCGAGCGTGGCCTCGGTAACGATCATCAGAAGGCGCGGAGGCGTCTGCTGGCGGAGCTGAAGGACGGTGACCCGTGTGCTAGGTGCCTGGCACGAGGTGTCTACCATGCGATGGTGACCGGCTGGCCGCAGCTCCTGGAGGTCGATGATTTCCCGCCCCGCGTGGTGGCGCGGGCGCTGGGGATCGAGCCTGAGAAGCGCCTAAGCTGGCGATCTTGTAATAGGCGTGCCGGCGGTATCCTCGGCAACCAGATCAAGGCCCTGCGCCAAGGCCGGGAGCCGAAGCCGAGCCCCTACACCCGGTGGTGACCATGCGCCGGTTCCGCGTCTACCGGCCAGCGCCGCCGAAGGACTACTACGAGCTGGGCGCGGCGAACCCGCCGGATGAGGTGCAGTTCGAGGGCGTGGTGTTCACCGATGGTTCGTGTGCTGTCCGCTGGCTGACCGCGCACCGGTCCACCTCGGTGTGGGCGGACCTCGGTAGCCTGGAGGCGATCCACGGTCACCCCGAGTACGGCACTGTGTGGGAGTGGTTGGACGATGAGCCTCCTGGCTGAGCTGCGGCGCACGGTGAGGCTGTACATCGACCGGCCGAAGATCACCGGGTGCTACGGGTTCGCGCTCTGCGCCGGGCCGTTCGTGCTGTCGGTGACGTGGGCGGTGCCGAGCCGGTGGGATGCCCGCGAGTGGGCAGACGCGGATGGTGGGCGATGAGCAGCAACCCGCTGGACCAGCCTGAGGACCCGTTCGGCCCGTCGGGCATGGCGCAACTGTTCTGCACCTGCACGGGTGAGCTGTTCAAGTGGATCTACACGCCCGGCACGATCCGGGCGGTCTGCCCGAACCGGGACGCGCATGGCGGCACTGAGCTGATCATGGGTGAGTGGCCGAGGCAGGGCCTGGACACCAGGTCGGCGCAGGGCCCGCCCGGGTGGACCGGCGAGTTCAGCGCACAGCGGGACATGCTGCCGCCGCCCGGCCAGGTGATCGAGGAGGGGCTGCGGTACATCCAGGAGCGGTACACCGGCCAGCCGTACTCCTCCGGGCCGCGTCTCCCTCCCGGCGACGCCATACGGCCCCCTGGGGCCTCGGGGGCGGCGTGGGATGGCGAGATGCCGGATCTGCCCACCCAGGCCCACAGCGGCGCTCCTGGGGCCATCCCGCCCGCTGGGGACGTGCCGCCGCTGCCCCGGTTCTCCGCCGGGATCTGCAACGTGTACCTCGATGGCGGCGACTACGACGGGCAGATCACCAACCTGATGGTCGGCGCGGACGACTTCGCCGTCCGGGGCATGGCCGGGACCTACCGGCGCACCGACGAGGTCAAGGACGGCCGGGTCATCTACCGGTACAGCACCTGACCCCCGGAATACGCCGGCTCACCGGGCGTTATCGCAGTGGGCCGCCAAGTGGGCGGCGGAGAAGAAGTGAGCAAGTGAGCACCCTCACAGTCCCGGGCAGCAACCGGGCATGGGCGATCGGCGCGGCCGTGGCCGCTGTGATCCTGCTGCTGGCCTCGGTGTGGTATTCCAACGCCGCGTACGGCGCGGGATTCGCAGCCGTCATCGCGGTGGGCAACTGGACCGCCTACCGCCGCGCCCGGAACGTCAAGAGCTAGGCCCCTCCTGCACGGGGCCGCGCGGGACGGGCAGGCCAGGCCACCCTTACGCCTGCCCGTCCCGCACCCCACTGGAGGAGGGCACATGGGCAGCATCTGGCTGCTGCGGGTAGCGGCGGGCGTGTTCCTGGCCCTGGCCGCACTGATCACCGCGTACGGGTGGGACATCGGCCCGGCGTGGGCGTGGGCGTTCGGCGGGCTGTCCGCGTGGGTGCTGTCTGGGGCAGCGCCACCGGCCAAGGGCTGAGCATGTGCAGCCGCGAGTTCCTGAACCCCCCGCGTGAGGACCCCCGCGAATGCCCCGGCTGCCAAGGCCCGACCCAGCAGCGTGACTCCTACGCCTGGTGCCCACGATGCCGGGCAGCGGTCACCGGGGCGGGCCCTGCCCCGGCTGTACAGGCAGGCGCGACGCTCCAGAGCCTGGCTCCCATGCTGCGTCACAAGCTGACACCTGGCATGGTGATCACTGACTGACAAGCGGGGAACGGGGAGCGGGGAGTGTGGGCTGCGCTGGCCGGGTTCGCAGGGGTGGCCATAGCGGCCCTGCTCGGGCTGTACGGCGTGCTGCGTGGCACCCAGCCACCTGCCCACCTGGCCGACGTCCAGGGCCTGGCCGCCCTGGTGGACCAGCTCCAGGAGGAACGGGACCGGCTCCAGCGCCTGCTCGATGAGTGCCTGCGCAGCAGGGGGCAGCCATGACCACACCCGCCAGCGGGCGATCGTGGCGTTTCCTGCTGGTGCTGATCCTGGCCACAGCAGCGCTGCTGGTAGGTGTGGCAGCGTTCGCCCTCGGCCTGGCCAACACATCCAGCCACGCCCGGCAGGCCCTGGCGGACGCTGAAGCAGCATCCAGGCGTGCGAATCACGCTGCTGTGCTGGCGATCCTGGCAGCCAGGCACGCTGAATCTGCGCACAGGCAGGCAGACACAGCCACGTCCAGGCTGTGCGTGTTCCTGGGCCGCACCAAGAACGAGCGCATAGACGAACGCCACATAGCCCGGCAGCTATTCGTCGCGTTCGCCTGCAAGAATCGCTGACCCCCTGCCCCCCCCTGCATTCTGGGCTGGCCCTCCCGCGCAGAACGCAGCAAGGAACTGCCCCCTGCATCTGGATGGTCAAGGCACTCCCTCCCCCCACCCTCCCGGCTCCTACCACCCCACACTGATCAACCATCCACTGATCTACCACCCCGCTGATCTACCACCCTGGATGGTCACACCTGGCCCTCCACTGATCGACCACCCTGGATGGTCGATCAGCCCGCTCCCACCAGATAGTGCCTGCGACCAGGCACGATACGAC
>Ga0126369_10000246_pt1 | contig 34752 bp, 26 predicted proteins | sample PanSoiMetaPlot_1_FD_109646 | JGI IMG/M metagenome (GOLD analysis project Ga0126369, IMG submission 109646) | Tropical forest soil microbial communities from Panama - MetaG Plot_1 | ecosystem: Environmental > Terrestrial > Soil > Tropical forest > Bulk soil | place: Panama | collected 2016-02-17
ATCCCAGCTTGGCCGGTTATTCATGAAAGACCTCCGTTCGATTTCATCGCGATTTTACGAGGCGATGTGAAGGTGAACTATGTCGCCGATTTTCGCCCCCGTACGCCGCTGCGCACTGCCCTTATAACAAGCAATTTCTAATAAACCCCAACTATTGATGACGGCAAGCAATTTCTCACCGGCGACAGCCGCGTAGTTAGACGCCACTCCCTCCACTATTTGGTTTCCCAACGAAATGACAATCTTATCGTTGGGTAAGCCTTGCAGATCACGGTCCCGAATATTTGTAAATAGATTGCCAAAGCTGTCGACGTAAATGATCTTGCCGTCGATTTTGTCCGCCGTGGGCAGCGCTTCGGGCCACTGTAGCCTCACAAAGTCACCAACCGGCTCACCCAACAAATTCGCGGCCACCCCCCGCGAGAGATGAGCCGCTGCCGGCGCGAAAATATCGCGCCCATGAAAGGTCGCGCTGGTTGGCTGCAAGTAAAACGCCGGATTGGAAAGGTGAATAATGCCGGTCGGTGTTTTGCCTTCCAAAGCAAGGCTCAGAACCCCATTGTCGGGGCCGATAAAATAGTTGCCATCACATTGGATCAGTAGCGGACGGCGGCTACCACCAACGCCGGGGTCGACGACGGCGACGTGGATCGTTCCTCGTGGAAAGTAGGACACCGAGTGCTGCAGGATCAGCGCGCCTGCCATAAGATCTTGCGGCGGGATGCCGTGGCTGATGTCCACCACCAGCGCGTCCGGATCGATCCCGGCGATCACGCCTTTCATGATGCCGACGAATGGATCAACAGTGCCGAAATCGGTAGTAAGCGTTATAATCATGGGCTTGTGATAAGGTGAGCATGAATCTAACGAAAAAGATGCATAGGGTAAACCCCAAACCGGATAAGCCTCTGCGCGGTACGCTCCCTCTCTTTTCAGCACCTCCCGGAATGGATATAAGAACAGATGTGATTGCGGGGAAGTTTTTGGCAGGGGGAGTCCGCTGATTCGCGTCTTTCGTCCACTGCGCCACAAAAACTACGCCCTTTTTGGCAGCAGTGATTTTCTCGCTTCGATGGGGCAGTTTGTCCGTGAGATCGCGCTCTACTGGCTCGCTTACGAGATAACGGGTTCTGCCATGGCGCTGGCAATTTTGGGCTTGTGCGAGGCAACGCCGCGTCTCGCGCTGAGCCTTGTGGGCGGTGTGATCGTAGATCGTTACGACCGCCTTCGTCTGTTGACCGTGATTCAATTCCTCTGCGCGGTGCCTGTGTTTGCGATGGTTTTTCTTTATTTCGGCGGCGTACTCCAGTTCTGGCACATGGTGGTACTCGAAACGCTGCACTCGATCATCCGCAGCATCAATCCCACTGCCGGCCAATCACTATTGCGCGACATCGTTCCTGAAGATGAGCTGATGAGCGCGGTGGCTTTATATTCGATCGGCTTCAATTTTGCCCGTATCGTGGGTCCGTCGCTGGGCGGTGTATTGATGCTTTGGATCGGTGTTGGCGGCTGTTTCACTTTCTATGGTGTGGTGCTGCTTATCTCAGCCTTCGAATTGCTGCCGATTCGCCTACCGAAGGTCGCAGTTCCCGGCTCCGGCTCGAACTGGCTGCAAGAAGTAAAAGAAGGTTTTACTTACATCAGTACTGCGCCACTTGTTCTCTCAAGTATTCTAACTGCCTACGGCCTGAGCATTTTTGTTGGAACTTATCAGCGTTTTTTGCCTATGTTTGCAAAGGACATTCTCAAGGTCGGACCGGATGGTTTAGGCATGTTGATGGCTTCTAGCGGCGTCGGTGCGATTTTGTCGCTGCTTTTTCTGGATGCTGCGGGCCAGCGTTGGCGCCAGGACAATTTACTTTGGTTCAGCGCCAGCGCGACGCCGTTTCTGCTTATTCTTTTCTGTGTGTCGCGTAACCTATGGGTATCCATACTGCTCATGGCATTACTTGGCTCAGCACAGGTGTTGTTTCGCACGGTCAGTCGTCTCATCATTCAGGTCGAAGCTCCGCGCGAGCTGTTAGGGCGGGTTATGAGCATTTTTCTGATGGACCAGGGTCTGAGATCGGTGGGCTCGATGGTGATGGGAGCCTTTGCCACAATGTTCGGTCCAGCGCTGGGACTCTCATTTAGCTCGGTTATCTCCATGGCGCTGACTGCGGTGACGTTTTACAAAATTTTGATTAGGCGACGAGCCGCAGAACCCAAGTTTGCTCGTCAGAGCGAAGAGATTCTGACTGAATCGGATATTACAGCTCTTCCAACACCGCCGCGAAAAGAAGAGGCACCATGATTTCCATGTGACCGGTGAGATGATAACCCTTGCCGCTCTGGAGTGTGGGGCGATTAACTACGTTGGTAAGTGGCCGATAGTGGGCTAGGAAATCTAGGTTCACTGTGGTGAGATTTTGCACTGGGTGCCCAAGGTTGCGGGCGAGACTCACGGCCTTGAGAAAAACCTCCGGAAGCACTACGGCGGAGCCCAAGTTGAGGTAAACTCCCCCCCCGAGAGTCGCCACCACTGAAGTGAGAGTGTGGAAGTCGCGCAGACTGCCGTCGCCCAGAGCCTTGCCATTAGCTTTCGGATGCATGTGGATGATATCGGTGCCAATGGCAACGTGGGCAGTGACCGGGACGCCCAGCCGCGCCCCCGTGGCTAGGATACTTAAGTGACGATGCGGCAAACGGGCTTTTAAGATCGCCTGCCCGACAGCCGCGCCCAAGCCGAGTCCCTTTTCAGATCCGCCGCTGATCGCCTGATTCAAAAACGCGCCTGTTTCCTCCGCCATGCCGAAGCTGCCGTCTCTGAGAGTGGCCGCCACGTCTTCAGAAGTTGCACCCATGTAAGCCAGCTCGAAATCGTGGATCACTCCAGCGCCGTTGAGGGCAACGGCGTCGACGATGCCCTGTTCGATAAAATCGATGATGAGCGGGCTCAATCCGACTTTAATGGGATGAGCCCCCATTCCCAAAATGACCGTTTTGTTGGCGCGATGAGCCTGGGCGATCTTGCGCGCAATGGCTTTTAGATTCTGCGCCGCAAGGATGTTCGGCAGGCCCTGAACAAGGGAGCGAACCCGCGCACCCTTTGGTATTTTCTTGCCCAATAGTGATGATTGAACTTTGCTTAACCTTTTTTTTAGCGGGTAGGTCCTGACTTTGGAGAAATCCAAAGGCCTGAAATTTTTCTTGGGCATGGGTGCAGCAGCGATTACTGCGACGGAAAGAGCTTTGCGTCCACTAGCTCGCAGATTACATGGTCTATGAGGATATGGGTTTCTTGGATGCGCGCCGTGTTTCGTGTCGCGGAGACCCGCAACAAATAATCGACATTACCTAACATCTTTCCACCCTCCCCGCCGGTTAAGCCGATGGTCGTGATCTTGAGTTGCTTGCAGGCGTCGATGGCGGCAAGCACATTGGCGGCGTTACCACTGGTGGAAATCGCCATCGCTATGTCCCTCTCCTTTCCTAACGCTCTAACTTGCTTGGCGAAGGTGTCGGAGTAATCATAATCGTTGGCGATGCTCGTGAGGATCGAGGTGTCTGTAGTGAGAGCTATGGCGGGCAGCGGCGGCCTTTCGATGCGAAAGCGATTCACGAACTCGGCGGCGATATGTTGCGCGTCTGCGGCGCTGCCGCCGTTGCCGAAAAGGAGTAGTTTATTGCCGTTCCGGAAGCCGGCGGCGATCGCATCGATAACTTTGATAAGAGTGTCGACGTTGTCGCGCAAAAAAGCCTGCTTGACCTGGATGCTTTCTTCAAAGGCCCTGGTGATGGCTTCTTTCATCGACTTTCCTCGTAGTGCTTGGCCATCTGACTTTTGCCGCCGCGTTGCGCCAGCGCGGCTTCGAACCACTCGCGCACACTGGGCTCCTCGTCCTCATACTCGATCTGGGCGCCACCTTTCTTGCGGTCAACCGTGCCCTGATATTTCTTCGCGACGCCGTGATATTTCTTACTGCCGAAGGCGCGCAGCGCAAGATAGCGGGCAGGTTTGTCGCCGGCGTTGAAATGCTGGTGCCACCAGTTTTCTGGCGGGACGATCATACTGCCCTCGCGCCAATCGTATTTTTTTATTGCTGCGCCGTCCGGCCAGACCAGCGAATACCCCTCGCCGCTCAAAATGATAACGTGGGCACCGGGGCCGTGGCGGTGGGCTTTCTTGTAGGTTCCCACGGGAAACTCAGAAATGTGGCATGCGGTAGTGTTTTCTGACAGCTCGAACTTGATGTTGCTACCGCCGGCCCCGCGTTCCTTATAATCGAGTAGCTTGAAAGCTCGCGCATCAGGAACAAAATTCGTTTCCCATACATTGCCGGCAAACTTAAACCCTTGATAATTACCTTCGTGAAGTTTTCCTTGGCCGTTGAAATAGCCGTCGCGGGCGTCAAAGCGGTCCATAAAAACGAAGTCGTTCTTGAAGATGAAGTCGAGGTTGTGCAGGAGATTGATCATGGTTGGCGCGCTGGTCACGGCCAAGTAACGAGCCGGCTGGCTGCCACTGCCGTTGAAGAGCTGATGCCAGGTGTTGAGCGGTGGTGAGAACAGCGACCCCGCTTGCCATTCGAAGGTTTGCTTCTGGTCGGCACTATTCCAGACCGTCGTGGCTCCCTGACCGCTGATGACGTAGATCGTTTCTTCGAAAAGCTGGCGCTGGGGTTTGAGACTCTTGCCGGCAGGGATTTCGCAGATATAGCAATTGTTGACTTGGCCAGCGCCTTCCATTTGGAGAAATGCGCCGTGGCCGCCTTTGCGCTCCCACCACTCCAACTTGATGCTCCGAATATCGTCAACGAAAAAGGTCTTGATGATCGGAATGCCCTCGCCCTCCACCCATTTGTCGTAGCTGGTCATGCCCCGATCGTTGGACGCGAGCGGCTCTTGTTGTGCGGATTTAGCCATGCTCTCTCCGTCAATAAAGGATAGCCTTTTCTAGCACATGGTCCGGGAGGATGAAAAGCGACCCTAACGTCGGTAGAACGCTCTGACCTTATCGACGATGAGTTCCTGTTGCGGCGCCGTCAGCTCGGGGTACATCGGCAGCGCCAGAACTTCGGTGGCGGCAAGCTCCGCCTCGGGGAAATCACCTTTGCCGTAGCCCAGTCCAGCGAAGCAAGGCTGTAAATGGAGCGACAAAGGATAATAGATTTCGCTTTGGACGCTTTCATGAGCGAGGAATTGTTTAAGCGCATCGCGTTTTTGGACGCTCACAACGTAATTATTGAAGACGTGAGTTCCATCCTTGGGCACCGCGGGAATGCGAATGACTTCCCGCCCCAGGAGACCCCTATTGGCAAATAGCTGATGATAAGTTTTTGCTCGCTGAACTCTTTGTTCGCACCATTCTTTTAGATAGCGCTGCTTGACGGAAAGCACTGCTGCTTGGATCGAATCCAGCCGCGAGTTGATGCCGGTCACTTCATGGTGGTATTTGGTTGTTTCGCCGTGCATGCGCAGCAATCTGATTTTTTGGGCCAGTTGTTTGTCATTCGTGACAACCAGCCCGCCGTCACCGAAGCCGCCTAGGGTTTTGCTGGGAAAGAAAGAGAAACAACCCAGATCGCCAGCCGTGCCGGCGAATTTGCTTTGGGCATCGATGGAAAGCCTGGCGCCACAGGCTTGGGCGACATCTTCAATGATGCTTAAGTGATATTTCTTCGCCAAGGGGATGAGCTTGGCCATGTCACAGGCCTGGCCGAAGAGATGGACCGGCAATATCGCCTTGATGCGCAAGCCTGTTTTGGAATCCATCGTCTGCCCAGCTCGGGTGCGACTCCGTTCGCCAAGGAACCCTTCCACCGCGGCGGCGGAAAGAAGAAAGCTTTCGGCTTCGATGTCGACGAACAACGGGGCAGCGCCGAGCCGCGTGATCGATGAAACTGTGGAAAAAAAAGTAAACGGCGGCACGATGACGCCGTCGCCGGGACCGATATCAAGGGCCATCAGGGCCAGGAGCAAAGCGTCGCTTCCAGAGGCAACGCCGACGGCAAAGCTGCATTGTAAGAGCTTTTGCATTTGGTCTTCAAAGCTTTTGACCGCGGGACCAAGGATGAACTGCTGCTCCTCAATTACCGCCTCGATTGCATCAAGGACCTCGGCGCGAAGTTTATCGTACTGAGCCCTTAGATCGACGATGGGGATCCTATAGGGGCTGGGGCTAGACACTGGTTTTGACGGCAGGAGATTGTCCCTTCAAAGTGCTTTCGGCGACTTCGGCGAGGAGTTGATCCTGTTCATGATCGAGAGCAAAAACGCGAAACTGGACGACCTTGGACGGAATGAATTCAAAAAGCTCGGCGAGGGATTCGTTGGTGATTTCCCCCGAAGAAGGATCGAAAATGTGAATTTGCTTTTTTCCCATGGCAAAGGGATTCTCAGGGCGGGGATCCTGGGTGGCCATATCGACGCGAAACACCAAGCTCCGGGAGGAAGCGGGCAGCGCCGACCGGATTCGTTTTTCCCAGTCCGTGTCCTGGATCAGAGCCACGCCGTAGCGCAGCTCGTTGAGCGACAGGGTCCGGTCATAGGCCATTTTCCATTTCACTTCACGGTGCAAGACCGTCTCCCATTCCTTTGCCAACGTTTCCAGCTCGCCTTTTTTCCTCCGCCACCGGGAAACTTCTTCTAGCAGAGACCAATCCGTCAGGTAGAGATATTCATCCATGTGGTCCAGCGGGTTTCCCGGGAATAGGAGCTTCATGGTCTCGGGAAAGATCTCGCGTAGATGCAAGTCGATGGCGCGGGTGGTGCGATGGTAGTAGACGTTGGTATAGAGATATAGCCGCGCGTTGAGAAACATAGTCAGGGCGCCGTTGCCGGCTTTGTGGAGCGTCAGTCCCTTGGGCGAAAAAAAGGTGTAATGAATCAGCCGCTCGCGGTCGATGGGGCCGACGGCCACACCGCACATGTAGGAATCCCGCGAAACATAATCGAGATTGTCGAAAGTAAAGATCCCACCGGTGAGGGGCTGCAGTAACCTTACCCATTTCGGCTTGAGCTGATCTTCCTTGCCGTTTTTCTTGATCGGAAAAGCGACGTCTTCCGGTCGCAGTTCCTCGCCGTCGGCAAAGGGGCCGCTGGGGCTGCGCCGCAGTTGCCGGATGATATCGCCGAGATGTTTCTGAATGATGGTCTGTCCTAGGTCTTCGTGGGTGAGGTCGTAGCCGTGGAGAAAGTTATCGTCAAAAAAGTGACCGAACGGCCCATGGCCCACGTCGTGGAGCAAGCCGGTGACGCGCATATATTGCTCGATGAACGGCGCCGACGGGCACTCGTCGCCGAGGACTTTCTTGAGCGACGGATAGAGGTGTTTGGCGAATTCGCCCGCCAGGTGCATGGCGCCAAGGGAATGTTGGAAGCGGCTGTGCTCCGCGGACGGATAAACCCAACGCGCACTCTGAAGCTGGTAAATGTAACGCAGCCGCTGTACCCAAGGCGAATCGATCAACGCTTTCTCCGTGACCTCGCCCTTCTGCTCCGGGACGGTGAACTGAATGTAGCGGTGTATGGGATCGGCGATCAGCGCCGTTCCTTCATATTCGCTGTCACTTAGCGGCGCGCTCATCGCTAAATCTCAAAAATTAGCTGGGCGGTCCATTGGTTGCCGGTTTTTTGCATCCGGCCTTGATTATAAGCTACGGCGCTGATCTCCTTCTGAATCTCGTGCCGATCGGGATCGATCTTTTCGCCGCAAACCTCTGCCTTCACTACTGTATCCTTGACATCGTGGATCCTGAATTCTTTGAGCATGTACCCACTCCCCTGGTAAAGATAAAGCAGCTCGCGCATCCAATTCACTAAAAGATCATCCCGATCCACTCCTTCCACTTCGAGCGGCAACTGCTCTTTGATCTCGATCTTATCGACATCGGTCATGACGTCGAACAGTGCGAATGCCGAGTTGGCAAATAGCTCAGCTTGAGAATTGCCTACCACCCTTACGGCGAGTTCCGACTGTCGCGTGGTTAAGCGATAATTTTTCGGGTTCTCCATAATCGATCAGCCCTTGGAAAGAAGAGGGGTTATTTGGTCTTTTTCAGCTCCCATGCCACTGAACGAACGGCGGCCGTTGAAGTCGTCATCCAATCGTCGCTGGATCTCTGGATGAGCGTAACAGTGCACACATGTAATGATGTCGATGGGTTGGGTCAACTTGAGATATCGGAGAGGCGGCGCATCCTCTTTAGGGTTGGTAAAGAAGGCCCATTCTGTTTCCCCTGTATGGAGTAGATAGTAGTCTACCCTATACCTTTTTTGCCAGTGGACGGTTTCCCGGACGTCTCTGCCGCAGTGAGTGCACTGCATTCGTATTCATGTATACCCGGTTTATGAGGCTGGCCGCAAATCCCGCTCCAAATCCATTATCGATATTAACCACGGTTACGCCTGGCGCGCAGGAATTGAGCATGCCCAAGAGAGCAGAGAGACCGTTGAAGCTCGCGCCATATCCGACACTCGTGGGAACCGCGATCACCGGTTTACTGATGAGTCCGGCGACGACGCTGGGTAACGCGCCTTCCATGCCGGCGACAACGATCAAAACCGAAGCAGCGTCTAACCGCAAACGGTTTTCCAGCAGGCGATGAATTCCCGCTACGCCCACGTCGAAGAGTCGTTCTACTTGATTGCCCATCATGGTGGCCGTCAGAGCTGCCTCTTCGGCGACAGGTATATCGGAGGTGCCGGCGGATACGACAAGCACCGTGCCCCTTCCGGTGATCTTGATGGCTTGTTTCGTCCATGTCGCTGCATGTGCCGCGGGATGATAGGTAAGGCCGGTGATCAGGCTTTTTAATCGTATCATCTTCTCGGATGAAACGCGGGTCACTAAGACGTTGGCTTTGCGCCGCCGCATGGCACGCACGATTCCGGCGATCTCCTTAGCCTCCTTGCCTTGACCCATGATGACTTCAGGAAAGCCTTGGCGTAGCGCCCTGTGATGATCCACCTTGGCAAAGCCAAGGTCCTCAAACGGCAGGTGGCGCAGTCGGCCGACCGCCTGCCCAACGCTAATCTTTCCCTGCCGCACCTTTTGCAAAAGTTCTATTAGGAGCTCCGAGTCCATCTCCGGCTTCTCATCTATTTTCCATCACCGTTACCTCGGTCCCCGGTTATTGCTTTTGAAATGATCGTGACCCTGGGAGCGGATAGCATGTCGCTTGCCCGAGTCATCTAAGACTATGATCCCGCGCCTCCGGGAAACGCAAATGCCGATCCGAGTGATGGCTACTCCCGCTTGTTGTGGCAGTTTCTCGATGCGCGATCGATGGCGCTTCGGTGCGCAGAAAAGGAGCTCATAGTCTTCACCACCAGATAAAGCATGTTTTACGCCCGCTGGTCCTGTTAGTACGCGATAAGCAGGTGAAAGCGGCAGTTTATTCTGCCAGAGAAGAGCGCCAACGCCGCTCGCTTTACATATGTGATTTAAGTCCTGCAAGAGCCCATCGCTGACATCAATCATGGCTGTTGCCAATCTTTCACGCGCCAGGACAGCGCCGGCGGTCAACCGCGGTGTGGGTTGGTGATGGCGCGATAGCAAATATTTGAAAGGCCTGCGCGCGGTTTGTTTGATTTTCTTTTGCAGTAAGTTAAGTGCTAAAGCCGAGTCGCCCAGGGTTCCTGTCACATAAATATCGTCGTTTTGGTTTGCCCCGCCACGGGTGACCGGTCGAAAGGGCGCATGACCGATCAGACAAGCGGATATGAATAGTCCCGCCGCGACACTGGTATCGCCACCCACTAGCGCAACCCCGCTCTTGGCCGCCAACGACCTAATCCCTCGGTAAAATTCGTCGATATCAGCGCTGTCAAATTTTGGCGGAATCCCAATCGATAGAATGAGATAGGCCGGTACACCACCCATGGCGGCGATGTCGCTCAAGTTTACGGCCAGCGTTTTGTAGCCAAGGTCAAAAAGGGACGTCCATTTTAGGTTGAAGTGAATGCCCTCTATGAGTACATCCGAAGTGATCAGGCATGATCTGGTTTCGTTTACGATCCATGCGGCGTCGTCTCCGATCCCTAATAAGACCCCGCGGCTTTTCGGCGTAGCGCGGCGAACCCGTTCGATCAGGCCGAATTCTCCTAGCCGGCTTAGTTTCATCGATGGCTGTTTGCTAGTCTTGCGTGATTGGGCGATGAAACCTCATGACTGTCGGTGTGAAAAATCAAAATCCGGCTAGGGCCGCAGGGGAAGGGACCTGTCGCGGTGATTCCTGCGCAAAGCTCTTGCGCGGCGCTTTAATTCTGTGCTTCGGCGGACCTTGGCCTTTGCCACGATACCTCTAGCGCGGTACGCGCCATTCTGTGAGTGCAGCAAGGCGGTCTTTAACACCTCCGACATATTTTTCGCGACGACCCAGTGGAGCTTGCGCCGTAGGGGCTTGGGGATTTCATCCAGATCCTTCTGATTTCTATCGGGCACAATAATGGTTTTAATGCCGGCGCGAAATGCGGCCAGAGATTTGTCTTTCAGCCCGCCGATGGGCAGAACCCGGCCCCGTAAGGTAATCTCGCCGGTCATAGCTACATCCCGATTTACGGGCCGTTTAGTGAGTGCGGAAATGAGCGCCGTGGCCATGGTAATTCCCGCGGAAGGCCCATCTTTAGGGATCGCACCGGCGGGAACATGGATATGGATATCAAGCTTTTGATAGAAGTCCTCTTCGATTCCTAACTTTTTCGCATGGGCTCGAGCGTAACTCACTGCCGCCTGCGCTGACTCCTTCATTACATCCCCGAGTTGTCCGGTCAAGGTCAAATTGCCGCGCCCCTTCGAGAGCGAAGCTTCTACGTAGAGAATCTCGCCGCCCGTGCTGGTCCAAGCTAATCCAGTAGCAACGCCGACCTCATGGTGTTCCTGCTCGGTTTCCGGCAGGAATTTCGGCGCGCCTAGAAACGAATGAATATTTGCCCGGGTAATTCGGTTCAATTCGCTTTTCCCTTCGGCCACCTTGCGTGCCACTTTACGGCAGATGGACGCAATCTCCCGCTCCAGATTCCGCAGGCCTGCCTCTTTGGTGTACTCTGCAATGATGCGCAAAACGGCATCGTCGGATATCTCAAAATACTTTGGAGAAATCCCGTTGTCCTCCCGCTGTCGAGGAATAAGAAATTTGCGCGCGATCTCAAGTTTCTCTTCGTTCGTGTAACCGGAGAGCTGGATCACTTCCATGCGATCCGCCAAGGCTGGAGGAATCGGGTCGAGGAGATTCGCTGTACAAATAAACAGAACATTGGAGAGGTCAAAAGGCAAATTTAAGTAATGATCGCTGAAAGCATGGTTCTGTTCCGGATCCAAAACTTCGAGCAATGCTGCTGATGGATCGCCGCGGAAATCGGCTCCGACTTTATCGATTTCGTCGAGCATAAAGACCGGATTATTCGAGGCGGCTTGCTTGATGCCCTGAATGACGCGACCAGGCAGCGCGCCCACATAGGTCCGCCGGTGGCCGCGAATTTCCGCCTCATCGCGGACCCCGCCAAGCGAAACGCGAACGAAATTACGCCCAAGTGACCGGGCGATGGATCGTCCCAAAGAAGTCTTACCCACCCCGGGAGGCCCGACGAAACAAAGAATCGGTCCTTTGATTTTTTTTCTCAGTTTGTTGACGGCGAGGTATTCCAAGATTCGTTCTTTGACTTTCTCCAGATCGTAGTGATCCTCGTCCAACACCTGTTTAGCTTTCTTAATATTAATGTTGTCCTTAGTTTTCTTGCTCCAGGGGAGATCCACCAGCCAGTCCAGATACGTGCGAACCAAGGAAGCCTCGGAAGATTCGGGATGCATTTGCTCGAGACGCCGGAGTTGTTTGTCCGCTTCTCGTTTTACTTCCGCTGGCATTTTGGCTTTGTCGATCTGCTTGCGCAGCTCGTTTATCTCTTCGGCTCGCTCGTCACCCTCGCCAAGTTCCTGCTGGATTTGTTTGAGCTGCTCGCGAAGGAAATAATCGCGCTGCGTTTTGCTCATCTCTTCTTTTGCCTGGTTTTGGATGCGCGCTTGCATCGTGGATAGCTCAAGTTCACGGCTCAGAAGTTCATTGACCTTCTTTAAGCGCTCGATGGGGTCGAAAATCTCGAGGATGGCCTGGCTTTCCTCGATCTTCAGCCGCAGATTGGAAGCCACGAGGTCCGCCAGAACGCCCGGATCACTGATGTTGTCCGTGACCATTACTATTTCCGGTGGCAGATTCTTGAGATTCAAAATCTGTTCGATTTTTTCCTTGGCCGTGCGCATCAGGGCCTCGACCTCGATGGGCACCTCCGACAGCGTCGGCTCGATGACTTTGCGAATTTTAACTTCAAAAAAAGGCCGCTCTCGCAGGTAGACGTCAACTTCTCCTTTGGAAAGCCCCTGGACAAGGATTTTCACTCGACCGTCGGCGAGCTTCAGCATGCGCATGATCGACGCAATGGTACCGACGCGGTGGATGTCGGCGGAGTTTGGATTCTCTTCGCTGGAGTTTTTTTGCGAGACCAGAAAAATCAGCCGGTCGCGGGACAAAGACTCTTCGACGGCACGAATGGATACGTCGCGGCCAACAAACAGTGGCAGCATCATGTAGGGGTAAATCACAATGTCGCGAATCGGCAAGAGCGGGAGGATGTCCGGAATCTCCACGGGGGCGCTTTTGGTTTCTTGTCCTTCAGCGTTCCATTCAGAGTCGCTCATAGATTTCCAATCCTTTATTTAGCTTAATTGCACCCGCTATGGAGGTCAATAAAAATATTATGAATAGGAACCCTTTCAAAAACGTTTAGACAGCGAGCCTGGAAAAGGACGCAATTTAGAGCTGATGGATTCTAGCCGAACAACTCTTTCATCTTGTCGAAAAAGCCCTTTGCAAGCGGATTCACTTCTTGCCCGCCGAGGGCCGCAAACTCTTTTAAAAGTTCTTTCTGGCGCGCCGTAAGGTGAGTTGGTGTTTCCACGGTGATGCGGACGTGTTGGTCGCCTTGGCGATATCCCTGAACGTCTTTAACCCCTTTGCCGTGCATGCGAAAGATCTTGCCGGATTGAGTGCCGGCGGGAATCTTCATTTTTACTTTGCCGTCCAAAGTGGGCACGTCAATTTCTGCTCCCAAGGCGGCTTGCGCGAAACTAATAGGAACTTCACATAGTATATCAAGATTGTCGCGGACAAATATAGGATGAGGCTCCACTTCTACCACGACGAAAAGATCACCGGGAGACCCCCCCGCCGGAGCGCTCTCGCCCTCGCCTCTGAGCTTGAGGCGTGAACCGGTGTCAACACCGGCTGGGATCTTTACACTGAGCGTGTGCAGCCTGCGCACGCGGCCGGCGCCTCCGCAAGTCGCGCAGGGATCTTTTATGATGGTTCCCTGGCCGTGGCATTGATTGCACGTCCGGGAAACACTGAAGAATCCCTGTTGAAAACTCACTTGGCCCTTGCCGCGGCATGTGGGGCATGTTTGTGGCGCGGTGCCAGGTTTGGCCCCGTTTCCGCGGCAGTTTTCACAGGATCCGTGTCGAGGAATCTTGATTTTCTTTTCTGTGCCAAAAGCGGCTTCTTCAAAGGAAAGCGTCAGATTGTATCGGAGATCTTCTCCTCGGCCTCGAGTGCGGCGCCGCGCTCCTCCAGTACCAAAGAACTCTCCGAAAATGTCTCCGAAGACGTCTTCGAAGCCCGCCGAAAAGTCGAAGCCTCCGGCGAACGGACCGCCATCTCCAAAGGCCGCATGACCAAACTGGTTGTACTGAGCTCTTTTTTGCGGATCGGAAAGGACCTGATAAGCTTCAGAAACTTCCTTGAATTTGTCCTCAGCTTGTTTGTTGCCCGGATTGCGATCCGGATGATACTGTAGGGCAAGCTTCCGGTAGGCTTTCTTGATCTCTTCGTCGCTGGCGGTGCGATTAATGCCTAACAACTCGTAGTAGTCTGTTTTGCCGCTCAACTGGGACCTCTTAGGGTTTCTTTATAAAGAAAAACGCCCCTCTCCTCAATGGTTAAGGGAGTAGGGGCATTTTTTGGACGAAACTTATGATGTCGCCCTGTTGCTATTCTTTAACTTCCTCGAAGTCCGCGTCAACAACATCGTCTTTCTTCTTTTTGCCATCGCTGCCGGCCTGATTATCTCGCGACTCTGATGCCTGCTGCTGATGCGACCCCTGTTGTTGCGAGGCCTTCGAATACATAGCTTCTGCCAACTTATGCGACGACTGGCTCAGCTGCTCGGCAGCGGTCCGCATCGCTTCAGCGTCCTGGCCTTCAAGAGCTTCTTTGGCCTTCTTTAACGAAGCCTCGATGTTATCTTTAACACCTGCCTCCAGGTCGGCGCCATACTCCTTGAGCGACTTCTCAGTGGAGTACACAAGGGAGTCCAAGTGGTTGCGAGCCTCCACCGTTTCTTTGCGCTTCTTGTCTTCGGCGGCATGGGCTTCTGCATCCTTGACCATTTGTTTTATTTCGCTTTCACTTAAGCCGCTGGACGCCGTGATTTTGATCGATTGCTCTTTCCCTGTGCCCAGATCTTTCGCTGCGACGTGAACGATGCCGTTGGCATCGATGTCAAAAGTCACCTCGATCTGGGGCACCCCGCGTGGCGCCGTGGGGATTCCCACAAGGTCGAACTGGCCGAGCAACTTGTTATCCGCAGCCATCTCTCTTTCGCCCTGGAAAACTCGGATGGAGACCGCCGTTTGGTTATCTTGGGCCGTGGAAAAAACCTGGCTTTTCTTAGTCGGAATCGTTGTGTTGCGCTCTATAAGTTTGGTAAAAACGCCGCCTAGGGTCTCGATACCGAGAGATAGTGGCGTGACGTCGAGGAGCAACACATCCTTGACCTCGCCTTTGAGCACGGCGGCTTGGATGGCAGCTCCAACGGCGACCACCTCGTCCGGGTTGACTCCTTTGTGGGGGTCTTTGCCGAATATTTTTTTCACTCGCTCCTGCACCGCCGGCATACGCGTCATGCCGCCGACCAAAATTACTTCATGGATGTCGCTAGGAGTAAGACCTGCATCCTTAAGCGCTTGACGACAAGGCGCTTCGGTGCGATCGATCAAGTCGGCCACGAGGGCTTCGAGCTTAGAGCGGGTTAACTTAATGTTGAGGTGTTTGGGCCCCTGCTGATCCGCCGTAATAAACGGCAAATTGATGTCCGTCTCCATGGAGGAAGAAAGTTCGCATTTAGCTTTCTCCCCTGCTTCTTTGAGACGCTGAAGCGCCATACGGTCCCTGCGCAGGTCAATTCCCTGATCTTTTTTGAACTCATCGGCTAGATAGTCGATGATTCTCTGATCGAAGTCTTCACCGCCTAAAAACGTGTCCCCATTGGTGGCTTTGACTTCGAAAACTCCGTCACCTAATTCCAAGATGGACACATCAAAGGTTCCGCCTCCTAGATCAAAGACCGCGATTTTTTCGTCTTTCTTTTTATCCAAACCGTAGGCCAACGATGCAGCCGTGGGTTCGTTGATGATACGCAAAACATTCAATCCTGCAATACGACCAGCGTCTTTAGTCGCCTGCCTTTGACTATCATTAAAATAAGCCGGCACGGTTATGACGGCCTCAGTGACTTTTTCACCGAGATAATCCTCCGCGGTTTGCTTCATTTTTTGCAGAATGAAGGCCGAAATCTCTGCCGGGCTATACTGCTTTCCCCTTATCTCCACCCAGGCATCGCCGTTCTCGTTACGTGAGACCTTGTAGGGTAATACCTTGATCGCTTTCTGGACCATGGGGTCGTCATAACGTCTGCCGATAAGACGTTTGACCGCGAAAATAGTGTTTTCTGGGTTTGTGATAGCCTGGCGCCTGGCAATCTGCCCCACCAACCGCTCACCGCTGTCTGTGAAGGCGACCACGGAAGGCGTCGTACGACTGCCTTCGGCATTGGCAAGGACGTTCGGGTCCCCACTTTCCATGATTGCCACACATGAATTGGTTGTTCCAAGATCAATTCCAATCACTTTAGCCATCTTATTGACTCCTTAATGCTGAATAGACAAACAGAACTTATTTAATCATCGGTTGGATCGTTTTCAACCTCGGTTCCGCCGTTTTTTTTCTCTCGTGTTTTTAACGACATAGCCACAGTTACGAGGGCGGGTCGAAGGAGTCGGTCTTTTAGCAGATACCCCTTGTGATGTTCCTCTATAACCGTGTTGGGCGCGTGCTTGTCACTTTCCACTTGAGCCATGGCTTCGTGCTTTCCCGGATCGAACGACTGCCCCACAGCAGATATCTGCTCTACTCCATGCCTTGCAAGAACGTCGAGGAGCCCTTTCAAGACCATTTCGACGCCTTCGACGAGAGGTTTGCCGTTGCCTCCCCCTTGGGCATGTGAAACTGCCCTCTCCAGGTTATCTATCACAGGCAAAAGATCCCTAATCAAATTTTCATTGGCGAACCGAACCGCTTCATCCTTTTCGCGCGCTGCTCTCTTCTTGAAGTTCTCGAGTTCTGCGGCTTGCCGAACGAAACGGTCATAATTACCCTTTGCCTCTTCGCGCTTTGCATCAAGTTCTTGACGGAGCTTCTTGACTTCAGAGTCCTCAGGGGTGGAATTCTCCGAAGACTGCGATTCGTTCGCTGTTCGCTCTTCTGTGTTACCATCGGCGCTGTTCGCTTCGTGAATTTTTTTAGTTTCTTCGCTCATGCCAAAAATTTCTCCCGCACGATTAGTCAAAAAAATTTAATCATGGGCATTATCTTTGTCAAGCTGGATTTCGAAGAAACTGCTGATATTCTAACAACTTGTCTGCACCAGTTAAAAATGGTAGAGCTTCACCATATGGAATAAGTACGACCTATGCCTTTCAGCCTTGTCACTCCCGCTATTGTTTTGCGCGCCCGTCCCTATGGGGAGTCTGATAGAATAGTTTCTTTTTTGACCGAGAAGCACGGAAAGATTACTGGCATTGCAAAAGGGGCCATGCGTTCACGCAAGCGGTTTGTGAACTCGCTAGAGCCTTTCTCCCTGGTTGACCTGCGCTTTCAAGATCGCCCGCATAGTAATTTAGTTTTTATAGTGGCCGCCGATTTGTTATTGGGATTCAACAATTTGATTTCCTCTCTTGAGAAAATCGCTCTTGCCTCGTATATGGTTGAAATTACCGACGGACTTATAGGCGACCGTGATGACAATGCGCAAGTCTTTCATCACCTAAAAAGCGGTCTCAATTTTTTGGCGGATCAAGGCGCTTCGTTATTGTTCCTTACTTCATTTGAACTCACGCTTCTCCGTCTGACCGGATACCAGCCAGCTTTGGCTGGTTGCAAAAGCTGCGGCAAAGAACGTGACGGCGATTTGACGGCCCGATGGCAGTTTAACTCCATGGAAGGTGGAATTCTTTGTGAGCGCTGTTCTAGATCAACAAGAGAAAGCTGCCCGGTTGGCGTAGCGGCGCTTAGGGCATTAACAGGTCTGCACAAGGGCGAGATGTTGTCCAGTGCTTCCATGTCATCCTCTGTGTTAGGAGAAATTCGTCATATATTGTTGCGATTCATTCAGTTTCAAATCGGTAGAGAGATTAAGTCAGCCCCTTTTCTCGGTAAATTCTGTGCGCTTTAAACGGCATTACGTGTCGACCCGGTGCCAAAGAGACACCGTAAAGTTTGCTTAAGAATCGTGAGGATTATCAGTTATGCCGGTCAAGAGAAAATATATTTATTTCTTTGGTAACGGGAAGGCGGAAGGCTCGGCAGCAATGCGCGAGCAGCTGGGAGGAAAGGGTGCTGGCTTACATGAAATGACCCGCATTGGAATCCCTGTTCCGCCAGGGTTTACGATTACCACCGAGGTCTGCACGCACTATTACGCGCATGATCGTCGCTATCCCAGGGGACTGGAATCTGATGTTCGGGAGGCCCTTGCCAGGATTGAAAAATCGCTCGGGAGACGCTTCGGCGATGCGGACAACCCTCTGTTAGTTTCCGTTCGCTCGGGCGCACGAGAATCGATGCCCGGAATGATGGATACGGTTCTGAACTTGGGTCTTAACGATCAGACGGTTGAAGGAGTGATCCGTAGAACAGAAGATCCACGGTTTGCCTATGATTCTTATCGTCGCTTCGTGCAGATGTATGCCGACGTTGTTTTAGCGCTCAAGCCCAAAGATAAGACCGAACACAATCCTTTTGAGATTATCTTGGAGCGTAAGAAAAAGAATCGTGGCGTTTGTTTTGATACGGAGCTCACGGCAGATGACCTAAGAGAAGTCGTCGCGAACTATAAAGCGGAGATTAAAACCCGCTCCGGAAAAGAATTTCCAGAAGATGTTTACGAGCAGCTTTGGGGCGCGATCGGTGCGGTTTTTGGGTCATGGAACAACGATCGTGCCATCGCCTATCGGGAACTCTATCACATCCCGCAACAGTGGGGGACTGCGGTGAACATTCAGGCGATGGTCTTTGGCAACCTGGGAAAAAATTGCGCGACTGGAGTGGCGTTCACCCGTAACCCTTCCACCGGCGAAAGAAATTTCTATGGCGAGTTTCTGGTCAACGCTCAAGGGGAGGACGTAGTCGCGGGCATTCGCACGCCTAAGCCCATCAGCGAGCTCAAAACGATCATGCCCAAATCATATGCCTCGCTCCAGAAAGTCGCCAAGTTGCTGGAGAAACATTACCAGGACATGCAAGACATCGAGTTTACCATTGAAAACGACAAATTGTGGATGCTCCAAACAAGGACAGGAAAGCGAACTGGCTTTGCCGCAGTGAGAATCGTAGTTGACATGGTGAGCGAGCGCATCATCTCCAAAAGGGACGCACTGCTTCGGATTGAAGCGGATCATCTCAACCAGCTTTTGCGACCGATTTTTGACAGTCAGGATAAGGATCGAGCTGCTAACGAAGGACGCATCCTCGCAAAGGGGCTACCGGCAGGCCCCGGGGCGGCCACAGGACGGATAGTGTTCCACGCCGAGGATGCCGTAGGATGGAGGAAGAACGGCGAACGGGTCCTGCTATGCCGAACCGAAACCAGCCCGGACGATATTCGCGGGATGGAAGCCGCGGAGGGGATTCTCACAGCAAGGGGCGGTATGACATCCCACGCAGCTCTGGTAGCGCGCCAAATGGGCAAAGTGTGCGTGGCTGGTTGCGAGGCTTTAAACATCGATTACGCGGGGCGGATGATGCGCGTGGGCGAAACGATTCTAAAAGAAGGTGATTGGATCTCCGTCGATGGCAGTACAGGAGAAGTCATCCAAGGTGAAATTCGTACCCTTCCTTCCGAAGTGCTTCAGGTATTGCAAAGCGGAATTTTAGACGGCAGTCAATCGTTAGTCTACCAACAATACGCAAAGCTGATGAAGTGGGCCGACGAGACACGGAAACTCGGCGTACGCACCAATACAGACCAGCCGGATCAAGCACGCGTAGCCAAAGCCTTCGGAGCGGAAGGCATTGGCCTATGCCGCACCGAGCACATGTTTTTTCACGCCGATAGGATTCAAGCCGTGCGCGAGATGATCTTGGCGGATGACGAAGCCGGGCGGCGGCGGGCTCTAGCCAAGTTACTTCCCATGCAGCGTGAAGACTTTAAAGGTATTTTGGAAATCATGGGCAGTCTCCCTGTGACGATTCGCACTTTAGATCCGCCACTCCACGAATTTCTTCCTACACGCGAAGAGGAGATTTCGGAACTCGCTCAGGTGATGGGAGTGCCTGTTCAAACACTGCGAGACAAAGTGAAGATCTTGCATGAGTTCAATCCCATGCTGGGGCACCGCGGTTGTCGGTTAGGAATTTCTTATCCAGAAATTACCGAGATGCAGGCGCGCGCCATCTTTGAGGCGGCGTGCGCCCTGCGCAAGGAAGGAAAGAATCCGTTTCCGGAAGTGATGATTCCTTTGGTTGGATCCCTCCAGGAGTTATCGGTGCAACGAGAGATTGTTGAGGGCGTCGCTAAAAAAACGATGGAGGCTTGGGGCGTTAAAGTTCGCTATCTTATCGGAACAATGATCGAGCTGCCGCGCGCGTGTCTTTTGGCTAATGAGATTGCCGAGGAAGCAGAGTTTTTCTCCTTTGGTACTAATGATCTGACTCAGACCTGCCTTGGCCTCTCACGCGACGATGCGGGAAAATTTCTCCCTAGCTATGTGCTTTCGGGTCTTTTACCCGAAGATCCCTTTATCACTATCGATCGGGACGGAGTGGGAGCGCTCATGCGTATCGCCGTCAGCAAAGGTAGGAAAGTGCGGAGCGATCTTGAAATGGGTATCTGTGGAGAACACGGCGGTGATCCGAAATCAATCGCTTTTTGCCACGAAATAGGCCTCGATTATGTGAGCTGCTCTCCTTACCGCGTGCCGATTGCGAAGCTGGCAGCCGCCCAGGCAGCCCTTCAGGAAAAACGATAAATTTTCCAGGTACTTCAGGCCCATTTCCAATCAAATAAGACCATCCTGTTTATTGGCTACGTTGACAGGCTCTCTATCCTTTAAGATAATTGAGCTTTTTCCGATTGCTAATTTCGCATGGAACAGCGCATCGCAGAGCTGTTGGTCCGGGGCGGGATAGTTACCCGTGAGCAGCTGGCCCAAGCCCAGGAAAAGGAACGTGATAACGGCTCGAGTGTAACAAAAGAGCTGGTCAGGCTCGGTTTTACTACTGAGGTTAAACTTACCGAATTTCTTGCGAAGCAATTTGGCATCGATATAGTCGAGCCGAATCCCGCGGAAATTGAAGATTCGGTATTCAGCCTAGTCCCACCCCACCTCGTTCAGAAGCACCAAATCATTCCGCTGAAGTTATTGGGATCTACGCTGACAGTGGCTATGTCGGATCCAACGGATCTAATTGCCGTCAACGAAGTCAAGTTTATCACTGGCTATGGTGTCAGGCTGGTGGTGGCTACGCCATCGACGATCAAAAAAGCGTTGGAGCACCGTTTCGGCGGGGTGAGCTATGACGAGGTTCTAAGAAAGTTTGGCGATGGCGACATGGAGGTCATCCACGACCGCGAGGACGTGAATCTCCAGGAGCTACAGCAGGCCACCATGGAAGCTCCGGTGGTTACGCTGGTCAACGCCATATTAGCCGACGCTGCAAAACGGAGAGCCAGCGATATTCATATCGAGCCATACGAGAAAGTATTTCGGGTTCGTTTTCGCGTCGATGGGGTCCTTCATGAAATCATGAGTCCTCCGCTTCGGCTGAAAAACCCATTGGTATCTCGGCTCAAAGTGATGGCGGGTCTTGATATCGCGGAACGGCGTCTTACCCAGGACGGCCGCATCAAACTGAAAATGGGACTCGGCGGGGAAATGGACATTCGTGTATCGGTGTTGCCCACACTCTTTGGTGAAAAAGTCGTCATGAGATTGTTGGACAAGTCCAATCTTCAACTTGACATGTCCAAACTAGGCTTCGATCCCCAAACCCTGAAGGATTTTCAAGAGGCCATACATAAACCCTACGGGATGATACTGATAACCGGCCCGACGGGAAGTGGGAAATCAACAACGTTATATTCCGCACTGTCCGAGCTCAATAAGCCCGATGTAAATATCTCAACGGCTGAGGATCCTGTCGAGTATAACTTGATGGGAATCAATCAAGTGCAAGTTAGAGATCAGATTGGATTGAATTTTGCTGCCTGTTTAAGATCATTTTTGCGCCAAGACCCGGACATCATCATGGTAGGAGAAATTCGCGATCTAGAAACCGCGCAGATCGCGGTGAAGGCGTCACTGACAGGGCACCTGGTGCTCAGCACTCTCCACACGAACGATGCTCCTTCGACTGTGGACCGATTGATCAATATGGGAGTAGAAACTTTTTTGCTTACCTCGTCTATCAATCTCATTGCGGCCCAGAGATTGGTCCGCCGGATCTGCGAAAACTGCAAACAGCCTGCCGATATCAGCGCGGAAGCATTAATCAACCTGGGTGTTGACCCTGCCGAAGTCGGCAGCTCTTTTTTGCCGTTTCACGGGAAAGGCTGTGCGGCTTGCAACGAAACCGGTTATCGAGGACGATTGGCAATTTACGAGATCATGGTGATGCAGGAAGCACTAAAGGAGCTGGTTTTAAGAGGCGCATCCACCGTTGAGCTGAAGCGGGAGGCAGTGAAGTTGGGAATGAGCACGCTGCGGATGAGCGCGCTGCAGAAAGTTCGCGAAGGGTTGACAACCATTGAAGAAACCGTCCGCGTCACGGATGCAGATAAGGGTTTCGGATCGGTTTTCTCTTTAGGATTTTAGCATCGTTGTACTTCGGCGCGACCGCGCGTTTGCCAAGCATCACTTCTTATCGACTGTGGTCTTAATTGTGGTTGCGTTCACAACTGAGTCCGGAGAGAAAGAAGGAAATAAATATGGCGACATTTCTTTGGGAAGGTAAAACGGCTCAAGGAAAAGTGTTGCGAGGAGAGATCGAAGCCCCCAACCTGGAAACCGTGTTCGGGATACTTCGAGAGAGAAGAATTCGCCCTATCCCAGAACGGGTTCGCGAAAAGGGAGCGGGGCTGGAAAAGGAAATAAAATTTCCCGGACTCGGTGACAAAGTCAAACCGCGTGACTTGTCCGTTTTTACCCGCCAATTTGCTACTATGATCGATGCAGGTCTGCCTATTGTTCAGTGTTTAAGCATCCTTAGTGAACAGGCAGATAACAAAGCGTTGCGCAAAACTGTTCAGTCGATCCAGAAAGGTGTGGAAGGTGGATCCACACTCGCCGAAGCTCTTCGGAAACATCCAAAAGTTTTTGATGATTTATACGTTAACATGGTCGAAGCCGGCGAGATGGGAGGAGTGTTAAACACGATTTTGAATCGGGTTGCTCTATTCATCGAGAAAGCCAGCAAGCTCAAAAAAAAGGTTAAAGGCGCGATGATTTATCCGACGACGATTGTAAGTGTGGCCGTCATCGTCGTTGCTATTTTGCTCATCTTTGTTATTCCGGTCTTCGCTGAACTTTACAGCAGTATGGGAAAGGCCCTTCCCGCGCCTACTCAGATCACGATCAATATTAGTAATTGGTTTGTGGCTTATTGGTACTACATGGCGTTCAGCTTAATAGCCGCGATTGTGTCGATCACCGTATATTATAGGACCGAAAATGGAAGAATGAATATTGATCGATTGCTTCTGCGACTTCCGATCGTTGGAGACCTCCTGCGTAAGGTTGCGGTGGCTCGTTTCACCCAAAATATGGGGATCTTGTTGAGCTCGGGTGTGCCTATACTGGACGGGTTGGCTATTACCGCGAGAACCGCCGGTAACAAGGTTATAGAGAAGGCCATTATGGATAGCCGAGTTAGCATCAGCCAAGGGAAAACCATTTCGGAACCCCTTAGAGAAAGCAAGATTTTTCCACCCATGGTCTGTCAAATGGTCGCGGTGGGCGAAAACACTGGAGCACTGGATAACATGCTGAAAAAAGTCGCCGAGCTGTATGAAGAAGAGGTCGACGACGCCGTTGCCAATCTGACTGCGCTTATGGAACCCATGATCATGGTCGTTTTGGGCGTTATTCTTGGCGGACTTGTGATCTCCATGTATTTGCCCATTTTCCAGTTGGGATCTCTGGTCCAGTAGGATGTTCTGGCATTACTCCTCGTTTCATTAGGGGTTTTTCTTGTGAGCGACGAACACAAAGATCTAGCGGTGAAAATAAGGTGGCTGCTCGTTCTAAGAGTAGTCACTTTGTCGTTCTTTTTGGGAGCCGCGGCACTCTTCCATTTTTTTAAACAAGAGGGTGATCCGCATTTCTTCTATGCGCTCCTAATTCCATTGCTTGTCGCCTATGCAATTTCCGTCGGCTCGGTTTTGCTTCTGCCACGCATGCGAGATTTGAGGATGTTCGCGCACTTCCAGGTTGACTTCGATGTTCTTTTGATCACAGGGATCATCTGGATCACTGGAGATATCGCCAGTCCATTTTCGTTTCTCTATAACCTGGCGGTGATGAATGGGGCCATTTTACTCTTTTATCGCGGCGCCTTCTTCACAGCGGGATTTTCTAGTTTTTGTTACACAGCGCTCCTCGTAGCCGCGGCGACCGCCAGTCATGGAAGCGGAGTTGCCGTTTCGTGGTCGCTTGTTATGCCCATCGTCTTCAACATCGGTAGTTTTTTTGTTATCGCTTGGCTTGCTGGTTTTCTTGCGGGCAAGCTCGGCGAAACGGAAAAACTTTTGAAGGAAAAGCAGATCGATTATCAACAATTGGACGCGCTTAAAGACGCCCTCTTGCAGGGCATAGGAAGCGGCGTGGCCATCACTGACGCTGATGGGTATATCAACTACTTTAATGCACAGGCGCAGCATCTTACATCGCTTCAGGAAGGAAGCGTTAAGGGGAAGAGATTAGATCAGATATTCCCCGGCCTCAGCCATAACTTCGAAGGTTCAAAGAACGGTAGTCGAGTTATCGCCGACGAAATTCAGCTCGCGGGTCCCCAGGGATCTCCCAAGCAAGTCCGGCTAACACTGGCGCCATTGAGTGATGCGAGCCAACAACTGATTGGCTATGTGTCTATCTTCGAAGATATCACCAAACAAAGAGAGTTCGAAGAGAAAGTCCGACTGCAGGAGGAATTACGACAAGCGCGAGAGGTCGAACTACAAACCCGCTCGAAGAACTTTGCGGACTCCGAGTTTCATTTCGAAGGCGTCATCGGCAAAAACGGTGGGATTGCAGGAATTTACCGACTCGTTCAAAAGGTGGCGACTGGCAGTACTAATGTACTTATTACCGGAGAAAGCGGAACCGGGAAGGAACTGGTGGCACGCGCCATCCATTTTAACGGCCCGCGCAAAGAAAAACCATTTGTAGCTGTAAATTGTGGGGCAATTCCAGAATCTCTCATAGAGAGCGAACTCTTTGGTCATGTCCGGGGAGCGTTTACCGGAGCAGTCGCGGACCACGTAGGACTCTTTAGGCAAGCGGACCAGGGAACAATCTTCCTTGATGAGGTCGGGGATTTGCCGCTCCATCTTCAAGTCAAGCTGCTTCGAGTCCTTCAAGAAAAGACCTTCAGCCCCGTGGGCGCGAGCAAGTCAATGAAAGTCGACGTTCGAGTCATCTCTGCGACGAACAGAGATTTGCGCAAAGAAATGGAGGAAGGACGATTCCGTGAGGATCTTTTTTATCGCCTCAACGTTGTCCAGATCGTGATGCCGCCTCTGCGCGATAGAAAAGAAGATATTCCCAGTTTGACTCATTACTTTCTGCGGAAATTTGCTACCGCACATGACAAAGAGATCGAAGAAATTTCCAGCAGCGCCCTCATGCATCTGATGAACTATTCGTATCCGGGCAATGTGCGCGAACTTGAGAACATCATCGAACATGCGGTGGCGATTACCAACAAAAACACTATCACTGAGGACGACCTGCCTTCCCATGTGAAAGATATTCGTATGACGGAAGAGGTCGATCTTTTCGAAAAAACGGCGCCGGGAGGTGCTGATCTGTTTTTCAACAAGGGCCTGTCTCTCGACGCGGAGTTGGAAACGCACGAGAAATGCATTCTGTTGGGCGCTCTCAAACGAGCAAACGGAGTTCAGAAACGGGCTGCTGAAATACTCGGAATTAATTATCGCTCACTGCGTCACAGGCTCGAAAAATACGGTCTGTTAGGTGCCAAAAATTATAATCTGCTCGAAGACTCCCCCGGAGGGCAGTGACAAATTTTGTCAGAGCTCTTATTACTCATTTCTGTAATTGTTCAAAGCCAACCATGTCGGCGCATCGGCAAAATCACTTGCGCAAGTCTTAAGATATAGAAAACGCGTCAGTTTTCTGTACGTCACATTCTCACACAAGAATTATAGAACAGCTGGCCTGCACTTTGCTTAACGCACCTCCGACATTGCAATAATTGTAAAGAGCGACAAGAGGTGAACTTGGAAGAATAACTCAGCGGTTACTTTTAGCCGATTGGAAAAGAGAAGAATTACCAAGCAGAAAAGGTGAACAAGACAGAAGGTAGAAAGGGGGTGTGTTATGGAGAGACTTAGATTACGCAGTGAGTCCGGGTTTACGCTGATCGAACTCTTGGTCGTCGTGGCTATCATCGGTATTCTGGCGGCCATCGCGATTCCGCAATTTTCAGCCTATCGGAAACGGGGCTATGAAGCTCAGATCAAATCGGACCTGAGAAATGCAGCGACGGCGGAGGAAGCATACTTTGCCGCCAATCAACCTTCGACCTACAAGAGTGGTGCCCTAGTCAGCGGGACGCCGCAAGGGTTTAACAAGAGCGCAAATGTCACTTTGGGCGCGACCACCGGTACCAATACCTATCTATTATCGGCGTCGCACCTCAATTGTAGCACTACGACCTGGACCTTCGACAGCTTGACGGGTGCAATCGCCGGAGGCCCTTGCCCATAAGTTACATTGTGATAAACAGCAGCTGGTCATGCAAAAGGAAAAGGTAGCGAATGAGTGAACACACAGTACCGATAAAACCAATCAACAAATGGAAGGAATAGAATAAATGCACAAATTAAGATTGCAGAGCGAGTCCGGGTTTACGCTGATCGAACTCTTGGTCGTCGTGGCCATCATCGGTATTCTGGCGGCCATCGCGATTCCGCAATTTTCAGCCTATCGGAAACGGGGCTATGAAGCTCAGATCAAATCGGACCTGAGAAATGCAGCGACGGCGGAGGAAGCGTACTTTGCCGCCAATCAACCTTCGACCTACAAGAGTGGTGCCCTAGTCAGCGGGACGCCGCAAGGGTTTAACAAGAGCGCAGATGTCACTTTGGGCGCGACCACCGGCACCAATACCTATCTATTATCGGCGTCGCACCTCAATTGTAGCACTACGACCTGGACCTTCGACAGCTTGACGGGTGCAATCGCCGGAGGCCCTTGCCCATAAGTTACGTTGTGATAAAGAGTACTTGGTCATGCAAAAAAAGGGGTGGTCATTACGACCACCCCTTTTTTTCTGTTTAGTCAGATCGCTTTCCCAAGCCGCTTTCGTATTCGAGATCTAATCGCTTGACCGTGGTCCCAGTACATGCGTAGTAACGAAGCTCCAATTAGCGCCACGGCGGACAGAACCTGCCTTGCACTTACGGTTCTTCTGATCATTTGGTTTTGCCAAAACCTCGTTTTCAGCGAGTCTGTGCCCTTTTTCCGCGATTTGACTACTTACTTCTATCCGATGCGGTACAGTTTGTTTGAAAGTTACAGATCCGGAAACCTGCCGCTCTGGGATCGCCATATGGCGATGGGATTTCCGCTTTTGGCAGATTTCCAATCAGGGGCGCTCTATCCGCCGCACTTATTTTTTTTGATTCTGCCGTTTTTTACGGCCATCCGTGCGATCTTCGTCTTTCACTTTCTCGTCGCTGGAGTTGGCGGTTACTGCGTCTGTCGCAGTTGGAAGTACCCACCTTACTTGTCGGTCGTTGCAGCCTTGCTATTCGCCTTCGGCGGGACAATCGTATCTCTCGCTAACTTGCTCAATCACTTTCAAACCGCAGTATGGCTGCCCTGGGTTATTCTTTCTTGGGAAAAGGTTCTTCGCACCGCGACCTGGAAGCATTTCTTAGTCTTTACTCTCATCTTAGTCACTCAATTTCTGGCGGGCTCCCCAGAGCTTTTCGCTCTGATGATTGTTCTGGTACTGATCGACGGGCTACGGATCAAACACTCAGATCCTGGTGTGTCTTATCCGAGAGTATTTTCAATTTTTCTCGCAGCAAGTGTACTGCTTTTGATGCTTGTGATGATCCAACTGCTGCCAACGGTCGAGCTCTTCTCCGAGTCACGCAGGCAACAACCGATTCCTCCCCAAGAAGTCCTTCATTGGTCGCTTAAACCGATACGCCTCCTGAACCTCGTCTTTCTTGACAAGGAAATCGATTTCAAAAACCCCGTGGGCCTACGTCTTTTCTTTGCTCGTGAGACGCCGTTTTTTGTGAGCTATTACTTGGGAGCGATTTGCGTTTTCGGCATCAGTCTGTGGGTTTGTTTTAGTTCTGTTCGTGAAAAAATTACCGTCCTGAGTTTAATCCTTGTCTCGTTGATTTTCGCTTTGGGCATCTATACGCCTGTCTATCCTTTTTTGTTACAGCATATACACTTTCTTGGCGCGTTCCGTTTCCCGGAGAAATTTTTTTTCCCTGTTTACGCGATCCTCGTGTATATAACCCTCGAGGGACTTAACAGATTGTTGCAAGACGGAAAGACGTTCAGAAGACCTTTCATCGCTCTGGCTATAGTGGGTGTCGTGTGGGTGGGGTTGTTTCTTATGCTCAGATTCCGCGTGGACGTCATCGCGCGATTTGTCACTGTGCAAAGCGGCATTCCGCTGTCCTCTCCGGCCCATGCCGACATAGTCGCAGCGGTATTGTCAAATCTGGAAAGGCAAGTTGTGTTGTCTTTGGGGTTCCTGTTACTGATAGTTTTGGTACGGGCAAAGGCGATCCGACTATCTTTGTTCGGCGTCCTCATGATCTCCGCTGTTTTTATTGATCTCGCCTGGGCACAACAAGGTTTTCTTTTCCCGCTCTCGCCTCACATTGCCACAAGCGGACAGCGCATCATGCGCGCACCGGATCTCGATCCCACACGACTATTTTACTATCCGTCAACGCGAAATCTGCACCCCAGCTCGTTATTAGCCGAGGGCCAGCCCTCATTCAAAGATGCGACTGCTTTATCATTTCAGGACCTTCTACCGAACTCGGGTATTATCTATGGTTTCGATTACATGCAGGAGATTGATGCACTGGCCAGACAGCCATATACCGAATTCTTAGGTTTTGCGAATCAGCTTGACCCCGAGCAACAAATTCGGTTGCTACGCGCCTTCAATGTCGGTTATGTGGTTACCTTCATGCCTTTGTCGGTAGAGGGAATTCAATTCGTAAAGCGTTTTCCCCAGTTCTATTCCTGGCTCTATAAAATCGACAAGCCACTCCCGCGAACGTATATCGTCAATAGAATTTCGGTGGAACAAAACTCAGAACGAACTTTCCACCGGCTCTTAGAACCGGGATTCGATCCAATGCAGGAAGTTGTTTTGGATCATTCGGTCCAGATCACGCAAAAAGGCCATTTCGAGGGTATCGCTAGGATCGTTAGCTATAAGAATCAAACAGTGACGATTCAGGCATCCGTTAACGATTCCGGAATTTTGGTTCTTGTCGACTCATATTATCCAGGTTGGAAGGCTTATGTTGACGGAAGGGAAGCACGAATTCTCAAGGCCAACCACTTTTTCCGAGCCGTAGTCCTGGCAGAGGGAGAGCACGTTGTCGAGTTTCGCTATGAGCCGCTCTCGTTCAAAATCGGCTTAGCCGTCTCGCTTACGACCCTTTGCGTTGTGGTTTTAATTTCTGTATTTGTCTATCTCCGCAGGAGAGCGGCTTCAGGAAACCGCGTAGGAATTGTTAGCGAGACGAGTTGTGCTTAAGGAAGCTACAACAAACTTGCGCACGCAGTCTGCCGCCGGTATATGCCGGAATAAAGTTATCGTTGAGAGACTCGTAGCCAATAAACCGAGACAAGCGGCACATCACCGAGTCGGACCGCGGCGATGGGTGAATTGTTATTAAAAAGAAGCCAATCTTTTTTTGACCACACGCTCCGGCGGGTAAGCAGGACGTAGTAATCAGCGCTTTCTTTGTCCGTGAACTGAAGATCCGGCCGCAACCGATTTTCCTTCTGATAGTACTGAAACATAAAATTGGCGAAGGAAGCGTTGACGACCGCGTTTGCAGGCAGCTTCTTATTCAGGTATTGTAGAAACTCAGGCGTGAACGCTTCCATAAAATAGGTCAACTCGAGCCCTTTTTCGTAAGCTCCACGCGAGCCGCCGATCAGACGATTGTAGTAGCTCAGCTCGTAAGGGTGATAGAGAAAAATGTCAAACGCAGCCGGAAATAAGATCAGAAGGAATCCCCCGGCAAGAATTTTTGATCCAACGCGGTTCACGTTTGGGAGCCACCGTAACTTCTCGGCCCAAGTTTTTATCAGCTCAATCAACCCGTGAAAACCCGCCCCGGCGAGTGCAGCCAGGAATGGAAACGTCGAGAGCAGTTGGCGCACTCCGTCATGGAGCACTGCACCGGGGACCAAACCCGTGAGAGGGATGAACATGGCGTTCATAACCAAGAGCATCAGCGCCGGTCGCTGTTGGCAAAACGGGACACACGCAACGCCGAGCAGGGCGAGCGCGAGAATGGGCTCCGGAGTGGTGACGCCAATGACCCAGAATGGATAGTACCAGGGCAGTTGGCGAGTTAGATATAAGTGGCCGAACCAGTATACGGGAAAATTCGCATCGGGTCGGTAACCCCGGCTGAGTCCGCCAACCAGAAATTCCAGTACGCGCATTCCAGGCTCATGCCACAGATAAGGCTGAGCCAGGAGCATGACGACAGGACCGAGAAAAAACAGCGCGAATATATTGTTGGCGTAGCAGTGACGCTTATAAAGGTGTGCCCACAGCAGCAGTGGAATCGGAATTAACACCGCGGGGAATTTGGTCGCAAGGGCTAATCCCCACGCAATACCCAGCGCAACGCTCCATTTCCAACTCTTGAGCCCTTTCCAAAAACAATAGACGGTCAGAAACCACATCGAGGCGAGGGGAAGGTCTGTGACCGCGATGTGGGCGAAGCCGAAAAGATTCGGGGTTGCTGCTAGGGCTAGAGCGGAAAAGAGCCCTGTTGAGCGACCGAAAACTTCGCCCATCCACAGGTAGATCACCGTCACAAGAAGCGCAAAAAAAAGCGCCGGCCCCAACCGATACGCTGTGAATTTGTCCAGGCTAGGAGCGGCAATAGCGTTGGTCAGACCCGAAATGATCCGGGAAAAAGGCGGATGGGGAACGTGGTAGGGATCCCAATGCCACGCGGCGTTGATGGTTTGGTCGGACAAACTTTTCTCGATTTCTCCGTGGGCGATCTTGCGCGCAAAATTAGAAAACCATTGGACATGAAGATCCGAGGCATGAAAATACGGCGGCTCATCCCAGCTGACGCCGTAATCTTTGAGCGTCGCGGCTACCAGAAGAAATGAGCCGAGAAACAGAGCGATGGGAATCAACCAATGCGCTTGATCCCGGAGAGAGATGCCCGTGATCCTAATAGGATCTCGGTGAATCATTTCGATTCTCGGTTTTCCCATACCGCGAGCACGGACTTGCCGAAATTTCCGAACAATACACAGTCAACAATTCGGGAGAGCGGTACGCACAGTCGATCCCATAAGGAGAGTTGCAATCGCGACGGCAAAGCCCGCCGCAGGGCGAGGGCATTTGCAAGCGATAACAGAACGCCGACGGAATCGAGATACGTCAGTCTTCTTTCGATCCACCCCAAGGGCATGAGAGACCGTAAACTCCTTTTGTCGTAGCGGCGGAGATGGCCGATGTTCTTATCGAATTCACTGAAGAGCCACTGGTGAGCGGGAGACAATACTACGATGTGCCCACCCGGCCGAACCCGGCGTGCGGCCTCCTCGATTTGTAGTCGGTCGTCCTGAATGTGCTCGAGAACATCTAGGTACAGCACGCAATCGAAAGAGGGCCGGTCCGCGAGCGTGCGCAATGATCCGGCGATCACACCAGGTTTACAACCCCGCCGGTTTTTGATGACCGTAGCCCGCAGCCGTTCCGCCTGTGCGGCATCTGGTTCAAGGCATATCCATCGGTGCGCGGTGCCATCATGGAGCGCCAGCGTTGCGCCGCCGATGCCAGCGCCAATCTCAAGGACATCGCCGATCAAATATTTTCCGATCTGAGCCTTTACGTACCGTTTCCAATTGGTCGCTAACGCGAACAGCTCCAGTTCCTGACCTGTATAGGAACGTTCAGCGGCCGTTGCCATACATCCGTTGTACTCCATTGGTGAAGTAAATGTAGTCGCGGCCTGGAATAAAACTAGCTGTATCCCGCGCCGCCAAAATCACGAACGCAAAGACGAGAACGATTAACAACATCTGGGTTAACATCAGCAGGAGTATTCCCGAAACATAAGTCGCCCAACCGGGGATCGCGAGGGTTGTTAACAGACGAATACCAACAACGCCAATTAGTGCTCCCCCGGCCAAAACCATTCCAAGCGACACAACGATCAAAAGCCGCACGCCGATTCGGTCGCCGAAAACGGCCATGGCACTTAACCCGTGTACGACGAGAGCGACAAGGTTCATCTGCGACCGGCCTTCTAAGCGCGTCCCTCGCTGGGTCGGAACCAACACCATCGGTAATCTCGCCTTATAAACGGCCGCCGCGTAATGGTTCCATAAATCGGAAACTGCCACTAAACGCTTCAAGGCAGGCGAAGGGACTACACTAAAATTGCCGACTCTAACTTTCACACCGGTCAATATAAAATGTATCAATCGGTAGAACCGGTAAAAAAACCGAAACGCTATGTTTTCCGCCCGCCGAGTGCGAGCGGCGAAGATAATTTTTTGGCCTTCGTTAGCGAAGCATTCCCTGACCAAGCGGGGTACATCGCGTGGATCATCCTCCCCGTCGCAGTCCATGACGACCACTGCATGACAGGGACGATTTGCTTCGATATAGGACAAGCCCACTGCAATAGCCCGTTGGTGGCCGAGGTTGCGACGAACTGAAAGGATATCGACGCTCTCGAAAGCCGTAAAAAAATTTGAGCCGAGGCTCGGCGGTACAGGTGCCGTGGACCCATCGTCCACGATCAAGACTTCCGCGCTCAATCCATTTACGTTCAATTCCCGCTCCAGGCGGGGGAGCATAATCGAAAGCGCTCCCCAATCGTTGTACACCGGCATTAAAATGATGAGCTCGTGGTTGTGAGTTTCTCCATTCGCCATTGCGATTCCTTATTTTCAAACGGCGCCTTTAGTTGTTTTGCGAACTCTCGAATGTTTGAAAAGTTGGCGTTTTTGACAGGATTTAAACGCTGGCTGCGCTACAGAATACCATAAAATCCATGGGTTTTGTTTAAATTCGGTGAGACTCTTTCATATTTTTGAGGCAAAGCAGGCGAGAGTCGGGAGCGACGGTTTTTTAAATGCCAGTGTAAGAGACAAGCTTCCCATCAGCCTATAGCATTTTTTGTTGTTACGGGATCACTAACATTGTATCCTTTCAACAATTGCAGGGGGCTGTCGCTATGAACCTTACGAAATTATTGTCCTTTGGATTCTTGTTGACCTTTTGGATACCGACAGCGGTTATGGCTCAAGCATTCGGTGAATACGGCAGAACCCCCGGTGGTGTTACCCGACAAGGGGGCATAAGCGCGTTATCGCGATATATTAAAGCAAACCACTTATTGTCTCCATGAGTGATTTACTAACCTACTGTCAAAATGGTTGAGATAAGGAGCGTTGCGATGAAGAAAAAAAATGTGCCGGCTTTCGTCGTCCTTTTTCTTTTATTTTCGCAGATAGTGGCTGCCCAAGGTTTCGGCGAATATGGGAGGCTGCTCGGAGGAATGGAACAAAAAGGCGGCAGCAGCGTTCCCAAAGGCGCCACCTCTGGCACGGAAGTTCGCGGAAGTGTGAAGCAGCGTTCTTCCGATTCGGGGGTTCCTGAAAAAAATCCTATGCCGTCAGCGTTTGTTGTAGAGTCGAATGAGGCGGCGCTCTATGCGCGAAGCGAGGAATGGGCGGACAAAATCACGCAGCTTTCGCGCGGAGAGAAACTTGTTCCGATGGTTCAGGCCACAGGTGCAAAGGCGCTATGGTATATGGTCAAAACTCAAACAGGCGCCATCGGTTGGGTGAAATCGTCGGACGTAGTCCCGGCTGTAGTCAAGAGCGAGTAATCTGCTTTCCCGATAAAAAATTTCGCAGAAATCTTCAATGAAAAAGAAAACCCCCGGCTGGTTCCGGGGGTTTTCTTTAAGGCTCGCTGAATGCAGCGTTGGTTTACGCGGCGGAGCGAGCTTTTTGCGCTTCCACCAGGGGACGGTATTTTTCGTTAAGTTTCATCCAATGTGCGGCCCGCCTTTTAGCCTTCGCTAACTCGGCTTCCGGAAAATATAAGAACGGTACGCGCGTCGGGCCCACTTTGCAATAATCGGCGAATTCTGCAGGGCGTTTATTCCCGGCGCCGGGCACGGGTTTGCCGCCGCTGCCGTCGCCAATAATATCATCGATCACCTCGATCGCCTTTTCATCGTCGCCGCGTCTTACGAGATCGAGCAAATGCAAAATTACCCAGGGCCCCATCCATACTTCAGTGGACCAGCAGCCGGCTGCGCCGAGTCGGTAGTACGGGAAAAGCTGGGTTTGGTTCACGAAGACGCTGATTTTGCCTTTGACGATCTTCTGCAAATTCATAAACGCTTGTGTGGTTCGGTGGCTGTCTTTCATACCGATAATGGTGGGCTTCTTCACCAGTTCTTTGAAGGCCGATACAGGAAGAGTGAATTTGTGATTGTCGGGATTGTGATAAATAAGAATGTTGAGCGTGGGAAAAAGGTCAGCGATGTCGTGGTAAAACTTGATTGCATCCTGCCCCGGGAGGGTTTCATAATAAGGGACGCCCAGAAGGACTCCATCCGCTCCCAAGTCTTTGACGAAGTTCATCTTTTGCACGACCTCTCTCGAGTTTGGACTGGTGCAACCGATAAAGAGCGGCACGCGTTTTTTCACGGCTTCGACGGTGGCCACAGCCAGGGTTTTAAACTCATCGAACAAAAGGTTGTAGCATTCACCATAGGTCCCTGTTGTAGCGATGCTGTTTAAGCCGTCTTTGATAATTTTATCGACACCTTCTTTGAGATTGTCCACCGCGATAGTCTGTGTCGCCCGTATATCCACGGCATCCGGAGTGGCAAACGCGGGCATCATCCCCAAAACCC
>Ga0126369_10000248_pt1 | contig 34683 bp, 33 predicted proteins | sample PanSoiMetaPlot_1_FD_109646 | JGI IMG/M metagenome (GOLD analysis project Ga0126369, IMG submission 109646) | Tropical forest soil microbial communities from Panama - MetaG Plot_1 | ecosystem: Environmental > Terrestrial > Soil > Tropical forest > Bulk soil | place: Panama | collected 2016-02-17
AACACCCACATGAAAAGCAACACCACTAGGATGATGATAGCCGTGAGCAGAACGCGCCGCCCAAAGGGAACGTGCTCCAGCGGGCTCATGGTGCAGGATAAATAACAGTCACCGTATCGTCGGTGCCTACCTCGAGCGCCTCCATCAGCGCGGGACTTAAGTCAGCAATGCGTCCGGTCTTTTCCTCGTGCGGCCCCCAGTCTGCAGGCCAAGCGAGGATCTCTCTGTCGCCCACACGCACCACCGCCTGCACACTGGGACGCGCAAGCATGTCCTTCGGCGTAATGTCATAATCCCACCTGCACGCCACATACATGACGCCGGGGTTCAGCCTGCGGGCCAGCCCCGTCGTGCCGGACGGTTGGTCTGGCAGAAAAAGATGCGGAGCGCTTTCGTAAGAAAAGATGAAGGCCAGGCCTTCCGAAGGCGACACGCCATCATCGTCAGGACCGCCAAACCAGCTGCACCGTCCAGTCGCCTCGAACAGCACGCTCGAGGAGCTGGGCGGCCGTACCGGCAGCGGCGGCTGATCTTCTACGCGCTCGCCGGCGATCGTCTCGGCAATAGCGCGGCAAATGAGATCGAAGTTCTGGCGGTATAGGTCGCAGTCGGGTTTACTGTCGCAAAAAAAGGTTTCCAGAAGCAAAGCTTTCTCGTTGGTATTGTTCAAAAAATACAAGTCACCTCGATACTTTCCACCGCGATCGATAAAGTCGCCGGCATCAGCAATAGCTGCAGATACCTCTTCGGCGAGCTCGTCCTGACTTACGTACAAAACCTCGCAGCCCATAGGTTTGCTCGAGGTCTGCTGATACGCATTTAGGTGGACCGAGATATCATAATCATGCGGCCCTTGCTGATTGTGTTGTGATACCAGCCAGTGCAGATTGGCGTCCTGCGTCGTGCTTACGTCGTCATGGATGGTCACGACGTCGACGCCGAGATCTCCGAGATAGTCAGCTACGTGCTCGACGATCTTCCTGGCCTCGTCGACCTCGTCGCAATAGGGCGGTACCGGATTGCCGCTCGCACCGCGGATGTGGAGACCATGGCCAGAAGAAAGAACGACTTTGAGTGCCATCTGTGCTACCCTACGAATCGCAGCGGCCGAGCGTACCACACCCGGCCGCCAGGGGCAGATTTACCTGATACTGCCAACATGCAGCCAGGCCGGTAGACTCACCACCGCGCCCAGGATTTGCAGGATCACCCACAACACCACCAGCACCAGGATCAGTACGAGCAGGACATGGATGATGCGCTGAAACGGCTCGGGCAATGGAATCAACGGCAGGAGCTGGGTAATGGCCCAGTACAATACGCCCAAAACTATCAATACAATGATGATGCCGATCAAGGTGCCGATCATGGTATTTCCTTCCAGCTTCCTGTTGTGTAGCCGTAGATCGCGAGCCCGATGAGCAGCACGAGCAGCACCACCATCATCCAGATGACCTTGCTTTCCGCGCGCGAGTGATTTTTTTGCGGGGTCATTTTCGATCGAATAGTTCACACCAGCCAGTGGGGTATATATGCCCATCGACCGCTGTGCAGCCGTTTGGCCTCCGAAACATGCTGCAAATCATGCAGCGTTGACCTTTGTGCTGAGAGGGCTTCTCGTAGTGCACTGCGGCCTTCGTTTTCTTGACGGTGCCACCATCTGCTAGCTGCAGCTTGTACGGCTCGCCCCACATCGGCGTGCCAGGACGTATCGTCGGCGCGTCAGGCTCCGGATCATAATCTCTTGGCCTATAGCCGCGATCGCTTGGGTCATACTGCCAAGTGCCAAACCGGCTCTTGAGGGTATCTATGGATGGGTCCTGGCGTTCTTCTTGTTCAGGTAGTTGGCGAGACGCATCAAGGCCCGACCGCGGTTCAAGAGACGCTGCTTGAACTTTGCGTCTGGTTCTTTCGCTGCCAGGCGCATCAACTGCTCCCCCATCTCGGCGCATTGGTGCGCGGTCCGCACTTGGCTCCTCCTCTTGTTCTTGTGCCTGATAGAACGGCAGGCCTTCGCTGGTGCGCTGGAGCCGGCCGACGGCAGCGGTCGGCCGCCCTAATCCGCCCGGTAGCCGCTGAGCAGCTCGAGCTCCAATACCGGCCGCGCGTCCACCTAGATAGCTGGCCTCTCCCATGAGCCGTGGCGACGACGTAATCGCAGCAGCTACCATCGGTGCGATCGCTGCCGGTGCTAGCCCTGTCAATCCCAAGATGCCGACCATCTCGCTGCCGATCTGCAATCCAAGCCGACCTAGTCCGCGCGGCGCGTACGGTTGCAGCGCTTGGCCCGCTAGCTTGTACATCAGGTTAGGCGCGCCGTTATCGACGAGGAACTGCGCTAGCTCTCGCCGCCGCGTAAACGATGTGTTCACGTTGTTGCGCAGTGTGCTTTGCAGCTTGCGTAGCGCGGTGTCGATGCGGCCAGCGTCAATTTTCTCGGGCGAAAGTGACAGCTCGGTTTGCAGTGCGTGCAAGTCCTGCGAAGCCTTCTGATAACCGCTCATGATCTCGGCGTAATCCGGCACCGCTTTCTTGAGCGTTTGATTGATCGCGTTGCTTGCTCGCTGGGTGACGAGCCTTTCTGGCGTGCCGTATTGGGTGGTGTCGCGGATGTCGTAGATAGCTTTCTTCAAGGCGTCCAGACTGCTGGGACTCCTGTCGCCTATGGCGGCCCACTCGGAGACTTTATCGAAGATCTGGTTGCGAACTTTTTCTGTGGCTTTGTTGGTGACAAACTGCTGTCCCGTAGTGGGAGATCTATAAACTTGATCTCTCGTAATGTCCTGAAGCGCCCGTCCGAGTTGATTGAGATTTAGTTGTCGTCGGAGCGGGTCAATCTTCTGAGTCATCCCAGCTTGGTACTCGGCCGCGCGCTTCCGCTGCAGGCCTTCCACGGCCTGGCCGGCTTCTTCTACCGCCTCTGACGCTGGCGCGCGGCCGGTAACGTTCTCGCGAAACTCCTTCCCGGCTTGGCCGCCCTCATAGCCAGCCTTGGCCGCTTGCATGAAAGGCTCCGGCCCTACATGGGTTGTGACGCCTGCCATCTCCGCCGCCGTGCGCCCAACGCCGCGGCCAACTGCCCCCGCAACACGGCCAGCAGCGGCGAGCGGATCTGTATAACGAGCAGCTTGTGAGAGTGCGCCGGCCAGGGATGGCACGCGCCCGGCGGCCATGGCACCGCCAGAAAGGATCATAGAAACATCGGCTGCGACTCCCACAGGATCGGTGGCTAGTGCGTTCTTGATGGCATCTGTGCCGCCGTATCGATCCTTCAGCATCTGGCCCACAGCGGCCGCGTAAGGCTTGTACTCCTCGCCGCCCATGGCACCGAGATACTGCAGTACGCCGCCGCCGATGGCGCCAAGATTTTGTGCTGTCTCGATCGGATGAGCAACCGTTTGATAGATGCCTTCGCCAAGATGGTAGGCGCTAGACGGGATGTTCTTCACCGCCTCGAGCGGCACGTCACTCCAGGCGCGCTCGGCAGGCTTGTCACCTTCACCAAAGTCTTCGGCAGGCTTGTCCCCTTGCCCGAAGTCTTGTTCGTCCGCGGGCTTGTCTCCTTGTCCGAAATCTTCGTCTTCATCGGCCATTATTGTTTGATCATTGTTTTGCCATTGCGCAGATAGCGTGCACCTGGCGCAAGCGCATCGTACTCTGATTTGTTCTTGGGTTGAGGAAGCGCGGGCGTTGCTTGTGCTCCTCCTGGCCGGCCGCCTCCTTGTGGCCTTGCAGGCACCGCACTCTGCTCCGGGTTCATCGTAATGGCACGACGCAACTCCTCACGGCCCTTATTGGAAAGCCAACTCTCCGGCGGCCGCTCATAACCGGGACCCATCGTTTGGTTATAGAAATTGGCCGAGGCGTTGATACGTCCGCCGATTAGCTTTGCAGCCTCCACCACGGCTCCTCGCTGGCCGGAAGGCGGTCCAAATATCTGCAGCTTATCTCGGATGTCAGCGGCTTCTTTCTGGCTTTGCTGTCCCGCTCCGCGGAAGGTCCGCGAAAGCTCTGCGCCGATGATGTGAACATCGGTTTGAGCTGCGCTCAATACATTTTGTAGATGCTTGTCGCCAGCAAAGGTCTTGGCACCAGCCCTGAGCTGGTTCCATAGCGTCCCACCGTAATCGCTATTGTTTATCCGTTCGAGCTCATTGATGTTGTCGATGTAGCTGCCGATATGTTGTAGGGCCATATCGTTGGACTGGAAGTTCCGCGCTTCCACGCCACTTGCGCCGAAGTTTTTCAGTGCCGCAGCGCGGGCGGCATAGTTCGCTTGGTTATAGCTCGGGTCGTAATCCATGACTGCGGCTAGGACCCCGTCGCGTCGTCGTGCTGGGATTGAAGTAGGGTTGATGCTGTAGTCAGCGAGGCCTCTAATGAGCTTTTGCTCTCTGGGGTTCATGCCTGAAAGCGCCGCTTCATTACGTTGCTGCGCAATCAGTTGAGGCTGCGTGACCGCGCCTACTGGTGCCACATCTCTACGCCATTGCTGATAAACGGCCCGAAATGCCTTGTCTTCGTCTTTGTCCATATCCAGCGGGACTTCGGGCGTCTCGCTCCAACCGACCTTGATAGATTCTGGCTCACGCGAACCAGGACTTCCGCTTTCCGGCACCTGTTGGGGCTCGATCGTGCTCGACGGTGCTTGGATCGGTTCTATCTGGCGCGTATTGGGGTTGTACCTTCCGTACTCTGGCCCGAAGATGCCTTGCCGCATAATGACGGGTCGGGCCGCTTCGCGTTGCTCGCGCGCGCGCAGGAGGTCGGTTCGCTCGCGTGCGATCCTTTCTCGCGACGCCAGCGATTCGCCCTTAGCCGATGGGAACACTGGGAACCATTGCCCGTTGATCATGAAGCCGGCTTCTTTGCCGGTGTCCATAAACTGCGGTTTTCTGTCGAGCTTTTCTTGTTTCAGCCGCGCTTCGTTCATGCCGTACAAGCTCCCGGCTACATTGCCGATAGCTGGTGCGAAATAAGGGCTTCTGTTGCTGCCGAAGCCAGCGCTCATCGCCAGCAATGCCTGTCCTATTTGCTGCGCACGAGGCATCGTGGGCGCCGGCGGGATGAGCTGCCTGCCCATTAAGCCGCCCGGTGTGCCCGCTCCTGCGCGCGCGAGGCCTCCGACGGGAGGCCGCGGCCCGATCGGATTGCCGTTCGCATCGATCGGCTGGCCTTCGGCATTGGTCGTCGAGGTCGTGGGAGCGCCCTGCGCTGCAAGTTGCATGTAATCAGGAGGCGGCCCCCCTTCCTCGTCGCCTCCTGTCTCGAGGCTCATGCGGCGCGCGCCAGGAACGCCTACGACCTCGTCGCCTGTATCTTCCTCAACGGGCTGGTCTTCGTCACCAGCGTTGTCGAGCTCGTCGGCAAAATCGTCATCATCATCCGTGTCCCCGCCATCTTGTCGTCGCGCAATAATGCCCCCGCGCTTGGCAAACAGTGCAAACGGCAACAGATCGGCCAGACCCGCAAACAAGCCACCGGCACCTTCAGCAGCAGCTTCCTCGCCCACAAGGCCGATCGGCGCGGCTTCTCCTCCAACTTCGGCGGCGGTCGAGCCAGTGCCAAGCAGGCTCTTTAGTCCCGTCGCGCCGGCAAGTGCAGTGCCTCCCTTCAGTAAAGTATTGAGTTGGTTGAGTTGGTTGGCCGGGTCATTTGGATCTTTGCTTTGGTCCTTCTGTTGCTGTTGCTGCTGTAGTCGCCGCAATTGATCTAGAGCGTTATCTTGCTGCCCGTAACCTGACACGTCGAGCGTGCCAGCCACATTGGGAAGCGGAGCAAAGGTGCCGGCGCGACTGCGCAGCCCGCCCTGCAACGAGATGACCTTGCCATGGTCAACGCTGATGGTCGTGTCATCGTCGTCGTCGTAGTCATCGGTCGTGCCACCGCGGGCGAAGCGTCGCTGCACAAGGCCCCCGCGCGCGCGAGCGCTTTCGTCCGGGGGAGTCTGCGACGTAGAAGTATCGGCCGTCCCGCTGGGGCTAAACGTAGAAAAAATCGATCGAACTTCTCGAGGATCAGCTCCCGTCGGATTAAACGTGAACTTGCCTTGAAGGAAGGCTGCTTGTGCATCAGGAGACAGGCCGGAGAAGAACGGCATCAGCTGCGGGCTTAAAGTTTGCAACTGCTGTTGGGAAATAAAAGGCGGGCCGCCCGTCCCGTATAACCTCCAGAACTCCAGCGTGCTCACAGGCAAGTGGAAGAAGTCGTTGTTCGTATCAATAAGGGCTTGTTGCCACGGCTCGAGCGTTCGCGATGGCTGTGCGGGAGCAGCAGGCGTGCTCGTGGGAGCAGAGGTCGTGTCGGAGGTTGCGGGCTTGTTGTCGCCGGCAGTGCTAAGGCCAGGCGGTATCTGCGATGGATCTAATAGCGGCCCGGTGTAAGGAGGGGCTTTAGGCGCGCCAAAAGTATTGTCGAGCGGATAGACATTGCCACCGGGTGCCGTGATGAAGTTCGCTGCTGCTGCCGGCTTCGTCCATCCCGGTGCTGTCTCCGTCCACCCGCTGCCGAAGGTCCCACCTTGCGTTGCATAAGCTTTGGCGAGCGCAGGGTTGATCGAGTTGAGCTTCTGCCAGTCGGCAGCTGAGCCACCGAACGCGCCTTGAGTGAGCGCAGTTTGCAAGTCGACTGGACCAGCGACGCCATACGAAGCCGCGATGTCTGCAACACTCGGGCCACCGTCAGCGCGATAGGTCAGACCGCCATCGCGAAAATTAATCCGAGGTCTGAGCCCAGCAACAGGGCCGCCCCGCCGTCGGCGGCGTGTTGCGAGGCCGCCGACAGGGCCGCCATACTTCGATCCGAACAACCCGCCCGGCCCGAACAGTGTTGTGCCAATGCCAGAGAGGCCAGTCGCAATGGCCAACGCTTGGCTGAGTTGATTAGGCGATGGCGGAGTGGTGTAGCCCTGCTGGAAACTTCCAGTGAGCGGGCCGATGCCGCCCAGCACTGAGCCCAACCAGTTAGCGGTCTGGAAGGGATACGCCGATTGCAGCATGGCGTTCTGCTGCGCGATGTCGAGCTGCCGTTGCTGCTGTTGCTGCAGCATGTTGCCATATTGTATCGCCGCCGCGGGCCCCTGCAGACTGCTGAGCAATCCCTGCAGGCCTTGCTGCGCGAGGTTGCCTTGCATCCCAACTGTTTGGTTGGCTAGCTGACCGCCTTGTAGTCCAAGCTGAGCGCCAGAGATGCCAAGCTGCCCCGCTTGCATGCCCAGGTTGCCAGCACCAAGCGCAAGCTGACCGCCTTGCAGCGCCGTGCCGAGAGCTTGGTTTGCTAATTGGCCGCCCTGTAAGCCAGTCTGGATGCCTTGAAGCCCCAGTTGTCCGCCTTGCAATTGCGTGCCTAAGCCTTGCAGGGCAAGCTGCCCGCCGCTTAGTCCAAGCTGGTCTGCGGCTAAGGCTAATTGTCCACCGCTCAAACCTAATTGCCTAAGCGCGTTAAACTCCTGCAAAGCCTGGCTATAACCTTGATTATAAAGTCCTGCAATGACCGGCGCCTGCGCAAGCTGTTGCTGCCCTGCGAGCTGCGCTGCTGCTATGCCAGCGCGATCGCCACCAAAGGCATTACCAGCCCTGATACCTTGGCTTAAAAGGTCGTTGGCCTGGATTTGATTTTGGTTATTGAACCATCCCTGAGTCGCGTTAACCACATCTTGCGTATAGGGGCTCTCGAGCGACCGTACCATTGCCGGGTCCCACTGACCGGCTTGCATGCCCAGGCCGACAATGGGCTGCACTTGCTGCTGCATCCCCATGCCCAAGTTGATGATGGGTTGGGTGGCCTGCTGCATGCTCTGGCCAAGATTAATGAAGGGCTGCGCCTGGCCCATCGCGCCGGCACCCGTGTTGTAAATCGGCTGTGTCTCGTTTTGGATACCGAGACCGAGCTGGGCGACCGGACCGCCGATCTGGCCGAAGACGTTGGTGGCGAAGTTTCCCCAATCTTGGCCGAGGCCCGCCGCCTGCAAGCCGGTGTTGTATACGGGGTTGAGATTGGCAGCGAGCTGATTGGCAAAGTTATTAAACTGGCCAGCAACACCAGGGATTTGCTGGCCCAAGTTATACAGCGTGCTGCCGGCACCGATCTGCTCGTTGGCCAGCGGCGCAATGCTGCCGAGCATCGCGGGATTAAACGGGGTTTGGCCTAAAGCTTGCGCGGCCTGCAGATACTGCTGGTAGTAAGGCAGCACGAACGAGCTGGGCGAGCTCGCCGTCTGAAACGCGGTTGACGATGCGTTAGGTACGGGTGGGCTGCTAGATTTTCCACACATCGTTCTGCTCACGAAGGCTGAGACGCAAGATCGTCTCTACAGTCGGAACAACGTCTATCGAGTGAGCCTTTCGCCTATCTTTGTTGTGCTGTCGGATCTGCAACATGGCCTCGTCCATGCGTGACCTCATCCTTGGCGCATAGCCATAGATGAAGTTCGCCCCCAGGCACGGGAAATGACGAGCATAGAGCCTTATCTTTGCGTGGGTTTTGTCGAAGCTTGTAATGCCGCATTGAAACGGCATGTCGATCTTGGTGTTGGCCTGAAACCAATCGGTTGACCACTTGCATTGTTCGAGCAAGCGGCGAGCGTAGTCATTGCCTTTGCGATAGTCGGGATGAACAAAGTTCCATCTCTCGAGCAGATAGCAATCGTCGGAGTACCAGTCCTGGGCAACACTCATGCCGAGCGAGGCGACGATGCGACCGGCTTCTTCAATGACGAAGATCACGCCGCCTTGGCCTTCCGTGGCGTATTGGATGCCGGCTATTACCTTATCCAGGTTAAGCGTAAACAGTCCACTTTCCTGATGCAGCAAGACGAGCAGTTCGAGTATCGCGCGCTCGTCGGCTTTCGTAGCCAACCGCACGCCCTGGACTCCGCTCTTGAGATCGTAGAGAGGGATCATCTCACTTTACCGGTGGCGGCAGCTTGCTCGTGTGCTTCATGACCTGCCTGCGCACTCGCAAAACCGAATCGTTTAGCTCTTTTTTACCACGTTCCGGGTCGCCGCCGCCCAATGCCTCGACTAGCTCAGGATCAACGAGACACTCGCCGCCCGACACGATGATTGGCGTGTAACCGGTATCTCCTCCGCGCGCGAGTTGTGCGCCACGGCCCATGCGCAATGCTGGTGGACGGAAATGCGCAGGACGTATGGTATTGACGGTACCAGCAGGTCCCGCTTGATGGGCAATGGCCTGCCCCCACATTTTTGCTCCGGCATAGGTATTACCTTGGCCGAGCCCCGAAACCACGTCCGCAGGTATGACGTAGGAGCCGGTGCGCGCATGCATAGGGATGCGATCGACGCGCCCAGGCACCGAACTATGGATAAGGTGAACACCAGGAGCTCTTATACCCCCCATAGGTCGCGAGCTTATGTTACGCGCCGCAGGCGGCCTTATAGGAGCAGGTCGAAAGCTGAGCGGCCTTATAGCTGGCGGCCGAGCTACGTGCACAGCGGGCAGACGAGGTAGCCGCGGCACCGCGCGCTGCTCATTGCGCGCACCGAAATAAGCATCGCGTGCAAACGCATCCATCTGCGGCATGCCGAGGCCGCCTCTCGCATAATATCCCGGCATATCAACGAGACCACCTTGTGCCATGGCACCACCCACTGCTCTGCCGCGGCCTCCGCCTCGACCTCTACCTCTGCCTCGGCCTCTGCCGCGTCGTACTCCGAGCAGGTTTAAAATCTGATCATGCAGAAATTGATTCATCGATGTCGAATCTTCAGTCGAGCCTGGGAAGCCGAGTTGTCTGGCTAGCTCTTCGCGTGCTGAGCGACTGCTATCGGTGCCGATTGTTTTCATCAGGTCGACGACTGAGCCTCGCCAATCGAGATTTTCAGTACGTGCCGCGTTGTCGAGAGTGCGCTCGACTTCCCGCGACGAAGCAGTAGAAGGCCGCTCGGGTTCAACAGGGTAGATCCCGGCGGGGCCTTCGTAGACTGGTATCCACCCCGGCGGCAGTTCCTCCATCGGAGGTGGTCGCTGCGGCGCCTCTATCGGACGTTCACGGGGAAGCGGCACCGGCTCTGACGGAGCCTCTGGCTCTTGCGGAACCTCTGGCTCTTGCGGGACTTCAGGCGCTTCTGGCGGTGCTTGCTGCAGGTCGCCTTTGAGCGCACGATTTACTTCTTGTGGCTCATAAGGACCACCACGATAAATGCCGGCGCCTTCACCTGCTTCGTATGGCGGAGCGAGTTGAAGATCGCCTTTGCCTGTCCTGTCGACGGTCTGCTGCCTTGGATACTCCCAAGGCATCCGGTTCTCGGGTGCCGCGGGGGTGTAAAGCGGACCATAAGGTCCACCCAAATAGATGCTTCTGGCTTCGCCAGCTCGATATGCATCAGGAGTTGCGTAGGGATCGGGCAAGGGGAAATCAGGAGGGACGTCATAGCCTCTGTCCAAAGCAACATCGCCGGACGGCTCGGCCCCTAAGCCACCACGGCCACCGACCCCCGTGAAATCGCCCTTGAGGGCACGGTCGACTTCTTGCCGAGCTGGCAAATAATCCTGAGGCGACCGGTACTCCCAAGGCATCCGGTTCTCTGGAGCTGCCGTGGGCGCGACAGGAACAGGCGGCAATTGAGGCTCACCAGGGACGTAGTCCGGTTCGTAAACGTCCCCTTCGTAAGGCGTGCCTCCTAAGCCTCCTTCTCGTGCGATCTGGATTGCACGATCTTCTCGTGTGAGCGTGTCACTGGAAACAGGAGTCCGAGCAAACTCACCTTCGCGCGGAAAGCGCTCAGTGATCTGCTCGGCTGGCGGTGGTTGCCCGGCAAAACGAGTAGCAAACGTCTCCGGGAACGGATTGAACTCAAGGTCCATCCCAGTTCGTGTCTGACCAAGGAAGTCGCCCTTGGCTGATCGATCAACCACCGGACTAGTCAGCGGCACCACATCTGGCGATGCATCTGGCCGGAGCGCGCCAGGGAAATCGCCCTTGAGAGTCCGATCAAACTGGTCCCGTGCTTCGCTATCGCTAACGAGTTGCTGCGGCGTCGTTGGTCTCTGTTCTACTCCCAGTGTCCCTGGGATGGCACCAATCCCCAGCGCCCGAGCCATGGGATCGGTTTCCATCGCAGGATCGATCGGAAGCCGATCGTAAGGACCGAGCCCCGGCGGGGCGTAGATGATCGACCCGTCGGGCATGCGAGTCGGAACGTCTGCCGGTCGCCACTCTTCGGGAAGGCCGCGCCGGTCTTCGATTTGTGCCGCTGCGCCGGCCCCTATGACGGCACCTGGCTGGTCGTAAGGTGCTCCAGGCTGGATCTCAGGCACGAGATCCCGCGGCGCTACGACATCGTTGGGCCCTACAATGTTTGGGTGAACCGCTCCCTGCCCATATTGCTGGTTCAGCAACTGGCCTAGCCCAGCGAAGCCACCGAGCAGCGAACCAGCACCGGTCATCTGTTGTGCTGCCCTTATTTCATCTGGTGTTGCTCCGGTTCTTGCGGCAAGCGTGTTTGGATTTCGAGCAAATAGATCGGCGATGCGCTCGTACCCTTCCTGCTGAGACCGCGCATAGTCTTCGGGTCCCGGCGGCGCGTAGCCTGTGAAAGGATCGCGGAACCGATCCGAATCTTCGATGGCTTTGTCTGCCACGTCCTGCGGGCTAGTGCCGAGCTGCCGCAGGCCAGCATCCACAATCGCGGGAAGCTGAGAACGATCGATGCCTTGTGCTGCAAGACCGCTGTCGGCTACGTTGCGCGGAGACAGGTTAAACGCATCGAAGGCCTCGTTGACTCTCTCGTTAGGGCTGCGATCGCGATCTGGATCTTCTTGCTGCGTAATGACTTCGCCAGGAAGCGCATTGATGACCTGTGCGACAGCGTCAAATACTTGCGACGCTAGACTTGGGTTGCCGACCGCATCGGCCATCTGTTGAGGACTTACTCCAGCCCAAGTGAACCCGTCGGCCGCTGTCTTCTCCGGAGTCGTGTTCATGAAAGAAAGGGCGGCGTCCATCACAAGGCTGGCGTTGCCACCCAAGCTTTGATTGACGAGCGAGCTCGAGCTCACGCCGAGTGATGCCGCAGCATTGGCGACTTGATCTTGTGTTTGCGGAGCGACGTCGATTACTTCGCTGCGTGGGCCCATCCCACCGCGCACCTGATCCGGTGTCAGCGGCGCCTGATAGGGCTGAGCGCCTTGGTAAAACTGTTCGGGAGAAACGCCCGGAGGTATGTAGAATCCTTGCTCATCAACGCCGCCGCCCGGCTGCGGCTCTCTCTCCGCCGTCGGTGCTCGTGGTTCTCCAAGACCTGCGCCTGCTAGTCCGCGCTCCCTCGGGTCGTAAGGAGCTTCGTAAGGCAGAGCAGGCTGACCCGTATCGTATCCACCTGGGGCTGGCTGTCCTTCTAACGGCTGCGACGCCTCTGACCCCATGCGCGGAGCGAGCTGACGGTCAGGTTCGGCTGGCAGCGGCTCAGCACCTTTTGCAAACTGCTGCGTGGGCTGAGCTTCCGGCTCGGTCCATGCACCGGGTGCAAACTCCGGTTCGGGGGCAGGACCTTCGCCGCCGCTTGGCGTCGGCTGGGCTGTAGGCTCAGCAACTGGCGTTGTCGGTCCTTCTGGCTCCGCCGGCGGAGCCTGCGGCTCTGCTCGCTCATCGTAGCCGCCCGGCGCTGTTCCAGCTGGCACTTGGCTTGGATCTATGCCTTGCCCCGACAGCGCCATGAAACCAGGAGCTGAAGGACCGCCATACTCGCCGCCAGGCAAGTTACGTTCAGCCTGTAATCCTGCGAGGCTCGGGCCCGTACCGATATAGGGACCAAGATTACCCTGCGATGGTGCGAGCCCTGCGTAGTCTCGTCCTGCTACATCCGGTGTGGGCTGAGTAGGCGCAGGCGCAGATGGCTCGGGCGCGGTCGGAGCGATTTCTGGCTCGGCACCCACGTCCATGGTTCTGTCGCTGGTAGGACCGCCGTATACGCCAGGCTCAAGCGAAGCGACTTGTGTGCCACCACCAAACAAGGTGCCAGCCTGGTCTGCCAGCGGTCCCGGCGCGCCAAGCGATGTAACTTGCGTATCCATCCCGGCAAATGAGTCAGGCAGCGTGCCACCCAGCCCGCCCACCGTCGGCGCAAAGGTATCTTGCGCGAACTGCACGCCGCCGAAGCCGCCGATTGGCTGCGTGGTGTCGTTGGCCACGGGCTGATCGAGCCCCGCTGATATTGTTGGATTCGAAAAATCAACGACGGGGCCCGTGTCCATCGGCTGCGAGCCAGCGAACTGCGTGCCGCCAAACACATCTTGCGGTGGGCCGAGATCGGGCGCCGCAAAATCGAAACTCGGCTGACTGAAATCAGGCCCAGCCACATCAAAGCTAGGCTGAGCAGTCGGTCCTCCTTCAAGTCCGAGAGACCTGAGTGCGTCCTCTGTCGTGACCCCCGGTACTTGAATCCCTTGGCCCGGAGGAGAAGGAGCCGGCTGGCCCGTGGGAGACGGCCCTTCGAAGTTTCCGAAAGGACCTGATGTTGACACACCAAATGAGCCGGCGATCGCTCCGAGGTCGGATATGGAGGCGCCCTGTAACGTCGCTCCCGTCAGAGCACCCACAACGGAGGGAGCGAGGTAGCTTGGCGAGTTGATGGCAGCATTTGCTGTTGCATTGGCAGCGGCGTCATTAATCGACGTGCCGAGTTCAACGCTGGTCTCTGCGGGGCCTACGATTGATCCGTAGGCAGCGGCACTTGACAAAGCGTTCGGCGAGGAGGCGCTGATCACGCCCGATGGCTCGAAGCCCGCCACGCCCATTTCTGGGCCTGTGGCTGTGAAACCCCCGAAACCTCCGGTCGGGCCGAAGCTGACCCCTCCGTATCCTATGTCTTGAGTCCCCGGCGGCCCGGCTTGGGCAAAAGCGCCAAACGCATCGCTAGGTCCGCCAAAACCACCAAAACCACCACCAAAACCAGCGGCAGCAGCAGCCTCGGCGGTGCCAAAGCCTTGCCCGACAGATCCAGTACCGGGCCCGAAGCCTACGCCGCCGTAGCCTATGTCTTGAGTACCACCGGTTGGCCCGCCGACATCCGGACCGCTCGGACCGCCAGGTGTTCCTCCGAAACCACCGGGCGCACCGCCCTCGGGGCCGCCGAAGCCGCACTCGCAACCGCAGCCGCCGGGTCCGCCGCACTCGCAGCCGCAATCGCAGCCGCAATCACAGCCGCAACCGCAGCCGCCTTGGTCTGCATATTTTGCGGCGGGTGTGCGCTCGTCCTCGGGAAGGTTCTTGCCCCAGATCTCCCGCTGTTTGCGCGTTAGCGAAAGCGGAGCGTCGTCTTCAAGGCGGTAGGCCCTAAAGTTCTCCTCGTACCAAAAGTCGCCCAGCTTGCGCCAACGCTTGCGATTTCGATGCACCGGTCGGCCAACGCTGCGCGGCGTGTCGATCCGCGGCTGTGGTTTCCGCGGTACGTCCTCCACCTCCCTGAGGAAGCCTCGTTGGAAGACCTTCACTGCGCACCCCACATCGCAGGATCGACCAGCCATTTGACTCGTGTTGTCGGCCCCTTGCGCCAATCACCGTTCATCGCGCGCGACCAGCCGTCACGTCCGCGTCCGGTTATGCGGTGCGCGCCTCGGCGTTCCGCCCACTGCTCGACGCCATCATGCAAGGTCTTGAGCTCCGCCAAGCTGCCGCCTTGCAGCCAGTAATTAAAATCGTGCATCCCTATCGGCCAATAAAAGAACTGCCCGAGGATCACGCATCTTTTTGCAGGCCATAGGAAAGCTTTTTCCGGGGAGGACGGATCTCTCGTGAGCAGATACCAAACGTCGGCCCTGCTGTGGGTCGCGCCGTGCTCGCATTGCGACTTCCACAGCCACGGCCAGCAGCGCTCAAACTCTGCTCGCAACCCGCGGCCTGACAGCGGCTCCAGCATGCGCTATCCATATCTGATTCCCCGGAGGGAAAGACATGGACGTGCAACTGAGGAAGTGGCGATACCATGAGCACCTTCGCCACATCGAGGAGGGCGAGTGGATGCCCATGTATGACCACGAGGGGCGTGAGCTCGACGGAATCGAAGGCAAGCAAGGAGTGCGGGGCCAGAAACAGGACGGCAGTTACATCGGCGCTGACTGGATTCGCATGCAGCCTGGCGCGGCTTTTCCGCTACACACGCATGCCGGTGATCACGAGCTATATTTTATCGACGGGGTTGGCTTCGTGCAGATCGACGGCAAGGACATCCTTGTAACCGGCGGCGATATGATCCACATCCCGGCAGAGTTCGCGCATAATGTCTGGGTACCGGATCACGTACGGGCACCACTTACATTTGTGGCCGCAGGGCATCCACACTCTCCGACCACGTCAAAGGAGCGGATGCAGCCGGCCTGACGAAATCATTATCGGGTTCGTAGAAGACGACGGGGTCTATCTCCTCGTAGAACTCAAACTTCTCGCTGATGAAGTTGTGCGGGACGAGTTGCCAAAACAGGAACTGCAGCGAGCCACGCTTTATCTTGCTGTCGCGATAAGCCTCGTCCTTGGTGAACTTGTAGACGACGTCCTTCGCCGGCCACTTATAGGTGCGCCAGCTGTCCTTGATGCGCTTGTCCAGGTTGTTCATGGACCACAACTGAAACTCTTTAGTGCCGAAGAACGGCGCGTAATAGTCCTTCAACCATTGCGCAGTAATCTTGCCGAGGTTGCGGGTGGCAGCAAAGCTAAGCGTTCTGGCGTAGACAGTCTGCCATTTGACGGCAAAGTTGAACCACCAGAACATGTCAAAGTTGGTGCGCAGCTCAACAGGCGCCGCGTCCTTGAGGCGTTCGTATAGCTGGACCCATAGTATCGTGGCCTGGTGATCTTCCATCCTTTCGGCAAAGAAGGCAGCGAACAATCGGCGATCGTAAGGAGCAATGATCTTATCAAAACCAAATCGATTGATTGCTTCTCCAATGAGATCAGAACCAAATAGCTGATCGTTGTGCTCGCCGGTCACAATGAGGTTATTGCTGCCAAAAACATAAGGAAATAGCATGACCGACTGTCGCTGCAGCTTTCCGCGTATATGGTCACGATAGAAGGCCGGGTACTCGCCTATCGATCCCTCAGAGAGCAGCACCACTATCCGCTTCTTTTGTGCGGCCGTCGCGTTCTTCAGCAATGAGATCAGGACGGTCGTGCTGTCCACGCCGCCCGACCAGAACACATAGATCGAGGTGTTGAGCTTTCCCGCGCGCGCGAGCAGCTCTTGAGCGCGGGCATCACAGACCTCTTCGTAGGTCCTGGTGAACTCACGCATCTTTGGCAGAGGGAAAAGCGATTTTGTGCGCACTGGAAACTTGATCATGCCGGTGCGATCAATCGGCATAATACCTGGAGCCACGTGGCAGTACTTGCCGAATCTCTCCATGCCGGGCAGATCGCCGTGCCTTCTCACGTAACGAAGCGGATAATGTACGAACCGCATCAGAGTGCTTTCAAGAACTCTTGTCTGAACTGGATCATGAGCGGATCGATCTGTGCTGCCTCGGTCGCTTCCACAAGCAGGTTGAAGAACTTCAATCGAAAGAGTTCGGTCTTGAGAAGGATGTCATCATCAAGTCGCGCCTTGAAGAGGATCTCGTCCGCCGCATTGCGCAGGCTTAGCCCCGAGTAGTCGGCGTACTGCAGCACATAGGGATACTCAAGCAGATCGCTCTCGGGATAGCCCGCTTCTTTGTACCTTCGCGCCTGCGCTTTTTTTTCAATGTAGACAGTCTCCTGCATAGCGAGCCCGGTGATGACCGGATTACGCGCAGCATTGATCGATATGATGATCTCGTACAAAGCCCGGCTCTTGCTGTTTGCCAGCAATGCGGCGTTACGTAGCCGCTCGGTCAAAAGGTGCTGGGGAGTTGCAGAGAACTGTCGCTTTGCGAAACTCCAAGAGAACTGGGGAAACAGTTTAGGGTCAGCACCCGCAAGGTCAAATCGTTGCTGATAGTTTGGATAATTGACGAAACAGACATGCTCGGCTTCCGGCGTGGTCTCGGCCAAGAACGAGATGATGGGCACACGCGAACTCAGCGTGAGCAGAGCCGACGTTGGAGCGTCGATGAGCGCGCTATACGGAGCGAGCATTAGCCGTGCGCAGCAGGTATTACGCTTCCGTCCGGAGCGATGACGGTGCCGTTAGGACCGATGCTATAGCCAGCCGGCAGTAGATTAGGCGAGGCAGGCGGCGCAGTAGTAGTGCCACCGGTCGCAGTGTAAGGATCGGCATAATAGGTCCCGCCGTACCAGCCGCCGCTTGACCCGCTGGCCGCAGCCGCGGCGTTTGCAAGCGTCACGCCGGGAGGAAGTCCCGTTCCTGTGTATGTAGACGGGACTGGCGTGGAACCAGGAGAGCCAGGAGGATTGTAGACATTGCCGCCTGGCGCGAAGATAGTGCCCGGCCCTGCGCCGGCCGAGGTGATAAACGGCCCTGTCGTGTTTACGCCCGTGCTGCCTAATCCGGAACCGAAGGCGCCGCCCTCATTTGCATACGCGGCCGCCAAGTAGGGATTTATCGCATAGAGCTGCTGCCAAGCGGACGCCGGGCTACCAAAGGCGCCGTTCTGCAATGCACTCGCCAGCGACACGCCAGCGGCTGTGCCAGGAGGCGGAGTGAGCGAGCTCGGAGCGAAGGTCTGATACGGCAGCGGATTTTGCGGCGTGCCGAGCACGTTGGCATAAGGATTGACGGCAGGCGTACCGGCACCGCCAGCACCGCCGCCGCCGCCGCCAGCGGGCATGCCAGCACCACCACCACCGCCGCCTCCCATGGGAGGTGGTGGAGGCATGAAACTCGGAGGAGGAGGCGGCATAGGCGGCGGCGCAGAAGGACGAGGCAGCGCCGCATAACTGGGAAGAGGGATAGAACCAGGCGAAGCAGACTCTGGCGTGCCACCGTAGATGCCGCCGATGCCAGTGCCGCCACCAGTGGTGCTGGTGCCGCCACCAGTCGTGCCAGTGCCGCCTGCTTTATTGGCAGCGTTTAAATCCTCTAGCGATACGTAGCGATCCGTTCCAGGTAGACCTTGCAATCTAGCTAACTCGTCCAGGTACCAGTGATTGCCATATTGATCCATCATGGCTTGCGCAAAGCTCGTCCCACCATTTTGGCCGTACCTGAAGCTATCTGCTACTCCCGGTACACCGGTCGGTTCCCCGGCAAGTGACCCGGTCGTAAGATACCGGATCATGTCTGCGTTGGTTTGGTAAACCTGGGGCTGCGGATTATCCATCACTACTCTTCCATCCGGCCCAACATGCCCACCGGCAACGGGCGTTCCTGCCGGACCGTAGTAATAAGGAGCGTTAGTGTTAGCTTGAGTAAAATAGGTCGGATTTTGCGAAAGCTGATACAGCGCATCCAGGGCACCCCTGTTGTCTTGCTGGCCTGCGCGGTTGAAAGCAGCAAGTGCGGCATCGAAACCGGCTGGCGACCAATCGCCGCCTGCCCCGCCGCCGATTTGCGGTGCAGCAGCGAGAAGACTGTTGAACGTGTTCGGCAACGTGCCAGCAACTGAGATAGGATCAGGGATATTTGGCCAGGAAACGTGCGGTGCCTGCGAAAGCGCGTTGACTGCTGCTTGATATGTTTGACCGGGAATCAGAAACTCGTTCATTGAAGATTCAGGCGGCGGTGCCCACTGCCCGTACGCCTGTTGGATAGCCGGGTAAGCAGATGCCCACGGATACACGCCTGGTCCCTGCCCCCAATCGGGCAGCGTGGGCGTATAGGGCGTATAAGCAGAGGGAAACGCAGCCTCCATCGCGCTGTTACGCCAATTGTTCGAGACATTGTTTTGCACGCCATAGGGGAACGTCGTGTTTGCTCCTGTCCCAGGAAACCATCCGCCATAGCCGCCGCCGGCAGTAGTCGGTGACTGAGCGCCGGTGTTGCCCATGCTCCACGCGCCGTCGCCGCCACCACCGCCCCAGCCACCAGTGCTGCCACCACCCCATCCTGAAGTACCGCCTCCAAAGAGCGGGTTCCCGCCGCCGCCCCAACTACCGGCACCCCAGCTGCCGCCGGTCTGTAATCTAGGGACGCCTCCTCCACGCCTGCGCATTGGGGGAAGACCAGGATAAGGTGGCTCGCCCGTCCATGAAGGTGTTGTCGCGTTTGAACCGGCGCCGCCCCACACGCCACCGCCTCCTTGTCGCTTGCGTACGATGCCACCTCGCTTGTCTGCGCCAAGGTGAGAGCCGCCAGGAGTCGCAGTCGAGTAGTCGAAAGTGGACGGCAGATAGACAGGCGGTCCACTGCCGTACGTTATTGACGTGGGAGGGCCAGGGCCGCCCGGCGTGTAGCTAGAGGGCATAGCCATGCCGGGTGTGTAGCCCGGCGAGTAGCCGACGCCACTGGTCGGCAGAGATGTCTGACCAAAATCACCAAAGACTGTCGGCGGCGTGATCGGATTGTTTCCCCCAGCCCAAAGGTTGCCGTTCGGTAATTGATAGACCGTTCCATTAGCTGGAGCAGTGCTGTTGTAACCAACTTGCTGGATCGTCGGCGTGCCGCCGCCAAGAAGCGCGGTTTGCGCTTTAGGGTCCACGGGAAACGGAGAAGCGCCCGTTGCATTGAACGGCCCGGTATAAGGATTAGCGTAGAACTGACCGTTATACGTACCACCAGTGCCCCCGCGAGTTGGATCAGCCGAAGGCACACTCGTCGGAGCGCTGCCGCCTGTCGTTGCGGCTGGGATGATTGATCCATCAGGGCCGATAACAGTGCCGTTAGGACCTATTGTGTAGCCAGGTAGCAGCGCACTAGGGCCCGTCGGCTTAAAAGGGATCGTGCTTTGCCCAGTCGAAGTATAAGGATTAGAGTAAAACTGCCCGTTATAACTGCCGCCGGTGCCACCACGAGTTGGGTCGTTTCCAGTATAACCAGGCGGGGCCGGGATTGGGGAAGCGGGGCCCCACTGCGGCCAGTTGGGACTATCAACCGGCATGCCTTCAGCCCAGCGTTGCTGGTAGGGATTCCACATGTACGAAGTAGACGTAGGGCTGGCCATGTACTGCAACTGTTGATTCATCGGCAGTGCCTGCCAAGCCTGCATCGCATTGTAGGCGGCCATGATGTTGGGGTCGGTCATGTTCGGGTAACCGCCCATACCAGTGCCGGGAGTGTTCAGTGTCGACCACCACGAAGGAACAGATTGACTGCCCCATACGGACGTGGGGTTCTGCGGCACGAAGGTCGGACCACTCGGGCCAAGTCCAGCGCCCGCTGCGCCCATCCAGCTACTACCACCAGTCTGCAGCTTGCGGATGTCTCCCCCGCGCGCGTAGCGCCGTCGAACTGGCGGTAAGCTGAATCGTTGCCGCTGCATCGCAGCCATCCTCTCAAGCGTATTGATGTAATTCGGTAGCGCCGGTGACACCCTAACGAGCTGTGCTGCTTCTACTGGCGGCGGCAATGGCTCCGGACTGCCACGGTCACGGTCCTCGTCGACGTCACCACCCTCGGCACGCTTCCCATAGTACGCGCCGAGCGCCATATTGATGCGCTCCTTTTTGCTCTTGCCAGCAAAGCGCGGATTATCCGAGTGCACGAAATCATGAATCCAGTCAGAAGCTGAGGCACTCTTACCGAGCGGCATCTTTAGCCTCCAGCAGCTTGGTCAGCGCGTTGCGCGCGTGGTACGCAGCAAAATCACGGCTCGCGAGACTTGCGCCAAGTCGCAGCCCATCGATGCGTGCGATCTCGGCCTTTGCTTCCGCGACGAGCTCCGGCGTCAGCTCGGGCATCGCGACCTTATCTGATTCGCCCAGCACATCGTGACGATAGGCACGCCATAAATAGCCTTTTAGAGTCTCGTTCATCGCGTGAACTTCTGATCCCAGGCTGCATGAAGCCGCTGCAGCGCTTGCACCGTGAGCAGAACATGCTGTGCGAGCTGGTCGACCCAAGGCAGATACGGGTTATAGGGCTCTGGCGGCGGCCCCATCTGTCCTCGAGGTCCGTCGATCCGCGTGTCGTCCCATAAGCCCATATCAGGCTCCTGTAGCCGCTCTTACCAGCTGGCCGTTTCGAACTTTGGCACCTAGCTTAGCGTGGCAAGAACTACAAAGCGTCCGGCCATTGTCGACATCGAACCGTAACTCTGGAAACAACGCTAAGGGTTTGATGTGGTCAGTAGCTAAGTTTTCGGTTGCCGAACAGGACCTACAGGCAAAACCATCCCGCGCAAGAACAGCCTGACGCCAAGCTCGCATTGCCGATAAACGATAAAACTTTGTAACTTCCGAGGTGACGCCGCCTTTCCAATTATAATGTGCCGCACCGCGAGGACGATTTTCCCAATGGTTCGGAAGCGGACCACGACTCATAACACGAAGACCATTTGCACGTTGGGCAGCTTTCACATCCGGCTGCTGAGCCGTCCTCTTTGATGTACAACTACGACACTCGCCCAACCAAGCGACGACAGAGTCCCGCCGCTTCAGCCATTGGCGACCGCACGTCTTACAGGTCACTGCAATCGGCTGTCTGCTTAAACGTCCGTTCTTTTTGCTCATTTACCTACTACACTCCATTGCACACCATTGTACCACGCCAGCACGATGTTACTGCCGCCGCCAGGCCCAGCCGGGGAACCCCAGACGGGCGGGCTAGCGCAGTCGGTTATAACGGCAAGCATGCCTAATGCCGGTGTTGCTGGCAGATTGGCGAACGTCACTGGCGTAAGCCGGTAGCCAGTCGAGGACGCAAAGTGGTCAGCGAGCGCGTCGATCGCCTGCGCCATATACAGCTGATTAGCAACAAGGGTGTCGGCTCTCATGGTCTGCGTCCCGCAGGCTTAACTCTAAAGGTTACAGCACCAACCCGTGCCGAGAAGCCAAGCCGTTCCTCCCACTCGTAGCGCACCGCTAAATAGCGCGCACGTATACGCATGCTGAAGAACTGCGTGTCCGGAGTCATCGAGTAAGGACCGACCAACTGCTCGGGTCCTCCCGCATAGTTCTTGGCTCTGATAAATACGTTAACGGCACCATCGTGACCGGCCCATTTGAAGTCCGGAGCACACTGATCGATCAACATGAGCTGCGTGCCGTCGCCAACCTCGGCATATCCTGTCTCGGCAAATACGCCACGCATCGGCTGTCCGTCGGCATCAAAGCCGCGCTCATGTTGCTGCACCAGCATGTTGGTATCAGCACCAAGCGGCGGGCCCCATACGCTGCTATCGATCCAAGCAGTGCGATCTAGCACGCCACTGTCCCATGCCTGTTCGGTCGCATTATATTTGGCATAGTGCGTCGGCTCGTTTTCGGGGATAGTCCCTTGAGTTGCTTGATAGTCGAGCAGCTCATTACCCAGGTTGAGCTGCGCACCCCATAGGTAACAGTAGTTCCCAGTGCCCAAGTAGCTCAAGGTTGTACCGTTGGTTACGTTGAAAGACAGATCGAGCGTAGGGCTATCATCGGACGTGACGACAATAAAATAGCGGTACCAACCATTACCCGGCGTGCCAGTTGCCAGGAAGTCGGTTACAACTCCCCAGCTTACTAGCGTGAAACCTGTGCCGGTGGTGCTGCTGGCGAGGAAGGAACCGGTTGCTGAGTTAAACGTCGCATATGTGCTGCCCAGAAACGTACTCGCTCGCAGCGTTAGATTGCGCGTCGACGTGATGTGCGCGTAAACGCTAAATGTATAATCGGTCCGTTCCGCAAGTTTGTTGATGCTCTGTGTTATGTAATGCTGGCTATTAGCCGTGTCCTCCGTGACTTGGTTGACGGTGGGTGTGCCGTCAGGTGCCAACAATGCTGAGGTTGGCATGCCCTGCACGTCACGATCCCACCAAGCAATGATCTGCACGCCGCTATCTTCAAACCAAGCTCGCGCAATGTACTGCGGCTCGTAGACATACTTTGCGGCAAAGCCGCCGACAATGGTGACGGTGGCGTGGGTAGGAATCCATACGCTCACATGCGTAAAATCTTGCGACCATCGCAGTAGGTTCTCGCCCAGCAGCAGCAATGCGCCAACCGCGCGCGAGGGAAAGAAAAAGGCGATCTCATTGGTAGTAGAGTTGGTAGCGACAAAGCATTTTTGCTGGTTGACGCTATCTATATCCTCAAACACATAATCATAAACCGTGCACAAGAGCGGCTGCACGCCGCTATCTCCGACCTGCCAGAAGCCGCGTTCAGTCATCCAATAGGTCGTGCGTCCGAGCGTGCCAACTGCATCTTCGGCAATCAAACCGCAGCCCGTTCCCATAACGGTGAATCCGTAGATGAGCGGAGGACCAACATAGGACATCGACCAAACGTCTATGTCAGTAAAGAGAAACGTCATCTGCGGCGACTGAATCGCACCGACGATTAGCGAACCACGCGAGAGCCTGTAGGAGCCGGCCTGGTTGCTAACGGCGGCGGTCCAGGTGTCATAGGTGCCGGCATCGGAAAATCTGACCAGCAACGGATCGATACCGCCGCTGCCGATAATGGGCTGCGTGCCGAACAGGATCACTTGCGCCTGCGGCATTGCCACGATCATACCGTTGCTGACGGTCGGAGCTGTTGCTACCAAGGTCGTCACCGCACCGCCGCTGATAGGCGGCGTGTAAAGCTCGAGCGGACCTCCCTGCGCCAGGACCAATCCTTTCTCACCAAGATTTTCCAGAAACCATGCTTTTGTCGGCGGCAGAAAAGTCGATGCACGGGCGAGCAAATAGTTGGTTTGGGAGATGAGTATTTCGACGCCGAGATCGCTGGCGACGAGCAGATTTTTCAGGTTCTCCAGATCCAACCATGCGTGCATCTTGCGGATGATGGCCTGAAACGGCGCCTGCACGAGCCGCTCCCAGCCTTTTATTTTTTCGAGGTAGCCGAGCCGCCAGCGCAGCAAGTTGCCGGCGTAATAGTTGCTCGCCGCCTGGACTTGCGTCGCTTGCGAGTTGATGCCGGGCGTGACCTGCGGTTTAACCAGCGGCATTGAACCATCCCCGCCAGAAGCGTCGTGTTACCTCAGGGTTCTTGATGATTGTCGCTGCTGCGCCAAGCGCGAGTACTTCAACCGGCTTCGGTATCCAGATGTGCGGCATGGCAGGCACAAAGAGCACGTCACCATTAAAAATCTTAGCGGCCCATCGGCTTTTCATGTCGGCGTAGCTGCCTTGGACAGCCATCAGTCCCGGCAGCAGTTCATGACGTAGCTCGTCTAGACTTATCGGCGTCATGGTGCCCTGGGCTGCGCTGCCGGCGCCGGCGTCATTGCTGTCCAGCCCGGTCCCTCGCCACGTAGCTGTGCCGCCTCGAGCATCACGCCCTGGCGCAGTGTCGTGTAAGTGGTCTCCCAACTCATGGCGCGCGCCGGATCGTCCGCCTGTGCGCCATAATCGCGCTGATAGCCGGTACCAAAGACCATGCAGGCAGCGACATAGAGGGCGGGGTAGGTGACCGTCAGGTAGGTCTGCTGATTGCTGGGCGAGGGCGGCGCTGGCCGGATCATGCCAAGCAGCTCGCAGCTATAAGCGCGGTCCGGCGTCGGCATGAAACGTATGATGTGCGGTGAGGTGAGATCGCCGCCGTTGCCGACAACGGCGTACTTCTTGGGCACGCTTGGCTTGTAGCCGGCCTGCGGCCAAAAGACATCCAGCGTCTCGGGGTTGATGCGATCGAGTGTGACGCGCGAGCTATTGTTGGTGATAGCACCAACCGGCGTGCAGACTTTAACCTGGCGTAGGCTGAGCACGCTTGCTGGCAATGCAATCTCCCGGTTGAGCGCAACGAGCGTAATCGGCTGTGTGATCAGCGTAGTGAGAAAGTCGAGCTCGCGATAAATGCGGCCGTCCGCATACTCGAACATGGCCGGCAGGATATTGAGAAAGTCGCTGTCCTCATTGTTTCTCGGGATCACCAACAGCGTATAGAGCCGCGAGACAAGTTCATCGTAGGTCATACCACGGCCTCGCAGTAGATGTGTGAGAAATAGCTGTGAGTGTTGCCTTGGTTGGTATTAACGACAGCGCGCAGGATATACGTTACCTCGGTCAGAAAGCCACCAAACCCCTGCACTGTTCCGGTCTGCAGCGTCGTGCCATCGGGTGTAATCAATCGCGGCGGCCCAAGGAGATGACTCGAAGGATTGCTGTCGCTACCACGCAGGACGCTGACCGACCATGTTGCCGACTGCAATATCTCGTTGGGGCGAAGAAAGTTGACGAAGTTAAAACCTAGCGTTCTCGCCTCTTCAGTTTCGATGGGGGTGAAGTCTTTGCCCACATACATTTTGCGCTCCTAGCTAGGCTTAGGCCCTGTCAGTATCCACGTCAGCCGCACATCGGACTTGAGTATCTCATAGGCCTCACTGACGACGACGGTAACTTTGCCGCTGTAGATGATATCTGCATCGACAAAGAAGTTCGCGGGCAGCGTTACGTCCATCCTCCCGGTATAAAATGTGTCGGCGTCAACGAAGGTCGCGCCTTGAGCGATCACCGTGCTTGAGAGAAGCGGACGATTGCGCGGCGCCCAAGTTCGATTAGCTGTGGGGTATCTTAGATTTCGGTCGAGCCATGCCACGGGCGTGGCCAGGGAAGATCGAAACTGCAGGTATTGCGCAGCCGGAGTATAGGTGATGACGATGAGGCCGCCGCCGCCATTGCCGCCCACCGACGTCCCGGCAGAGTTCATGCCACCAGCGCCGCCGCCACCGCCGCCATAGTTGGCGCCGTTGCCGCCAGTAACGCCTACTGTTGCACCTTGATTTGAGCCTCCGCCCCCGCCACCACCACCGGCGCCGTGCGTGGCATCATAGGTAGTGTCGGTGCCGCCAGCGCCGCCGCTGACGTTTATGCCAGTGGAGGCAGTGCCGTCTCCGCCACCACCGCCGCCGCCTGTTGAACCAGCTCCGCCAGGGGTGCCTCCGGCGCCTCCACCACTGAAGCCATGGCCATTGCCACCAGTCCCGCCAGCAGTCCCAGAAGGACTGCCGCCGGCAAAGCCACTATCAGAACCGCCGCCGCCACCGCCGCCGCCTGGACTGCCTCCAGTCGGAGTGCCTCCATTTGCTCCTCCTGAGTGTGGACCGGCAGCGCCGCCCCCGCCACCAGCGCCACGTCCCGCAGCGCTCGATCCGTCGCCGCCTACGCCCCCATTATTGGAAGCGCGGGTGTAAGTAACAGGAGAAGGCGTGCCGTTAGTGACGCCTGAGCTCGTCGGGCCGGCAACGCTTCCAGCCGTTCCGGCAAAGCCGGACTGGGACTCGTAACTGTTGGTGTTAGTAGTGCCCTCCCAATAGGTCGCCGTTGTATCCTGATCGCCGCTAGAAATGTTTTGCGCAGCGATAGCAAAGCTGGTCGTGCTGCCAAGCGAACCGCTGGAGAAAGTCAGCTTGCTATAGGCACCGCCACCCCCGCCCGCACCGGCTGCGTAGAACCCGTCCGTAGTAATTGAAAGCCCAGGTCCGCCTTTGCCGCCGCAGCCGCCCAGCTCGATTTGATGCCCGGCATCAGACCAATCGCCGGGTCGGGGCCACGGTGAACTCGACGCGGAGGTGAGAAAAACCGTGGTCATGCTTCACGCGATGATAGTGCCGTAGCTACGCGCGCGCGACGGCGTTGTGCGTAGCAGCCCCATATACGCAGACTGCGCTTCGGCACGAACAATCGGCGCGCGTCGCGGCAGCGGCCAATCCTGCTGTCGAATCGGCGGCTGTGCGATCATTATCGCACGATTGATGTGAGTGCGGCCCGAGCTGGGAAACGCTGCAACGCGTGGCAGCGGCCAATCAGTCTGCCGGATGGGTGGTAACTGCGGCGCAGTGAGCGCAATCTTGGTGGTGTCAATCCAAGTGCGGACACTGCTCGGTTGCGTAGCGATGCGCGGGAGCGGCCAGTCATATTGATTAAGCGGCTTGTCGCCCGAGATCGCCGTGATGCTGGCATTGATCCAGGTACGCGCCGATGAGGGATATTGTGGACGTTGCGGCAGCGGCCAATCGTATTGCGCGATCGGTGCCGCTGGCGCAGCCACGCTAGTGATTGCGGCTTGTATCCAGGTGCGTGCGGAGAGCGGAAACTGTGCCGGCGGCGGCAGCGGATAATCGTATTGGCCAACGAGCCCCTGGCTGGCGAGAGCAAAATTACGGCTCTCCGTACCGGTAAGCTGATAAGCAAGCCTACGCGGCGGCGGCCAATCATATTGTGCGATCGGCGGAGGCACCGCAGGCGGCGGGATAATATTGACGCCTTGCAGCCAAGTGCGCGCCGATAATGGAAACGCAGCAGCTCTCGGTACCGGCCAATCGTATTGCGCGACAGGCGCCGCTGGTGCCGTGGTGCCCAATGCTAGATTGGTGTGCGTCCAATCGAGGATCGGATAGGGGCGGGGCGGCGGTGTCGGCCAGTCGTACTGATTAAACGGCGCCGCACTCGGCGGGATAAGGATTACGCCCTGCAGCCATGTGCGCCCCGATGCCGGGAACACAGGCGGCGGCGGTAGCGGGTAATCGTATTGCGGTGGAAGAGTCGGCGGCGTCAATATTGCAGCCGTCGACCAAATCCAGGTGCGTCCAGAGGACGGGAACGGCGCAATATCAGGAAGCGGCCAGTCGTATTGTGCAAACGGCTTGGGCAGGTTCGGGACCTGATCCCACAGCCAGGTCCGACCCGAAAGCGGGAACGGCGCGACACGCGGCAATGGCCAGTCATATTGGTTTAGCGGCTTGTCGCCAGAGATCGATGTAATCGCCGGCCAAATCCAGGTACGGCCGCTTGTCCAGAACGAGCCTGCCCGCGGAGGAAGCGGCCAATCCTGCAGGTTCTGAACGCTGACAGGACCAGCGACCGCTGTGTAGGTGATGACGATAAGGCCGCCGCCGCCCGAGGGATTTACAAGCGCGACACCACTGGCGCTTACGTTCTCTGCGCCGCCGCCAGCGCCGCCGCCGTAGTTGCCGCCAACGCCGCCGTTGGTATTTGCTGCGCCGGTAGTTGCGGTGCAGCTACCGCCACCGCCACCGCCGCCGCCGGAGCCGTGCGTGCCATCAAAGGACGTGTCACTTCCGCCGTCGCCACCTTTACAGTTGGTGCCAGCGACAGCGGAGAAAAGACCGCCACCACCGCCGCCGCCTGAAGTGCCTGCGCCACCGGGATTGCCGCCAGCACCCCCGCCGCTGCCGCCCGTACCCGCACCGCCGGTCCCGCCGCTGGAGCCCGCAGTGCCTGCGGTAGAAGTGCCGCCGTTTGATCCGCCACCGCCGCCGCCATTGGCAGAGCCACCGGTCGATCCAGCGCCGCCGGTTTTACCGATGCCAGTCGGACCGCCCGCACCACCACCGCCGGCGCCTTGGCGCCCGTTAGATTGAGTAGCGGAACCGCCGGTACCGCCCGCGTTCGATGCGGCGGTGTAGGTGACCGGCGAAGGCGTTCCGCTGGTAACGCCTGCACCGCCGGCAGCATTGGTTGCCGCGTTCTGGCCAGCATTGCCGCATTGCGCTTCATAAAACGGAGCAGTGCCGGTGCTTTCCCAATATGTCGCGTTGGTATTTTGATCTGCGGTGAGAGTGTTGGTCGCTTTGATCGCAAATGACGTCGTCGCGCCAAGCGTGCCGACTGGTGTGGCCAGTTTGTAATAGCCGCCGCCACCGCCGCCAGAACCGGGCGCCCCTGCCGTGCCCAAAGCTGCAGAAGATTTGCCACCACTACCACCGCAGCCGACAAGCTCGACTTGATGGCCAGCGTTCGTCCAGTCGCCTGTCAGCGACCACGGCGATGTCGATGCACTGGTGAGGAAGACCTGAGCCAATTAGGTCTCCACTATGTGTTCGAGATTGAGCGCCCGCTTGCTGTGCGGATTCTCAAGGCAGCGCAAGCGGTACATCTTGATAGCTTCTTGATTAAGATCGTCGGGATCGTTGCGCGTCCTAATCCACTCAGCGATGTGGCGCTCGACGATGCCGATCAGCCAGGGGATCATGTCCCATGGCACCGGTTCTTGCACTTTTAGCTTGGGAACAATGAAGAGAAGCTCATCCTGGCGTTGGTGAAACTTCATCCGCCAGCGTTGCGTGATGACAACACGCAAGCCACCATAGGTATCGAGTATGCCAGCAACGGCACTTTTCATGCTGCCTTGAAGGTTGCGATCACGGAGTTGTCGGTTTTCCCGCTCGTTCCTGCGACAGAGCGGGTAAGCGTAGGATTGATGGCGGCGGCTGTGCTCTGAGCAAGAGTCGCCAGGACGCCGCCGTGCCAAGCTCCTGGGTTGACATCGGCTTGTTCCAAGATGGTGAAGCCGCTGTCGACGGAAAAGGTCGAGCCGGACGGATCGTCGATGCCATAGAAGGCGACGAGAAACTCCCGGTTCTGCGTCGGCGTCACGCTGCCGGACGATCGGGTGGTTGTGGTGCCATCACCAGCAAAGCTCGATCCATTTTGCTGATCGTAAGGAGAGGTTGTCACTATGCCGGCGACGGCAACGACCGCTAGGACTCCTGCAGACATGCCGCTGGCGCTGAAGGTGTGTCCGGTGCCGACTGTTGGATTAGCCGCGTACCAGATTCGTACGCCCTGACGCGAAGGATCGCCTTGGCGAAGGATGCCTTGCGTCCAGGTATTTGACTTGCTGTCGCTGACGGTACCTTCGGTTATATGCCACGACACCCCGATGATGAGGATGGTAGCACCCGTCGTATTGATCGTGGCCGTGGTAGCGAGGTTAACGCTGCTGACATGCGAGACCACGGTAGGAAGCGCACCACCGCCGCCGCCGGAGTCGCCGACGCCACCACCGCGATATCCGGAAACCATGCCACCGAGCGGGCTCATTTTGGCACCGGCCAGGGAAGCGGATTAGCGATGCGCGCGCTGATATTGGTCGAGGTCAGCTCCATGTTGGCGTATTGAACTATCTCCGTCGGTAACGGAGTTGAGGTTTGCGGGCCGCGATAAATGCCAAACTTCCATGCGCTCCCCGCACCGGTATTGGCACCGCCTGTATTGGTGTACAAAGCGCCGGTAGTCACATTGGCAACTTGGACGCCATTGAGCCAGCATTGAAGTACATCGGCTACGGGCGGATTAGCACTGGTCTTATTGAACACGACAAATACATTGTGCCATTGATTGCGAGGCAGCAGAGTTGATTGATAAACGGTCCCGTTGGGCGAAAATCGTGTCAGGTTTGTGCAGTTCAGCCACAGACTGTCATCGATCCACCAGAAATGGAAATCTATATGCTCGGTCGGCTGATCCGTGTACTTGTGCATTTGACCCAAGATGTTGAACGATGTGATGGGGGTGGAAAGAGTGTCTCCGGGCAGGACTTTGAACGCATACGAAATGTACCAGTTCGTGTCCTGTGCCAGGAGGAACGTGTACTCATTAAGCTCCGCGCGCTCAGAGCCTATGTTTGATGAGTCGTTGGCGTGCACTTCGAACTGAAACAGATCGCCAAGCGCGCCGCCCATCATGCTGCTGGGCACGGCGTACTTTATAGGCGGGTAAAACTTCGTGGTGTCGTACTCGGCAGTCCAGTTGTAGCCGTTAAACGGATAAGCGCCGCCCGCGGTGGTGGTGACCGGAAGCCACATAAAGTCCCGCGCAACGGGCGCAGAGATATGTTGTTGATAAACAAGCGGCACGTCACTGCCTCTTGAACTCCGCGACTTTGCTGTCCTTCGGCTCATACTGTTCGAGTTGCTTTTCCAGCTCCTCGATGCGTTCCTGCGCCAGCGCAAGCTGCATGAGCAGATCGCCGATGGTGATTTTGATACGGGTATTTGCGTCCATCTCACAGCATCTTGTTGAGCGTGGTTTCGACCGAGGTTTGCAGGTTTGCGTCGGTGATGGCGGACCCATCGGTCTGCACCTGTGCATCCATCACCACTGCGGGCGTAGCTTTCATGGCGACTGCATCTGCGTCGACCAGCGTGTTCTGTGCCCATCTGTAGCGGGTATTATGCGCGGCGACCGACGGCGCCTCATCGATGATGAAGCTTGCGTATTTGAGACATGCGACCTTGACGCGACCGATGAAGGACGGGTCACGCATCAACGTTTGCGATTGATCGTAGGACAGAGCCATAGTTATACCAGCGCTACGCTTTGTAGCGTCCCTGCGTTGTTATAATACAGTTTCGTAGTTGCTCCGCTGGTATCGCGGATCAAAACCCAGGTGCCCGCTGGCACATCGGAGGTCGTCGGAGCGCCAGCTTTAGTTTTAGCGTTGATGGTGGCGTTTGAATCACCAACTGCACCCGCATCAAGCGAGAACACATTGGCCGCCTTACGCGAGAGAAAAAGGTCGGCACCGGACCAATAGAGAACGGTCCCGTTATCGATCCTGACATTTCCGCCAGCGACGCGGCAATCACCTAACACGTAGGTCGTGGCGTTGAAAGTCCATGCGCCGCTTGTCGTGATACCAAAATCCGCTTGAGCGGTGTTGCCTACAACGAACTGGATATTTCTTACGCTGCCGGTGCCGAGTTTCTGTGTTCCTATGGTCAGGACGTTCGCCGTTGTCGTCCAGTCGAGCGCGCCGCGCTCGTAATTGCTGGCGTCGGTATAGGTATTGTATACCCTCAACGTCATTGGACTGGTCGAGTAGCGTATACCAAGGATGTTAGCGGCATCGCGTCTGAGTTCGACATCTCCGCTGTTGTAATCTACGGAGAGGATGTCGGCATAAAGTTTGCCGGTCGACGCTAGGTAATAATGAGAGGAACCGACCGTAAGCGTAACTGAAGCAGGCCAGCTTATACCGCCTGCCGGATCGACGCTGAACTGTGAAGTTGAACTGACCTGCAAATCAAGCAGCTTTGATCCCGCCGCGCTCGCCGTGTTGGTGACGTTCATAGCAATCGCCGTGAACACCGTCCCGGCGCTGTTCCAAACATCAGTCAAATTATAGAGCGGAACCGTCACGGCCGGCGATCCTCGACCTGCGTCGTATCACGCAGCGTCACATAGGTGCCGTCCCGCTGCACGACGTATAGCGTATCCGGCGGCGGAGCCGCAGCCGGTGCAAATACCGGATAGGAAATCCATCGGGGCATTGGCGCCCCGTTAGAGCGGCTCGTAGATCAGGTGCGAGGAGACTGCGCCCACGGTGCCGCCGGTGAAGGCCGAGAGGATGCTCTCGCCTGCCGGCGCAGCGACTGTAGAGGCGCCGAAAATCGTCCACTCTTCGCCTGGTGCAGCTTGCCATCGCACGATGCCGCCGAACGAGTTGACGTTGAGATCGAGCTTGGGATCTGTCGTCGTTGCCGAACGCTGCGGTCCCGTTGCCGCTGCCACGAAAGCCGTCGACGTGGTGGTCAACGTCGAGGACAGCGGATTCATAAAGCCGTCCGAGTTCGGCGACGCCAACGCAGTCGGCGTCGTCTCCAGCGTCGAGGCGCGCGCGAGCTGCATAAGGGTCGGCGAGGACGTACCGGCAAGCCCTTCGATCATCACCTCGATGATCTGTAGCAAGGTCGATGCGCCGGCCTTGAGCGCCTGGTAAGTAGCGTTGGTCAAGGCCGTAGTATCTGCCTGCGCCGTCGGTGTGTAGTTAGTGGCATGGAACACTCGCTTAGACATGGTCAGCCTCCTTTCAGGACTGCGTCAACAAGACTTTCATACGGGGTGTGGACGTAGTCCGGCTCCCGCATCTTCGCTGCACAGAAGTCGCACACATATTTGAAGTTGCACTTAGGGCAGTCGTATCGCTCGCGCTGGCGAAACGGATTTTTGATCACCGCCGTCTTGCAATGGCAGCACGTCAAGGTCGCGACCTCACCGAGCTTGGAGCCTGCAGCAACGCCCATGCGTCGAGCTAAGTCCTCGGGCAGGCCGGGCGAGGCACGATGATCGACCAGCAAATATCCTTCGCGTTGCGCCATCACGACCTCGTCGCCTTCAGCGACAGCGTCAGCCGCTGCACGCTGGAGGCAGAGTTGACGTTATACCTCAGGACATCTCCCGCATTGATTGCCGTCGTCCAGCCGGAGAGCACCGAATCGTCTGATTTTAGCGTACTCGCCAATGTTGGTGGCGAAGCCGCGGTGATGGAGTTAGCACCCGTTGGCGGAAAGCCGGCGTAGGATGTCTTCCATACATCGACGACGGCGTTGCCGTTCTGGTCGGCGAGCAGCGTGGCCTCGTTGAGCACGCAAGCGAACGGAACGCCGAGATCGCCTTTGACTCCCGTCGTCACCGGCACACCGCCGCCATCGATTACGAACTCGATGCCGACAACGGCACTTCCGGATGGCCCAGGCGGTCCAGGTGGTCCGGTTGGTCCTTGCGGTCCCGCTGGCCCGGCTGGCCCCTGCGGACCGACCTCCACCACGTCCAATGCGGCGATGAGCGGCGTGACGTCTGCCGTGAGGACCTGCTGTACCTGCACGAGGTCGGCCTCGATGAGGAACGTAGTGACCGTCACCACATCGATGGTCGTGGTTCGCACAGTTATATCGATGGCAGCGATTTCGTCTGGCATGTCACGAACTGTCTGTCACATCCGGGGTAACCGTGACATTGCCGCCGACCGGCGTATTGACGTCGCCGGATGGATAGGTGAGCTGCAAGTCCCATGAACCCTTGGCTGGCAGGGCATGGCTCGTTGCAGAGCTCAACGTGACCTGGACGATATTGGGCAGGGTGATGGCACAGGCCATGGCAGAGATTTGCGTACCTTGGGGACGGTCGCGGATTTCTGATTTCGCCGTTGCACCGGTGAGATTGACGGGTATGGTTTTTGCGGTGTCCTGCCAGAGCGTGAACTGCCAGCGGCCGGTATCTCCGCGGTAGATGTCGAGATCAAACTCTGCTGCCGGTGCCGGGAAAGTTGCCATTTACGTCCCCAGCTTGAAGATGCCCAGTGCGTTCCAGCCCAGGGTGATGTTGCCACCGGTGGGGGTGTAAGGCAGACCGGGAAAGGTGACGCTGTCGAGATAAGCGATCAAGCGCCAGGTAGTGTTGGCACCAGAGTTTTGCCGGTAGATGACGACGGCGCCGATCGCCGAGCCCGATACGTTGGTGAAGGTGATGACGTCGCCTTTGAAGACGCCGTTAGCGACAGTCGGCGTAGTGATCTGCTGCGGCGTGCCCTGCACGTATGGCTGCACGGTCGAGTAGTACTGATGGCTGGCGGAGTAATTGTAGCTGCCGCCGCCGATGGTGACCAAGGCCGCGTAACAAGCGTTGGTGCTGGAGGTTTGATCGAGCGACTTATTGACGTCCGCTTCGGTCTCCAGCGACTGTTTCCACAATGGATAGAGCGCGCTCATGGTATCTTCGGCGGCACAAAATCTGGGCCGCTCATTGGTGGCTCTGGTTTCTCGGAACGCGAGTTCAGGATTGGCACCGGGTCCTGTGGCAGGACTGGTGCACGGACATTGGGATTGGGGTGATCCCAGCAGGTCGGACAGACGAGGAACCCAGTGCGCCTGATCTCAACGCCAGCCCACTGCACCTCCCACTTGAGATCGCGGTGGTTATACAAAAAGCCGCACATGTCGCAGATGGCGAAGGCCGCCGGGTGCTGCGGATCGACGCGAGCGTGCCCCTTGGGCGCGAAGGAACCCATTATCCGCCCCTCGCAAACTGGCCATGCGCTGCTGCAGCGGCTTCGCAATAAGCAGCATGTGCCAACTCGGGTGTGGAATACATCCCAAGGTGGTAGTTTCTGTCGCCTCTGTGGATGACCGCCTGCCATTTCGCTCCAAACTGACGAACGCCTTTGAAGCCGCTTTTAGCGCGACG
>Ga0126369_10000249_pt1 | contig 34611 bp, 33 predicted proteins | sample PanSoiMetaPlot_1_FD_109646 | JGI IMG/M metagenome (GOLD analysis project Ga0126369, IMG submission 109646) | Tropical forest soil microbial communities from Panama - MetaG Plot_1 | ecosystem: Environmental > Terrestrial > Soil > Tropical forest > Bulk soil | place: Panama | collected 2016-02-17
GGTCGGCAAGGACCCCGTGCGCTTCATGATGCTTTACCGCAAGAACGATGCGGTGCTCGATTTCGACCTGGCCAAGGTGATCGAGCAGTCCCGCGATAACCCGGTGTTCTACGTCCAATACGGCCATGCCCGCGCTCAATCCGTGTTCCGCAATGCGCGCGAGGTCATCCCCGACCTGCCGAGTGATACCGCAGCACGCGTAGCCATGCTCGCGGCCGCACCGCTTGATCGGCTCGAGGATGCCGGCGAGCTCGCGCTGATGCGGCGGCTTGCGCTTTACCCGCGCCTGATCGAAGCCGCCGCGGTCGCCCACGAGCCCCACCGCATTGCCTTCTATCTCTATGATCTCGCAAGCGATTTTCACGCGCAGTGGAACCGCGGGAAAGATGCGTCATATTTACGCTTCATTATCCAGAATGATCCAAAAATCACTGTGGCGCGCCTTGCGCTGGTGCAGGGCGTCGTCACCGTTCTCGCGTCGGGGCTAGGGCTGCTCGGCGTAGAGGCCCCCGACGAGATGCGTTAGTCCCGCTCGCTGCGCAGGGCGGACGGGCTTTCGATCGGACCCGTCGCCTAAGGATCCGAGTGCGGCGCCAGTACCGGGAAACGGGGATGAGTATGGCGGACGACAGCAGGCTACGATCCTATCGCTCCAATGATCCCTATCGGCGCGCGGCCGAGGCGGCACCGCCGAACGAGGAGGCACACGCTCGCGATCCGTTGGCCGAGCTTGCCCGTCTGCTGGGGCAGAGCGATCCGTTTGCCGAATTGGGGCGCAGCAATCGGGCGCCGCGACAGGCGCACGACGCGCCGCCGACCGCGCCGGCCAATTGGCCGGCAGCCCCGGCCCGTGATGTCGCCCCCGGCGATTCGCGGAGCCGCTGGGCTCCTCCTTCGCAACAGGATTACACGTCCGCGCCGCCAGCGCAGAACCGGCCCGCCGCAGGCCGTTACTATGACGAGCCGCAGTTCAGCGCCGCGCCCTACGCGGGATATGCCGACGAGGGTGAGCACCAGCAGGAGCAGGAGCACCAGCAGGACCAGTACGAGTCCGACCAGGATGGTGCGCTCGAGCCGCACGACGACGAGGCGATTTACGACGACCCGCCGCGCGTTCGGCGGGGCAGCGCGCTTCCCACCGCGCTCGCACTCATTGCCTGCGCCGTGGTCGGCACCGGCGGCGCCTACGCGTTTCGCACCTATTACGGAACTGGCGGCGCGACGCAGCCGCCGCCGGTCATTACTGCCGACACTTCAAGCCCGACGAAGGTGATTCCGGCGGCCGAACAATCGGGCAAGCCGGCCAAGGATCGCCTGGCGAGTGCTGACAAGGAACAGATCATTTCGAAACAGGAGGAGCCGGTCGCGCTGAAGGATCTCGCAAACCAAGCGGCGCCGCGCGTCGTTCTGCCGCCGCCGGTCGCACCGGCACAGGGCGCCGCCTCGCCAAGCGCATCGAACGAGCCGAAGAAAATCCGCACTGTGCCGATCCGCCCGGATGGCGGTGACGCGAGCAGCAAGCCGGTGGGCGGCCAGGCTGCGCCGGCTGCGAATGCAGCGCCCCGTCCGGGCGCAACGCCAGCGGCGCCGAAGGCGGCGCCCGCGCGCAGCAACGGTCCGATCTCACTCGATCCGCAGAGCGAGCCAGCCGCGGCGCCAGCAAGTCGCACGCGCACGGCCGCGGCACCCCCGGTTGCAACGCGCGCCGCGCCTGAAGCGACGGAGAGCACGTCGGACGGCTTCATGGTGCAGCTGTCGTCGCAAAAGAGCGAGGCCGAAGCGCAGTCCTCCTTCCGCAGCCTGCAGGCGAGATTCCCGAACGAGCTTAGCGGGCTGCAGCCAATCATTCGCCGCGCGGATCTCGGCAGCAAGGGCGTGTTTTACCGAACCATGGTCGGACCTTTTGCATCAGCGCACGAGGCGAGCCAGTTCTGCGCGAGCTACAAGGCTGCCGGCGGCCAATGCGTCGTTCCGAATAACTGAGCCGCGCTTGACGCTTGCGTCAGGCGCGGGTTGATCCGCGCCAATGGCGGTACGCGCTTTCATCACCGGTCTTGCCGGTACGACCTTGACGGACGGCGAGCGCGCGTTCCTACGCGAGCGCGAGCCGTGGGGGTTCATCCTCTTCAGCCGCAACATCGACACGCCGGCGCAGTTGAGCCGCCTGATCACGTCCCTTCGCGACGCCGTAAGCCGCGATACCCCTGTGTTCGTCGACCAGGAGGGCGGGCGCGTGCAGCGCCTCGCCCCGCCGCATTGGCCGGCCTATCCGCCCGGCGCCGCGTATGGCCGCCTTTACGACGACGATGCCGCACAAGGCAGGCGCGCGGCATATCTCGGCGCGCGTCTCATTGCCGCCGATCTTGCCGCTGTGGGCATCGATGTGGATTGCCTGCCGATCGCAGATGTGCCGGCGAGCGGCGCCGACCCTGTCATCGGCGACCGCGCCTATGGCGAGAGCGCGGACAAAGTGGCCGTGCTGGCGCGCGCGGTGGCCGATGGCCTGCTTGCCGGCGGGGTTTTGCCGGTCCTCAAGCATATTCCCGGGCACGGCCGTGCCAGCGCGGACAGCCACCGGGCGCTTCCCGTGGTCGAGACCGAGGAGGCAACGCTGAGGAAGACCGACTTTGCCGCCTTCCGGGCGCTGCGTGATCTGCCGCTGGGAATGACCGCCCACGTCGTATACACGGCCATCGATCCTATTGCTCCGGCCACCACTTCGGTCACTCTGATCCGAGACGTGATTCGCGGGTGGCTGGGGTTTGACGGCCTGCTGATGAGCGACGATATCTCCATGGGAGCCTTGTCCGGCTCGATCGAGGCGCGCGCACGCGCCGCCATTGCGGCCGGGTGTGACGTGGTGCTGCATTGCAGCGGCGAAATTGCTGAAATGCAGGCGGTCGCATCCGCGGTGCCGGTCCTCACCGGTAAGGCCGCAGGCCGCGCGGACGCGGCGCTCGGCCGGCGCGGGCAGGCTGTCAAGGAGGATCTTGCGGCGCTGCGTGCCGAATGGGCGGCGCTGGTCAATGCTGGCGCGGCTGCCCGGAGGGCGATCTCATGAATCCCGACGACGTCCAGTTGGAAAGCGATCTTGTGCGGGAGCGAGCGAGCGGGGAACCGGCGCTCGTGGTCGATGTCGAGGGATTCGAGGGCCCGCTCGATCTTCTGCTCGCGCTCGCGCGCCAGCAGAAGGTCGACCTCGCCAAAATCTCGATCTTGGCGCTGGCCGACCAGTATCTCGCTTTCATCGAGGAGGCGCGCAAGCTCAGGCTCGAGCTGGCGGCCGATTATCTCGTGATGGCGGCGTGGCTTGCCTATCTCAAATCGCGGCTGCTACTGCCGGAACCCAACGCCGTCGAAGGGCAGAGCGCCGAGGACATGGCGATTGCGCTCGCGCTGCGGCTCAAGCGGCTCGAGGCCATTCGCGATGTGGCGCAGCGCCTGTTCGGCCGTCCGCAGCTCGATCGCGACGTATTTCGCCGCGGGCAGCCCGAGCCGATCGCGCATATCAAGCATCCGCAATACAGCGCCACGATCTACGACCTGCTCTCGGCCTACGCGCAGCAACGGCAAAAGTCGGCGCTCTCGCATGTGCGGCTGGCCAAGCGAACGGTTTGGTCGTTGGCCGAGGCGCGTGAAGCGCTCGAGCGGCTGATCGGTCAGTCGTCCGATTGGGCGCGGCTCGATCAATTCCTGTTGTCCTATGTCGTGGAGCCGTCGCTCGCGCCGACGGTATTCGCATCGAGCTTCGCCTCCACGCTCGAAATGGTGCGCGAGGGCGTCATGGAAATGCACCAGCAGGAGGCGTTTGCGCCGATCTACGTGCGCAAGCGTCAACAGTCTGGACAAGAGGCGGCCGATGGCGGCGTGGCGGCGCCGCCGACGGAGGGCAAGGCTTAGAGGAGGCCAGCAATGCCGAAGTTGAAAGTCATCGTATCGGACGAGGAACCGGCGGATGAGGAACCGGCGGGCCAGGTGAGAGCGGAGGAGCTTCGGCTCTTGGAAGCGATGCTGTTCGCCTCCGCCGAGCCGCTCGACGAGAAGTCACTGGCGGAGCGGCTGCCGCAGGACATCGAGGTGCATGCGGCGCTGCTGCGGCTACAGGAGGACTATGCCACGCGCGGCGTTAATCTCGTCCGCATCGGCGGGAAATGGACCTTTCGTACCGCGGGCGATCTCTCCTGGCTCTTGAGCCAGGAAACGGTCGAGACGCGCAAGCTCTCTCGCGCGGCCATCGAGACGTTGGCCATCATCGCCTATCACCAGCCGGTGACGCGGGCGGAGATCGAAGAAATTCGCGGCGTGACCACCTCCAAGGGATCGGTCGACGTGTTGCTCGAGACTGGCTGGATCCGCCCGCGCGGACGGCGCAAATCGCCCGGCCGGCCCGTGACCTACGGCACCAGCGAGGCATTCCTGTCGCATTTCGGGCTCGATGCGGTGAGCGATCTGCCGGGCCTGGACGACCTCAAAGGCTCGGGCCTTCTCGACGGTCGCCTGCCGCCGGGCTTCTCGGTTCCGATGCCGTCCGATGATCCCGCCTTGCGCGAGGACGAGGATCCGCTGGAACCGGGCGAACTCGATCTTGGGCTTGCACCGCCGCGGGAGCGCAGCGGCGAGGAATAATTGCGCGCCGCGCACGACTGCAACGCCCACGCCGCGCGCGCCCGCGGAACACAATCGAGGTTAATGCGGCCAAAGGCCGCTCAACGCAGCGGTTCCAAGCTCCGTGGACGCTACAGCGCCGATGTGAGGCCCGATGCGAGCGGGCCCGAGTCCTTGTTTTTGCTCGGCGCGGAGCCTAGCTTCCAGGGCAAAGCCGAGAGACGAGACGTGTCTCGTCGATGCGGAGGATGTGCATGGGTTCAATGAGCGTTTGGCACTGGATTCTGGTCTTGGGCGTTGCGCTTCTGCTGTTCGGCGGACGCGGCAAGATCTCCGAGCTGATGGGGGATTTTGCCAAGGGCATCAAGTCCTTCAAGAAGGGCCTGACCGAGGAAGAGAAAGCCGAGACCGAGCCGGCCAAGACCGACTCCAAGACCATCGATCACCAGCCCGCCCCGGCCGCGACGGTCACGTCGGCAGAGACACACAAGGCGGGCTGAACGTTCGCCGCGGCCAAAGCCGGCCGACACGAGCGGAGGGCGTGGGCGCTTGCGCGCCGCCCGGAGTTAAGCCTCCATGTTTGAAATCGGTTGGGGCGAGCTACTGATCATCGGCGTCGTCGCGCTGATCGCGATCGGGCCCAAGGAGCTGCCCACGGTATTTCGCACGCTGGGGCAGTGGACGAACAAGCTGCGCCGCATGGCCTCTGAGTTTCAAAGTCAGTTTCAGGAGGCGATGCGCGAAGCAGAGCTGACCGAGCTCAAGAAGCAGGTCGACGACATGACCAGCCAGGCGCAGAGCTATGCCTCGTTCAATCCGGTCGCCGAGGTCCGCCGGGAGCTGGACAGCACGCAACAGCAGATCGAGAGCGCAATGGCCGACAAGCCGGCGCCGACCACAAGCCCGCCGGCCACGGCGAAAGGAAGCGCCGCGCCGGCCATCGCCCCCAGCACGGATGTCGGCGCGCCATCCTCCGCCTCGAGCGAGCCGACTCCCGCCGCTGATGTCGCCAAGCCCGATGGCAAGCCAGCATGAGCCGCGAGGACGAAGATAAGGAAATCGAGGCGACCAAAGCGCCGCTGATGGAGCACTTGATCGAGCTGCGCTCGCGGCTGATCAAGGCGCTCATCGCCTTTGCAATTGCCTTCGTCGGCTGCTTCTTCTTCGCCAAGACGATCTACAACGTGCTGACTTGGCCGTTCGTATGGGTTGCGGGCCCGGAAAACTCGAAGTTCATCTATACCGGCCTACTCGAATATTTCGTGGTGCAGCTCAAGCTCGCGATGTTCGGAGCAGCGTTCATCTCATTCCCGGTCGTGGCGACGCAGGTCTACATGTTCGTGGCGCCCGGGCTTTATCGGCACGAGAGGCAGGCATTCCTGCCGTATCTGATAGCGACGCCAATTTTCTTCTTTCTCGGCGCCGTTGTGGTCTATGCCCTCGTGTGGCCGATGCTGGCGCGATTTTCGCTGAGCATGCAGCAAATGGGCGGCGACGGGCAGGCCACGATCGAGCTCCTCCCCAAAGTCGAAGACTATTTGACTTTGATGATGAAGCTCATTCTTGCCTTCGGCATTGCGTTCCAGCTACCGGTCATTCTCACGCTGCTCGGGCGGGTCGGCATCGTCACCTCCGACCAGCTCAAGTCCAAACGGCGCTACTTCATCGTCGGCGCGTTCGTGATCGCCGCGATACTCACTCCACCCGATGTGCTCAGCCAACTCTCCCTCGCATTGCCATTGATGGCGCTCTACGAGGGCTCGATCTGGTCCGTGCGCTGGGTCGAGAAGAAGGCGGCCGCCGATAAAGCCAAAGACGCTGCCAGCGCCGCCGCCAAGCCGGCGGAATGACTGATTTTAAAGCGACTGCCCTAGGCTCGTTCTCGCCCGCGCATGCGGGCGATCCAGTATTCACGGGCCTTGGAATCAGGCACGAGGTCTCCTAAGCAACCGGTGTTTACTGGATGCCCCGCTTGCGCGGGAGCATGACGGCGAAAGACATGCACGACATCAAGTGGATTCGCGAGCATAAGGAGGAATTCGACCGCGGATTGGCGCGGCGCGGTTTGCCGGGCGAGGCAGACAAGCTTCTTGCCATCGATGAGCGCCGGCGCGGCGCCATTCAGAAGGCGGAAGCTGCGCTTGCCCGCCGAAATGTTGCTTCGCGCGAGATTGGCGCGGCGAAAAAAAGCAACGAGGAAGCGGCGGCGCAAGCACTGATGGCAGAGGTTGCGCGCCTCAAAACCGAAATTCCGACGCTCGAGGCGGAAGAAAAGAAGCTCTCGAACGCGCTCGATGACGCGCTGGCGCAAATCCCCAACCTGCCGCTTGAGGACGTGCCCGACGGCAACGATGCAGCAGAGAACGTCGAGCATCATCGTTTCGGTGCCAAGCCCGACTACGGATTCGCGCCGAAGCAGCATTTCGATCTCGGTGAGATGCTCGGACAGATGGATTTCGAAATCGCAGCGAAGCTTTCTGGCGCGCGCTTTGTTGTATTGATGGGCGGCCTTGCGCGGCTCGAGCGCGCGCTCGCGCAATTCATGCTCGACGTGCATACAACAGAGCATGGGTACACGGAGGTGGCGCCGCCCCTGCTTGTGCGCGATGATGTGTTGTTTGGTACGGGACAGTTGCCGAAATTTGTCGACGATCAATTCTTGGCAACTCGAACGATTACTCGCACGGAATTATTACATGACGCACTCCGATATGCTCACGAGTCTGATCAGGAACAGTTTCGGTTAGGAAAGATCAATTTGGAGACGTTGGTCGATCGAACAGTTGAAAGGGCGCCCCTCAAGGAGGACTTTTGGCTCATCCCCACCGCCGAAGTGCCGCTGACTAATCTCGTGCGCGAATCCATCCTCGAGGAGGATGTGCTGCCATTGCGCTTCACCGCCGGCACGCCGTGCTTTCGCGCCGAAGCGGGCGCGGCCGGAAAGGATACACGCGGCATGATCCGCCAGCACCAGTTCGACAAGGTCGAGCTCGTCTCCATCACCACGCCCGAGCAGAGTGGCGATGAGCTCGAGCGCATGCTCGCCTGTGCCGAAGAGGTGCTGCGCCGGCTCGATCTGCACTATCGCGTGGTCACCTTGTGCACCGGCGACATGGGCTTTGCCGCGCAGAAGACCTATGACATCGAGGTGTGGCTGCCCGGGCAGAACATGTATCGCGAGATTTCCTCCTGCTCGCTGTGCGGCGAGTTTCAGGCCCGGCGCATGAACGCGCGCTACCGTGCCAAGGGTGGCCGGGCAGTGCGGCACGTGCACACCCTCAACGGCTCGGGGGTCGCTGTTGGCCGCGCGCTCGTCGCTGTGATGGAGACGTATCAACAGCAGGGCGGCTCGATCGCGGTGCCCGACGTGCTGCAGAGCTATATGGGCGGCTTGAAGGTCATCGAGCGAGCGGGATGATATGGCGCAGGACAAGCCAGAACGAGGGGCCGAGGCGCGGGCGGACCAAGCTCCGCGCTCGGGGGTGCGCACCCCCTTGTCCCAAGCCATGCGCATCCTCATCACCAACGACGATGGCATCCATTCGGAAGGGCTCGACGTCTGCGCCGAGATTGGCCGCGCGCTCTCCGGCGACGTCTGGGTGATCGCGCCCGAATTCGACCAGTCCGGCGTCTCCCATTCGCTCTCGCTCAACGATCCGCTGCGGCTGCGCGAGATCGGCGAGCGTCGCTTCGCGGTGAAAGGCACGCCCACGGATTGCGTGATCATGGGCGCGCGGCACGTGATCAAGGATCGCCCACCCGATCTGGTGCTCGCCGGCGTCAACCGCGGGCGCAATGCCGGCGAGGACGTGATCTATTCCGGCACGGTCGCTGGCGCAGTGGAAGGCACCATCCTCGGCATTCCCTCACTCGCGCTCTCGCAAGCCTATCGCTCGCGCAGCGGCGAGCCACCACATTGGGAAACGGCGGTTCACTTCGGCCCGGACATTCTCCGACGCGTGCTCGCTGCCGGGATTCCGCGCGACGTGCTGGTCAACGTCAACTTTCCCGATTGCGCGCCCGCCGACGTCAAAGGTGTTGCCGTCACCACGCAGGGACGCAACCGGCAGGAGCGCTTGCAGATCGATCAGCGCCAGGACGGCCGCGGCAACGCCTATTACTGGATCGCCTATATCCGCACGCGCGCGCAGCCGCCGGCCGACGGCAGCGATATTTCCGCGCTCGCGGATAACCATATCGCAGTGACGCCGCTGCGGCTCGACATGACCGATGAGCCGTTCATGACGCGTCTGGCGGAGCTTTTCGATTGAGGGACTTGTGGATGCGGCGCGCAGGCGATCCTAATTCTTGCCGCCCTCGAGCGCGCTTTGCAGCATCTGCTTGAGGCCTTCCATCTGAAATGGCTTCTTCAGCATCGGCCGATCCCGGTAGGGGTCGGGCACACCCCGCTCGCCATAGCCGGTGGCAAAGACGAAGGGCATGCCGCGCGCGACAAGCGCATCGGCGACCGGTAAGACCGGCTCGCCATCGAGATTGACGTCGAGGATTGCGAGATCGAAGTCCGCGGTCTTCGCCGCCTGCAAGGCCTCCTCCATGCGCCCGGCTTCCGCGGCGACGGTATAGCCAAGCTCGGTAAGCATGTCCTCGAGCAGCATGCGGATCATCAACTCGTCCTCGACGACGAGAACCCGCTTGGCCGCTGGCGGCTGAGCTTGGGTGACAGCTGTCATCCCCTCTCCGGCTTTGCGATCGCGCACGTGAGGTAGAGGGCATCAGAGCGGCAAGGCGAAGTTGAGGCACCCGCCGGCTCATCTGCAAGCGCTTGGATTTACGTCGCTTTCGCCGTGCTGTCTGGCCGAGCGGGTTTTGCGTTAAAGTCGGCAAGGAGGCTCGGCGTGCCCAAGCAATTGCCTGGCGAGGACAATGTCGGCCGCATGCAGTTCCTGCTCGGCCTGCGCCGGCGCGGCATCAGCGATCCGGCCGTGCTGCGCGCCATGGACGAAGTGCCGCGCGAACATTTCGTCGAAGGGGGGTTGGTGGACAAAGCCTACGCCGATCAGGCGCTGCCGATCGCGTGCGGGCAAACCATCAGCCAGCCCTATGTGGTCGCCTTCATGACCGAGCAGCTCGGCGTCCAGGAAAACCATCGTGTACTCGAAGTGGGCACCGGCTCGGGCTATCAGGCCGCCATTCTCTCCCGCCTCGCGCGCGAGGTGATCAGCGTCGAGCGGTACCGCACGCTGGCGGAGGCCGCGCAAGAGCGACTGGCGGCGTTGGGCTACGATAACGTCGAGGTGCGTTTGGGAGATGGTCTCGCCGGCGTGCCCGAGCGCGCGCCCTACGACCGCATCATGGTCACCGCCGCGGCCGAAACCATTCCCGAAGCGCTTCTTGAGCAACTTGCTGAGAATGGGGTGATGGTGTTGCCGCTCGGGCCGCACGCAGGTCCGCAACAGCTGGTGAAGCTCGCAAAGGGTGAACAAGGAATTAAGCAGGAGGATCTGATCGGGGTGCGTTTTGTGCCGCTTTTACCCGGAAAAGCGCGCGAACTGTAACGATCTAGTTCATGCGGCGGCAAGGTTGAGGCCGCGTAATCGCTTAAAGTCGTATTAACCCGCACAGTATTAACTCGGCACGCGTGTTGCGTACGGGTAGGGGTGGCATGTCGTGCGTTGTTGAGATGTTGCGCTCGCGGCGCTTGCCGCGAGCAGCCGTGCTGGCGCTGATCAGCGCCGCCATTGCCGGCTGCAGCGCCGACACATCTCGATTCAATGACAATCCATTCGCCTCTCTCACCCGTCCCGAGGCGACCGCTTCGATCCCACAGACACAAACCGCGCAGGCCCCGCAACCTTCCGCTGGCGCAGGGAGCGGTAAAGCCGTGGCCTCGAACGGCACCGGATCGGTGGTGCGCAAGTCCTCCGGCAATTGGAGCTGGGACGGTGGGACGGCGGTCACGGTCGCGCCCGGCGATAGCGTCGAGACCATCGCCAAGCGTTATGGCGTGCCGGCCTCCGCCATCATGCAAGCCAACAACATTGCCGCGCCCGCAACGCTTCATCCCGGCCAGCACTTGGTCATTCCGCGCCACACCGCGACGCGCCTTGCAGCCGCGGCCGCGCCGCGCCCTGCTGCTCCCACGGCGGCTGTCCCAGCCGCCAATGCCGCCGGAAACCAGAACGTTCATGTTGTCGCTGCCGGCGACACGCTGAGCAAGATTTCGCATCGTTATCACAAGTCGATCAACGAGATTGCGAAAGCAAACAACGTTGAGCCGACCGCAACCCTCAATGTCGGTGACCGTCTCATCATTCCGGGCGCGCAGGCGTCGGCGGTGAAGGCCGCCGCTGCGGTGAGCCCCGCGCCGCAAAGGCCGGTCGTCGCTTCGGCGGCACCAAAGGAAGCCGAGCCGCTGCCCAGCGCGAGTGTCGTCGCGCCGGCCGACGCGCTAGACAAGGAGGCCGCGAAGCTCGCGGACGCAAACAGCGTCGTGCCAAAATTCCGCTGGCCGGCAAACGGGCGCGTCATCGCCGGCTACGGCCCCACGACCAATGGCCAGCAAAACGACGGCATCAACATTGCGCTGCCGGAGAATACGCCTGTGAAGGCCGCGGAAGACGGCGTCGTGGCCTATGCCGGCAACGAGCTCAAGGGCTACGGCAACCTCGTTCTGGTGCGCCATCCCAACGGTTACGTCACCGCCTATGCCCACGCCAAGGAACTCTTGGTCAAGCGCGGCGATCAGGTTAAGCGCGGCCAGGTGATCGCGCGCTCCGGCCAGAGCGGCAATGTCAACACGCCGCAGCTGCATTTCGAAATCCGCAAGGGGTCGTCGCCCCTCGATCCGACGCGATTCTTGACCGGCGCGTAACGCGCAACAGACAACGCGTCACCTGTCTGACTTGCGTCCTTTGTCCTCAAGCCTGACCCCAAGTCGGCCCGCAAGATCCTGCACGTATTGCCAGGCGACGCGGCCCGAGCGCGCCCCGCGCGTGGTCGCCCATTCGAGCGCCTCCCGGTGCGTCTTCTCGCGCGGATGCGCGATCCCGTAGTGAGCGATATAGCCATCTACCATCGCCAAAAATTCGTCCTGGCTGCAGCGATGGAAGCCGAGCCACAGGCCGAAACGATCCGATAAGGATACCTTCTCTTCCACCGCCTCGCCGGGATTGATCGCAGTCGAGCGCTCGTTCTCCATCATGTCGCGCGACATGAGGTGGCGCCGGTTCGACGTCGCGTAGAATACCACGTTGTCCGGCCGGCCCTCGATGCCTCCTTCCAGCATGGCTTTGAGCGATTTGTAGCTGGTGTCCTCGGCTTCGAAGGACAAGTCATCGCAGAATACGATGAAACGGTAAGGCGCCCCGCGCATGAGCGCCATCAGGTCGGGCAGGCTTTCGATGTCCTCGCGGTGGATCTCGATAAGCTTGATGAGCCCGTCGCTTGCCTTGCGCCGTCCATGCGCGGCATTCACCGACGCATGCACGGCTTTGACCAGCGATGATTTGCCCATGCCGCGCGCTCCCCACAACAAGGCGTTGTTCGCCGGAAGCCCGCGCGCGAAGCGCTCCGTGTTCTCGAGGAGCACATCGCGCAGTCGATCGATCCCTTTGAGCAGCGACATCTCCACGCGATTGACGTTTGCGACCGGCGCGAGCCGGCGCTCGTCCGGATGCCAGGAGAACGCGTCCGCCGCCGCGAAACGCGGCGTTTCCGGCGTGCGGGGGGCGAGCCGTTCGAGCGCGCTGGCAACGCGCTCGAACGCGTCCTGCGAAGGAGCGCGTTGCGCGGCGGTGCGCTGGCGCGAGGAGGGCGGGGGCCTTTGGACGCGTTTCGTCATGGGATGAAATCGTGCGCGCCGCACCCTTACCGGGGCGCTGGCGGACCTGCAAGATCGCAGTCTCGAGCGGCTGAATCGGCCGAATTCGCAAGGCAAACCCAGCGTTGCAATTGGAGCGCTGACCGCTATAGTCCGCGCCGATTTTGCCGGTCGACTTCGGCAGCGCCGGCGCGCGGCGCGCCGCCCGAATGCCTAAGCACGAAGGATAGCGAAATGTTCGTGACGCCCGCTTTTGCCCAAGCGAGCAGCCCGTTCGGCGGCGACAGTATGTGGGTGCAGTTGCTGCCCTTCGTTCTCATCTTCGTGATCATGTATTTTCTGATCCTGCGACCGCAGCAAAAGCGGGCGAAGGAACATCAGGAGTTGGTCAAAAACTTGCGCCGCGGCGATACGGTCATTACCTCCGGGGGGCTCGTCGGCAAGGTCACCAAGGTCGTTGATGACGATCAGATCGAGGTCGAGATCGCCGACGGGGTGCGGGTGCGCCAGGTGCGCGGGATGGTGTCGGGCGTGCGCGCCAAGGGTGAGCCGGTCAAGGATGAGGGCGGCTCGAGCTGAGACCGGCCGCCGCGCGAACCGGGACGAGCCATGCTCTATATTTCGAAGTGGAAGGCGACGGCGATCCTGCTCACGGCGCTGATCTGTTGCCTGTTCGCAGTCCCTAATTTCTTTCCGGAGAGCATGGTCAAGCGCTGGCCGGCATGGGCGCAGCGCCACATCGTGCTCGGGCTTGATCTGCAGGGCGGCTCGCACATCCTGTTGGAGGTCGATGCCAACGACGTGCGTCGCCAGAAGCTCTTGACCCTGCAAGACGACGCGCGCCGGGTCCTGCGCCAGTCGCCTCCCGTTGGTCTCACTCGCGCGCCCGTGATCCGCGGCAACTCGGTCGAGGTGGTCATTCGCGAGAGCGATCTGCAGCAAGGACTGACGCGGCTGCGAGAACTGGCGCAGCCGCTCGGCGGCTTCATCGGCAGCACCGGCGCGCGCTCGATCGATATCGAGAACGTCGGCGGCGGGGTGGTCCGCCTCACCCCCACCGAGCCCGCGCTGCTCGAGCGCACCCGGCAGGTCGTCGATCAATCGGTCGAGATCATCGGTAAGCGCGTCAATCAACTCGGTCTGGTCGAGCCGTCCATCCAGCGCCAGGGCAATGATCGCATTCTCGTGCAGGTGCCGGGTCTCGGCGATCCCCAGCAGTTGCTCGAAATTCTCGGCAAGACGGCGAAGCTGACATTCCGCCTTGTCGATACGTCCATGCCGGCCGAGCAGGCGCTCCAAGGGCGCCCGCCGCCGGAATCCGAGATCGTCTACGGATCGAAGGCGGAGAACCGCCAACCCTATCTGCTCGAGAAGCGAGTGATTGTATCCGGTGAGGAGCTCACCGACGCGCAGCCGAGCTTCGACCAGCGCACCAGTGAGCCGATCGTCACCTTCAAGTTCAATACCTCCGGCGCGCGCAAATTCGCGCAGGTGACCCAGGAAAATGTCGGCCGGCCGTTTGCGATCGTACTCGATGACGAGGTCATTTCCGCCCCAGTCATCCGCGAGCCGATCTTGGGCGGAAGCGGGCAGATCTCCGGCAACTTCACCGTGGAATCCGCCAACAACCTCGCCATCCTTCTGCGCGCCGGCGCGCTACCGGCCAAGCTCACGGTGATCGAGCAGCGCGTGGTGGGCGCGGGCCTGGGTGCGGATTCGATCGAGAAGGGCAAGCTCGCGTCTTACTTCGGCGCCGCCCTCGTCGTCGTCTTCATGGTGGTGACCTATGGGCTCTTCGGCGTGTTCGCCAGCATCGCGGTTGGCGTCAACGTGGGCATGATCTTCGGGATTCTGTCGCTGCTCAATGCAACCCTCACGCTGCCGGGCATCATCGGCATCGTGCTCACGATCGGGATTGCGGTCGACAGCAACGTGCTCATCTACGAGCGTATTCGCGAGGAGGTTCGCACCGGCCGCACGCCCATTACCGCGATCGACGCCGGTTTCACGCGGGCGCTGGCGACGATCCTCGACTCGAACATCACGACGTTCATCGCCGCGGCGGTGCTGTTCTTCTTCGGCAGCGGGCCGGTGCGCGGCTTTGCCGTGACGCTCGGCATCGGCATCATCACGACCGTCTTCACCGCCTTTACCCTAACGCGGCTGATCGTGGCTTGGTGGGTGAGATGGGCGCGTCCCCGGCAGCTGGCGATTTCATAGGCGAAACGTGCGGCTACATCCGAAACTCCCGCTGCTGCGGATCGTCCCGGACGACACCAAGTTTGATTTCATGCGCTTTCGGCGCATCAGTTTTCCCGCGTCCGCGGCGCTGTCGATCCTCGCCATCCTGCTCTACTTTTTTCACGGGCTCAATTTCGGCATCGACTTCGTGGGCGGCACGCTAATCGAGGTGCAGGCGAAAAGCGGTCTGGCGGATCTTGCCAAGATGCGCTCGACGCTCAGCGGGCTTGGGCTCGGCGACGTGCAGCTGCAAGAGTTCGGCGGGCCGGAGAACGTGCTGATCCGCGTCGCCCAGCAGCCGGGTGGGGAGCAGGCTCAGCAGGTCGCGATCAACAAAGTACGCGAGGCTTTGGGCAGCGAAGTCGATTACCGCCGGGTCGAGGTGGTCGGGCCGCGCGTGTCATCGGAACTGTTGGCGAAGAGCACGATCGGGCTTGGGCTCGCCATTTTCGGCATCCTCATCTATCTCTGGTTCCGCTTCGAATGGCAGTTCTCGCTCGGCGCCATGATCGCGAACGTGCACGATCTGGTGCTGACGATCGGCTACATGTCGTTGACCCAGATCGATTTTGATTTGTCGAGCATTGCGGCGCTTCTCACCATTCTCGGCTACTCGCTCAACGACACCGTCGTGATCTACGACCGCATTCGCGAAATGCTGCGCCGCTACAAGCGCATGTCCATGCCGGACCTGCTCAACATCTCGGTCAACTCGACGCTGTCGCGCTCGATCATCACGCACGTGACCGTGACACTCGCGCTGCTGGCGCTTCTTCTCTTTGGCGGACATGCCATCCACAGTTTTGTGGCGACCATGATCTTCGGTGTCGTGCTGGTCGGCACCTATACCTCGGTCTTCATCGCCGCGCCGATCCTGATCTATCTCGGCGTCGGAACGACGCGCATGGAAGCAGAGGAAGGGGCGGGCAAAGAGAGGGCATCCACCGCGAGGCCGTGATAGCTCGAGGTGCGCCCTTAGGCGCACCGTGTGGAGCCCGATGCAGGATGCATTTGCCCATTGCGAGGGGCTCGTCCGGGCGGCGGACAAGGACCGCTTTCTCACCACCTTGTTTGCTCCCGCCGAGCATCGCAACGCGCTTCTTGCGCTCTACGCGTTCAATCTGGAAATCGCCCGCGTGCGCGAGGTGGCGCACGAGGCGCTGGCGGGGGAGATCCGGTTGCAATGGTGGAGCGACGCGCTCGAGGGCCGCGGCGAGGGCCATCCGGTCGCGGCGGCGCTGCTCGCAACCATCGCGCGCTATCAGCTGCCGCTGGAACCACTTCAGACGTTGCTCGATGCGCGCAGGTTCGATCTCTACGACGAGCCGATGCGCAGCCTGGTCGATCTTGAAACGTATGCGGAGGGCGCATCGGCGGGGCTTATCGTGCTCGCGACACGAATTCTCGCCGGCATCGATACCGGCGCGCTAACCCGCCATGCGGGCTTCGCCCACGCCATTGCCGGGCTGCTCGCGGCATTTGCGATCCACGCCGCGCGCGGCCAACTCTTCGTGCCACTCGATATCCTGACGCGCCATGGAGCAACCCCCGAGGACGTCGCGGGAGGGCAGGCGACGCCGCAGTTGCGCGCGGCACTCGCCGAGTTGCGGGCGCACGCCCGCCAGCATCTGGGCGAGGCACAAAGGCTTCTTGCGGCCGCGCCGGCCGCGGTCATGCCCGCGTTGCTGCCGGTCGCGCTCGCGGGGCCGATGCTCGCGCGCATGGAGCGGCGCGGCTACGACCCGTTCACGCCGGTTGAACTCGCACCGTGGCGGCGACAGCTGATCATCTGGCGCGCGGCCAAGCAGCCGGGTCGCATTTTCCGCTAAAGCTAGAAGGCGAAGCGGTCGCGCAGGTTGCGCCGATCGGCGAGGATTCGCGCGACCAGGCTGCGCTCATCGTCGTTGGCGATGAGCGAGTCGATCAAATCGACCTGATTCGTGGCAACGAGCTCGAGGATTTCGCTGCGTACTTTCCCCGATGCAGCGCGGGGCAAAGCCGATGTCACCTGTAGGTGCTCGGGCAATCTCGGAAGCGAAGCATTCTCGGCGGCGAGGAATTCGCGCAAACCGCGCTCGGTGAGCCCCGAATCGCCTTCGACGAAGGCGTAGAGGCCGGTTCCGGCCCGGCGATCGGGGAAGGGGACAACGACCGCCTCGCGCACCTGCGGGTGCGCCTTGAGCCGAGCGGCGATGCGAGGCGCGTCATGGATGAGACGGGTGCCGCCTCCCTCGCGATCTGCAACGTGGAGCATATCGCGGGTGATCGCGTAATAGAGCTTCTTGCCAGTCGCCATCCAGAGGCGGGTCAACAGGCTTTTCTTCGCGAGTACGCGCCGCTCGGCGCAGGTGAGAGCATCGGGCACATAGCGCCGCTTGTGCTTGAGTAGGTGGCGTAGGTCCTCATAGGCGGCGATACGGAAGAGCCAAGAGCGGCGCGAGAAGCGAGCGGCAAGCTGGAAATCGGTGAGATAGGCGCGCCCGTCGCGTCCGCGCAGCCAGTTCTGTTCTTTGGCTAGATCATTGTGGCAGATGCCGGCACGATGCAGCTTCCGTAACGCGGCCTTGGCAGAGCGAAAGTAGCTGCGCTCGCCGTGCGGTTTCGCAATATGCAGCGGCAACCCATCCATCCAGCCGCGGATCAGCGCATTGTGACCGGCGAACAGGAGTGGCGGCGCAACCCCGAGCTCGCCAGCGATGGCGAGCGCGCGCCGCTCGCGGGCGAACAGATGGCGCGCCAAACCGAGAGACCACCACGGCACTTCGTCGATCCGACGCAGCACCGCCTCGATTTCTCCGGCAGGCGTAGCGAACCGCCCCCGTTCGATGGTCGAAAAAAGGTCGCGCTTGAGCACCACGCTCGATTTCCAGTGCTCGGTGATCTCACGCGGCAAGCTCATTATTCCGCCGCCACGGCGCGCTCGTCGCCGACGATCCAGCGCTCGAGATCCGCAAGCGCGCGCCGCGTGATCGCGCGTTTCTTCGCGAGCACTTTTTCGCTCCCGCGAAGGCGCGCGCCACCTTCACCCTTGAGGGCATGGGCGAGGGGCGGAAACAAACCGAAATTGACATTCATGGGCTGATAGGAGCGCGCCTGCGCCGGCTGCGCGCTGCCGGTGCTGTCCATGTGGCCGCCGGTGATATGTGCAAGCAAGGCGCCGTGCGCGGTCGTCGGAGGTGGCGGCGCGAGGAATCGGCCGAGCCGTTCGGCGGCGGCGAAGCGGCCGGCGAGGAGTCCCATGGCGGCGGATTCGACGTAGCCCTCGCAGCCGGTGATCTGGCCGGCAAAGCGCAGACGCGGCTGCGCCTTGAGCCGTAATGTGTCGTCGAGCAGCTTCGGCGCGTTGAGAAAGGTATTCCGGTGAAGGCCGCCGAGACGCGCAAACTCGGCGCGCTCGAGTCCGGGAATGGTTCGGAAGATGCGCGTCTGCTCACCGTGTTTGAGCTTGGTCTGGAACCCCACCATGTTGAAGAGGGTACCGAGCCGGTTGTCCTGGCGCAGCTGAGCGACAGCGTAGGGCTTTACGTCCGGTGCATGCGGGTCGGTGAGGCCAAATGGCTTCATCGGACCGTGGCGCAGCGTATCGCGGCCGCGCTCCGCCATCACCTCGATTGGCAAGCAGCCGTCGAAATAGGGCGTCTCCCAGTCGTGAAAGGCGACCTTCTCGCCTGCGAGCAAGGCGTCAACGAACGCGTCGTATTGTTCGCGTGTGAGCGGACAATTGATGTAAGCGGCGGCGGAGCCGCCGGGTCCGGCCTTGTCGTAGCGCGACTGCAGCCAGGCGCGTGACATATCGATCGTATCGCGGTGAACGATCGGGGCGATGGCATCAAAGAAGGAAAGCGCGTCCTCGCCCGTGAGCGTCGCAATCGCCTCGGCGAGCGCCGGCGAGGTGAGCGGTCCGGTCGCGATAATGACGCTCTCCCAATTGGCGGGCGGTATGCTTGCGACCTCTTCGCGGCGGATGTCGATCAGCGGCTGCGCCGCGAGCGCCGCGGTCACAGCTGCGGCAAAGCCCTCGCGGTCGACGGCCAAGGCGGTGCCGGCCGGCACCTGATTGGCGTCGGCCATGCGCATGACGAGCGAGCCCAGGCGGCGCATTTCCTCATGCAGGAGCCCGACGGCGTTGAGTTCTTTGTCGTCGGAGCGGAACGAGTTGGAGCAGACCAATTCGGCAAGCGCGGAAGTCTTGTGGGCCGCAGTCGTGCGCAGCGGGCGCATCTCATGGAGCACGACGGGAACAGCGCTCGCAGCGAGCTGCCAAGCCGCCTCGGCTCCGGCAAGCCCGCCGCCGATCACGTGCGCTGCTAGCGACGCCTCGTCAGCCATGGACAGAAATTATTCCTGTCCCGACGAGGCGACAATGCAGGCGCCACCTGAAGGTGGCGCCTGGCAGGTCGATTTTGGATGGCTGTCTTTACGCGCTTTTTTGCCGCCGAGTGGGCTGGTTTGTCCTAACGAGCGCCTCCAACGGGCGTCCCTCAGATCGTAGATTCCGCAAGGTGCTCGTAACGACCCTGCCGACGAGCGCCAGTATCACCATGAGGAACGGAGTGAATGCCGTCCAAAAAATTGTAAGAAAGATCATCTTGTTGCCGGTTATTTGCGGATGGGGAAACGAGCGCCCGCAAACGCGGGCGCTGCGTGGATTTATGAGCTTACGCGCTGAGCGCTATCCCACGCGATGCGCGGGATGTCCGACCGCGTGATGCCGATATCGGCCAGCTCGCGGTCGCCGAGCTGATAGAGTTCCCTCAGGCTCTGGTTGTAGCGGCGCCAAGCGCGGAGGAAGTTCACGATTGCGACTAACATTGTCTTGCCTTTCCGCCCGGCTAAGCCGGGCTTTTTCAAATCTCGAACGTAAAATAGGGTTCCATTGTGCAGTGCATTAGACCGCATGTTGCGCCGCAGATATGCGTTTTATGCATACATTAAGCTACTGGTTCTTCTCCGAAATTTGACGATTTCCATCGCTCGGGAGCTGCGAATTCAGGGCTAGTTCCGAAGCGGAACAGCGGTGACTGACCGTCGACGCCGCCCCACCGCAAAGGCGGCGATAGCGAGTCCTTGCGCAAGCGCGGCGGCAGCAAAGAGCTGTGGAGCCGCGCCGGAGGTGGCGCCTTCGGCATGCAGCGTAAAGCTCCTGATCACACCGAAGGCAGCCGGCGCGAAGGCGTAGGCGCACTGAGAGATCGCGACGATGAGGGCGACCACCCGCGGCACGTCCTCGTCGACGAACTCGACCTGCGCAATGAGTGGCGGCAATGACGTCGAATTGCCGAAGCCAATGCCGAACAAGGCGATCCCAAGCCACAGCACCGGAGTGCTCGAGCCCGCCGTAGCAATGAAAGTCATGGAGCCGATCATTTGCACGGCGCAACTCGCACATGCCACCAACCGCCGGTCGACCCCGAGCGGGATGATCCAGCCAACCAGCGTACGGCCGGCAATTGCCAAAGCTGTTGCCAGCCCCATCGCCACGCCCGCCTGTTGCGCGCCCAGTACGGGCGTCATGAGCGAGAACAGATGCGCGACCAGGCCAATCTGCGCGAACAGTCCCAATGCCATTCCGGCGGCAAGCGTCAGGAATGCGATATCGCTCCAGAGCAGCAACCCAGAGCGTGGGTGCGCAACAGCTTGAGTGAAGCGGATCGGGAGCGCGCCGGGCGCGTTGCCGTCGGGCGCCAAACCCATCCGCTGCGGAGTGCGGGACAAGAGTTCTTCGGCGAGAACCCACATCACGGCGGCCATGATTGAGCCGATCAACATCGTTGCGATCGGAAATCCCAACCGATCGATCGCGGCCACCCAGAGCGGCGAGAAAATGACGCCGCCGATACTCCCACCGTTGTAAGCCACTGCGAGCGCGGCCGGTCGTCCGCGCACGAACCAGAGCGACACGATCGCGTTGACCGCTACGGCGCTCATTGCGCCCCAACCCGCTCCGCTGAGCAGCGCGGCCGCGAACAGCTGCCAGCGTGTATTCGCGATAGCCCAGCCGAGCGTGCCGAGCGCGAGCGAGAGAGCCGCTGCCTTCGTCACCGCCGAAGCACCAAAGCGTCGGTAAAAAGCCGGCAGATTGGCTCCCACAGCGGCGCCGATAAGAAAATGCACGGTAACCGCCGTGGATATCAGGGCCACTGGCCATCCCGTTGTCTCGTGGACAACGCTCAGATAGACGGGCGGCCCATAGAACCCCATTCCCCAACCGAAGAGAGCGAGAACGAAGGCAGCGCCGACCATCCACCATCCATAGAACGTGCTGCCAGCGGTCTGCGTGGTTGTCATGCGGGCATTGTGCTCCAATGCGCCGAGCCACGTTACGGTAATGACCGAAGCATCAGGTCGAGGAGCGGTGTAGGGTACGGATGCCCTATTTGGGAGTTCAGCAATGGCGAGCAATGCGATGTTTGCCACGGTCGCGTCGCTTGTGGGCGACCCCGCACGTGCGGGAATGCTCCATGCGCTAATGGACGGACGTGCGCTGACAGCCTCAGAGCTGGCGCAGGTCGGCCGTGTCACGCCACAGACCACAAGCGGTCACCTGACGCGTATGGCTGCGGTCGGCCTTCTCAGCCTGGAGAAACAAGGCCGGCATCGCTACTACCGCCTCGCGTCGCAAGCGGTCGCACAGATGATCGAAAGCATCATGCAAGTCGCATCCGGCTTGGAGGGTAAGCGACCGCTCTTTGTCGGTCCGAGAGACGTAGCCCTCAGAACGGCGCGAACGTGCTACGACCACCTTGCCGGCCGTCTCGGCGTTGCGCTCGCAGATGCCCTCGTGGCAGGTGGCTACGCTGAGCTGGCGAGCGATGCGGGATTGGTAACCGACGCCGGCATCCAACTCCTCAACCGAATGGGAATCGATGTTGATGCTTTGTTGGCACGGCGCGGTAAGCGCGCCTCGCGCGTCCTCTGCCGGCCCTGTCTCGATTGGAGCGAGCGGCGACCGCATTTGGCGGGCGCAGTCGGGGCAGCACTCTGCGCCCACAGCTTCCAGAATGGCTGGATTCGTCGCATCCCCGCGAGCCGCGCCGTCGCCATCACCCCGAAAGGGCAGCGCATCTTTCGAGAAGATTTTGGCGTGCACTTGGAATAGCGCCGCCCCCTCAGTTCAGCCTTATTCCACTTTCTTTGAACACTTGGCCCCACCGGTCCAGCTCTTTGCGCACGAAAGCGTCGAATTCTTCCGGCGTGCTGCTGACCGCGGTGATCCCCGCTCGCTCAAGTCTCTCGGCAATGACGGGATCGGCGTACATCCTGACGACTTCATGCTGAATCCTGTCGATGACCATGCGTGAGGTGCCGGCAGGCGCCACGAGTCCGATCCAGGTCGAGATATCATCGAGCGCCGGGATACCGGCTTCAACCGCGAGCGGCCGCACCTCCGGCAAGGCTGGCAACGGCCGGCTGTTGAGCTTGGCGAGCGCGCGTAACTTTCCGCTGTGGATGAGGGGAAGGCTCGTGGCCGCGCCGTCGATGATGTAATCGACGGCGCCGGTCAGGAGACCCTGTACCGTCGGTGCGCTGCCGTTGAACGGAATGTATTGCACGTCGAGGCCGGCCTCGCGGTTGAACAGATAGCCGGCGAGCCGCGTAGTGATGATCCCCGCGCCATAGTTGAGCTTGCCGGGATTTGCCTTGGCGCGTGCGATCAGCTCCTTGACGGTCTTCGGGCCATCTTCGGCGCGCACGCTCAGGAGCGACGTGTTCTTGGATGCGAGCGTGATCGGCGCAAAGTCCTTGAGCGGGTCATAAGAGAGATTGCTGGTCGCGAGCGGATTGAGCACCAGTGTGACATCCATTGCCGCCAGCAGCGTGTAGCCGTCGGCCGGCGTTTTAGCGACGCGCGCTGCGGCAATCGCGGTATTGGCGCCGGGTTGATTTTCGACCACCACCGGCTGTCCCCAGATCTCGCTTAGCCGTTGCGCGATGACGCGCGCGAGGATGTCGGTCGGCCCGCCCGCCGGGAACGGGACGACGATTTTGACCGGCCGCGTGGGGAAGGCCTCGGGGCGTTCTTGCGCCGCGGCGGTTGCGATCACCAACGCCGCCGAAATTGCCAGCGCGATTGCACGACGGGTCATGAGACCTTCTCGCACGCAGCCTTTCTTCGGCAATTCTCACCGGTGCGCTTTTGCAAGGCAATCGGCGAATGCGGGCCTCCCATTCAAAATCCTCTGTCCATACGCTAGCCTCGTTTGCACTCGCCCTCCCGAAGGAGACGACCGTGCTCGCTCCCGCTTCGTCCCGGCAAGATCGCATGGCGATGTACAACGCGAACAAGCTCAAGATCGGCTTGTTCGGCGCGAACTGCTCGTCGGGCCGGGCGGTCACGCTCGTCCCCGAGCGCTGGTCGGGGAGTTGGGCGGACAATCTTAAGCTGGCGCGGATGGCCGATGACGCCGGCATCGACTTTCTCCTGCCGATCGGCCGCTGGAAGGGCTATGGCGGCGACACCGACTACCAGGGTGCAACGCTCGAAACCATCACCTGGGCGACCGGCCTGCTCGCCTCGACCAAGCGCGTCACCGTGTTCGGAACGGTGCACGCGCCGCTGTTTCATCCAATCATTGCCGCCAAGGAAATGGTGACCGCCGACCATATCGGCGAAGGCCGTTTTGGCCTCAACATCGTGGTCGGCTGGAACGAGGGCGAATTCACGATGTTCGGCGTCAAGCAGCGCGAGCACGAAGCGCGCTACGAATACGCGCAGGAATGGATCGACGTCATCAAGATGATCTGGTCGGACAAGGAAGATTTTGCCTTCCACGGAAAGTATCTCGACATGAAGGGCATACGCGGCAAGCCCAAGCCCTATGGCGGCTCGCGACCGCTGATCATGAACGCAGGCGCCTCTCCAGTCGGACAGGCCTTCGCGATCCACAACTGCGATGCGTTCTTTCTTCAGGCGTCCCGTACCTCGCTCGACGAGACAGCGCAGAAGGTTGCGACGGCCAAAGGTCAAGCCAGGCAGCGGGGCAGGGAGCTCGGCGTCTATACCGTCGGAGTCATCACCTGCAGGCCGACCAAGAAGGAAGCCGAGGACTATTTCCATTATTCGATTGTCGAGCGTGCCGATTGGAGAGCGGTCGACGACATTCTCGCGCTCAAGAACATCACGGCTCAGAACACGCCGCCGGAAAAATTCCAGCAGATCCGCAGCGGCTACGCGCAGGGCATGGGCGGCTTGCCCATTGTGGGCGACCCGGATCACGTGGCGAGCCAGCTCATCGATCTCAGCAAAGCCGGCCTGACTGGAGTTGCGGTCTCGCTCGTCAACTATCTCGATGAGCTTCCGTTCTTCTGCGACGAGGTTCTGCCGCGCCTGCAACGCGCGGGTCTGCGCGACAAGCAATGATGACGGGCGCCGGCGGCGCGGCGCAGGCGGTTAGCTAGACCTCAGTCCAGTTTCAAGTTGCTGCTTTCCTTGAGGACCTTGGACCAGCGCTCGGTCTCGCTGCGGATAAAAGCCGCGAACTCAGCGGGCGAGCTGCTGCGCAACGCCGGAATGCCGATTTGCTCCAGCTTGTTGGCCAAGGCCCCGTCGCTGTAGATGCTCGCCACCTCGCCATGGATTTTGTCGACGATGCCGGCCGGTGTCCCGGCGGGCGCCACGAGCGATATCCAGGTGGCGCTTTCGTCAAGTCCGGGCAGTTCGGCCGCCACGCTAAGACTCGGCAAGTCGGGAAGGATGGGGAGCGGCCGGTTGCTGTATTTGGCCAGTGCGCGGTAATGGCCGCTTTGGATCAGCGGCAGGCTCGTGCCGGTGCTGTCGAGCGCGAAATCGACCGTTCCTGCGAGCACGGCGTGGCCGATCTCGGCGCTGCCCTTGAATGGAACGAGCTGCACATCGATCCCGGCGGCTTTGGCGAACTGGAGCGCACCGAGACGCGAGGTGATGGTACCGGCGCCCATATTGAGCTGTCCGGGATTGGCCTTTGCCTTGGCGATCAGCTCCTTGACTGTCTTGGGTCCATCGCTTCGCACCACCACCAGCGACATGGTCTTGGTCAACAGCGTGATCGGCACGAAATCCTTGAGCGGGTCGTAGGGCAGATTGGGCGCGACCAATGGATTGATCACCATGGTCGTATCCATCGCCGCGAGCAGCGTGTAACCGTCGGCTGCCGCACGCGCCGCTGCTTGCGCGCCGATCGCGGTATTGCCGCCGGCGCGGTTTTCGATCAGGGCCGGTTGGCCCCAATCCTCGGTCATGCGCTGTCCGACGAGGCGTGCGATCGTGTCCGCCGGTCCGCCCGGAGGGAACGGCACGATGATACGGATCGCGCGGTTGGGATAGCTCTTGGCCTCCGCATCGAGTGTTGCCTGTGCCTGGGCGTGCTCAAGCGTCAGGGCTATAGCAATAGCGGCGATGAGAATGCGTGACACCATCGGCGTTTCAGTCGAGCTTCATTGCGACTGTCTGGATAGTTTTGGCCCGAGGTCGGCTTGCATGCAGGCTGGCGATGATATCGAACCAGAACGTGATTAAATAGGCTGCGACATCGTCGAGGATGCTGCCATGTGGCCGGACCGCCGTCTCATCGAGTTGTTCAAGATCGAGCTTCCAATCGTGCAGGCGCCAATGGCCGGCGCCATGGATTGGGAACTCGCGGCGGCCGCGGCGCAGGCGGGCGCGCTCGGGTCGCTCCCCTGCGCGATGCTCAATGGGGATCAGATCCGGGAGCAGATGGCTAAAATCCGCGCGCGCGAGCAAGCCCATCAATCTCGGCTTCTTCTGTCACACCCCTCCGGCGCTCAACAACGAGCGAGAAGCGCGCTGGCGTGAAGCACTCCGTCCCTATTATCGCGAGCTCGCCATCGATCCGGCGGCGCCGATCCCCTCGAGCAACCGCGCGGCCTTCGACGCCGCCTTCTGTGAGGTCGTGGAGGAGCTCAAGCCCGAAGTCGTCAGTTTCCACTTCGGCCTGCCGGAGCCGACTCTGGTGAAGAGGCTCAAGGACGCGGGCTGCGTCATCATCAGCTCGGCCACGACCGCCGCTGAGGCGCGTTGGCTCGAAGCGCGCGAGGTCGATGCCATCATTGCGCAGGGCTACGAGGCCGGTGGGCACCGCGGCATCTTCTTGACCGACGACGTCGCAACTCAGGCGGGAACCTTCGCGCTTGTCCCGCAGATCGTTGATGCGGTGAAGGTTCCGGTCATCGCCGCCGGCGCAATCACCGATGCGCGCGGGATCGCGGCCGCGTTTGCGCTCGGCGCTGCCGGCGTCCAGATCGGCACGGCCTATTTATGGTGCCCCGAGGCGAAGATTTCGGCGGCGCATCGCGCCGCCCTCAACTCGGCGCGTGACGACGGCACCGCGTTGACCAATCTCTTGACCGGCCGCGCCGCGCGCGGCATCGTCAACCGAGTGATGCGCGAGATCGGACCGATGTCCGACGTGGCGCCCGAATTTCCGCTCGCCGCTGGCGCGCTCGCGCCGTTGCGCGCCAAGGCGGAGGCGGAGGGCTCGGGCGACTTCTCGCCGATGTGGGCCGGGCAAGCGGCCGCACTCGGCCGCGCAGCGCCCGCCGGCCAATTGACCAAGATGCTCGCCGCCGAGGCGCTCGAGCAGATGCGGACACTCGCCGGATCGCGGGCGCCTTAGCCGCGCGTGATGCGCAGGCGCGTACCCCAAGGATCGGCGGTTGCAATGCCGGCGGACGTCGCTGCGAGCTCCGCTCCCGCCTGTGCAAGCCGCGCCTTTGCCGCGTCGAATGCCGTGGCATCGGCTGCCTCGAGCGCGAGCCAAGACAAGCCAGCGCGGTTTTCGTTACGCTCTCCCGCGGCGGCACTGTGCCAGACATTGGCGGCGATGTGATGATGATAACGGCCCAATGACATGAAGGTCGCGCCGTGGCGGCGGCGGGTGACATCGAGCCCGAGCGCGTCGCGATAGAAGGCCTCCGCGCGCGCGACATCCCCGACGCGAAGATGCACGTGGCCGATGCGCAGCCCGTCCGGTGCACTCGGATAGGTCGCGCCGGGCGCAACTTCCCGCAGGATACTGTCGATGTCGAGCGGGTCGGTGGTGATCTTCAGATCGCTCCCGGTCCATTCCCAAGTCTCCGCGGGGCGGTCGTAATAGACCTCGACACCGTTTCCTTCCGGGTCGTCGAGATAGAATGCCTCGCTCACCGCATGGTCGGATGCGCCCGTGAGTGCCACCTTGCGTCGCGCGACATGCAAAATCCAACGCGCGAGATCGCCGCGCGTCGGCATGAGGAAAGCGGTGTGATAGAGACCCGCTTCGCGCGGATCGTCGGGCATGGCATCGGGGCGATGCTCGAGGTGAACGAAGGGCACCCCACCGGCGCCGAGCGTTGTGCGCTCGTTCGTGCGGTCCAGCACGGCGAGGCCGAGCGCGTCACGGTAGAAGGCGGTGACGCCTTCGATCTCGCGCACCTTGAGCCCGACCGCGCCGATATGCAGCGGGGTACGGTTGGCGAAGGTCGGGATGCTGGACGGGTTCGGGGCATCCATAACAGCTATATCGACGCTTCCGGTCGTCGGCGCAATAGTTGCTTGCGCACGGTTGGCGCCGCAAAAGCGGCTCTGCTATGAGGGTCGCCGAGCTTGGTCGGCTCCAGGAGATTCCCATGTCGGTCGATCCCGAGACCGTGCGCCGCATCGTGCAGCTTGCGCGCATTGCGGTCGCCGAGCACGAGATTGAGCATCTGCGCGGCGAGCTCAATGCCATTCTCGCCTTTGTCGAGCAATTGTCGGAGGTCGATGTCGAAGGTGTCGAGCCGATGACCTCGGTCATTCCGATAGAAATGAAAAAGCGCCCGGATGTCGTCACCGACGGAGGCATTCCCGACGCCATCCTCAAGAACGCGCCGACGGCGGAGGAAGATTTCTTCGTCGTACCGAAGGTGGTGGAATGAAGATGTGGCTGGCCACATCTTCATTCCGCCATCCTCGGGCGCGCTTTTAACGCGACCCGAGGATCTCGACAGTCCAGACGAATGACCGATCTCACGTCGCTGACCCTTGCCGACGCACGCGAACGCCTTCGCAGACGAGAATTCTCGGCCGCCGAGCTCGCCGAAGCGCACCTGACCGCCATGGAAGAGGCGCGCGCGCTCAATGCTTATGTGCTGGAGACACCGGATCGGGCGCGCGCCATGGCGCAAGCGGCCGATGCGCGCCTGGCCGCAGGTGATGCGCGGCCGCTCGAAGGGGTCGTGCTCGGCGTCAAGGACATGTTCGCGACCAAAGACGTGCGCACCACGGCCTGCTCGCGCATCCTCGACAATTTCCTGCCGACCTACGAGTCGACCGTGGGCGCCAATCTCTGGCGCGACGGGGCGGTGATGCTGGGTAAGCTCAACAACGACGAATTCGCGATGGGCTCGTCGAACGAGAGCTCGTTTTTCGGGCCGGCGATCTCGCCTTGGCACCGAAGGGGCGCGAATACGCCGCTTGTGCCCGGCGGCTCCTCGGGCGGCTCGGCGGCGGCCGTGGCCGCGCAGCTGTGCCTCGGCGCAACGGGAACGGATACCGGCGGCTCCATCCGCCAACCCGCGGCTTTCACCGGTATCGTCGGCATCAAGCCGACCTACGGCCGCTGCTCGCGCTGGGGCATCGTGGCGTTTGCATCGTCGCTCGATCAGGCGGGGCCGCTCGCACGCACGGTGCGCGACGCCGCGATCCTGCTCACCTCGATGGCAGGGCACGATCCGAAAGACACGACATCGGTCGATCTACCCGTTCCCGACTACGAAGCGGCCGTCGGCCGGTCCATCAAAGGAATGAAGATCGGTATTCCGAAGGAATACCGCGTCGAGGGCATGGCGAGCGAAATCGAGAAGCTCTGGGAACGCGGCGCGCAGTGGCTCGCCTCTGCCGGTGCCGAGATCGTCACGGTCTCGCTGCCGCACACGAAATATGCCTTGCCGGCCTACTACATCGTTGCGCCGGCGGAGGCATCCTCCAATCTCGCCCGCTATGACGGGGTGCGCTACGGCTTGCGCATTCCCGGGCGCGACGTCGCCGACATGTACCAGAACACGCGTGCGGCCGGCGTTGGCAAGGAGGTGCGCCGCCGCATCATGATCGGCACCTACGTGCTCTCGGCCGGCTATTACGACGCCTATTACTTGCGCGCGCAAAAGGTCCGCACGCTAATCAAGCACGATTTCGACCAGGTCTTTGCGGCAGGCGTCGACGCCATATTAGCGCCAGCGACGCCATCGGCTGCCTTCGCCATCGGCGAAAAGGGCGGGGATGATCCGGTCGAGATGTATCTCAACGATGTGTTCACGGTGCCGGTGAACCTCGCGGGCTTGCCCGGAATTTCCGTTCCGGGCGGCTTGTCGGCCGAAGGTTTGCCGCTCGGGCTTCAGCTCATCGGCCGCCCGTTCGGCGAGGAGACGCTGTTCTCGCTCGGAAATGTCCTCGAACAAGCGGCCGGACGGCTTTCACCCCAGCGGTGGTGGTAATACCTCGACAATATGCGCTTATGTATTGGATCGGCAGCCCTCACATTGCAAATTTGCTCAGCATCCCGCGATGAACTTCTTCGAGTTCAAAGAGTCCCTGGCGAAGGCCAAGCCGCCGGCCGAACTCACGGTCGCGCTAGCGGCGCTGTGGTGGGCCGGGAAGGACAACTGGGAAAAAGCGCACAATATCGTCATGGACGCGGGCGGCAAGGACAGCGCCTGGGTGCACGCCTATCTGCATCGCGTGGAGGGTGATCTCGACAATGCGCGGTACTGGTACCGACGTGCGCAACGCCCGCTGTCGCGCAAGCCATTTGCCGCCGAGTGGGACGCGATCGCCGAAAGTCTGCTGGAAGCGCAGGTTTGAGCGGTTGATGGCCGCTTTACGCGGCGACGTCGATCACGCGGGTGATCATTCGCTGACCTTGATGTTGGCCGCTTTGATCACTGGCCCCCACCGCTCCATTTCCGCCTTCAGATGCGCGCCGAGTTGTTCGGGCGTGGATCCCACCACGACCACGCCGAGCGCATCGAGCTTGGCTCTGATCTGCGGCTCGGCGAGCGCCGCAACCGTGTCCGCGTGCATCTTGGCGGTGATTTTGGGCGGTGTCTTGGCCGGTACGAAGAAAGCAAACCACGACGACGTATCGTAGCCGGGGACGCCAGACTCGGCGATGGTCGGAATCTCGGGCGCCGCCGCCACACGCCCGTCGGTCGTCACGCCGAGTGCGCGCAACTGTCCGGCTCGAACGAGCGGAAGACCCGACGCCATGACTGCGAATGTGCAATCGACGCGCCCGGCGATCACGTCGGTGTAAGCGGGCGACGCTCCGCGGTAGGGCACGTGGGTGAGATCGACTTTGGCCATATACTTGAACAGCTCGGCACTCATGTGCGGTGAGCTGCCATGCCCGGGAGAGGCAAAGGTGACCTTTCCTGGATCGCGCTTGGCCTTCGCAACAAGATCGGCGACCGAATGCAATGGCGAGGAGTTCGGCACGACCAGCACGTTGGGGAAGAGGCAGATCAGCGTCACCGGGGCGAAATCGGCCAGCGGATCGTAATTGATCGATTCAAAGAGGTAGCGGTTGACGGCCAGTCCAGCCGCGGTGATGTACATGGTGTAGCCGTCGGGAGCGGAGCGGGCGACGAACTCGGAGGCGATATTGCCGCCGGCGCCCGGCTTGTTCTCGATGACCACCTGCTGGCCCCAGATTTCTGAGAGCCGCGCGCCGATGATACGGCCGATGCCGTCGATGCCGCCGCCGGGTGTGAAGGGCACGACGAGCTTGACGACGCGGCTGGGCCAGTCTGTGTCTGCGACGGCGGTGCGTTGGCCGAGGACCAGCGCAGCTGAGGCCGCCAGCGCGAAAACGCGGCGCCGGTCGAGCCTCCCTTGCGTCTGCCATGTCACGCGTCGACCTTGATCTTCGCTTCCCGTCCGTTATCCGGAGCGAAGCGGCACGCTCATCCGCGCGTCGCGATTTGTTGAGGGTACCGCCGCGGGCGGGGCGGGACAATCGTCCGCGTGCGACCGGATGACCCGGGGTTGCTCTATTTATTTGCCCTTCCCCGCCGCGATCGGCGGGAGATCGGCATCGCTGTTGACGGTCTTTTTGCCGACGTGCTCGCCGCCACTGAGCAGGAATATCCCGAGTGCAACAACAATCAGCGCGCCCAGGATGGCGCCAAGCGCCCCGGTCGGGATCCTGTTGTCGTTCATCGCCGACTCCGATTCATTTGCACTCAAAACCCAACGCCCGTGCCGGGTTGGAAGTTCCAGCGCGCCCGCGCACGCGGAATTGCGGCAGCCTTGTGGCGCGTCGCCGAAGCGTTTAACAGACCGCATGCCCGCTGGGATGCGCGAGCATGACGGATATGGCGACTGTTGGCGGTCCGCCGATGAAATCCAAATTCATCAAAGGTAGGACGGGGGATTGGGAGGTCGTGATCGGCATGGAGGTCCATGCCCAGGTGACCTCACAATCCAAGCTCTTTTCCGGCGCCTCGACCGCATTTGGCGGCGAGCCCAATTCACACGTCTCCCTCGTCGACGCGGCCATGCCCGGCATGCTGCCGGTCATCAATGAGGAGTGCATCAAGCAGGCGGTACGCACTGGCCTCGGACTCAAGGCGCGGATCAACTTGAAATCGGTGTTCGACCGCAAGAACTATTTTTATCCCGACCTCCCGCAGGGTTATCAGATCAGCCAGTACAAATCGCCGCTCGTCGGCGAAGGCGAGGTGCTCGTCGATCTGCCGGACGGTGAAACCGTGAGGGTCGGCATCGAGCGGCTGCATCTCGAACAAGACGCCGGCAAATCGCTGCACGACCGTCACACCAGCATGTCGCTCGTCGACCTCAACCGGGCAGGCGTGGCACTGATGGAAATCGTGTCGCAGCCGGATATGCGCTCGTCCGAAGGCGCCAAGGCCTACATGGCGAAGCTGCGCGCCATCCTGCGCTACCTCGGCACCTGCGATGGCGACATGGAGAAGGGTAATCTTCGCGCGGACGTCAACGTGTCAGTGCGCAAGCCCGGTGCGCCGCTGGCCACCCGCTGCGAGATCAAGAACCTCAATTCCATCCGTTTCATCGGGCAAGCGATCGAGTGCGAGGCGCGGCGTCAGATCGACATTCTTGAAGACGGCGGCGAGATCGAGCAGGAGACGCGCTTGTTTGATCCGGCCAAAGGCGAAACCCGCTCCATGCGCAACAAAGAGGAGGCGCACGATTACCGTTATTTTCCCGATCCCGATCTTTTGCCGCTCGAATTGACGGCCGACTATGTCGAGGACTTAAAGGCGCATCTTCCGGAATTGCCGGACGAGAAACAGGCACGCTTCAAGCGTGATTATGGGCTCTCCGGGTACGATGCCGGCGTTCTCGTTGCCGAGCGGGAGACGGCCGATTTCTTCGAAGACGTCGCAAAGGGCCGCGACGCGAAGGCCGCCGCCAATTGGGTCATCAACGAGCTCGCGGGTCGGCTCAACAAAGAGGGGAGGGACATCGCAGCCTCGCCGGTGTCAGCCTCGCAGCTCGGCGCAATCCTCGACCTGATCTCGGCCGGCACCATCTCCGGCAAGATCGCCAAGGATTTGTTCGAGATCTGTTGGCGCGAAGGTGGCGACCCGCGGGCGATCGTGGAGGCGCGCGGTATGACGCAAGTGACCGACGTCGCTGCGATCGAGCCGGTCATCGACGAGATCATCGCCAAGAACCCCGACAAGGTGCAGCAAGCAAAAGCGAAGCCCGCCCTGATCGGTTGGTTCGTCGGTCAGGTGATGAAAGCGTCCGGCGGCAAGGCGAACCCGAAGGCGGTGAACGAGTCGCTCAAAACGAAGCTCGGCCTCTGAAGAGCGACGAGCGCACCGCAGGCCACGCGACACGGACGACACATGATCTTGGTGTTTATCTGTCCGCGCTCCGTCCGCTCCTTGTCGCTCTTGGCGAATCACTTCGCCGGCCCGATTCGCTCGATTCGTGCCGGATCGGGCGGTTGGGAGCACCTTGGTGGACCTTTCGACAGAAGATTTTTTGCACAAGTTGTTCAGTATGCTTAACGCCGGGTTGCGAGGGCGTTTGTGAACACACGCGTGTTCTGTGCTTGCTGCATTCGATGCAATCGCGCGAAAATCACCACACCACGAAAACCCTTGTATTATCGATATTTTCGAGCGGTCGAAAAAATATCGCACGTAGCGCTGCGCCGTTGCGCCATGTGCGAAGTGATGCGCGCGTCCGGCGTCGCTCAAGGCGCAACATGTAGCGTGGATACACGCTCGGGCGCGCTGCACCGCGCAAAAACACTGGTTTTTTTATCACGCTGTAGTAATCCCATAGCAGTGGTCGCGATCCCCGCGGGCACTTGGACGATATCGCCACTCACTCAGGCTAGGAGGGCAGCATGGCGAAGAAACGAAGGAAGACGGCGAAGGCAGCGAAGAAGGGCGCCAAGAAGACCAGGCGCCGGAAGAAGAAGTAAGCGCGCGCCGCGCATCAGTCTTCGACTTCGAACGACGTCGATGACTGCGTCAAACGGGCCGGCGCGAGTCGAAACGCGGTGAGCGCATCGCATTTCGATTTTGCCGGCCCAGTCGACGCCCCGAGGGCGTCGGCGAGACAGGGGCTCGAGCTTCATCGCTTCCGTTCATCGGAGACGGTGAAGAAGAGGTGAGGGGGATCTCCCCCACCTCGCCAGGGGCAGAACTCTGCTGCTGGACTCGTAGCCCCGGCTCTCGCCGACGCCCTCGGTATGTTCGAGCGGAGCGGCCGGTGCGGCCTCGCTCGCGCGAGGCTGGCTCCAGGCGGATTGCGATCTTGCGGCGGCGGACGTAAACGGCGCCTGTATGTTCCGCTGAGAGAGCCGCATGGCCCGCACCGCTGCGAAATCGAGCCGCAACAGGCCTGCGCGAAAAGCGCAATCTCCCTCGACGCGAGGCGGTGGCGGCAAGAAACCGATCGACCTATATTACTGGCCGACGCCGAACGGCTGGAAGATTACGATCATGCTAGAGGAGTGCGCGCTTCCTTACGCGACGATCCCGGTCAATATCTCCAAGGGCGATCAGTTCAAGCCGCAGTTCCTGGCAATCTCTCCCAACAACCGCATACCGGCGATCGTCGACCACGACGGACCAGGCGGCAAGCCGATCGCGATCTTCGAGTCCGGCGCGATCCTTCAATATCTCGGGCGCAAGACCGGAAAATTCTATCCGCAGGACGAGCGTGGTCGCGTCGAAGTCGACCAGTGGCTGTTCTGGCAGATGGCCAATCTCGGCCCCAAGGCCGGTGAGGCCAACCACTTCCGCCATTATGCGGCGGAGAGGCTGCCCTACGCAGTCGAGCGCTTCAGCAACGAGATGAACCGCCTTTACGGCGTGATCGACAAGCGGCTCGAGGACCGCGAGTTCCTCGCTCGCGCCTACTCGATCGCCGATATCGCCTGCATCGGTTGGGCGAGCCGCGCGGAGCGCCACGGCCACGACCTGAGCCGATTTCCAAACGTCCGGCGCTGGCTCAAAACCGTGCTGGCGCGTCCGGCAGTCAAACGAGGTCTGTCGGTGAAGGTCGAAGCGGCCTTTCATGTTGACATGACGGATCCGCAGGTGCGCGCGGTTCTGTTCAATCAGCGCGCGCGCTAGTCTTCCTCCCGCGAGCACAGCGGATCGAGCGCGCGTGTCCGAGCGGGTTTGGCCCGATGCGGCGCGGATGCGAAGTGCTTGACCGGTCCCGAGGTGGCCGATAGGCAAATTCGTGCCGGAGACGTGGCCGAGTGGCTGAAGGCGGCGGTTTGCTAATTCGGCCAGGGCCATACCGGGCCGTCCTGTTGCGTGCCGCTTAGTTAATGTTTTTGGGGATATTTCGCGGCCCCAGGCTACCGCCATACCAGCCCGTTCTGTCTGGTGCCGTCTAATTGGGTAGCAAAATGGTAGCAGCGAGAGGCCCCGCTCCAGGGCTCTTTAGTCCCGCCAATTCCTGCGCACTACCCGCGCGCCCTAGCGCAGCGTGATCTTCGCCTTCGGCCATCGTCGGA
>Ga0126369_10000250_pt1 | contig 34604 bp, 34 predicted proteins | sample PanSoiMetaPlot_1_FD_109646 | JGI IMG/M metagenome (GOLD analysis project Ga0126369, IMG submission 109646) | Tropical forest soil microbial communities from Panama - MetaG Plot_1 | ecosystem: Environmental > Terrestrial > Soil > Tropical forest > Bulk soil | place: Panama | collected 2016-02-17
ACGGCCCAACGCGAAGCCGCCAGCCTGGGCGTGCAACTGGAACTGTCGAAGGCCAACCGCGAGTTCAACCAGTTCCGCGAGTCGTTCTCCGTCAACACGGGGGCGCTCAACGGGCTGGCCCAGGAACGCGAGGCCGTCCTCCAACAGATCGACCAAAACAACGCCTACGGCAAGGTCGAGCGCGACGTGGGGAGTGGCAGCCAGTACGAGGAGGAAGACGCCGACATCGACCGCAAGATCAAGGCCGACGAAATCCTCAAGCGATTCCAGAAGGACAAGCCCGCCGAGACGACCAGCACCAACTAAGTTCGTTGTTTCGACAACGGGCGAACCCCGACACAGGGACGTGTCGGGGTTTTTTATTGCCCGGTGCTATATAAGGCATGGGTTTAGGTTTCAAAGAATGGTTGAGGATGCAGGAATCGAGTCCGTTGACACGCAGCCGTGACGCTGCCGCCCTGGGCCTGGGACCGCCCATCGCGGATTACAACTCCCGATCCACGCCGACGCCGTGGACCAAGAAGAACGCCGAGTCCGCGTTCAAATCCACGCACAAGAAGCACAAAAAGAAGCACAAGAAGGGCACCACCCACCACAAGCCCACGGGCCTTATATCAGTAGGCCCGGACGGGAAACCCAATAAGTGAGGAGCGATGGAAGGCTTTGCCGAGTGGTTCAAAAGTCAGGAGAAGCGTCCCCGCTCAATCAAGAAGGGTAAGGCCAAGTTAGGGAAGAAACCCGATATTCCCAAGCCGGAGCCGGGAAAGGCCCTTGATTCGTTTATAAAAGCGGTCGATAATCTGAAGGGCGACTGGCAGCAGCTTCAGGCGGTGGTCGATAAGAAGGCCAAGGAGCCGAAGAAGACACCACCCAAGAAGGACAAGGACGAGGATAAGAAGCCCAAGGGTAAGCCGTTTGGCATTCCCAACAAGCCCGAAGAAGACGACGAGGAGAAGGATATAAAGGAACGCCCCGACGATCAGGAAGATCAGTCAGATGAAGAAGAACCCGACCTGGATCAAGACCGTCGCCTGGACCTTCGTGGCGGCGGTGACCCTCGTAGACCTCCTGTTCGCATTTCGTAACCAACACACCTTTGCAAGCTGGGAAATGAACCCCCTGGCTGTTCTGCTGTTCAACTTGGGCGGTTTCTTGCCGCTTATAGTTCTGCGGCTGGGGGTGGACGTTTTCGGCTTCATCATGTCGCACGCCCAGGTCCGCCTGGCCCGGCTCGTTACTCCGATTTACTTCGCGGCCCACCTGTATTTGCTGCTCTGTTACGCTATTATATTTATGGACAGATAAAGGAGAGCCATGCCGAGCGACATTTTCATCAGTCCCGAAGACCTGCCTCTGCTCGCGGACAGCCCGGACGAAGTGCCGACGATGACGCCGGAACTGAAAGTCAAGTGCGTGAAGGAACAGCGCGACAACCTGGACCTGGCGTTCGCCCCGGAACGCACCTACCTCCTCCTGGTCGCCGTCAACAAGGAGGAACATCGCAACACCATCAGTCGCATCGCTTGCAAGAAGGGCCTGCCCATCGGTGGGTACGTCTACGATGCCACGTCGGACAGCTACGCCATCTGCTGCGCGGATTATGTTCAGTTGGGATACATTCCGGTGTCAATGGTGATGCGGGTAAACGGCCAGCACAATTATCAGATTCGGGTGCCGCTCGCTGAGGCGGTCATCAAACGTTTTCTCAGCCCGGCGCAGAAGAAGGACGCGAGGACTTTCCGGGCGACGTACAAACCAGAGGAGCATTACCTCCAGTTCATTCAGATGCTAGACTGCAATGGATAAAAAGCGCCGAAAGGTCCGGGAATGGCTCTCCGATGAAGATTATTTCATGGGGCTGGCGCATCTCGTCGCCGCCGGCTCTAAAAATCCCCACCAACAAGTTGGGGCCGTAGTTGCCGACGCCAACGGGCGGCGGTTCGCGGTCGGCACCGACATCGTGCCTGCGCCCCTGGCCGACAGCGCCCAGCCCTGGGACGCCGACGTGATTATTCACGCCGAAATCCAGGCGTTGCGAGGGTTTATTCCATCGCACGGAGGGGTGCTGTTCGTCACCGCCCGCCCCTGCCTTCCCTGCGTCTGCGAGGCCCTGAATGCGGGCATCCGCCGCGTCATTTTCTGCGGCCACGCCGAGGCCGGTGCGGACTGGAATCGGGTGCAGGAGGTCGCCCGCCAGGGCTTCATCCAGATCGAGGAGTTCAAGGGCGACCTCAACTGGATCAGGGACCACATCAAATGGTTGGAAGCGAGAGGACTTTTCGGTTAGGCCACTATATAAGGTATGCCATGCCCATCAAACAACTATGGAAAAGGGTGCAATAGCAATACCACCACCACCGCCTGCTGTGATAAATTCGGTTGCTGCGGAGTTTGCCCGGACTTCTCGCTCAAACGCAACGACACCAAGCCGCCGTTCAAGGTGTCCCTGGAGGACTGCGACGGCCCGGTGGACTTGAGCGGGCTGGTGATCGAGGCCAATATGTGGGCCAAGGCGAAGTTGAAGAAGAATATAGACATCACCGACAATTATTTTCAGGTCGCGGACGATATTGGATTTGAGCAGATGATGGTGGGTGATATAATCATATTCGACAGGGTGCGGCAGCCGGAACACATGCTGGTGACCGGGTTCGATGAGGTAAACCGCTTCGTCCAGGTCCAGCGTGGATATAACGGCACCGTGATCTTCCCGTGGAAGAAAGGCACGGGGATGCGAATTATGAAGATGATGAACGCCCCCGCCGAATCCGAAACGGTCTACACGGACATCACGGAGATTGACGGTACGACCCGCAAGAACGTCATCACCGAGAGCTTCCTGGTCTACCAGTGGCAGCCGGGGAACGTCTGCCTGCCGGGCTGCTATTATTTGGAGTTCAAGGTGATAAAGATGGCGGACGTGCCGCAGCCCTCTGTGGTGGGTCAGCCTGGGATCACTGTCAACGGAGTGATTCCGAGTTTTACGCAGTTGACCCCCGCCGACTATTGCTGCACTGGCCCGCCCAGCGTCGAGTGGATGCGGCGGTATCCAGTCAGCAGCGAGGGGTACGTTATTCAGATCATGGACTCGCCAACCTGTGAGTTTGCCCCACCGGGACAAACGCCTCCCTCCGGTGAAGTTGGCATTGGCGTGTACATAGAACCGACCGACCCGGATTGGCGACCAAGGGAACCCGGTGGGGGTCCGCCGGAACCCTACTATTCCATCCCCTGCGAGGACGGCATTGAGGCGAATCGGTGAGGTAGCCATGCCAAGCGTAGCCAGTTTCCTGATCGAACGTCTGGAAAACGCCGGACTCCGGCACACTTTTACAGTGCCCGGTGACTATATTCTCTCCTTCCTCAAGAAGCTCTCCGAGAGCAAGAAGATACAAACCGTCAACACTACGGACGAGGCCCACGCCGGTTTTGCCGCCGACGCCTACGCCCGCGTGACCGGGATGGGTTGTGTCATCACGACCTACAACGTCGGCGCGCTCAAACTCTGCAACGCCATCGCCGGTGCTTACGCGGAGAAGTCTCCGGTCGTACTGATTTCCGGCTCGCCAGGCGTCAAGGAGCGGGACGAGGGCTTCATGCTCCACCACATGGTCCGGGGCTTCGACAACCAGTTGAAGATTTTTGAAAATATAACCTGCTGCTCCGTGGTCCTCGATGACCCCACCACGGCGGGTTACAAGATCGACATGGCCCTTGAAAAACTCCAGCACCACAAGCAGCCGGTGTACATCGAGCTTCCCCGTGACGTGGGCAATAAACCGATTAAGTACGATGTTTACCACCAGGGCACCCCCACCGCCCCTGAAACCGACCCTGCCATCTTGCAGGAGGCGCTGAAAGAAGTCTTCGCCTGGCTGGATGACTCGCACAAACCTGTAATTGTCGCGGGCGTCCAGGTGTCCCGCTTCGGCCTGGGGGCCGAGTTGGTTCGGTTTGCGGAAAAACACAACATCCCGGTCGCCACCACCCTGCTGAGCAAAAGTGTCGTGGACGAAAAAAGCCGGCTGTTCCTGGGCGTGTATGCCGGCACCATGAGCAGCAACGAGGTCAAGGAATATGTTGAAAGCTCCGACTGCCTGATGATTCTGGGGGAGATGGTGACCGACGTGATGTGCGGCTTCTCGCCGGTGCGGTTCAACCCCCGCAACGTCATTTCGTCGTCGGTCGAGGGCTTGAAGATCAAGAATCACACCTTCAAAAACGTGCGGTTCCGGGACTTCTGCAACACGTTGTTCAAGGCCGACTTGCAGAAACACGGCCTGATGCACTGCCCGCCGCCCCCGGCCAAGAAATATGTGGCCGACACCAAGGCCAAGATGACAACGGCTCGGTTTATCGACAAGATCAATTCCCTGCTGACGGAGCCGAACGTGGCGATTGTGGCCGACATCGGAGAGAGCTTGTTCGCCGCCTTCCAGTTGACCGTTTCCCAGCACCATTTCATGTGTCCGGCCTTCTACACCAGCATGGGCTTCGCCATCCCCGGTGCGCTGGCGTTGCAACTGGCTCGCCCTGAAGTGCGCCCGGTTGTCCTGGTGGGCGATGGGGCCTTCCAGATGACCTGCGGGGAACTTAGCACGCACCTGGATCGCAAACTGAATCCGATTATATTTATACTGAACAACAAGGGGTACGCGACCGAACGGGCGATGCTCGACGGCCCCTTCAACGACATCCGGGACTGGAACTACCACCGGATAACCGAAATGCTTGGCGGCGGCAAGGGCTTCCGCGCCACAACCGAGGGGGAACTTGAGGATGCCGTCAAGCAAGCTCTGGCCAGCGACACTTTATGCGTTGTAAATGTGGTCGTGGACCAGAAAGATATTTCCAATGCTTTGAGGAGACTGAGCGAAAGTTACGCTAAGAGAATTAACTAATGCAGCAGAACAAATTTGCCCGTGTGAATTTCCAAATCCGCGCCTCAATGGTGAGGGTCACCCAGGAGGGTCAGCAACTAGGCATCATGCCGGTGGACAAGGCACGGAAGATCGCACAAGACGCGGGCCTCGATCTCGTGGAGATCGTCGCCCACGCCCAACCGTATCCCGTGTGTGCCATTATGGATTACGGCAGGTTCAAGTACGAGCAAAAGATTAAAAGAAAGGAGCAGGAACGCAAGCAACGGGCCTCGGTCACCCAGGTGAAGGAACTGCGGTTGCGGCCAGGTATCCAGGCCCACGACATCGAAACCAAGGCCAAAGCCGCCCGTGGCTTCTTGGAGAAGGGAAACACGGTGGTGCTGAACCTGCTCTATAAAAACCGCGAGATCGCCCACAAGGAAGTAGGTTTCACCGTGGTCAATAAAATCCTGGCCGACCTCAAGGACATCGCGGCACCCGAACGCCCGCCTAAAATAGAAGGGAATAGATTGCTCTGCCGGCTGACGCCGACAAAACAAAACGGAGAGGAACATGGACGATGTGCGGGAGCTTAACAAAGAAATATTGCGCAGGTTGCACACCAAGCAGGAGGGGAAACCAGACCGCAAACCCGCGCCCCGCTTGTTAGAAATCGTAGCGACCTGCAATGAGAAGGAGGGCGTTTTCGCCCTCGGTAAGCTTTTCGAGAAGCTGCGAGCCTTCGCCACCGTGGTGGACTTCAGCCACCCCGACATCGGCAGTGTTTTTGATGGTGCCTTGGACGACGACACCGATTTCGGTGCGGAGTGCGCCGAGGTACTGGCCCTCGCCCACTACAGCCGGGATAAGGGCCTGTCTCGCGTCGGCCCGTTCCTGTGGCGTATTCTATCGACCGATCTTCCCAAGGAAGTGGTCCGGCGGATCGACAGCCCGTTTGTCAACAGGTTGCACGTCCGTTTCCTCAAGGACGCTCAGGACCGCGAAACAGTCCGCAGGACCAAGCGGGTGCAGTGCATCGACCTCCGTACCCTGTGCAAAAAGGGCGAGGAGGTCTGGGCGGCGCAGCCCTCCAGCCTGGCCAAGTTTATTCGTTATGATATGGCCTACCAGGAGGAGTTAGTCAAGGTCGAGAAGAAGTCCAAGCGTTATTTGGACCTGGGCTTGACGGACATGCACGCCGAGGTCATGAAGACGGTGGACGCTTTCCGGCAGCAGGTGGAGGAGAGTTACTACGGATTCAACCGCATCACGATGACCAGCGCGGCGGTGATTTTAGCCAAGTCCCTGGAATATAATCTCCACCAGCCCTTACTAATAGCCGAGTTTTCCAGCACCAGGGAGTACCGGATCGTCGTGGAGTCGCGTCATTTTCGCGGTTTTAATTTCGCTGTCGAGGGCCGCGAGGTCGTGGCCACCACCGCCACCCCCGCCCGCCGTGAGCCGCCGCCGGTGGCCTATGAACCCCGCGTCTATCCCCTATACGAGTTGTGGGACTTCGCCCCGCAGACGGTGAAGGAAATCATCGGCCTGACGGACAACTTCCCGGACGCGGACGGCAGGCCCATCTTTGACCATTACGGCGTCATAGTGCCGGGGGTGAATTATCCCAAGGAGAAGGACAAGCGGTTCGTGGCCGAGGACGGCGGCGTGCGGAGCTTTGACACGCTGGAGGAGGCCAAGAAAGCCCTGGACCTAACTCTGATAAATAAGAAACTTTTCTTCCCGATTGTGGTTGGCGAGAAAGACGGGAAGTGTTATTTTATTTCTTACTTCGCCTAGAATAGAGGTATCAATGGCCAGCGTCACGCTGACAGAAAAAGCCGCCGGTGAGATCAAACGGATCATGGAGGAGCAGAATATGGACCCGCAAACGACCTACGTTCGCGTCGGCGTGCGGGGCGGCGGTTGTTCGGGCTTCCAGTGGGCCTTTAACCTAGACGAAAATTTCAACGAGAAGGTCGATACCCTGGAGGAGATTGCCGGCCTGCGTTTCGCAATCGACAAGCGCTCGGCCATGTATTTGCCGGGCACCACCATCGACTTCGTGGAGACGCTGGAGAAACGCGGCTTTAAGTTCGACAATCCCAACGCCAAGACCACCTGCGGCTGCGGCAGTTCCTTCAGCATGTGATATGTCACCCGAAGAAAAACGGATGGTTGTAGTCTACCTGTGGCGGCTGCTGCTCCTTTTCGGCATTTTAGCGTTATTTGTCTGGTACGCAGCAACGAGGTAAAAAATGAACATGGAAATCGACAGTGTGGTAGTTTACATAGGCAGGGACGAACTCGTGGCCCTGCTGAAGAAAGCTTACGAGGAAGGATGTTACGGTTATATCGACCTCCGTGATTCGGTGGCAAACGGCATAGCCGAGGAATATTTGGCAGAACACCAGTCCGCCCGGAAGGTGCCGCCGGGCATGACCTTCCACCCCTATCCCCACGACCTGCAAACGCCACCGCCCGTGTGCGGTAGTGGCATCCTGTCGGGGGTAACATGGTCGGGCGTGACGCCCAGCCTGGTCCAGAGCGTGCCGAGTTTCGTGCAGAGCATGGACCAGGCCCCCGTTTGGACGACCATGCAGCCGGAGATAGTGAACACCGGGACCATCCAAATCACTACCTCCTCCGGGCACGAGATGCAGTTTAACGACAATGGTTAATTAGAAAGGGAAAATATGTCTAAGATAATCGGCAGCGACAACGACGAACCTTTGGTGCCCTTCGTAAAGGCGATCAAGCCCTGCGGCTCCCAGGTATTGGTCGAGCTTCTGACCCAACAGGAACTTCTCAACACCCGCTTCAGCGTCGGCAACAAGCGTGATGCCGGCGAGTACCAGGGATATATTCGGGCCTTTGGTCCCAGCCTCAAGAAAGAAGATTGGGGCTTTGACGTGGGCGACCGGGTGGTGGTGTCTGGTGGCGGGGTGCCGACTCCCAACTACGACAAGATCGAACGCGAGCGAGTTCTTATGGAACCGCACAGCATTAAGGCGGTTCTCGAAGAGGAGTAATGGACTACTATGAGGTCTTAGGTGTTTCACACACCGCCACCGAAGCCGAGATAAAGAAAGCCTACCGCCGTAACGCCCTTAAATACCACCCGGATCGTAACCCCGGCGACAAGGAAGCCGAGGCAACGTTCAAGCGGGTGCAGGAAGCATACGAGTCGTTGATCGACCCCCTCAAACGGTCGCAGTATGACGGCGGCGGGCACGCCCATCATGCGCCACCACGGGGCCGCAGGCGACCCGGCCCGGACTTTACCAGCATATTCGAGGAGTTCTTCGGCGGTGGCACAGACCGAGGCCGCAACATCCAGGTGCGCGTCGAGGTAGACCTCACTGACATCATGAGCGGCTGCACCAGGCGCATCCTGGTGAAGAAACGGATGCGTTGCTCAGGCTGTGAGGGAAAAGGTTATAGCAGCTTCGTCCCCTGCCCGGCTTGTGGCGGTTCTGGTTTCGGTGCCAAGATCGACAGTTCCCCTTTCCAATTCACCATGCCGTGTACCTTCTGCAAGGGAAGTGGCAAGTCCAATATCGAGCGATGTGAGGACTGCGCGGGAGCAGGCTTCGGCGGCTTCACCGAGCGGACCCTGGACGTGCCGATTCCGCAGGGCATTGACAATGGGATGCAGGTGCGCATTCAGGGGGAGGGTGAGGAAGGTGGATTCGGCAGCCGTCCGGGTGATTTATTCGTCGTCGTTCTAATCAAGGAACATCCGATTTTCAAGAAGGAAGGCCGCGACCTGTACTGTGAGATTCCGGTGTCCTATACGCAACTGGTCCTGGGCGATGAGATCGAACTGCCGACCCTTGATAAAGCATCGGTCAAGGTCAAAGTGCCGGCGGGCACTCAGACGGGCACCCGCTTCCGCATGAAGGGCCGGGGCCTCCCGGACATTCAAAGCCCCCTTCATATGGGCGACATCGTTGCCACCGTGAAGGTGGAGTCTCCCGCCGAATTGTGTGGGGAGTATAAGGAACTGCTTCAAAAGCTGGCGGAAATGGAGAAGCTACACCCCACACCCAAAAGGGAGGAATTCGCTAACAAGATGAGGTAAAATGCAAATCGCCATCGGGGGCCATTGTGCCCCGACCTGCCACGCTGCCCTGTCCATGCAGCCAGGACAACTCGACACCATCATTATCACCGACCCCAACTGGCCACTGCCGCATTACGTCCCGGACATGGCCAAGGACTACCTGCACATGCAGTTTGTAGACACCTGTGACGTGATGAACCCCCACTGCCCCAAGACCGAACACGTCCAGCAGATGCTCGAATGGGCCGAGGGCCGCGAACAGTTATTGATCTGTTGCCACGCGGGAGTCAGTCGCAGTTCGGCCACGGCGCTGCTGGTTGCCACAAAATATTCAGGTTTGAACGAAGCTTTCCGGGTGCTTACTCCAGGCTGGCACCACCCCAATCGCCTAATCCTCAAGATCGGGGATATATTGCTCAACCAGCCGGTGTACGAGGCGTACAAGGCGTGGCGGAAGAAAGTCGGTTACGATTGATATATACGGTTAGCTCACCGTGCAGCTTTGAATTTGGGAAGCTTGTTGGGACGTGTCGTTCCCGTTTCGCTGAAACACCACGGTCATAGTTCGGCCTTGTTCCGGCGACCCTTTGATGCGTCGGAATTCGTCCAGGGTGAAGAACAGTTTGCTGCCGTCCGAGAGTTGCACATAGATCGGATTCCGGTCTTTGATGATGTGGACGATCTGGCCCGATCTGGTGACGGAGGGCATCCCCAGGTCGAGGCCCGGCAAGGTGGGCGGGTGGCCGGACAACGACAGGGTGTCGGGTGCGGAACTGCCGGTCCAGCTAGTCGGCAGGACGACGGCCCCACCCGCCTCCGCGATTCGCAGGAACGTCTTAAAACTCATGTCCATGTTGCTATATTTATTGCACGGAGGAGAAATAATGGAAGAGATTAGAGTCAAAGGGGTTCAGACCCTCATCCCGGTCTTGGTGGACGTGGACGGAGACACGTTATTGGCCTACGTCGATATGCGAAACCGCCGTGTGCTGAATGCGCTGGGCAGCCGGATGCACACCGACCTGGAGGAGCAAGTTCTTGCATTCCTCAAGGTGCCGGTTGTGAAGATACCCGATAAGGTATACGACGCGCTTGAGCAGCGCAAACATATAGATTACAGTAGAGGAAAGACAAACTATGCCTAACCACAGTGCAGACGGGGCGAACATCCGGGTGACTAATTATGAGGGGAACAAGCGTTTCAATCCCTACGGTTTGACCGAGCGGGACAAAGCCGCCCGCCGGTCGGTGGTCCTTCGCCCGCCGACGTTGACCACCATCATCCAGATGATCGACTCGCTGGAGAATATTGAGCTAGAGGTAAAGGAGGAGGTCAAGGATGTGGCCCGACGCTACCCCAACCAGGCGTACCCGCACTTTGTTACCAACTTGCAAAACATAGTTTCCAGGGTGCAGGCGGCACGCCGAGAATCGGCGCGGGCGTACTCTACTAATACCACGAGGGACGACATAAATGAGCGCAGACAAGAAGCAACGGAAAAAAGGGACGATCCTCTCCCAAAGGCCCCAACCGGCCCCGTCGAGTTCTAAGGGCCGAGTCGGTGGCCGGAAGGGGGTCGTCACGCACGTCGAGCCGCCCCAGCACGCCCTGTCCTCCGAGGTCGCTGTTCAGGTCGCTCTCTCCAAGGCCGTGCGGCGGGAGAATCCCCAGCCGGACGAGCCGGGTGCCTTCACCTATACGTCCCGGAACCGCGTCCCCACCAAAATAAAAGCCGACCACCCCGATTTCATTCCCCAATATAAAACGCGGGGAGCGGCTTGCTGTGATCTGATGGCCAACATCACGGAGCCGGACGTTCACGGCAAGTATGAGTTAACGATCATCCCCGGCGCGACCGTGAGCGTCGATTGCGGGTTCAGCATTCAGCTAGTTCCGGGCTACGAGGCCCAAGTTCGTTCCCGCAGTGGCATGGCCAGCCGGGGCTTGATCGTCACCAACGGCATCGGCACCATCGACGCCGATTACCGGGGCCGGCTGAAGGTAATTCTCACCAACGTCGGCAAGGAAGTCATTGTGATCCGGCACAAGGATCGCATCGCTCAGATGGCCCTCAAGCCGGTCTGGTATTTCGTCTGGGACGAGACGGACCAACTGGACGAGTCCGACCGGGGCGCGGGAGGCTTCGGTTCGACAGGAGAGACATGAAAGTATTTGCCGTGGTAACAGTTGCCACCGAGATCGAGGGACGGTTTACAGCAGTTCGATTTGAGAAAGCGTTTATTTCTGCAAGCAAGGCGGAAAACTATGTCAAGGACTTGGCAAAAACGTGGCGGGAAATCGTGCAGATGCCGCAAGGCAATATCGACTGCATGTGCGAACGGGGCGTTCACGAACTCGATGTGGAGGAATGATAAATCGCATAAAGGAGCTAAATGCCAACTAAAGAGATAACTCCTCATAACCCAGCACAGGCGGTCCATAATCCCTTAGAAGGAGAACGGCCAGAGTTCGTCCTAAACCTCCACGACGGTAGCGACGAGCAGGTTTCCATCATCGTGGTCCACAAGGACCGGCCCGAATATCTGAACATTTGCTTGCAGAGCATCGCGGTCACGTCGGCCAACAACAACTACGAAATCATCGTCGTGGACAACGGTTCCGGCAAGGACACCCAGGACTTCCTCGATGACATTGAGGGCGAAGTGAAGGTCATTCGCAACGAGAAGAACATTTACTGGTCCGCCGCCGCCAACAAGGGCGTGGCTGCCGCCGACAAGGCGAGCAAATACTTCGTCTTTATGCACCCCGATGTGGTGGTCACCAACCCGGCCTGGCTCGACCTGCTCATCAACGTGTCCGAGTCGCAGGCCGCACATATGGTAGGTGTCGATCAACTGGCGTATTACATGCAAAACCAGAAGATCGACTTTATTCAGGAGTGGCTGCTGCTGGTCACCCGCGAGGGCTGGAAGCAGATCGGCCCCTGGCCCGAAAGCCTGCCCCAGATCGGTCACTCGTTCATCATGACGTTGCGTGCCCAGGCCAAGGGACTCAAGCCGCAAATCATGCGTAACCCCGTGGCTCATCACTACCGGGTGTTCAGTCTGGACATCAACGAATATGAGAGGTTGACGGAGCAAGCGATGGTTGCCATTCCCAAGTTGATTCGGGACACGCAGACGCAGGCGGTTTAGGCCATCGGGGCGCGCCGCATCCCCGGCTGATCGGCCCGTACTACTTGGTCCAGGTTGTCCCGGAGGAAGTTAAGCAAAGTGGTGTACACGTTACTTTGACGGCCTTCCTTCTCTGCTTGTGAGTCCTTTAGCTGTGCCCGTGCTAAGGTTACTCTTAATCGCTTCGCGGTTGGATGGTAGATGGGATTGCCCTCTGGAGTCGTCTTATCCCAATTGGCGCTAAAGTGCTTAATCATGTCCGTGAAGGATTCTTCGTCCGACGTGGCGAGCTTTCCCGTGGCTTGGAAGTAGTCGCGCTTCAACTCTGCCAGTGATACTCCCAATTCCATCTCGTCCATTTCGTAGGTTCCGAATTGGCTTGGGTCGTCGGGGGCAAGCGATTTGTTTATTGGTTGTTTTTGGGCACTATGGGTTAACTCATGGCGAATACTGTCGAGATGGGAACGGTCCTTAACGACACAGAATCTACCAAACGGGCTGAACATACAAACACCGTCCGCCCCGGCTTGTCCGAACAGAGCGGGGTCTGCAAAGATTACGGCTACCGGCGTATCGAGTTCCCCGACTTGTGGCACGGCAGCCGAGCGGACTTGGGGGCCTTGGCTTGTTGTGGCTTTCCCCAATACCTCGCCCCATTTTCCTCCGTACATTGGTTTAACGACCTGGGACGGGCGGATGTACTCTACCTGTTCGGGCCTGATGTTCAAATTAAACTGTCTATTGATTGCTTTAATGAATTGGGGCTTCGCGTTCTCCTGCTGGGCCACTTTGGCGGGCGGCTCGAAGTACCTGGCGGCGAAGGGCGCTGCTGCGGTTCCCCCAAGTAACGGAAGGCCACCGTACATTAAAGCCTTCTACCACCAGCTTTCCTTAATTTCCTGCTGCTCTAACCACTCTTTGAAATGCAATTCACTCGTCATCTTCATCACCGTGGTCATGGTCAGCGCCGGTGGCCTTGCAGAACTTCTTCATGTATGCTTCCCAGGCAGGGTGGTGGTGGGTGAGGTTTTTGTGCTTGGCGAAGTGGTTGGCGTAAGCCATGCACCACAGTTCCTCGTCGTTCTGCTTCTGGCGGTCGGGGTGCTGCATCACGGCCTTATGCCAGGCTTCCTTCCACGGTTTCGAGCAAAGCTTCTCATAAATCATGTGGCCTAGTTCGTGCAGGGTGGTGAATTCCCGCCCGTAGTTCCAGGGTGCGGCGACGACGATTTTATCCTTGTCAATGACGCCGATGTGTTCTTTGTCGCCGTTGAGGGTATTGCCGCCGACGTACTTGAACTTGAAGCCGTCGAGGAGCTTGCGGTGCGCCGCCGGCAGTTTAGCCAGCATCGCCTTGACGTTCTTCTCTTCTTCCTCGGCCTCATTGAAAAACTGCCTGAAGGTCATGGAGTTATCTATCTGGCCCGACTAAATATTCCTGCGATGGCAACCAAGTTAAGCAGAACCACTGGCAACTTCACGGCGGCGACGACCTGGGCGACGGTTGACGCTGCCTCGGAGGCTGATTCCGAGCAAATTGCCCAAAGCGTTCCTTCGGCCTATCAATACAGTCTTACGTTTACGCCGGGGGCGACGGCGGTTGAGGGGATAGCGATAAAGGTTAACACGGTAGGCAACCCCACCGGCACCATGAGCGTTATTCTTGCCAATAACACTACCCCTGGTACGCGGGAGGCGTCGGCTACGATCAACGTAACAGACATAAAAGGCCAAGGCTGGTACTTTTTCAAGTTTGCATCCCCTGTTACCCCCAACGGCACCGATGTTTACAAAGTCGGAGTGTTATGTTCGGTCAATAATGCCGTGAACCTATACTGTATGTCCTCCAGTTCAAACTGGAGTCGCTTCCTCCGTTTGACGACTACCGCCGCCCCCGCCGCCAACGACAAATTGATTATTATGGGGGAATGTACCGGGCCAGGAACGCAAAATAGTATCACCGTGACGATGGACAATACGACCACGACGTTGTTCGGCCTCACGCAAAGTAATTTCTACCAGAGCATTAGTGTTAACGCTTATTCCACCCTCAGCTACGGCACCGCCTATAGCACAAATTACTACCTGCGCTTCCAGGGCGTTATGGCCGTTTTTGCTGGGGGTACTTTTAACATCGGCAAAAGTGGCGGGAACATTGCCTACAATTCGACGGCGGTGCTGGAATTCAGTGCCAACGCCAATGTGGACTGTGGCTTGGAGGTCAGGGGTGGTACGTTCAACGCTTTCGGCAATGCCAAGTGGCCAGCGTGGGGAGGGTTCACACAGGTCAGCAACACCACCCCCATACAGATTTCGGTAGCGGGCCACGGCCTGGTAGTCGGGGAAAGGGTTACAATTAGTGGCATTGGTGGCAACACGGCAGCGAATGGGACGTGGGAAGTGGCTTCGGTGCCGGACGCCAATAACTTTGTCATCGGGGCGATTAACGGGGCCTATCCGGGGCCGGGTGCGGGCACTTCCACGGGCAACGGGACGTACCAGCCCGGCACGGGGGTTTTGACCCGCCTGCCCTACTCGAAGATGAACAACCCCAGGGGCGGCTTGTGTACCACCACTGCCAATAGCACCAGCATAGTTGGCACCGAGGGCCAGTCGTTTATTGGGTTGACCGGCACGATCAACATTGGCGGCACGAACTATACCATAGCCAGCGTTACCGATGCCACCCACTTAACCTTAACAGGCAATTATGGGTCATCGACCTACAATGCTCAATGGTTACATGCCGCCACCGGCGCGACGGTAACCCTTCTTTCCACCGCCGGATGCTCGCCCGGCGACGTGTTGGTATTTCCATCGACTGACCGGACCCCTGCTCGGAGTGAAGTGGGTACTATTTCAACTGTTGATTCCGGCACGCAGGTTACGCTGACCGCGCCGCTCGCCAACAATCACGGCGGTTACGCCCCGATCCAGGCGGAAGTTGGGAACATCACGCGCAACGTAAAAATACGGGGAATTTCCCCTACCCAGCAAGGATACCTCCTTTTCTTCCCAACTGCGACAGTGGCGTGCAACTATGCCGAGTTTTCCCAACTCGGTTCCGGTACGGCCAACAAAAGGGGTGTGGAGGCCCAAACAACCACCGGCAGTTGCTCCATATCTTACTGCTCCTTCCATGATTTCGTAGCTGGAAGTTCAGTGGGCTTCAACTTACAAAACAATAGCAATAACGTAACCTTCAACAATAACGTTACATGGAAGATCGCAAATACACATTTCCAAACCGCAGTTACCCCCAACACATGGATGGCGGACGCTAATTTGTTTGTCTACCAAACAGATAGCGGTGCTTATATTGCTACCCTAAATGACATCGGCGGTACGTTTACAAATAACACAATGGTTGGCGGGACGAGTGCCGGCTTTTACGCCCCGGAAGCAGCCGTCGCCGCTCCCTGGTACGGGAACACAGCCCACAGCCACAGCAACTACGGGTTTTATTGGCTGGGTGTTGGCACATGGCCCGCCTGTTCCAACATGGTTTCGTATCGGAACGGTAACACGGGTTTCTATTTCAGTAACATCCATGACAGCGTGTTTACCAGGGCCATTTCTTGGGGCAATGGCTTCGGGCTTAATCAAGGAGGCGTTTACGGCATAACCTTGGTCAACTGCCAATCCCACGCTGATGTGAGCTTTACTGGCGGCACTGCGTTGGTGCTGCTCGGTTCGGGTATGCTCAATCCCTACCTCCGGTTCGAGAACTGCAATTTCAACGTCGCCTCGATTACCCCATACCCCAACTTCCTGATTTCGTCAGGGAACGATCTAAACGTGGGAAACAATAACATGGGCGATGCAACCTTTCGCAATTGCTATTTTGCTGCTTTAATCACCGGCATCGCTCCACTGTCGGGGCTGGGGGTAGTCATTCGCTTCGAGAATCTTAATTGTGTATTGGGCGATAACCGATGGTATACCTGTGCTGGTGTTGCCAGGGTGGACACGACCATTTACAAGAATCCCCCGCAATCCTTACGCCTTACGTCAAATACCCCCGTCAAAATGGTGAGCAATCTCGGCTGGCGCACCGGATTTATGGTCCCGGTAACCGGGGGTTTTGCTAAGACAATATCCGTGATGGTACGGACCTCGGTGGTGGGTGACGGGACCGCCTACGCCGGCAGTCCGCCGCGACTCATGTTGCGCCGCGACTCGTCCCTCGGTGTTGCTAATAACATGGTGCTGGCAACCTGGAGCGGTCCTGCCGGTACTTGGGTCACCCTGTCCGGCAATACCCCTGTGGCATCCAATACGGGCACCTGGGAATGCTATGTCGATAGCGACAACGGCGGGGCCGGGTGGGTCAACGTGCAGAACTGGAACGCTGTGACCGCCCCGCCTTCGTAGTGATTTATTTCGCCCGGCCCGCATATAATACCAGTGATCGACAGGCCGCAAGGCGGCGTACTGCTACGCCTGATTAGCGGGGAATGGGTGGATACAACCTGCCACAGTGGGTGTTGTGCAACCTCCCGCATAGCGGAGGGGAACCGATTTCATCCTAAGTTCGGCGTTTTTAACCGTTGTCGAAAAACGGCAGTACGAAACGACTTAATGCCGGAAAGCCTCGGAGAGCAGCAATCTTTCGACTGTGGATCAACTCTAGGTTCTGAACGGTGCCATTGCAGACCGGAGGTACGGTGGCTCGCCAGAGGATTGCCTGAGCGGGGCGTTTGCCAGAGCGTCCCATAAACCTTGTACAAGTTCAGCAGTTCTTGAGTTCACCGGCGATTACCTCCGCTCCCTGCAAGTTCCCCCAAAGGAACCAGATCAGTCATGTGGAAGTCAATTTAGCCCCTAGAGGTTAATCCCCAGGCTCTCATCCGAGCCTGGGGATGTTTTTATGCGACGTACAAGGTGTCGTAGTGGTTGTGCAAGGCCCATTGCGCGATCTTCTTGATCTGCTCCAGCCGTAACATAATGTCTTCGCTGCTCAGTCCGCCGAAGTGCATCATTGCCCCGCCCGGTCGCTGCTGGCTGTAAGGGTCGCGGGCGTGGATGTCAATTTGGTCACGCTCCAGTTCCTCGATCTTGCGGTACAGGTCCGCCGCCGAAATGTTGGAGTAGCCCCCTTCCTCGCCGGGGAAGCCCAGGAGTTGCCCGAAGATTAAATGGGCGTTGGCGTTGCTAAGGTTGAGCATGGGGGGCGAATTTTCGGTCTTCTGCCATTGGAGAATGGGAATCCTGAACACCGGGGTTCGGAACATGCCACTGAGTTCCTGTTTGAAAGGCCCATACTTGGCCTTCATCTCGTCCAGGTAATATTTGACCCCCTGGACCAACTTCTCCGGTTGGGGCCAGCCGGCGGTGTACACGTTGAGGATTTCCTTGCCCTCGCTGTAGTAGTCGCCGTCCGGGGTGATGATCCCGTGCATGGCCGAGCCGCCATCCCGTACCGCCTGTTGTTCCTCCGGTTTGAGCTTGTCAAACATGGGGTAGGCCACCTTGCGGACCAGCCAGTGTGCCAGGTCGTCAAAAGTGTTGATGTCGCTCTGGAAATCGTGTCCCTGTAAATCGACATGCTCTCAAACAGTCGCAGCCATTCAAAAAACCGTTCCATGAAATATATACTGTATGGTAAAAGAAAAGGCGATCCTGCCCCATGCAAAACGGTCCTTCCACCTTGAATTCCTTAACGCATCGCAGAAAATGGCCTGGGCTGGTTTCGATCAGCACGATGTCCTTTTTCTGCTCGGCCCCGCCGGCTGTGGCAAAACGCACCTGGCAGCCGCCTTCGCCATCAACGAGATTCTGAATAAATCGCGGCGGCGCATCATCCTGACCCGGCCCATCGTGGAGGCCGGCGAGTCCCTGGGATTCCTGCCGGGCACCTTCGATGAGAAAGTCGATCCCTACATGCTTCCGCTTTTTGACTGCATCGACAAGCTGGTGGGGCGACAAGGTATGCAGCGTGAAACTCTGGACCGGGCTATCGAGAAGGCACCCCTGGCGTATATGCGGGGCCGCACGTTTGACGACGCCGTGTGTATCTTCGATGAGGCCCAGAATGCCACGCGGATGCAACTCAAACTTTTCCTGACCCGTTTCGGCGTCAACAGCAAGATTATTGTCACCGCCGACCCGACGCAGAGCGATTTGAAGGGGGAAGTCGCGTTGATGGACGTGGTACGCCGCCTGGAAGGGCTGCCGGGGGTCGGCGTGGTTCAGTTCGGACATTCTTCCATCGTCCGTCACCCGCTCGTGGCCAGCATTTTGGAAAAGTTGGAGCCGTAGTCCATAGATAGGTTACTATGGCAAACGCCCTTTATGACTACGGCAGGCAAGCTTTTCTTGAAGGGAAGATTGCCTATCTCACCGATACAATCAAGGTGGCCCTCGTGGGGAGCGGTTACGTCCCCAACCTCGCCGCGCATCAGTTTTACAGCGCCCTGGCCAGCAACCCGGTGGGGGTGCCGGTGGCGCTGACCTCGAAGACTAGCACCGCCGGGGTGGCGATGGCGGCGAACGTGACTTTCAACAACGTGCCGGCGTCCACCGTCACCTTTATCGCCATGTATAAGGACACCGGCAATGCCGGGACCAGCCCCCTCATCTGTTTGATCGACACGGCCAACGGCCTGCCCATCACGGTGCCGAGTGGAGGTAATGTGGACGTGAATTGGGACACCGGCCCCAACGGCATCTTCAAACTATAGGTTGAAGTAATCTTCTTCTTCTTTGCGCTCCGCTTCGCGGCGAGCGTTGTCCTCGGCCTCGGCTTCTTTGAACATGCGGTACATCCGCTCCTGAGTTGCTTTGCTGTTATCAGTGAGCATGGCATAGAGCCGCACTTTTTCGCCCCAATATCTGCCCTGGCCCGTGCGTGCCGCCCACGAGGCGATGTAGGGTTCCCCCTCCGGCCACCCATCCGTTCCCCAGGGTAGTGGATTATAGTCGTCCTTGGGATCGCCGCCGTAGTCGTAATCGTCGTAGTCGTCGTACTCCCCGTGAGGGGTTGGTTTCTTTGCCAGTGCCAGGGAATCACTCCAGAAGTACCAAATGGGCCAATACCAACCCTGCTTGGCGTAGTCGATCATGTGCTGCATGACTTCTGGCGAGGGTCGTCTTGCCGCCGCCCGCCCGATGATCTCGCTAAGGGTGCTAATGCCCTGGTCGTGTTCCCCGCTTATTGCTTTCAGTCGGGTCTTGCGAATCCATCGCTTAATTCTGGCACGCTGCTTGTCGTCCAGTTCCGGCGAGTCCAGGGCCTTCAATTCCTCCCCGTGCTGCCGTTCGATTTCGGCTTTCTTGGCATTGGAATGCACGAGCAATTCGTCCATTTTGTCTTTTACAGTGCCATACAGTTCGGGGTGATTGGTGCCGTGATGGGCGAAATAGTCATAGACGTTATACATCAGCGTTTTGCTCATTTCCCCGCTCTGCCAATCTTTCATTTGTGCCTTGATGTCGTCCATGTTGATGTCCTTGAGGTACTTCAACAACATCTGGTCGCTGGTGGAGTTTGTCATTCCGGTCAGCTTAAACAGGCAGATCGCCTCCTTCGGGCCGTCCGGCTTCATATGCAAGTTGGCGTACTGGCCGAGTTCGCGGGGCAGTCGTTCCTCCTCCTCCCTCGTTTGATAGCCGCCCAAGTCCCAGCGAACGTGCCCGCCCTTGGAAGGTTTGTAGACAGCGCCCAAATATCGGTAATCGTCGGGGTCGAGGTTGAACGTCCAGTAGTAGTTCCTGCCGTCGAAGAACAGAGCGTATACCGGCCTCTGCGCTCCCGCCGTCTTGATCTCCTCGCTCATATCGTCCTGATCGTCTGGGGCGTAATTGAGGATGGCCGCGATGTCGCTGGTAGATTTGACCAGTTTCCTGGGGCCGTCGTCGGCTATAACTTGCGTGGTGGCTTGCGCCCTTTCCTGCATTTTCTCATCCAGTTTGCCGGTCATCTTGTAGAGGAATAAGTGATCCCTGTCGGTTTCTTTAGGAATGACGCGGTACAGGATGTCCTTCAGGTCTTGTGGGAGTTGCTTGGGATCAAGCGGCGCATCGCGCGGGTCCATGAACTGGTTGGTGGCCGTGTGAAGCTGGGCAAAAGGCTTCCCCTCCTTGTGGATGATGAAGATGGGGCCACTTTTGAGGTAGGTGCCCGCCATATTCCCATGTTCCCCTGACGTACACCACCTGCTGCCCTTGCCGTAGGCCACGCAGGCTTCGGGGGTCGTGGCTTTTATAACCATCCAAGTGGCGTCCTGGTACAGTTTTTCCGCCCCCTTGGCCTTGATTTCTTCCTGGGCCTGGCGCTTACTTTGCCCGGCCTGGCGTTCACGCAACTGTTCCACCGCGTCCTGAAACTGGTGGCGCGTATATTTGTCAATGTTGGGTTCAACGTTCAGGCGGCGAAGCTGGTTCCTGCGCTTGAGGTCGTGGAAGAAGATAATGTCCGGCTGGAGGATGCCGGCATCTTCAGGCAGCCGGACCCGCTTGTTCAGTACCTCCCGGACCAGCCAGTTGGTGTATTCCTTGTTGGGGGTGGGGTCGGCTTCCGCGATCTGGTCGATGTGCTGCTTGATGGCGTCGTCCTGTTCGGTGGGGAAGAACCGCTTCCACATTTGAATCAGGGTCTTATAGGCGATACCCTCGCTCAGAACCACCCATTCTTTGAAGCAGAGATGAATCATCAATGGTCATATTTCCGTAATACTGGTATTGGGCAGAAGTTCCGGGGTGGCCCCTTGGACGACGTTGATGCTGGGGTTTAGCTGTCCGTAATATAGCAGGTGTCCCGCCCCGGTGGCTGCCGTGCCGATTCCGAAATAAAGTTCGACCTCGACGCTACCCGTCGCCGTTGGAAAGATGATGGTTGACGTAGGCGACACGCCGTTGCCCGAAACCGTCCAGCCCGCCGTGCTGCGGGAAATGGCTACCCGCGCATAACCGGCGTAGGCAGCCTCGCTGGTGCTTTGGTTGCCGGTAGCGGTCGGGGAAGCGGTGTGCAGGCTTACATACAGGATGGTGAAGGGTGCCGTGGCGGCGTTGTCCGCCATGTTCGGGTAAGGAGTGGCGTTGAAGATTAGCTGCAACAAGCTCTGAGCATATTCTCCAGGCGAAGTTACTTTAGCGGCCATAGATATATCTATGACTGCGCGGCAGATTTCATGTCACGGAGATGACCTGGGGGTGAAATGTTAGGTATAACGCCGATGGCCGGGGACGCACTTGGCGGGGCCACGCCTTTTGCCGCCCCGGTAAGTAGGATGGCGGTAGCATCGGGGAACTTTAGCGCCGCCTCGACCTGGGGCGTCTGCGACCCCACTTCCGAACTGGACCTGGAGGTTTCTTCCTACACCGTTGCTACAAGCTCGTCAAACAATTCCCAGACCTTCACCCCCGGCCCGATTACGGTTCAGGCGTTTGCCGTCAAATGGGCCGGTTACGGTGGCTCTCCAGGTACAACGGGCACCTATACCTTTGCATTGGTGAACAGTACCGACAACATCGTGGTGGCGAGCGTTACCATCAACGCAACCGATCTACCAACCGTTCCATCCAGTGCGGCTCCTAACGGGTGGCTGGTATTCGGGGGATTTGCTCCGGTTACGCTACTGGCCGGTAAAGCCTACCTAGTGAGGATTACTAACAACTCAAACTCGTCTGCTATCGCGTTCTACACCAGTGGGACCATCTATGACTGGTGCAGGCAGTTGGTAACGACCACAACCGGCGCTCCGGTTTCCAACGATAAACTGATGATCTGCGGCCAGTATACGGGTCCGGGGGCGCTAACCCAGGTCAACGTGACAATGGATTGGACCGATAGCGGCGTGACCTTCGGCAATACCGCCGGTCCTCTGGGGGTGTCCGTTCACAATGGGGCAATCCTGTCCTACGGCACCAACCCCGGAACCACTTATTACCTGCGAGTTCAGGGCTGCATGGGAATCCACGCTGGTGGCACTTTCAACATGGGTACGAGTGCCAGCCCTACAAACCAGACCTCGACTTCAATATTGGAGTTCGCCTGTAAGGCCAACGTGGATTCGGGCCTGGAAATACGAAACGCTGGGACGTTTAACGCTTACGGCTATCCGAAGTTCCCGTTGAATCCGATCAGCAATGCTTCCAATGCGACCCCGATTCAACTTACCTCAGCCGCGCATGGCCTGGCCGTGGGCGAACGGGTGACCGTTGCTGGAGTGGGTGGTAACACGGCAGCGAACGGGACGTGGGAAGTGGCCTCGGTTGTGGACGCCAACAACTTCACGATTGGGGCAATTAACGGGGCCTATCCGGGTCCGGGTGTGGGCACCTCTACGGGCAATGCCGCTTACACTTCCGGTGGGTCGTGGAGTCGGCTTGCGTACTCGCGGCTGAACAACGGCAGGGGCGGCTATTGCTCAGTTACCTTTGGCAGCCCCGCCGTCCTGGGGATTGAGGGGCAGTCCTTTATTGGTTTAACAGGAACCATCAATATTCAGGGGACCAACTATACCATCTCCAGTGTTACGGACGCCACCCACCTGACCCTTACTTCCAACGCTACGGGTTCTTACAACACCACAGCCAACTACGCACAGTGGAATCATCAGGGCACGGCGAAGACGGTTATACCCTACTCGACCGCCGGATGGTCGGTGGGTGACGTTTTGTGCTTTGCCAATACGAGTAAGACACCTGCGGAAGCCGAAGCGGGGACCATCGCCAGTGTGGATTCGGGGACGCAAGCGACCCTGGCCTCGCCGCTTCAGTATTACCACGGCGGCGCGTCCCCGTTTCAAATAGAAGTTGGAAACCTTACCCGCAATGTAAAGATCAGAGGCATCGGCTCGCTACAGGGCTATCTCCTTTTTTCTGCTGCCGGCGTGGTATCCGTCAACCACGTCGAGTTTTCCCAACTCGGATCAAGCACTACCAACAAGCGGGGTGTTGATTGCCAGACAACCATCGGCAGTTGTTCGTTGACTTATTCTAGTTTCCATGATTTTGCGGTGGTATCATCCTGTTCCTGCTTCATTAGCGGCAGTGCAAGCAACAACATTACCTTCAGCAACAACGTGTGTTGGTTGGTCGCCAATTACAATTTCTACACCAACGCGACGACAGGACTCTGGGTGGCGGATGCCAATTTGTTCCTGCGGAATACCGACAGTGTGGCCATAAACTATTTGCAGGACATCGGCGGAACTTATACCAATAACACCTTGGCGGCGTTCCCAAATAGCGGCGCAAGCTTTTATGAAACTTATGCCGTTGGTGGACCAATGTACGGGCTTACCGCACACGGAAGCAACAACCAAGGATTGATGTTTCAGGGTGGCTCTCAATACACCGCGTCCAATTGTGTGGCGTGGCGCAATAGTTCCGGGTTCTACTACAGTGGTGCGCGCGACGGTAATTTTAAGACGTTCATTGCCTTCGGCAATACCAACAACTTTTATCTATCCCTTACCGGCAATTGCGTTTGGACCAATCTCCAGGCCAACGGCGACGTTATGTTTGGCATATCAGGTGGCATCAGTCCGTTCGGGACGGCTGGTTCCTACAACCGGATTGAGAACAGCAGTCTGGGCGTGGCGTCCGGTTTCCTCACCGCCCACGCATCTGGTTCCGGCGATATAAATGTGGGCGCTAATTCCGTGGGCGACCTCACCTTTGTAAACTCGTTTTTCAATACCATTGTCTTTGTTGGCGGCTGGGGCGGAAGTTCTTGGATTCGCAGTCAAGCCCACAACCAACAGGCCGGCAATCATCGGTGGTGGGGTGCTTACGGGACCGGCAACACGGACACGTCCATATATGCCACCGCGTCCCCTTCGCACCGATTAACCCCCTCCAGCGCTACCAACAAGTTGCTAAGCAATCTCGGATTTCGTACCGGGTTCCTAGTCCCCGTCCGAAGCGGAGCGGCGACTGCTATCGCTGTTTCGGTGCGAACGTCCTCGGCGGCGGATGGTGCGGCTTACAATGGCAACCCGCCCCGACTCATGCTCCGCAATTCCTTGGGACTCAACCCAACCACCATCAGCACCCTGGCAACGTTCGGCGGCACGAACCCCGGCACCTGGGCGACGATGACCGGCATCACGCCGATAGCGACGGCCAACGGTGTCTGGGAATGCTACGTCGATTGCGACGGCACGGCGGGCTGGGTTAACGTTGACGACTGGCGGGCTTGGGACATGCCGGCGGCAGGTTCCCTGGACGGGATGACCGGGGCGGTTACGTTGAGTGGCACCGACATCGCCGTTACCGACAACTCGCCTTACTCCAACAACATCAGGATCGCCCTCGCCCCCGTGGCCCCCACTAGCGCCGGCACGTTTACCAACGCCAATGTGACGGTAGACTCCAAGGGGCGTGTGACAGCCGCTTCTTCGTCGGCTGCCCCCTCGGAATGGTATCCGATGGGCACCCCGTGTGTCATAGACACCTACGCGATCAATCCATACTATTATCAATATTCCGGCGGGTTCGTAGCAGGCCAGTATGCGTATCTTATCTGCTCGCGCAGTTACTATTTCGTGCGGGTGAATCTGAAGGATTTCACCACCGTCGATGCCCTTAATATGTCCTCCGGTATTGCCGAACAATTTAATGGCGGGTTTACCGATGGCCGCTACGGCTACCTGATTACTGCTGGGGACGGGCAGGTGTGGAGATTTGACCTCCAGGCGTTCACCGCCACCGCGACCACCGGCCTGGATTTTACCACCGTGGACGGGGCCTTTACCTCCCTTGTCTGTTCCGCCACGGATGGAGCGTATGGCTATTGCACCAATTTTCAGTGGAAGATCGCCCGCTTCAGTCTCTCCAATTTCACCCCCGCAGGCGTAACCATCATTAACCTTGGCAGTCTTCCTACTCTTGACGGCAGCAGTTGTGCTATGGTGACCGATGGCAATAATCTCTACACGCTCTGGACCGGAAGTTCGGCGGTTGGCTATGGGGAATTAACGATCACGTCGTTGTCCAACTTTTCGCTGGCGGGAACCACTGTGGTAGATGTTTCTCCCTACGGTACGGCCTTCCGGTCGATGAAGCTGGTAGGCAACTATTTGTACCTTATTTCCAATCAGGACGCTCTAAGCAACAATTCCGGCAAGATACTGCGTATCAACATAAACAACCTGGCTGACCGGGCAGTATTGGACCTGGCGACCATCAATCCGAACTACGTCGGTTTCAACGGGGGGTTTACGGGAACGCAACGGCGGTTCCTGTACCTTGCGCCGTACCAAAAGTCTTTTGCCGTGCGTATCGACCTCAACGACTTCCAGACGGTGGATGGCATGGACCTCTCGCCTTTCAGCGTGTGCGGCTGTCGCGGGGGCTTCAGCGACGGGCGCTACGGCTATTTCGTGCAGGGGATTGACCCGATCCACACCCTCGACGCCGGCAGGTTGATTCGCTTCCAGTTATTTAACGCCGGGCACTATTGATTGGGTTTCTGCCAGAACGGCTTTAACACCGCCGATGCGCTGACCACCTTATCCCCCGTCTCGGCCTTCAAGAAACCACCCTTGGGCTTTAAGACACCGGCGGCTTCTACCACCTTTGTTGGCTGCGTTTTGCAAGAGAATTCCGCCTTCATCGCGGCAGTGGCCGAGTGGATCGTCCCCTGGTCCCTGACGAAATGGACGATGAAATCTCGGATGACTTCCGAGATGGTCTTGTAGTTGTCCAGACATTTTTTTTGGAGCTTTGCGTGGAGTGTGGGGGTGACCCGCACCACGATGTCCTTGGTAGCACGTTCTTTGTTCATACATTTATGTAGCAATGTCCAGATATTTTCTTTTGAAAAATGAGGGGTTGGGCATAGATACCTGAGTCCTTCTTTAACAGGAGAATTTGTCATGGCAAATATGAGTGACTATTTGGAAAATAAGATGATCGACCATCTTTTCCGCGCAACTTCATACGCCGCCCCGGCCACGCTGTATATTGCGTTGTCGAGCGGCACGTTGACCGATGCCAGCACCGGCGCGGCGATGTCCGAAGTGACCGGCGGTGCATATGCTCGCGTGTCTATCGTGTCGTCCACAGCGAACTGGTATTCGACCAACGGCACCACGTCAGGCGCAAGCTCCGGCACGGGCGGCACGACCAGCAACGTGGCCGCGATCAACTTCCCGACCGCCACGGCGGATTGGGGCACAGTTCAGTCGGTGGCCATCACCGATACCCAGGGCACGGGCGCTGGCCAGATTCTATTCTGGGGACCGCTCACCAGCAGCAAGGTCGTCAGCAACGGCGACACCTTCCAGTTCGCGGTCGGCTCGCTGAGCGTCCAGATTGATAATTGATGCAGTATCCTCCTTTTTTGGCGATACTGTCGATTTTTGATTTGTTTCTGGTGAGGACACCACTATAATAGTGGTATGAGATACCTACAACCAGAAGAACGTGACGAAATAGCCCGGCTATATCAGCAGGGGCTTAATGTAAAGGAAGTGGCCAAGACGACCCGACACGGGAAACGTGTGATTAACAAGGTCTTGGACGAAATGGGGTTGCTCCGCTATAATCGTGTGTCAAAACAAAAAGAGGCCCCGATTATAGCGGACTACCAAGCCGGCCTCTCACAATTGCAAATTAGCAAGAAGTACAACTGCACACGGAATACTGTCAGGAAGGTACTACGTCGAAATAATATCCCGATTCTTGACCATCGCGGCTGCACGATGCTGACACTGGATCAGCGAGAAGCGCTACGAACTGATTGGCGTAGCGGCATGGAATGTCGGGAGATCATGATAAAATACGACTTGAGCAGGACTACCCTGAACCGCTATATCAAGCTTTTGGGCGAGGCCCTTCGTCGCACAGCCGCATCGGGGTACACCCACGGAAATTGGAAGGGCGGGCGCATAAAGGCTCAAAGCGGGGACAACAACTATCAGTGGAAAGGTGGGAGAGCCGGTAACGGCGAGGGTTATTTCTTGGTGCGGGTAGAAGCCGACGACCCGTATGCCTCAATGCGGAATTTGATGGGATATGTCCTTGAACACCGCTTGGTTATGGCAAGACATATCGGACGGCCTCTTACCAAGGATGAAACGGTGCATCACATCAATGGCAACCGAGGCGACAATCGCATAGAAAACCTTCAACTCCGCGTTGGCAAGCACGGTTCAGGACAGGCTTTCTGTTGTGCTGATTGCGGCTCCTTCAACGTCGTCCCGGTGGCGCTTATGGAGATAGACAACTAAGCTATCTTTGATATTCTTGAAGACGGCCTCCCAATTGGTGGTGTAGTCAGGTTGACGGAACAGTTTCATAGACGGATACCATTCGGTATCCGTCTTTTCTTTTAGCCAGCGCGGGTCCGGGTAGAAGCCAAGCGCCACCCAGGTTTGTATCCCTAAACTGGCGGCGAGGTGCGCCACCGCCGTATCGACCGTTATCACCATGTCCAGGTTTTGAATGAACGCCGCCGTGTCGTTGAAGTCCTTAAAGTTGGCAACATAGTCCTCCATCTTCATTCCTTCGCTGTTTTCCCGCAGATTTACCATGCCACAAGTCGGCCAAATCCGTTCCGACTTGTCCTTCTGCAAGCTGTAGAACTTGATGCCAGGGAATTGCAGTCGCTCGAACAGGTTTAGGGGGCAGGAGCGGGCGAAGTCGTGAGCGTGGATGTCGTTGCCCGCCCAGGCGATGCCGATATTGAAGGTAGTAGTATCGACAGCGTGGGGCGTCTCGACGGTGGGGGTGATATATTTCTCCTCTCCTCGAACCCCAAAGAAGCGCTGCAAATCCATGATCGAGCAGGTGAAGTCGAAGTCGCCCTCCAGAAAATTGTCGTCGTCGGAGCCGAACGGCAGGATTTCGTCCACGAGTGGTTCGAGCAGCTTTATCAGGTGGTCCTTACAGGCCAAGGCTACATGCGCCCCTTGCTTCTTCAAGTCCTTGGCATAGCGAATATGCTGGATCAAGTCGCCCGCTCCCTGTTCGCAGAACAACAGAATTCGTTTTCCAGCAAGGGATGCCTTTCCGTCCCACATCGGCACCCCGGCAGGCAGGAGGCAGGTGAATTGCAATACCTTGGGCATTTTGAATCGCCATTGGCTTTCTTCCCAGCTTTCCTGATATTGCCCAAGGGTGAGCAGACAGCACGACAGGTAGTAATGGGCGCTGGGACTGTTGGGTTGGAGTTCGATGGCCTTGCGGTATTCCGCCAGGGCGTCCTCGAACTGTCCCATCCCGCCCAACACCGTGGCCCGGTTGAGGCGTATTTTGAAGTCGTCGGGATTCTTTTCGGCGGCGATATTGAAAAACGGCAGAGCGTTTGCATAATCCTGCCGGCGGCACATGATGAGGCCGGCGGTGTAGTACGGCCCCCAGGGTACGTCATTGACCTTTGTGGCCATGTGACAGAATGCCAAAGCCCGGTCATGCTCGAATAAAGCGTCGGAGTAGTAATTGGCGGCGGTAAGCAGGGAGTCGAGGACGTTTTTATTGATCGTCTCGTGGATGGCCTCCTTGTCCTTGGGGTTCTTCTTGAAGACAACCTTGCCTGCGGAGCTTGGCGTCAACTGCGACAGTTGGTACTTTTCCATGCTCAGGTTGCAGGGAACCTCCACGGGCCAGCACATCATGTTGATGGAGGCCACTGGACCAAACTCGTTGCGGGGATTGTTCAGGTAGTTGTCCCGATTATAAAGCGGGGGCGCGTGAAAATAGATTTCATAACCCAGGGCCTTGGTCAGTTTGACCAGCAGGCTCAGTTTTTCGCCTCGGTCGCATTCCAGGTACATGATCGGGCGGTGCTTCTTGATTATTTCCTTCGCCCCCATCATAACCTCCGGTTCCATCCCCTCCACGTCGATTTTGATGAAGTCCAACCTGGCGAACGGGGTGTCGTCCAGCCGGATGAGCTTCACAGAACACTTGCCTTTGGCGTCCGGGTATTCGCTCCGCAATTCCAGCCCGCCGAAGTTGTTGGGCTGGCTGAAGTCCAGTTCGGGAATGTCCATACGTCCGCTTTCTTTCCCGACCGCGTTCTGGAGGCATACGACGTTGCTGAGGTTGTTCAGCGCCACGTTGGCGCACAGCAAATAGTAGCACATGCGCTGGGGTTCGTAGGCAAAGACGGTGCCTTGTGGACCGACCATCCGGGCCAGGGGGATGGTGAGCGCCCCGATATTGGCCCCCACGTCCAGTACGGTTGATCCCGGCTTGACGACCGCTTGAAGCAAATCGACCTCGCCCTGGGAGAATTCGCCGTATTCCATCAGCGATTTGCCCACGAAGGCGTCGTTGGTGTTGAGGAGCATCAGGCCGTCGCGGCATTGTTTTAGTACGTTCATGGTTTAATTGAGTTAGCACAATAGAATCCTGGCAATCCCAATAAATAGAGGTATGCCTTACGACCTGGAACTGACGTTGGCCACGGAAGACCCACACTGCTGGATTACGGCGCAAGGCACCGATGCGGACGGTACGCCCTGGATCAAGTATTGGAGCGAGGACGGCAACAGGTGGATTATCAGGGGTAAGTGCAACCAGTGTGGCGAGTGCGAGGTCGGGACAATCAACCGGAATATCGTGTGGACCGGCATCCCCGTGGGGCAGGCGGGTGCGTGCATTGATCTGGATTATGGCAACCGGAAGGACATCCCGGTGCGGCCAGAGATCAGCAAGTTTTGCTCTAGCTGCACGTTGCGCGGGGAGTACCTGTAATGGCTACAAAACTCTACCTACACAATGCTACGAACTTTTTGGGTGGTACTTTCCCTACCAACCATCAGTCGTCCACAACCAACTCCTTTTTAGTCCCGAACAGTGCCGTGTTGTTGACGATGGACACCACCATCGGCACAACGCTGCAAACCCTCAACATCACCGGCCCGGCCTCGGCAGCAGTGCAGAATATGTTCATCCGCTACTACTGCTCGCTGCCTTTGAGGGGTGCGCAGACGGTGGGCGGTGGCAATGCCAACTTCTACTGTTCCGATGGCGAGAGCAATACCTCCGCGAATTTCTGGGTCAACGGCCTCAACATTTACGTCTGGCGTCCCACGACGGGTGCAAAGGTCGGCATCGTCAGGGAAACCACCAATGCGAGTATGGGTGGTGCAGAGGCGACAAGCGCAGGCGTCCAGTCAACCACCCTGTTGACTAACTTTACCACCACCGCCATCTCGGCAGCCGATGGCGACGTGGTTATTTGCGAAGTGTGGTCCACCTTCACGCAGGCGATGGCCACGTCGTACACGTTGACGTTCTACTATGACGGCAGCTTCGACATTACCGGGCAGGCTGAAAACACGACTGTGGCGAATAGCGCCTCCTGTCTGGTGCTGAATGAAAACCTTACTTTCAAGGGATTTGATTTCGGCGCGGCAGCCCTGACCAACGCGGCTACGGTAACTGCCAATGGCAACGTAGTCAGGGGCGACGGCACCATTCACCTGTGCGGCTGGCTTACGGGCGACATGCGGGACACGGATTCCCCCACTGGAACATATTCCGTGCAGTCGGCCATCACCAAGGACGGGGAGCCGTATGCCTTCCGCGTCAATCCCGCCGCAGGCCAACCGGGCTTTTGCAACATGCAGGCGTACACGGGCTACTACGGCAACCCGTCCCCGTTTCCGGGCACCACTTTCGGTCGCGTTTACATAATGCCGGCGGTTCTTCCCGCAAGTGGTTCTGAGGAAATCTGCTCGGTTCTGGACATCAGCAGGCTCGTCAAGCTGGCTGTACGCATTAACAATAACGGGGTTCTCTCCGTTTATGACAGCAATCAAGTCCTGCTGGGAACGGGCACCACCGTCCTGGCAACCAGCCAGTGGTATCGCGTCGAGTTAATGACCACCAGTGGCGGTCCAAACGCCCCCTGGGAATTGCGAATTGAAGGCAAAACCGAACTTACCGGGACTGCCGCCGATTTGAGCGCCCTTACCGGCTATTTCCGTATTGGCAGGACCACCGATTACAACAATAATGCGGTAGATTTTTACTACGCCGATTTTCGCTGGTGCAGCATAAGATGGCCGGGTGCGGGCAGCCAGATAATGCTCATCCCCGCCGCCGCCGGTAGCAACCAGACTTGGACACGCGGCGGCACTGACACGGGAGCCAACTGGAGCCAGGTTAGCGGCTTCCCTGTTTCGACATCTACCTGGCTCGTAGGGAGTGCTTCCGGCGCGGTTGAAACGGAAAAATGCTCCATACCCCCCGCCGGTAAGGTAACCAAAGTAAATGCGGTCCTCCTCCGTACAACTCACCCCGTTGCGTCTGGTAATCAGGCCCAGCCGAGGATGATGTCCGGCGGTACGATGTGGTCCGGCAGCAACTACGGGACGAGCGTTCGCTCCGAACTCGGTATCATGTTCGATACCGACCCCCAGACGGGCCAGTTGTGGACCCCCGCCGCCCTGAACTACCCCCTGGAAGTTGGTGCCCAGGATAACGGGCCTTCCTCGCGGTTAATTATGTACGGCTGCTGGGCTGCCGTGGATTTCAAGTCTGCCCTGCAAGGTCAGGCCGCTCCAGCCGGCAATGCCACGTTTACGCCCACCGCCCGCATGACCATCAGCAGCAACAACGCTCCTTTGTCTTCCAGTTGCACCCTGACTGCTGATGGTGGCCCCATACCCAAAGGCCCGGTCAACTTCTGCGGGTGGTTGACCGGCGGCAGCGAGGAAATGTACAGCCAGAGTGGTGCGCCAAATGTTCAGTCGGCGGTAACGCGAGCCGGCGAGCCATTTGCCCTCCATGTAAACAATACCTGGAACGGTGCGGCAGTCTACGGCGCTCACGATCCAACCGGATTGAAGGCCATTGCTAACATCAACACGTCTTACATCCGGGTTTACATCTTGGCGGCGGCTGTGCCTGCCAGTGGTGGCACCGAGGAGGTACTGGCACTCTACGATACTAACAGTGTTCAGAAGTGTGCCGTTCGTATCGACTCGTCCTCCCGGCTCTCGCTTTATATCGGCTCAACCAAGGTTTTGTGGAATACCGGCACGACGGTACTCAACAGTGGCACTTGGTACTGCATCGAGTTAGCTTGCGGTAGCGGCAGTAGTGCTTATTTGGAACTGCGGATTAACGGCGCGACCGAACTGACTGGCAGCGCCAACCTCGGTAGCAATACCAACACTGGCCTGGTTTATATCGGTAGGGCAAGCACTTTTACCACCACAGCCGACATCTATTATTCCTCCTTTTATTGGCACAGCGCTACTTGGGTCGGACCAGGCACGCAAAAACTCCTTCAGGTAAAAGCCGCAGGAACTTACCAAACCTGGACGCGGGGCGGCACAGATTCGGGTGCCAATTGGAGTCAGGTTGATGAAATGCCGCCGGCCAACCAGGATTACCTGCTTTCTACCTTGGTCGATGGTCAGGCCGAGACAGAGACGGTCACCACCCTCGCAGCCGGTAATATCGTTTCGGTGAATGTCGTAAAACCGATGGCCTGGTTGGTACAGGACACCGCCGCCGGTGCGGTGCGGCTGCGGCTTCGCTCCGGCACCACGGACAAGGACACCACCACCTATACGACCGCCAGTGCTTCGGGGATGCTGGCTTCTATTTTGGATAAAGACCCGAACACGGGAGCCGGGTGGCTCAAAACATCGCTGACCAATCTCCAGGTTGGCGCGGTGGAAAAATCCACGACCAACAAGAGCCGAATGAACGGGGCCTGGGTGACCGTGGATTATGTGCCGGTGATTGTGACCGCTACGCTTAGCAGCCGGGCGACACTTACCGGCGTGGGTAGGGACATCAACGGCGGGACCAGTACGCCGCGTGGTGTTTCCACCGTGATCGCCACAGGGAGTCTCACTCGCAGGGGGTCGGCCCAGCTTGGGTCATTGGCAACGGTCATTTTGGCAAACGGGCGCAGAATTTTAGGCGGTACGGCGGCATTGACGGCAAGCACTACGGTGGTTCCGTTTACCAAACGATACCAGAACGCAGCCGCTAATCTAACCGCCGTTGCCACTGTCTCCCCGAATGCCACTAATATCTCCCAACTAGGAGATACTAGAGGCTTTAACTCATGGTACGAGGGCCAACCGCTAACGGTTTCCCCTTATAATGCCGACACAACATACTGGTACGACGGTCAGCCCCTCCTGACGGCCATGACCCTGGGGACTACCGGCGCTGCACCGGGCGATAGCATCGCCTACGGGGTTGCCACGGCAGCATATACCCGTATCGGCCAGGCGGTTCTCGGCGCTGTTTCGACCCTAAGTATCACCGTTGGACAGACCAGGCTGGGGGTGGCGGCATTAACGGCCAAGGCCACCGTGACATCGCAAGCGGTCATGAACCGCAGTGCGACGGCGCTCCTTGCGGGTAGTTTCACGGTAACGCCAAAGGGCAGCGTTACCCACACGGGCGTTGCCAGCCTCAAGGCCACGGCCACCGTGACCGCAAAGGCGGCGGTCACCCATACCGGCTTTGCCAGTCTCGCCGCAATATCGACTTTGACGGCCAAGAGCGCAGTCACGCATATGAGTGCGGCAGGGATGACGGCGCGAGCGTCCTTGGTCGCGGCGGCTACTATCGCCCGCAACGGCGTCGGAGGTTTGACAGCCAGGGCAACTTTGGCGGCGACGGGATCGGTTGCACGCAACGGGGCTGCCTTCCTTGCCGGCATTCGGACCCTCATCGCCAGCGCCGCCGTCGTACACACCGGGAGGGCTGCCCTTGCCGCCATCTCCACGGTGAACGCCAAGGGCCTGGCGACCCACACCGGCGTTGCTTCCCTCGCCTCCACGGCCACGGTGTTGACCACCGGCAAGGTCACTCATAACGGTCGGGCGTCTCTGTCGGGTTACGCCACGCTTTCGCTCGCTCAGGGTGCCGTCACCCACACCGGCATCGCCGCCCTCAAGGGCAACACGACCTTATCAGCCAAGAGCGCGGTTACACATAACGGCATTGCCAACCTTTCGGCAATAACCACCTTTACCGCGAAGGGCGCGACAACCCATATCGGTCGTGGGGTCTTGACTGCTCAGAGTACCCTGCTGTCGGCAGGGTCGATGACTCGCGGTGGTCGTGCGGCTCTGTGGGATTACACCGTGCTTTCGGTTGCCACGGGGAACGTTATTCATACTGGCGTTGCTGGTCTAAGTGGCAAGACCACCATGACAGCGAGGAGCGCCGGCTCGGTCGGTGGGTTTGCATCTCTGGTTGCCAACTCCAACTTCATGCAAACGGGCAAGGTTACTCACGCCGGTGCTGCGGGAATCGCCGGGGTCAGCACCTTTACCTCCACGGCGAAGGTCACGCACAATGCGGCAGCCTTAATGACCGGGCGGACGACCCTCACCGCGCCGGCCTCGGCTGCCCGTCCAGGGAAGGCAACGTTAAGTGCCCAAACAATCCTGACCACCAAGGGCGTGACCGCGCACAACGCGGTCGCCACGCTGAACGTCGTTGCCACAGTGGCGGCGAAGGGCACGCCTACCCGCAACGGTGTCGCGGCTCTTACTTCAAGCACAGTTCTTCTGGCTACAGGGGCAGTGACCCATAACGCCGTCGCCACGATAGCCGGACTGTCAACGGTGACTCCGCGAGGTGCCGTAACCCACGTCGCT
>Ga0126369_10000251_pt1 | contig 34598 bp, 37 predicted proteins | sample PanSoiMetaPlot_1_FD_109646 | JGI IMG/M metagenome (GOLD analysis project Ga0126369, IMG submission 109646) | Tropical forest soil microbial communities from Panama - MetaG Plot_1 | ecosystem: Environmental > Terrestrial > Soil > Tropical forest > Bulk soil | place: Panama | collected 2016-02-17
GATACGCGACATCGCCGAAGGCCGAAAGATCTATGCGGCCGGCGGCGTGCGCGACCGCGCCGATCTCGTCGCCTTGAAGCGCGCCGGCATTGCGGGTGCGCTTGTCGCCACCAGCCTTCACGATGGCCGCCTTCGCGGCAGCGATCTTGAGATGGAGTGAACGGTAAGTCGCTCGGCGTAGGATAGATTGCGCTGTTGCGAACCATCATAGGCGTTGCGGGCAACGTGCTCCACCGATGAGGTTCGCTGCGCGCAACCCATCCTCCGCATGCGGTTGATACGATTTGGAAGTGTGGAAACGCCGTATCAGTTTGCCGCGAATGGATGCTTGACCTCGTTGCGTCTCGCCACCACTTCGGCGGCTTTGGGCTCGCCCTTGACCGCGCGAGCGATCGCTTCCTTGGTGGCCTGATAATTGAAATCCTGGATTTTCTTGTCGTCGGTCGCATCCCAATGAATGAACACGCCGACACAAATGAAGAGATCGTCGGCTTCGGCCTGCGGAATGACGCCTTCGGCGACGCTATCCGCCACTGCCTTTGCGACCGCGTGCTGCGCCGGCCCAAACATCTGCACGGCCTGCTTTTGACCCTTGATCGTCACCTTGTTGAACAGGACGGTTGCGGGTTTGCAAAGTAAATTCGGCCCTATCACCGCCAGAAGCGAGGTGAAGCCGTCCTTATTGTTCGTGAGGGCGTGTGCGAACGCTGACTCGGCTGCGCTGCCGCGCGGCCCCATGATGAGATCGATATGAGCGATTTCGTTGCCATCGCCGATGAGTGATTCACCGACGCAGAGTCCGTTGATTACCGCCATGGCCATCTCCCTTTCCGAATATTTAATAACATCACGTTCGTCCGCCGAAGGGCCTCCGGCGGGCGATGCTATGTCTATCCTTGTTGTCAGCGCCCGGCAGGACGCGCCGGACCGGTTAGCCAGATAGCAGCGGAAGGTGGTTCCGCCCGGGGAAGTCAACCACTGTTACGGCCCGACGGCAAGACGGATTGCAGGCGGCGCCCGAACAGGGTCGCTACCGTAAGATCGGCGCTGGTCCCCGGATTTATGTCCCGCGCCTTGAGCACAGCGTCCCACCCCAGGAGCTGGTCGAGCAAGTTGGCCGGTTCTTGTATCGACCATAGCAAAGTATCGAATTTCATCGCTGTCCGGCGCAGGTCCGACGCAGCATCAGCGCCGTGTTTGCGGGTCACATGGCTGTCCGGAAATTTCGACAGGAAGCCGAGATAGACCGCGAGCGCTGCCCATCTGGGATCGGACCAACGCGCCACGGCCGCTGCATGCAACTCCATGCCGAGGTCGAATATATCCGCGAATGCTGTCGCATATTGCCGTGCAATACGGTCGCGATCGGCGGCTTCGGCCATCGCCTGCTTAAGGGTGACCTGCGCCGGCGCAAAGACGTCATGCTTCTCGGCTCGTCCGAGGCCGGCCGGAGAGGCCTGCACGATGGCCGCGTAGGCGTGGTTGGCATCCCTGACGTCGAGGTCGTCGAGCACGCGAGTGAGCGCATCGCGCAGCCCGAACCGTTCAAGCTCGGCGGCCGCTGCCAACGGGGCGCAGAGAAGCACGATGCCGAGATTGGTGTTAACGCCAACGGCTTGATGGGTCGCTTCGATGGCGCCCCGGATGCGGGCCCCGACGCGCGTGGTGGGTTCACAGAGTGGCCCGACCGCCGCCGTGGCGCTCTGGATGAATTGTGTTGTCGTCATCCGATGACCCGGCGCGAAGACATGAACGTTGCCCGGCTTCGGGCTTTCGAGTTCGTCGCGGCAGGCGGCAATGAAAGCTTCGGCGACGATCCGCCGAGGCATCATGCACTCGCTCCTCGCGCAGGGCAGGCGACCATTGCGGTTACAATGTCGTTGGCCAGCACGGCGGCGATGTCGAGCGAGGTCACCTTTTGCAGGCCGAACCACGCCGGCATGCTGTTGACCTCGAGCACGGTTGGACAGCCGTCAATGTCGTAGAGAATATCGACCCCGGCAAAAGCCGCGCCGACCGCGGTCGCTGCGCGCGCCGCAAGCTCCCGCATCTCCTCATTGGCGGCCACGGCGACCGGCCGCGCCCCGCGTTTGACATTGGTGATCCATCCAGTTGAATGCCGTGCCATGCCGGCTATAAGGCGTCCCTGACACACCAGCAGGCGGAAGTCGCGGAAGCCGTCGCGCTCGACGCCGACAAACCGCTGCAGATAGTACACGCCGTTGACGACGGCGGGTTCCGGCAGGTCGTCCGGCGTGCGGATCAAACGCAAGCCCCGCCCCTGCGAGCCGAACAGCGGCTTGAGAACGAGAGGGCAATCAACTGCCTCGCGCAACACAATGGTGGTGGCCGCTTCGCGCGATTCGACCGTCCAGGTCGGCGGCGTCGCCATCCCGGCACGTGCCAGCAGAAAGCTTGTCATCGATTTGTCGACGCACCGCTCGATCGCGCGAGCATCGTTCCACACCATCACGCCGAGTTCGCGGGCAGCATGGAGGAGACCGAGCCGAAGCGTCACCGCCTCGAAGCTCCCGCCCGACATGCTGCGCACCACGATGGCGTCAGGCAGGCCACCCTCAAACCCCTCGATCACAAGTCCCGTCGTACTTCGCGTCGCAAAACCGCATGCCGTCAACCTGATCGGCGTTGCGAACGCGCCCAGGGCTGTCAGAGCGCGCGACAACTCGCGTGCGTGCCAATCCATGTTGTCGATCACCAGACCGACATGCAGGCGCCGCGCTGCCGGCTTCATGGCGATCACGTCAGGAGAAGGACGCATCGAGGAGGTCAAAATTCAACTCTCCGGAGTGAAAGCTTTCGCCGGTTTCGATCGCCGTCACGATGACCTTGGCGGGGCTGAACAGCATCGGATCAATCGAATAAAAATCACCTTTGACGCTCTCGAACAGCTCAGCGAATGAGCGTCCGTAGTGGCGCGACCCCTTGCTCGGCAGCCGCTCGGCAAGCAGGCGCGCCTCGTCGGCGGGACCGGTTACAAATAAATGAGCCTGTCCGCCATAGATAATGGCGTCATTGGTGCGTCCCATCGCGGCAATGAAATTCGGATGCGGCGGACACAACGGCGCCGCGCCTATGCCGTCGCGGATATGTTCGAGCGGAAAGCCGAGTTCAAGCGCCTTGTGGAGTGCGACTTCAAGCGCGCGCGCTACGATCTGTGTAGCGCCGGCAAGACTTTGGGTCGGGGCAAAAATGATCGTCAGTTCCTGCGGCGCGAGCCCGCAATCATGCGCAACTTTTTCGATGACCGGCAGCGGCGGCGCGACGGTGCTCTCCAATACCAGCGTGCCGCGGTCCGCATGGTCGCTGTAGGCGAGCTTCTCGAACAGCGGTTCGCGCCGGGCGAGTGCGCGCGCAGGGCCGGAGCCCATCGCGTAAAACGAGCTTTCACCCGCACTGTGCGATAGTTTCCAGCCGGCGTATTGGCTCGCCAGGCATGCGATCACCGGATTGGACGAGCGGGTGGAAATCGTCCACGGCCACTTCGGTGTCGTTGCGGCCGGGGTAAGGGCAACGTGGCCCAGTCCGCCCATGCAGATTTCGGCCACACGCAGGCCCGCCGCGATGCTGCCCGGAAAGCGGCTGCCGGCGTCAATCAGTGTTTCGCCCAACGAACCCTGCACAACGCCGATACCGAGCGAACTCGCGTCCGCGACCAAGTCATCGACGAGTTGTGCTGCCCGCACATTGACGCTAATAGCGGTGTTCATGGCGTATTCGTGTGTACGCAACGATGGGTCCAATCATGGGTCCATGTGTGAATCAATGCCAATCGTTCATTGACGAGCACCTGCGCTTCGATTGCGGTCGCCGCAGTCGCATGAACCGTGCACAGAGGTTCGCCGGCCTTGATCGCGAGGCCCGCGTTTGGACGGTCGGCGGACCAGTCCGGCCATTCGAACCGTGCTGGCGCAATTAAATTGTGTTCAGCATAGAAGATCGCCGATGCCTTTGCACCATCGAGATGTGGCGTCTCGTCAATTAGGTCGCCGGCGCACGCCGCCATGTGAAGAGCAAACAGCGACTCTCCCTCGGGTTCGAAGATGTCGAGCGTCGCTCCTGGACGCGGATTGATCTCCAAGATCCAGAAATCGTCGCCATGCACCATAAAATCCGCACTGTTCAGTCCCGTGAGCGACAACGCCGCGGCAAGCCGGCACGCCGCTTCGGCAAGCCGCTTGGCTACGCCTGAGGCGATGTCCGCAGGCCGTACAGCGCCACCGTAACGAAACGGTTGACGCGACGTCGGGCGTGCCCATTGGACACTCAGGCCAAGCACGCTTGCGGAAGCGCCGTCGGCCAATAACAATGCCGAAACCGCCGTGCCCGGGACGCGGGGCTGGTAGTAGACGCCTTCGCCGGATGCTCTATCCAGCGCAGCCCCAATATGAAAACCTCCCGAGCCGCCGCGTCGCTTTGCCAACCAACCCTCTTGCGTCGGCGGCGACAGCGAGATTGGCGGATGGGCGACGTCGCAGTTACGACAAACTGCGGCGAAGATCTCTGGATCTTTGACCATCGCAATGGTGTCAGCGCTGTTACCGAACAGTCGCCAGCGTTGCGCCAGGCGCGAAAGTACATCCGGCCGGTCCTCGAACCCGGTGCCATAGACCAATCCATTCGGAGCGTGTTGTGCGGCGAGGCGCTCCAACGCCTCCATGATTTCGCACTCGCGGAAGCCCTGTGCGAAACCGCCAAGCGGCACGTGGGCCCCCGCCGCCGCCACGGTATCCTGATCGCCAAAGAAGTCCGCGACCAGCGGCAGATATCCGCCGCGGCGCGCCGATGCGGCCAGCGCACGGCCCGAAACCGCAGCGATCAGGACCGCTTCATTATCCATTGAGCTCGCGTGCAAGGACGAATGCCTCGCGGATATCCAATTGTACGGGCTTGGCGGCAGCTATCATGCGTTGAAAGAGGCCGGATTCGGTCTTGTATTTGATATTTCCTATGGCCAGCGGACCGATCCCCAGAGCTCCGTGCGTTGTCAACTCAACGCCATTCGCCATCGCCTCAAGGCCCTCGATGCCGGATGGCGGCACCGCGTTGGCGTCCGCCGCGACCAATAGACTCCGCGCGGCCTCGAGCTGCGGCCGGGTCAGAATACGCACACCGGCCCGACCGCAACAGACGGCTACCTCGGTGGCGGCAAGGATCCGTGCCTTTTTCTCATCGTCGCTGCCGTCGGCCGATGTCACGTCGACACCGAACCGCGTCTTGATCTCGCGGGCACCTTCACTGACGCGCCTGATACCATCATAACCCACCATCGTGACATCTGCGCCTTCGAGCGCGGCGATTGCTGCGGCTGCGAATCCAAGAACGCCGGTGGCACCGAATACTGCGACTTTCGCCCGCTTGAGATCGCGCTGTTTTTTATCACGCAAGGTTTTCTCGACGCACGCCATCATGGCGGCGGCGGTGGTGAAGGAACCGCCCGGATCGGCGAGGAACGAAATGCCGAACGGCGGCACCAACGCGGTCTTGGCTTTGGTCAGCATATCGAGAGCAAGGCTCGCGTTTTTGCCGCCGAAGAACATGGCGGTGCGTGCCCCCAGCTTAGGCGGGCGCGAGAAAATCGCGTCCTGCACGAGACCTGTCACCTCGTCGAGCGTCACGTTGGCATACGTGACGACCGCATCGTAACCCGCATCGAGCGCCATATTCACGTCGAATGGACTCATGTGTTTAAGGGGGGTGATCATGTGAAGGATATTTTTGTCCGCCACGACCCGCTCCTTGCAATGATTATTCCGCATCGACGCCGAGGGGAGGAATGGCGATCTCGGCAGCGCGATTGAAGCCCGCACACACGCGGATGTCCAGGCCCCGGCTGCACGGATGCCGGCGCACCATGTGCACCAGCCGGTCGGCCTCCTCTGCCGTCGGCGCAAACGCGAATCCGGTCGGCCCCCATGAACTCTGGCCGATGCCAAGCGCACCTTCGTGGTCAAGCGCGGCGAGCGTGGCAGCGACGTCGGGGCTCATGAAACGCGTTCCACCTTGCGCCGCGGCGAAATAGTCGCCGAGGCAGACCTGAAGTTCCTTGATGGCCGAACCGAAGCTCACAATGTCGTGGTCAGCCACGGCCGGCAGTGCCTTCATGATGACCAGCCGGCAGAGCCAGGCGGCATCGCCAGCAGGGAAGGGCGGGAGCTTGCCGAAGGCCGCAGCCTCGTGGGCGCCGTGTATGCCGCGCCGCATCGGATCGAGTACCACAATGACTCGCCAGCGATCCGGGAAGGCGAGATGGCTCACGATCGGCGCTGGAACCTGGTTCCCGGAACAACCACCGTCCACCACGAGTCCGCCGCGATGGAACAGTCCAATGCCGATGCCCGACCGCGCACCGCGGCCAAGATGGATCGCATCTCCATCAATGTCGAGCGGCAGGTTGTGCAAGCGACGCAGGCCGGCCGCCACCGCCAGGGCGAGTTGCGTACCGGAGCCGAGGCCGGCATGGGCCGGAACAACGTCGAGTACATCCACGGCATAGCCATTATAAAGCGTGAGACGTTGCGTCATCTTTTCGACATGATGCAGGACGCGCTCGCGTTCCGGCCCAACTACTTGATTTTTCGACGCGTGGCGGAGCGCGATTCTCGTACGCAGACTGCTGATGGCAAGGCCGACGCTGCCGAAACGGCGGCCGAGCCCACCGTTCAGGTCGAGGAAACCGAGATGCAGCCGCGCCGGGACCGTAACTGTTATGCTTGGTGGCATCAGGCCTGCCGTGCTCCCTGGGTTCGCTCCCCTGCTTTTCGCCTTCACTTCAGCAGGCTTTTCGAAAACAAATACCAGCTTACAATGTGCCACCCCGATGGGGGTTGGCAATCAGGGTTTCGGTGAGATTCTCTAACAGGTGGTCGCCATGACGGAACGCAGCAAAGAACGCACCTACACGGATGCCGAGATAGAAGCTCGCCTCAAGAGAGAGTTGCCGCACTGGTACCTCGAGAACGGTTGGATTCGCCGCAAATACCGGACGAATAGTTGGAAGGGCACTCTCATGGTGATCAACACCGTTGGGCACCTTGCCGAGGCGGCATGGCATCACCCCGATATCACCGCGTCCTACGCATGGGTTGAGATCCGCCTGCAAAATCACGCGGCCAAGGGGATAACCGACAAGGATTTCGAACTGGCAAAAAAGATCGAGGAGGTTGTCCATTGGCAGCCCGCGAAGGCCGGCGGCGCCCTTGAAGGAACGCCCGCGGGCGATCAGCGCTTTGCCTATATCAAGTATGACGGCTAAACGCGGTGTGGCCGCCGGGAAATCGCAATGGTCCAGGCCTGGATCGATGGCATGCCAGCGGCGCTTTCGACTGCGACCGCTGCCGCTGCGCGCCTGCTTGATGCGAGCCGCCAGCCTCTCGTCGCCGGGCTCGGCACCGATATCGCGGGTGCGCGTGCAGCGGTTGCACTGGCCCAGCGGATTGGAGCGTGTGTCGATCACATGAATGCGGACGCGCTGCTGCGCGATCTCGATGTCATGCGTGAGGCCGGTGCGATGCTCACGACTCCAAATGAGACGCGGATGCGAGCCGACACGCTGCTGCTCGGAGGGCCTGGTCTGATCGAGGCTTGGAGCGAACTTCCACGGCATCTGTTCGGTCCAACAAGCGTGGCCGACGACCGTCGCGGAACGGAAAGACGCGTATTTTGGTTGTGTCCGGGACGCCAAACCGGCGCCGACGATAAAGTTACAGTCATAGGCCGCGACAGTGGCGAACTGCCGGCAGTACTGGCTGTCTTGCGCGCCCGTATCAAAGGTCACCCTACCGGCGAAGTCAGCGTTTCCGTGCAGCTCCTTGACGAGCTTGTCGGCGCCCTGAAAACTGCGCGGTTCGGGGTTGCCGCATGGTCGGCGGCAGCGCTCGACGCGCTTACGATCGAGATGCTCTGCGGCATCGTCAACGACCTCAATGCAACAACTCGCTTTTCGGGGCTACCGCTGGCCCCCAGCGACAATGCGATGGGCGTGTTGCAGGTCTGTGCCTGGATGACGGGCTTTCCGATGCGAACGGGGTTCGGCCGCGCCTACCCAGATCATGATCGGTGGCAATATGGCGCCGCTCGGCTGGTCGAGAGCGGCGAAACCGATTGCGTCTTGTGGATCTCCGCCTATCGGGCTGCCCCGCCACAATGGCATGGCGATCCGCAGATGATCGCGCTCGCGCCGGCAGACGCCCGGTTCCCGAGATCACCACGCGTTCACATTGCGGTTGGCGCCCCTGGGCGCGACCACGACAGCATCGAACATTGCGCGATGATCGGCACCCTCGCGGCGGTCACGGCAACCCATCGGAGCGAAGCTTTGTCGGTCGCCGATGCGATCACGTCCATCGTAGCGCACCTTTCCGCCGAGCCGCTGTCATGTTGACCCGGATCGTGGGCGGCCGGATCATCGATCCCGCCAATGGTCGCGACGAGATCGGCGACATCTGGATGAACGACGGGCGCATTGTCGAAGCGCAGGTCGGAGCCCAGGCGGACGCAAGCTATGATGCGATCGGCAAGATCGTCATGGCCGGCGCCATCGATATCCATTCCCACATTGCCGGCTGGAGCGTGAACACCGCACGCCTGTTGTTGCCGGAATTCCGGCTGGGCTCAGCGCCGCGGCCCGGCGCGACGCCGTTGTCGAGCGCCGGATGGCCAGCCTTCGAGATCGGGTGCCTCTATGCCGCCATGGGCTTCACGACCGTGATCGAGCCTGCGGTATCGCCGCACTATGCACTGCATGCCCATCTCGAGCTTGCCGACATTCCAATCATCGACAAGGCGACGCTGGCAGTTCTGGGCAACGACGATTTTCTGCTCGGCCTGATACGCGGCAAGGAGAGTGCCACTGCGGTGCGCGATTATGTGGCGTGGACACTTGCGGCAACGCGCTCACTTGGAATCAAGGTTATTAACGCCGGAGGTTCTGCGGCGTTCAAGGAAAACGCTCGCGAGTTTTCCCTTGACGACGTCGTGCCGTCCTACGGCGTGTCCTCCCGCGAGATTGTGAAGACGCTGCAACGTGCCGTCGCCGATCTCGGCGTGCCGCATCCGCTCCATGTCCACTGCAACAATCTCGGGATTGCGGGCAGCGCGGACACCGCGCTCGCCACTATCGCGGCAGCCGACGGATTGCCGCTGCACCTCGCGCATCTGCAGTTTTACGGTTATGGCAGGGAGGGCGGCCGGGGCTTCTCGTCCGCTGCCGCGCGCCTTGCCGAGGCCGTAAACGCCGCCAAGAACGTCACCATCGATGTCGGGCAGGTCATGTTCGGCCAGACCGTGACGGTGTCGCTCGACGTTTTGCGGCAGTTCAAGGCGCGAAACCAGGCGCGGCCGAGAAAGTGGGCGATCCTGGATGGCGACGCCAACGGCGCCGGCATTGTGCCATACGACTACCGCTCTGCCGATTTCTATAATGCCGTGCAATGGGCGGTCGGGATGGAACTGTTCCTGTTGATCGACGATCCTTGGCGGGTGTTCTTCACGACCGACCATCCGAACGGCGCGCCGTTCACGACCTATCCGGAGATCATGGCTCTGCTCATGAGCCGCGATCTGCGCGCGCAGTGGGTCGCGACGCTGCCCGCCGATGCCATGGCCGTCACGACGCTGCCTGCGATAGGCCGTGAATATTCGCTGCTCGAGATCGCAGCCATGACCCGTGCGGCGCCGGCCCGACTGCTTGGGCTGCGTGACCGGGGGCATCTGGGGGCGGGCGCCATCGCGGATGTCGCGGTTTACGAGGACGCACCTGATCGCGCCAAGATGTTCCGTTCGGCCGCGTTGGTCTTCAAGAATGGCGCGTTGGTGGTACGCGACGGAATACCGACGCAAACCGACTTCGGATGCGCGCTTGAGGTCCAACCGGAACGCGACTGTGCGATGGATCGACGCATGAAGGCCTATTACGAGGAGCGCTACGGACTGTCCGACGACCTTATCAAGGTTCCCGACCATGCGATCGGGAGACCGGAGCCATTCGAGTTGGTTCCATGCAAGAGATGACGGTCAAAGGCGTACGCATCGACGATACCTTCGCGGAAGCGTTCGGTATGCGGGCAACCGCGGTGCTCATAACCGCCGACAGCATCCGCTGGGCACGCCAGGCCGCACTGACGATGACGGGCTTTGCCACATCGGTCATCGGTTGCGGCTGTGAGGCCGGCGTCGCTGGCGAAGTGGCGGCTGAGCAGACTCCGGACCGACGCCCGGGGGTGCGCGTGCTGCTGTTCGCTGTCTCGACCGCCGAGTTGCAGAAGCAATTGCAGGCGCGTGTGGCGCAATGCGTACTCACGAGCCCCGGTTCCGCCTGCTATGCGGGGCTCGACGGCGAGGAGACGCTGCGGCTCGGCAATGCGCTGCGCTATTTCGGAGATGGCTGGCAAATTTCCAAGCGCTTCGGCAGCAAGCATTATTGGCGCATTCCGGTGATGGACGGCGAGTTCCTTTGCGAAGCAACGACCGGGCTCACCAAGCAGGCGGTGGGCGGGGGCAATCTTTTGATCATTGGCCGCACGACGCAAACGACACTCGCCGCGGCGGAAGTGGCGAGCGCCGCGATCGCGAAGGTGCCGGACGTTATTGCGCCATTCCCGGGCGGCATTGTCCGGTCGGGCTCCAAGGTCGGTTCCAAATACAAGGGCGTGCCGGCATCGACCAACCACGCCTATTGTCCGACGCTACGCGGCGCAGTGGTAACGGCGCTCGATCCCGGTGCGGCGTGTGTGCTTGAAATCGTGATCGACGGATTGACCTCCAATGCGGTTGCCGCGGCCATGGCGGCCGGCGTCGCCGCCATCATCGAACTTGGCCCCGAGCGCGGTGCGATGCGCATCAGTGCCGGCAATTACGGCGGCAAGCTTGGCCCGCACCACTATCATCTGCGGAATCTGCTGCCGTGAATCCGCTGGTGCTGACATTGCGCGAACGTCCCGATCAGCGCCTCGACCTTGCGTCACTGGTGCCACACCGGCTGGCCGGCATGACAGTGGCAGAGATCGAAAAAATCGAATTGCAGACGACACGCAGGCGCGTGGTGCTCGCCGACGTTTTCCGCCTGCGCATGGGCGAAGCCGCACATATCCGGATCGAGGCGTCCAGCAACCGGCTTGATCGGATCGGCCACGAGATGGCGGGTGGCGAGATCGTTGTCGAGGGCGATGTCGGCGCTTGGGCGGGGCGCCTGATGGCCGATGGGCATCTCACGATCCATGGTAGCGCCGGGCCATGGGCCGCATCCGGCATGAAAGGGGGGACAATGGAGATTCTCGGCGATGCCGGAGACCGTTTGGGCGGGCCAGCCGCGGGCGAGACCGCCGGAATGCGCGGCGGCATTGTGCTGGTACGGGGCCGGGTCGGTGAGCGCGCGGGTGATCGCATGCGGCGCGGCACCATAGTGGTGGAGGGGGCGGCGGGCCCGTATGCGGGCAGCCGCATGATTGCCGGCACGCTGGTCGTGGTGGGGCGCACCGGGCCGCTTCCCGGCTATCTGATGAGGCGCGGAACCATCGTGTTGGACGAGGGAAGCGACTGCATGTCTCCGACATTCATCGATTGCGGCGTCCACGACCTCGTTACTGCCCGCCTAACGGCGGGTTTTATCGCCCCATACAGCGCACGTGCGGCCCGGCTTTTCAGTACGCCACTGCGGCGGTTTGCTGGCGACATGGCCGCGCTCGGAAAGGGTGAAATTTTCACCCGACCCTAGCCGACGGCCAACGGCGAATGTGGCATAATAGACCAGCGGATTGGCGTCTTTCCGGCGAGGCACGCAATGATCCAGATCGTCGTCATGGTTTGCAGGTTGGGGCAACCGGACCTTTGCGAGGAACAGCATCTTCAATTGGCATGGCAAGGTTCACTGCAACAGTGCGCGATGGCGGCGCAGCTCTATATAGCGCAATGGATCGGCGAACATCCCCAGTGGACCGTGAAGAATTACCATTGTGAGTATCCGGGTGCCCGAGACAAGGCTGATGCGGGTAGTGCGGCGGCTCCAATTTGATACCTTACGGGTCGTCGTTTTCTTAGCAACGGCTGGCATCGGACGACTTCTACGGAGCCGAAGAGAATCGTAGCGTTCTCATATCGAGCCAAGCGGTGATCAAGTTCAGGAACGGAGTGCTTGGGATGCGAACCGTCGCGGCGAGACTTATTGGAGCGGCGATCTGCGCCATCGGCTCGCTTTCGTCCACGCGCGCTGACGACCTCAATGATTACCCGACGACAGCGCGCGCCGATTACGTTTTCGGTTGCATGAAGGCGAATGGCGAGACGCGGCGGGCGCTGGAGCAATGTTCGTGCTCTATCGACGTCATCGCGACCATCCTGCCGTATGAGCGGTATGTCACCGCCGAAACGGTGCTCAGCATGGCCCAGGTGCCCGGTACACTGGGCAATCAGTTCCGCTCGACCGAATACGCCAAGACTGCGGTGGATGATCTCCGCCGCGCTCAGGCCGAAGCCGAAGTGCGCTGCTTCTGATCGTCACATCGCGGCGTCGACCGGCCATTCGCGCTTGAACACGTGGCCGTCGGTATCAACCGCTTCGACGCGAAAGTGTGTCGCGCCGTTCGGCAGGTAGTCGAAGCGGATATTGGGATCTTCCGAGATCGAAATGCCGCTATCCATTGCCAGCACGAGCTCTTCGCCCTGCCAGACGTGTAACTCCGTGACGAAAAACGCCGGGACGTAGAGCAGCGTAACCTGATCGCGCTGCAGGCCGGAATTATTGGGATGGCGGATCATGATCTGCGCTTCGCGCGGGCCTCCCGTCGGACCGTCGGCCGGTTTGGAGAACTGCCGAAATCGCATTTGTCCCAGATTCGCCTTTGCTTCCTCCGCGTTCTTTGCGGTGGGCGCCGAGCACCCGCCCGAGGCTTTCACGAAGACCGCGGAAGCGTAGAGCTGGCCGTCGCTCAGTTCGGCCACCGCATGTACGTTCGTATAGGAATCGATTCGCACGCGCGTGGAGATCATGGTGACCCGTGGGCCAACCTGGAACGTGGCCGCGACGGGCGCGGGGTTCTGGTCGATGACGAGCGTAATCGCCTTGAGCATGCGGGTATCGCCGGGCGGCAGCGCAGTCCGCAAGGTGACCGGCACAATCGCCGCATCCTCGGCGCGATAAGGCATTTCGATCGCGATCACGCCGGTGCCGTCTGCAAGATCACGTCCGTTGAAGATATCGCGCGCCAAGCCTGGCCACGCATCCTCAGGATCTGCGGCAGTCAAGGGTTGCGCCGAGCTGACGCCAAGCACCGTGGCGAAAGCCAACATCCACAGAATCCGTATGCCTTGTCGCGCCATCGATCGCAATTCGCTCTTGTCCGTAGCGTCGAACCCCATGAGCTACTCCCATTCCAATTCGGCGAAAGCTGCCGTCGCATTACGGGCATTATACGCCTCGAACAGCTCCCAGTGCGATTTTTCCGAAACGCCGGCGGTTACTGCCGCTTCGGCAATGGGCGTCCCGCGCGCGATCAGCGCACGGCAGTCTTGCGCCAATCGTTCAAGATAGCGCCGTTCGTCATCCAGCGCGAGCGGCCATGCAGCCGCCGGTCCGTGGCCCGGGACGGCAAGTTTGGCTGCAAAAGTGGCAAGAGGTTTAAGCGCCGCGAGCCAACCGCGCAGGCTGCCATCGACGACCGGGATGTGCCGCAAAAAGACCAGATCGCCGGTAAACAGCGTTTGGGTGATGTCGTCCAGGACCGTGAGGTCGTTGTCCGTATGGGCTGTGGCCCACGCATGAAGCGTCAAGACGCGGTTACCAATATCAAGCTTGGTCTCACCGTCGACACTGCGTTGCGGTGGAACAAGCTCGACGCCGTCCAGCACGTCGCCCATGATGCGCCGGAATGCGCTGAGGTAAAACGGCCCGCGCACCGAAAACGCGCGCGGCAGATTGCGATGGCCGACGAACGCTGCTCCCTCTCGGGCGAATGCGGCATTGCCGAACACGTGATCCGGATGAGCATGGGTGTTGATCACATAACGGATCGGCTTTGCGGTGATGGTGCGGATCGCGGCGAGCAGTCGCCGTCCCTCGCGCACGCTGCCGCCGGTATCTATCACGGCGACGGCGTCATCACCGACTATGAACCCGACATTGGCAATGCCGCCTTCATTCTCCGCGGTCATCAATGCGTTCGCGCCGAAGTGAACAAATAGGCCTGCCGCTACTTCGGCGATTTCAAGCGCCGCGTCCGCGGACTGCGGACGCGCCAAAGAACTCAGCCCAACCAGCATGAGGGTCGCAACCGCAGCCAAACGCAGGGCGCGGCGGGAACAAACCCATCGCCGCTCCTGCGCGCTTCTTCGCATCACGAAACGGTTTGGCGCCGCAATTCCAAATGCTGCCCACCGGCACATTAAGGCGGCATCATGACGAAATTTGTGAACCAATTATGACGCGGCCGCGTCAATCGTGCCGTCGTTTTCTATTGCGCCGTCAAAACCACGGGCATAATATTGGTATTAGTTTCCGGCTTCAAGGGCGTCGGCTGTTAGGGAGTGTCGGCGTTTCTTCGTAGGCTATGTAGGTCCGAGAGAAAAATGGTCCTCGCGCCTTACTGATGCCGTGACACGCTGTCGGAAATGCTTCCCCAGGCAAGGGTCGGTGCCGAGACCGGGCACGTTTGGGCTTGTCCGCATCGGAACACCCTGGCGGTAACGTCACAGGGAGGAATGGGATGCGAAAGTTTCTCACGAGTACTGTTCTGAGCACGGCTGCGGTGATCGCCGCAGGTTCAGCATATGCGAACGACGAACTCATCAAGCTGTCGCAAGACGCAAAGCAATGGGTCATGCCAACGGGCAACTACGCCAATACACGGCATTCGACGCTCAAGCAGATCACCGCGGACAACGTCGGCAAGCTGCAGGTCGCGTGGACGTTTTCGACCGGCGTGTTGCGCGGTCACGAGGGCGCCCCCTTGGTGATCGGCGACATGATGTACCTTCATGGGCCGTTCCCTAATCCGGTCTTTGCGTTGAACCTGAAGGATGAGAACAAGATCGTCTGGAAGTACGAACCGAAGCAGGATCCCAACGTCATTCCGGTGATGTGCTGCGACACGGTCAACCGCGGCCTGTCCTACGCAGACGGCAAGATTTTCCTGAGCCAGGCCGACACGACGCTAGTCGCTCTCGATGCCAAGACAGGCAATGTCGTGTGGTCGGTTAAGAATGGCGATCCCGGCAAGGGCGAAACGTCCACCGGCGCACCGATGGTGATGAAGGACAAGGTTCTGGTCGGCATCTCGGGCGGCGAGTTCGGCGTTCGCGGCTCGGTGACAGCCTACGACATGAAGACCGGCCGACAGGTGTGGCGCGCCTACTCGATGGGTCCCGACAGCGATACCCTGATCGACCCGCAGAAGACCACGAATCTCGGCAAGCCCGTGGGCCCGAATTCCGGGACCAACACTTGGCAAGGCGAACAGTGGAAGATCGGCGGCGGCACCACGTGGGGCTGGTATTCGTACGATCCCGACCTGAACCTGATGTATTACGGAAGCGGTAATCCGTCGACCTGGAATCCGAAACAGCGGCCGGGCGACAATCGCTGGTCGATGACCATCTTCGCGCGTGATGTCGATACCGGTCAGGCGCGCTGGGTCTATCAGATGACGCCCCACGACGAGTGGGACTATGACGGCATCAACGAAATGATCCTGGCCGATCAGCAGATCGGAGGGCAGACCCGTAAGACTCTGGTCCATTTCGACCGCAACGGGCTGGGCTACACGCTCGACCGGACGAACGGCGAATTGCTTGTCGCTGATAAATATGACCCCAAGGTCAACTGGACCACCGGGGTCGACATGAACAAATCCTCGCAGAACTATGGTCGTCCCGCGGTAGTGCCGCAGTACTCGACCGAGCACAACGGCGAGGATGTGAACTCCAAGAACATCTGTCCGGCGGCGCTCGGTTCGAAGGATGAGCAGCCGGCAGCCTATTCGCCGGATACCGGCTTGTTCTATGTGCCCACCAACCACGTGTGCATGGACTATGAACCGTTCCGCGTGCGCTACACGGCGGGCCAGCCCTATGTCGGAGCGACGCTGTCCATGTATCCGCCACAGGGCGAGACCAACATGGGCAACTTCATCGCCTGGGATGCCAAGACCGGCAAGATCGTATGGTCGGACAAGGAGCAGTTCTCGGTCTGGTCGGGTGCGCTGTCGACCGCGGGCGGCGTCGTGTTCTACGGCACGCTGGAAGGTTACCTGAAGGCCGTCGACGCCAAGACCGGTAAGGAACTGTACAAGTTCAAGACCCCATCCGGCATCATCGGCAACGTGATGACCTATGAGCAGGGCGGCAAACAATACGTCGCCGTGCTATCCGGCGTCGGCGGCTGGGCGGGCATCGGCTTGGCGGCCGGCTTGACAGATCCGACCGCAGGGTTGGGCGCGGTCGGCGGCTATGCTGGCCTGCGCAATTATACCTCGCTTGGCGGCCAGCTCACGGTGTTCGCGCTTCCTAACTGAGCCGCAAGCCGGAACGACAATGACGGCCGGCGCGTTCCGAAACGGGGCGCGCCGGCGTGCCTATCAGGAGGGGTGCCTGCGGTCGAGCCGGGGAAGGAAGCGCCGGTGATTCGTATTTTCGCGATTGCACTCGTGTTAGGGGCGCTCGTCAACGCAGCTGCACTCGCGGCGCCGCTAGGCGACCCGACCGCCGTCAAGTCTGAGGACGGCAAATACTTCGATAAAGATGGGAATCCGACCTACAAGATTCAGGCGGATGGCACCGTCGACTGGTATACCTATTCGGGCTATCGCCGTTATCATTCGGATTGCCACGTGTGCCACGGCCCTGACGGCGAAGGCTCGAGTTATGCGCCGGCGTTGAAGAATTCGCTCAAGTCGCTCGATTACAACGATTTTCTCGGAATCGTTGCAGCCGGGCGCAAAAACGTAAATACGGCGCAGGAGAGCGTCATGCCGGCATTCGGCACCAATCCGAATGTGATGTGTTATATCGACGATATCTACATTTACTTGCGGGCCCGTGCCAACGACGCCATAGGAAGGGTGAGGCCTGAAAAGCGCGAGCCCAAGCCCGAGGCCTTCACCAAGGCGGAGGACGCCTGCTTCGGCGAGAAACGCTGACATGCGTGTACAGAACTCAACGGCGCTGCTGCAAAGAATATTCGGTTTGTTGCTGGTCTCCGTACTAGCAGGCGTGGCCTCGGTTGCGGGGTGGGCGCGGCTGTCCCACGCACAGGGCGCAGGCCTCGATTCAGGCCTGGAACTGGTCGACCCGAAGGTGCTGCGAGTCTGCGCTGATCCTAACAACCTCCCGTTCTCCAATGATAAGGGCGAGGGGTTCGAGAACAAATTCGTCGAACTGTTGGCGCAAAAGCTCAACAGGACGCTCGCCTACGCTTGGTATCCGCAGGCCACCGGATTCGTACGTAATACGCTTGGCGCACATCGCTGCGACGTCATCCCCGGATTCCCGCAGGGCGACGAGCTGGTGCAGAGCACCAATCCGTATTATCGCACCGCATATGCGCTGGTGGTCAGGCCGGGCGACGGACTCGACGACGTCAATTCGCTCGCCGATCCACGCCTAAAGACCAAACGCATTGGCATTGTTGCTGGTACGCCGCCGGCCACATATCTCGCTGTCAATGGCCTGATGGACAAAGCCAAGCCCTATCCGCTGGTGGTCGATACACGCGTCGAATCTTCCGCTGTGTCGATGATCGGAGACCTCGCATCACGTGAGATTGACGTCGCAATCATGTGGGGTCCGATAGCCGGCTACTACGCCAGGCTCGCTGATCCGCGCATGCGCGTCGCGCTGCTGACCAAAGACTCAGGCGGCCCGCAACTTGCCTATCGCATCGCCATGGGGGTCCGCGCGACGGATCAGAATTGGAAGCGGCTGCTCAATCGTCTGATCGCCGAGAACCGGGCCGAAATAGAACAACTGCTGACCGGATTCGGCGTGCCTTTGCTCGACGAAAAGGACCAGCCCATCACCGGCGCAACGACTAAATGAGAAGATTTCCCGCCGTCTCAGGGCTGATCCTGGGACTGGCGCTCGCCTGCGGGGGTGTCCGCGGCGGTGATGCGGTGCCGGAGCCGGCCGGCTATCGTACTCATGATTACCGTGCACCAACTCCAGCAGGGCTTGCGGGAGCGCGCGTTATCACCACCGCGCAGGCGGAATCGCTTTGGCAGGATAAGGCTGCCATTTTTGTCGATGTGATGCCGCGCGCCCCGCGCCCCCCCAACCTGCCCGCGGGCACAATCTGGCGCGACCGTCCGAGATTGAATATTCCGGGAAGCCTATGGCTTCCCGATACTGGATACGGCGAAATCGCTCCTGCCACCGAGGATTATCTGCGCAGCAATCTTGAGCGCGCGATCGACGGCGACCGTACAAAGCTCCTGGTGATTTATTGCCTGAAGGATTGCTGGATGTCATGGAATGCGGCCAAGCGCATCCTGGCTATGGGTTACGTTAATGTCGCGTGGTATCCCGAGGGGACTGACGGCTGGACAGACGCGCTGTTGCCGGTCATGGACGCGCAACCGGCGCCGGCCGACAAGTAGAGCGGATTTTAGGTCAGTTGAGCGGAACCTTTCGGCGGGTCGTGGCCGGGCTTGTACCGGCCACCCCGATTTGCCTTGCTCCGTGTGTTAACACTTGGGGTCGCCCGGACAGGCCCGGCGACGACGCTGGTATGTGAATTCAAACCGATCGCAATCCACTCTAAACTTTACTCCGCCTGTTGTTGGATTGTGCGCGCCAGCGCAAACAGCCTGCGTTCGATAATGGTGGGCACTTCGCAAGCATATCTGACCGATTTCTGCCGGTCTTGGAAAATGCGCGTACTCCATTCGATCTGACTACCAATCTCATCTATCTTGGCTTGATCCGGCTGGGATTTGTCCTGCAGTTCATGCAGTGCTGCGGTATCCGATTTGATGTGGTCCGCGAGCTCCCTCTGGCGGCGTTGCAGCCTTTCAAGTCCGTTCATGACGTCGGTGCGTTGGCGGTTGAGCGTTTCGAACACGCCAGCGAACAGCTGCACGCCCTTTGTGGCCTTTGCGGAACCGGCGCCAGTGAGGAACTCCGTAATGCTCTTTTGCGCCTCCTCGATCGGAATACGTCGCGCCACCAGACGGGTGACGAGGCTCGTTACCGCCGCATCGTTCTGCCATGTATTCTGCACCTGTTCGATTGACGGACCGTCCCATACGGCGGCAATTGAAATATCAGGCACCTTGGCTTGCGCACAGGGCCAGTCGGGATAGCGCGGATCGGCGGCTTCCGCCGCCAATCCAGCACACAGCGTTGTGATTGCGAGAAATACACATCCAAGAGATTTCATAAGCGTACTTCCAGCGTTGTGCGCAGCGATCCCGCGCCGGCGTTAGCGTTGGGAAATGGCAACGCCCCATGGCAATTCGCCGACCTGGATCGTATCAACGACTTTGAGCGCTGCGACATCGATGATCGATACGTCGTTCGATACCCCGTTCGTGGTCAGAAGATATTTCTCGTCAGGCGTGAAGGCCATGTGCCAGACGCGTTGCCCAACCAGCAGGAATTTTTGGACCTGGTGGGTGGTCGCGTCGATCACTGCAATGCGGTTGGCCGGACCGAGTGCAACGAAGCCCGTCTTACCGTCGTGTGTAATGGCAATGCCGACCGGCTGGATCGCTTCCTGGCGCATGCCCGGAACCAAGAAATTGATCTTGTGCATCACGGCACGCTTGACCGGATCGATAACGCTCACGGTGCCGCCGATTTCCGACGACACCCACAATTCGGAGCCGTCGTCTTTGAATTGCGCGAAGCGTGGCCGCGCGTCGACCAGGATGTTGGCAACGACCTGGCGCGTGGTGGTGTCGATGAAATGCGCCATGTTGGTCGTTTCGGAAGTATTCACGAGAATCTTTCCGTCAGGGCTCAGTCCCATCCCCTCGGGTTCGACGCCGACCTCGACATCCCCAATTCGTGCTCGCCGCTCGATATCGATGATCGTCACCGTGTTGTCGTTCTCATTCGCTACGTAGAGGAGCCTGCCCGTCGGATCGTCGATGAACAGCTCCGGGTCCGGCCCGGATGGAAGCGTATCGACGATCTTGTTGCTGGCGGTGTCGATCATCTGGATGGTGTCGTCGTCGCCTACCGCCACCAGGACGTATTTTTGATCCTTGGTGACGGTGATGCCGCGTGGTCGCTGGCCCACCTTGACGGTGCCGACCACCTTTTTTTCAGTCGTATCGATAATGGAAATCGTATTGCTCTTCTCGTTCGAGACATAGGCCTTGTAAGCTTTTGCCTCGCCGGCAAGCACGGCAGCAACGCAAAGTCCGAAACTGACGCAGCGCCACATCGTTGTGCCCACTTCTACCGCTATTTGAGCCGGCATTTCGTTTCCGGACGATCGATACCCAGAGTGTCCAGCTCGGAGAATTGATGCAGGAATCCCTCCTGCGGCGATACCGATACAATGGTTCGGCCATCGGCGAGAAGAATAGGTTGCCGCAGTTGCAGGTTCCAGTCGCGTAACGTGAGTTTTTGCCCCTTGAACGCGGCAAGCGCAAATTCTGGCCCTTTCATATACGTGAATATGGCTTGCGGATCACCCGATGCGACCCGCGCTGCAGCCTCGCCGATCATCCGGGCTGCGGACCATGTCTGCATATCGAGTGCGTTCATGCGTCGCGAAAACGATTGCATGAATCGGTTTTGAAGCTGGTTTGCCCCCCACTGGTCGTGGGCGGGGTCCCAGCTCTTGGGAACGAGGCCGGCTGATCCGGCAACCGGTCGCGGCTCTCGCGTGCGGTACGGCAGGTAAGCGGCAAATACTTCGCTCTCGTCCGCTGCCACCACTACATCATGGGCCGGGGCCCCTTGCATGAACAAGGGTATCTGGCGTTGAATTTGCGCGAGCCCACTGTCGGTGCGGCGTGCGCCGCCGGTATCTTCGAAGACTCGTTGCTGCACGATCTTGGCGCCGAACCGTCCCGCCGCGCGATGCAGCGCCTCGGCGAACAATTTGTCCGCTTCGTGGGAGCCGACGACGAGCAACCATCGCGGCCATCGTTTGAACACGAGATATTGGGCGAGACCGTCAGCGAGCATGGAGCGTGTCGGCGCCGTATGGATCACATTGGGGCGGCAATCTTCCTCACGCAGCCGATCATCGATCGCCCCGGCATTGAAGAACAGAAGGTCGCGCTGCCGTCCGATCTCAGCCACTTTGAGCAGCATATCGGCGGGAAGGTCGACAATGAAAAACGAGATCCCCTGATCGGCGAATTGCACAACGATATCGGTTGGATCGGTTCCGGATTTGATCCGTGCCTCCTCCAGCGAGAAATGCTGATTGAGAAACTTGCCGGTCGTATTGTTATCTTCAAGCGCCAGACGCACGCCGGCTAGGCCATCATTGTCCGGCGCAAGATCGAGGAGCGAGATCGTCGTCTTCTTCTCGGCACGGCCAATATATCCGATCTTGATGGTGAGCGGTTCTGCCGTCGTGAACCTGGCTGTCAGGACCAAAGCCAGTCCGCCGGCAATGACGGCTCGAATCAACGTTCTGCTCCACGTATTTGTGTCCCGGCGTTTCCGGCAACATACGCTTCCCATGGGGTACCTTGTTGTCTTTGTAGCGGAAAATCCAATTTGAATCATCGTCTATCTGAAGTACTTTACGACGTGATTTTCCACGCAGCTGACCAAGGGGCGACGACAGCGCTAATGTGCAAGATGTCAATCTCGTTCGGACTCGCCATGGCCCTTTGGTGCGGCGCGTGCGCGCAGGCCGCCGAACGGGCCGTTGTGGTGTTCGACTTTGATTTTGTCGACACGAGCCTTCAAGGCGCGACCTTCGGTCCAAGTACCGAAGAGCTGGAACGCCTTGCCTGGGTGGGTGACGAACTACGCAAGCGCCTGGCGCAGACCGGAAGGTTCGAGATCGTGGATATTGGGCCGGTAGCCGCCAGGGCACATGCCGAAAATCTGCGAAGTTGCGGCAACTGTGATACGCAATTGGCCCGTGAACTCGGCGCGACGCTCGCGATCACCGGCTGGGTGCAAAAAGTCTCGAATTTGATTCTCAACATGAACATTGCAGTGCACGACGCCGATACCGGCAAACTCGTTTCCGGCATGAGCGTGGACATGCGCGGCAACACGCAGGAATCCTGGTCGCGCGCGCTCAATTATCTGGTGGTCAACCGCCTGCTCGGTCCGGGAGGCTTGTGATGGCGCTCATGCTGGCCAGCGTCACCGACCAGGAAGAGGCCGAGATCGCGGTGCGGGCAGGCGCCGATATTATCGACTTGAAAGACGTCACAGCAGGGTTTGGCACGGCTACGCCCGAGATGGTGCGGGCAACCGTCGCAAAGGTCGCCCATCGGCGGCCGGTCAGTGCGGTCATCGGCGAGTCGGCGGCGGACCCCGAACGAATCGCCATCCTTGCTTCGGCTCTGGCGGACGCCGGCGCGAGCTATGTCAAAATCGGCTTGCCGCCGGACGTCCGGCGCGGCGACTGCATCCAGGCGCTGGCTCCATTCACGCGCAGGACAAAGATTATCGGCGTCATGTTCGCCGACCGCGGCGCCGATAATGCGCTCATGCCGCTGATGGCCGAGAGCGGTTTTGCGGGGGTAATGCTGGATACTGCGCGCAAGACCGGTATGCGCCTTCTCGATCACATGGACATCACGACGCTCGCTCTCTTCGTCGATGGAGCTCATGCACACGGCCTGATGGCCGGGCTGGCGGGCTCCCTTGAGACGCCAGACATCCCGCGGCTGCTGTTGCTGGCGCCGGACGTGCTCGGGTTCCGGCGTGCGCTCTGCACGGATCATGATCGCAACGCGCGGGTCGATCCCGGCACGGTTGCGGCCGTGCGCTCGCTTATACCGGCAGATTCTCTCAAACTGCACCGCGGCGGCGACATTGCTTCAAAGGTCGATTACCGTGTACTGGCTGCGCGTGGATACTCGATCGACGCCAATGACGGAGAGGCCGCCACCGACTCCATTTTCGTACGCGATTTCGATCTGCCGGTCAGCGTTGGCGCCTATTTCCACGAACGCGCCAAGCCGCAGAAGGTGCGCTTCAATGTCGAAGCGAGAATCTATCGCGCTGATCACGTCGCTGAAGATATGCGCGATGTGTTCTCATACGACCTGATTACCGATTCGATCCGCATGATCGTGGCGCAGGAGCATATCGCGCTTATGGAAACGCTGGCCGAACGGATTGCAGCGCTGATCCTGACCTATCCACGGGTCGCACGCATTACGGTCAGAGTCGAAAAGCTTGACGTCGGCCCGGGCGCGGTTGGGGTCGAAATTACGCGCGAACGACCCACTGAAATGGCGCAGGTGCATCATCTCTATCCCGCCGCAGGACTTGGCAATCCGAAGGCCCTGACGTAGCGGATTTCGACTGCTTTGAACCGGATGCGTGTTGCCGCCGGGCTTGTCCGGGCGACCCCGCAATTTAAGACCGGAGCAAGAACAATCGGGGTGACCGGGACAAGCCCGGCCACGAGAGGGAGAGGTGCCAAGTGCTTCAGCCTGATGGGGATCCGCTCTAATGCATATGGGCGGACTGACGATCATCAAGCTGGGTGGGAGCTTCGCGTTCTCGGCTCACCTGGGAGACTGGATTGCCGCAATTGCCGGCTGCGCGGGCCGCGCCGTCATTGTGCCCGGCGGCGGTCCGTTCGCTGACACGGTCCGGATGGCACAGGCGCAAATGGGCTTCGACGAACGCGCCGCCCACCGCATGGGCCTGCTCGCCATGGAACAATACGGTTGCGCGATCAAAAGCCTGCACGAAAAGCTGGCGCTTGCGGAGACGCTCGATTCGATCCATTGCAGCCTCACCGAGGGCAAGGTTCCGATTTGGGTGTCATCGCGCATGGTATTGGGCGTCTCCGATATTCCGCAGTCCTGGGACGTGACATCGGATAGTCTTGCGGCATGGCTTGCAGGCAAAATCGGCGCCGAGCGACTGCTGCTTGTCAAGCACGTCGAGCCGGCGCGAGGAACCGTGCGCGCGGCGGATTTAGCGGCGCGCAATATCGTGGACAAGGCCTTTGCGAATTTCCTTGCGCGGAGTGGCGCCACCGCTTTCATTCTCTGTCCCGACGATCACGTGGCGCTTGCCCGCTTCCTGCTCGGAGAACCGTTGGGCATCCGGATAGTTGTTTAGCGACCGTGAGAATGATCTAGACTTATGCGATGGCTGAACTGAAAACTCCACGCTGGGGTTGGGCGTTGACCGGATCAGGGCATTTCTTCAAGGAATGCCTGGGGATGATCGCCGGGCTCGAGGAGGTCGATCTGTTCGTGAGCAAGGCTGCGGCCGAGGTCGTGCGCATGTACCGGCAGGAATTCAATTTGCCGAAATCTGCCCGCATCATCCGCGACACCACCGCGAGCGCGGCGCCGGTGGGTCTATTCTACTACGGCGTCTATCACACACTGGTGGTCGCGCCGGCAACCTCGAACACAGTGGCAAAATGCGTATTTGGGATATCCGACACGCTGGTTACAAACGTCTTCGCTCAGGCGGGTAAGTGCCGCATTCCCACGATCGTATTTGCCTGCGATACCGCGCCCGAACTGGAGACCGAAGCACCCAAGGGCATCGTCAAGGTCTATCCACGCAATATCGATCTGGAAAACACCGTGCGGCTCAAATCGTTCGAGGCGACCAGTGTCGTCGAAACACTCGACGAATTGCGGGACGGTCTCGCCCGGCGCAAGCGCGAAATCCTGGCGGATGGCTGACCATATTCTATTCCTGACCGGACATCTTGCGCGCGCAAGGCTGGAAAACGTCCTCGCGAGCGCGGGCGATCTTGGCTTTGAATGGTCGATTTTCGACGTTGGCGTGAAGGTCGCAGCCCTCATGACCGAGGCCATCATCGCGCGCCGCCTCAACCGGCCGGTCAATGCCGATCGCGTTATCATACCGGGTCGTTGCCGCGCCGATCTGGAGCGCCTCACCAGGTCTTTCGAGGTCCCATTCGAACGCGGCCCCGATGAGTTGAAGGACCTGCCCGCCTATTTCGGCAGACGCAGCCGCAATGTTGACCTCTCGCGCTACGACATGCACATTTTCGCAGAGATCGTCGATGCCTCTGCCTTGACGATCGACCAAATTCTCGACCGCGCCACGATAATGCGTTCAGCCGGAGCCGACGTAATTGACCTCGGCTGCCTGCCGGACACGCCGTTCCCACATCTTGAGGACACAGTTCGGGCGCTGCGGGTGAACGGTTTTCAGGTCAGCGTCGATTCGGCGGCGACCGACGAACTGCAGCGCGGCGGCATGGCGGGTGCAAACTTCCTCCTGAGCCTGACAGAGAACACGCTTGATATCGCGGCCGAGACCGGAGCGACCCCGATACTCATTCCGGCGCCGCATGGTGACCTGGCCTCCCTATTGCGCGCTGCCGAGGCCGCCGAGCGGCGCGGTACTGCCGCCATCCTGGATCCCGTCATCGACCCCATTCATTTCGGATTTATGGCATCGCTCGCGCGCTATGCCGATCTGCGGCGCGCGCTTCCACGGGCGGAAATCCTGATGGGCACGGGTAATCTGACAGAGCTCACCGAGGTGGACTCTGCAGGCGTGACCGCGACGCTGCTCGGTATCTGCTCGGAGCTGCACATTCGCAATCTGCTCGTCGTCCAGGTGAGTCCGCATACCCGTCGCACCATCCAGGAGCACGATGCGGCGCGCCGCTTGATGTTCGCAGCGCGCGCTGACGCGAGCCTGCCGAAAGATTACAGCGGCGCGCTCCTCCAGCTTCACGACCGCAAACCATTTCCCAATACGGCAGGCGAGATCGCCGAACTCGCCCGGCAGATCAAGGATGATAATTTTCGCATCGAAGTCGCCGATGACGGCATCCATGTCTACAACTGCCATGGTCATCACGTGGCGCCGGACGCAATGTCGCTCTTCTCGAAGCTTGGGGTTGAGGCCAATGGCGCTCACGCCTTCTATCTCGGCACCGAATTGATGAAGGCGGAGATCGCATGGCGGCTCGGCAAGCGCTACGTGCAAGATGTGCCCCTGGCCTGGGGATGCGCCACCGACCAGCCGACCGATGATCCGACAAGGCTTTCTGAGGCCGGGCCAACGCTCCAGCATTCGGCATCGGAGCGTTGAGCCGATGCCAATGATTCGCGAAACAATCCTCGCGACCACCGATTCCGCCGGGCTTGTTCACTTGGCACCGCTCGGCCTGATCGAAGACGGTGAGGAGCGGATCGTCGCGCCGTTCCGGCCCTCAAGAACCCTCGATAATTTGTGCAACGTACCCTTCGCGGTGGCCAATTATACCGATGACGTGCGCATTTTCGCCGGTTGCCTCACCGGGCGTCATCAGTGGCCGACAGTCGCGTCCCACCAGGTGCCGGTGAGACGCCTTGCCGACGCACTCGCTCATGCGGAGCTCGCGGTCGTTCGCGTCACCGAAGACAAGGAGCGCCCGCGTTTTCATTGTCGCGTATTGCGCCTTGCAACGCACGCGCCCTTTCAAGGGTTCAATCGTGCGCAGGCCGCGGTGATCGAGGCAGCAATCCTGGTGAGCCGCCTTGACATGCTGCCGCGCGAGAAGATTGAACAGGAGATTGCCTATCTCAAGATCGCCGTCGGCAAGACCGCGGGTGCGGCAGAACTACAGGCCTGGCAATGGCTGATGGAAAGTATCTCGCCGCGATTCCCAGGCCTGGATCGAGCATAAATTTGCCGCGTCCAATAGTCCAGAATTGTGCTACCTTCAACCAATCCTATGCGCCTGGAGATGGCTAATTACACCGTATTTGGGAAGATCGTGACCGTTTCCGCGTTTTTCGTTATATACGGTTAGGAATATCGCTAATCGGCCAATGGCTCGATTTTTTTGCGTGAGACATGGACGTCCCGGTGTTTAAACTTTCTTCCGAAGAATGGACGGCCGTCCGCCTGTCTCTGCAGGTCGCGCTGACAGCCACGGCGTTCAGTCTGCCGATCGGGCTGCTAGCCGGTTACGCCCTGGCGCGGTGGCGATTTCCCGGCAAAGTTCTGCTCGACGGCGTCATCCATCTGCCGCTGGTCCTGCCGCCAGTCGTAACCGGATATATTCTGCTCGTGCTGCTCGGACGGCGCGGCACGCTGGGCGCTTTCCTGGCCGAACATCTCGGCATCGTCTTCTCGTTTCGCTGGACCGGGGCGGCGCTCGCCTGCGGCGTGATGGGATTTCCGCTCATGGTGCGGCCGATCCGGCTGTCGGTCGAAGCGATTGATCGGCGGCTCGAAGATGCTGCCGGAACGCTTGGCGCGAACGGACTTTGGATATTCATCCTTGTCACGCTGCCGCTTGCCCTGCCGGGGTTGCTGGTCGGATCGATCCTGTGTTTCGCCAAGGCGCTCGGCGAATTCGGCGCGACCATCACATTTGTGTCCAACATCCCGGGCGAAACCCAAACCATTTCGGCCGCGATCTACACCTACACTCAGGTTCCGGGCGGCGATGCCAATGCGTGGCGGCTGACGGCGGTCGCGATCGTGATCGCGCTCGGTGCTCTCGTCGCATCGGAGATCGTCCAGCGCAAGGCGAGTCGGCGGCTGGCGCAATTCGAATGATCCGTTTCAACGCCGCCGTCGCGCTTGGTGCGTTCCGACTCGATGCCGCCTTCGAGAGCGATGCCCGTGTCGTCGCCCTGTTTGGCCGTTCGGGCGCCGGCAAGTCTGTGACGATCGCGCTGATCGCCGGAGTGCTGCGCCCCGAACGTGGCACCATCGCGATCAGCGGCCATGTGCTTGTCGATACCGAGAAGGGCATTTTCTTACCGAAACATGCGCGCCGAATCGGTGTTGTCTATCAGGACGCGCGGTTGTTTCCCCATCTCACGGTGCGTCAGAACCTCATGTTCGGTCGCTGGTTTGCGGGAAGGGCCGAACAGACGATCGACTTCGACGCCGTGGTGGACACGCTCGGCATCGGCCATCTGCTGGCCCGGCGACCGGGACGACTGTCCGGGGGCGAGCGCCAGCGGGTCGCGATCGGGCGCGCACTGTTGTCGTCGCCGCGATTGCTACTCATGGACGAGCCATTAGCGGCGCTCGATGATGAGCGCAGGCGTGAGGTGCTCTCGCTGATCGAGCGGCTGCGCGACGCGTTCGGCGTACCAATCGTCTATGTCTCGCACGATGTCGACGAAGTCGCCCGGCTCGCCTCGCGGGTCGTCGTTATCGACGACGGACGCGTGGTCGCGGTCGGCGCGGTGGACGAGGTGTTCGGCCCGAGCCAGGTTCACGCCGGAGAAACCCGCTTCGGCCGTTCCTCGGTGTTGACCGGACGCATCGCCGGAATGCACGCCGGCTACGGCCTCACGGAAATCGAGCATCCCGGCGGTGCCATCTGGCTCGCCGGCCCCGCGGGCGCGGTCGGCCGCGAAGTCCATCTCGTAGTCCGCGCCACCGACATCACTCTGGCGACCGCAAGGCCACAGAACATCAGCGTGCGGACCGTCCTGGCGGGAACCGTGGGACAAGTCGAAAAGGACGACGGCCCGCTCGCTGCCGTCACTATCGCTCTTAAAGGCCACGGACACCTGGTCGCCATGACAACCCGGATGGCAGCGGACGAGCTTTCCCTCAAGCCTGGCGACCCGGTGTTCGCGTTGATCAAGACGGTGGCACTTGACGAGCGGAGCATCGCCTCGAGCGGAGCATCGCCTCGAGCGGAGCAACCCCCGGGCGGATCGCAGCGATAACGGCAAGCAGGCGGCCACCTCGCCGGTGTTCCCTCGAGGCTCGGCGGCTCACACGCGAATCGGCGCCTTGACTTGCCGCGGGGCATGTCCGCGTAGTCGGCGCCGCTTCAGTGCGACCAGCAAATTTTCAAAAAACCAGAGGACCCCATGAGCAAGCCTATCCTCATCCTGAACGGCCCCAACCTCAATTTGCTCGGTACGCGCGAGCCGCACATCTACGGCGCAACGACGCTCGCTGAGGTCGAAGCCATGTGCCGGTGCCGTGCAGAAAAACGCGGCCTCACAATCGCATTCCATCAGTCCAACAGCGAGGCAACGATCATCGACTGGATCCATGGCGCCATCAATGGCGCCGACGGCATCATCATCAACCCCGCCGCGTTCACGCATACGTCGATTGCCCTCCTCGACGCGCTGAAGATGATCGAGCATCCGATCATCGAGCTGCACATTTCGAATCCACACAAACGTGAGCAATTCCGCCATCATTCCTACGTTACCCAGGCAGCGACGGCACTCATCTGCGGCCTCGGCGTGAACGGCTATCCGCTGGCGGTCGATGCCATGGCGGACCTGCTGGAAGCCGGCAAGGCCGCTCAAAATTCATGACTGCGCTTTGACGGCTTGCTGATCGAGCCGAACGAGGCAATCCTCTGGATCACCATCAGCCGGCCGTATACACTCGATGCGCTGGTGTCGAGGCACTAATACTGCGAAGTCATTCCGCGGCGCCACGAAGCGGCGAGCCCGGAATCCATGACCACTGACCCGGGGTTATGGATTCCGGGCTGCCTCGCTGCGCTCGGGACCCGGAATGACAAACGCAAGGGTCACGGACACAAATGCTATAGTCAGCGCACCAGCAAAACGGGGCCACATGGGGAACCCCATGCTGGAGTCGCGGGTTGCTTGCCGCAGCTGCGGTCGGTTGGGGAATGAGTGAATTTGACGAAATCTACAGAGCAAAACGTCCCGCGCTGGAGCGCGCGGAAGCACAGTTGCGCTCCCTCCTGGAGGCAGTCGTCAGCCAGATCGAAGATCGCAGACTGGTGCGCGCGGAACTTGATGACGTGCGGTCCAAGTGCCTGCCCGAGCTTAAGAGCAAGGCGACAAAATTTGGATGGAGTGCCAAGGATGCGTTCACCCGATGCAGTGACCTCGTTGGCGGCCGCGTCGTCTGCAACAATGTTGAGGACGTTTACCGCTTTGAGGAGCTTGTGAAGGCGCACCTTCCAGTGGATTCCGGCCAAATCGAACGAGAAGACTACATCGATAAGCCCAAGAGGCAGGGATACAGGGCGCTTCACCTCAATTTGCGGCTGAATATTTCGCGGACGCTCGATCCCGAGCTGATCCCCTGCGAGATACAGATTCGCTCGCGCCTGCAGGATGCGTGGGCAGAACTTTCACACGAGGACATTTACAAGCAGAAGGACCTTCCCCTCGATCTGCTTGACCGCGTCAAGGATCTTTCCGACCTGCTTGCCCAGGCAGACTCGACTGCCAGCAGCATCAGGGCACGCGTGCAGCGGATCATGACGCCGCCCGGTGCATCGCCAAAGCTTGACCGTATCCCAGCGGGCGCCTTCGCGCGCATATTTGAGGATGCGTTCGGCAGGGCGCCGGCCGAGCGCGGAGTTGCCGATTTTTCGGCTAAGGAGACGCCAGTTTTTTGTGGCGAATTGAGCATCGAGGCGCTCAAAGGCTACAATCATCAGGTTGCACGCGGCAGCGCCGGCCGCGCGGCGGACCGAACCAATTCGAAGACCGCAAAGTCACCACCGCCCGCGCCGCTGACAAATTGGGACATCTATCTGGCCAGGCACACGCCCGCGAAATGGATCGGCACGGTCGAGGCGACAGATGTCGACGCGGCGATCGAGAAAGCATCCAAAGAATTCAACATCCGGGACCCTAGAAGGCTGATCGCCGTGGAGCGGCGTTAACGCGCCTGTGAGCTTCGCGCCCCCAGGCGTTCGCGAGGCATTAGATCGGACCGATGAGGCTTGTGATGGTTGTGACAGGATGGCGAGCGCTGCGGCTTCCCAGCATCTTGCGACTGGCATATGACGGGACGCCCGGGAACGACGCGTAAGAGGCGACCGGTGCTTCAATATGACCGGAATCCATTCTAGGTTTACGCCATGACTGCATTTCCACAACATAAAATGACCGTGGACGAGTACCTCGCTTGGGCCCAGGGGCGACCGGGGCGTTTCGAGCTCTATGCCGGGACTGTCTACGCCATGACGCCGGAGCGGGTCGGGCACGCTAACGTCAAATATGCAGCGCAGACCGCATTGCTGTCCGGAATCAGGCATGCTGGCCTCCCTTGTCACATGCTGCCGGATGGAATGACGGTCCGCGTTGACCATGATACAGCCCACGAACCGGATGCATTGGTCTACTGCGGCGAAAGATTACCCGATTCCGCCATCGAGGTGCCCAGCCCAGTTATCGTCGTCGAGGTTCTCTCACCGTCGACGCGACACATCGATGCTTCCGCCAAGCTCGCGGGCTATTTTCGCGTGTCGAGCGTCGCGCATTATCTGATCCTCGATCCCGACCGAAGGCTCGTCATCCATCATGCGCGTGCCGAGCGGGACGCGATCACCACCAGGATCGTAACCGAGGGCAAGCTGCGACTTGACCCGCCGGGAATGGACGTGGCGGTGGGGGAGATGTTTGGGTAGCGATTTGAACAGACGGGTAACAGTCCGTCTGTCTGCAGACCTGCTCGACCGCGCCAAACGCAAAGCCGTGGCGGAAGGTCGGACGCTCGCCCCCTTGATCGAGGATGGGCTCCGCTTGGTATTAGCTGAGGGCAAGAACGCCGCGGCGATCAAACGCGTGCCGCCTCCAGTCAGCAGGGCAACAGGCGGTCCGATGCCGGGTATCGATGTCAGCGATCTTTAGGCGATCAGGAAATGGACGATCTCGAATACGTCGAGCGCATGAAGGATATCAAATAATTCTTCGGACGCGAAAGGAACTCTTGCATGGTCAGAAGGCCTTCGGGGGCCCGCCTGCCGCAAAATGGCGTTAGCCGTGCGGCGGCTCGGAATTCCAACCGGTACCGGAAAGTTTCGCCGCGTGATCGGGCTTACCAGATTTCATGGCTCCCTTTGCCCTGGCGGACCGGAGTGCATCCGGCGGCGCGCAGCAACTCCCGGAGAGCACGGTCGAATTGCGGAGCAATCAGGCGGCAACGGACTCAGCGTCACGCAAGGCAGTAATCTGCAAGTAAACCGATGCCGGGTCGCCCCCCGGATGGTTGTCGGGCAAAAGATCGAGCGCCATAGCGGAGATTTTTGCCAGCAGTTCGTCGAGGGTTGGCGCGTCGGCTGCGGCGGGGATGTCGTCGCAATGTCCCGTCCAAACGGCGGCTTCGTCGTCCCATGCGGCGGAGATCGTAAAGATGAGCGGTTTTGGCATCGACTAAGACTCAACTATTGCTATACTACGGCGAGCCGGGACGCGATATCGTGAGCCGCGTGTTCCGGTGCCTGAGGATCAAACTCCACAATCTGAGTGGACGCAAAGTCTGCTGGCAATTCCGTTACGGAATGCTTGTTCGAGAGCAGCAACATGACTCGCTTGCCCAGCGCCTCGGCGACTCCAACCTCGTAAGACGTCCAACTCGAACTCAAGTATTGTGGTCTTGACACCAAAATAATTATTGCGTCCGAGCGTTTAATGGCCGTTTGAATGCCCTTTCTCCAGTCGTTGCCCGGTCGTAAGTCCCGCACGGGATTGAATGCCTTCAGGCCGAGGCGTTCGAGCGCGGTTTCGACCTGCTCAGCCAGTTTGGCGTCGCGCTGTCCGTGAGAAATAAACACGTTCGGCATGGTCAGCCTACTCGTCTCCCTAAAGCTTTGAAGTAGGTACCCAAATTATTGATTTCAACGATGTTCAGCCCATCCAATGGACCCAGGCCTTCGTCGTCAGCCTGGAAATCTGCGACCGACACCTTGTAGAATACGCAGACAATTCGCTTCTTCAATATATCGGCCATTCCGATTTCATGGCGAACCCATGCCCTCCGTCGCGACCACGGTGTGAATAAAGCCAACAGTTCATCGCATTTCGCAATCTCTTCGCGGACTCGTTGCTTGAAATTGTCGCCCGCCGCGATATCCCTCTGATCCAGGAAAGCCGTCGCGCCGCAATCTTCGATTGCCTTTGCAATCTGTTCGGCGACCCAGATGTCGTCCCCGGCGTGTGAAACGAACACGCGATATCCGGCTTTCGACCGGCGTCCCCTTTTCGGCATCGCATTTCATTCCCGCGCTCAGCACGCGCGGGGAATTTAACAAGACCTCGGGAGGTAGCAATCTTGCGCGCGCACAAACGGCCGGCATGGCGTACGGCAATGCCGGGGCAAAGATGAGACAAAACTGCACGCGAGGCGATCGTGGCTTCCTTGGCCACGCTTCCGATCACAACGCCCTATTGCTCTCCCTTACCGCCTCCGCCTCCACATACACCTCGCTGCCCATCTCGCGGAACTTCTTCGACATCTCTGCCATGCCGGCTTCCGCCACATCAGCACTTGTGCCAACCGCCGCCGGGTCGTTCAGCGTCGCCGCGTAGTCGCGCACGTCCTGGGTAATCTTCATGGAGCAGAACTTCGGCCCGCACATGGAGCAGAAGTGCGCCACCTTGTGGGCCTCCTTGGGCAGCGTCTCGTCGTGATATTCCCGCGCCGTATCCGGGTCCAATGACAAGTTGAACTGGTCGACCCAGCGGAACTCGAAGCGCGCGCGGCTGAGCGCATCGTCGCGCAGTTGCGCGGCTGGGTGGCCCTTGGCGAGGTCGGCGGCGTGGGCGGCGATCTTGTAGGCGATCACGCCCTGCTTGACGTCGTCGCGGTCGGGCAGGCCGAGATGTTCCTTCGGGGTCACGTAGCACAGCATGGCGCAGCCGAACCAGCCGATCATGGCGGCGCCGATGCCCGAGGTGATGTGGTCGTAGCCCGGCGCGATGTCGGTGGTGAGCGGGCCGAGCGTGTAGAACGGCGCCTCGCCGCACTCCTGCAGCTGCTTGTCCATGTTGATCTTGATCTTGTGCATCGGCACATGTCCGGGGCCCTCGATCATGACCTGGCAGCCCTTCGCCCACGCAATCTTGGTCAGCTCACCGAGCGTCTCCAGCTCCGCGAACTGGGCACGGTCGTTGGCGTCCGCAATCGAACCCGGCCGCAACCCGTCGCCGAGCGAGAACGACACATCGTACTTGCGCATCAGATCGCAGATCTCGTCGAAGCGCTCGTAGAGGAAGCTCTCCTTGTGGTGGGCAAGGCACCACTTCGCCATGATCGAGCCGCCGCGCGACACGATGCCGGTGACGCGGTTCGCGGTCAGCGGCACATAGGCGAGCCGCACGCCGGCATGGATGGTGAAATAGTCGACGCCCTGCTCACACTGCTCGATCAGTGTGTCCTTGTAGCACTCCCAGTCGAGCTTGACGGGGTCGCCGTTGACCTTTTCGAGCGCCTGATAGATTGGCACGGTGCCGATCGGCACCGGCGCATTGCGGATGATCCATTCCCGCGTGTTGTGGATGTTGCGGCCGGTGGAGAGGTCCATCACGGTGTCGGCGCCCCAGCGGATCGCCCACACCATCTTCTCGACTTCCTCCTCGACCGACGACGTCACGGCGGAATTGCCGATATTGGCGTTGATCTTGGTGATGAAGTTGCGGCCGATGATCATCGGCTCCAGCTCGGCGTGGTTGACGTTCGACGGGATGATGGCGCGCCCGCGCGCCACCTCGCTGCGCACGAACTCCGGCGTCACGAAC
>Ga0126369_10000252_pt1 | contig 34575 bp, 26 predicted proteins | sample PanSoiMetaPlot_1_FD_109646 | JGI IMG/M metagenome (GOLD analysis project Ga0126369, IMG submission 109646) | Tropical forest soil microbial communities from Panama - MetaG Plot_1 | ecosystem: Environmental > Terrestrial > Soil > Tropical forest > Bulk soil | place: Panama | collected 2016-02-17
AGATGCCGCCCGCGAACAGGCAGAAGCCCAAAGACGGAAGGCTCAGAAACATTAGTCCCGAATGCTGCCGCCAAACCTCTTCCGCAAAGCCACTGCCCGCGATAAAATATTCTTCCTCAATACCCGAGGTGTCCTATGAAGTTTAGAAAGATTGCCTTATTCTGTGCATCGGTGTTCTTGCCGCTCCCGCTCAGTGTTTCAGCCCAAGAGGCTTCCACTCTAAAAGCAAAACCTCACGTCATTGTCCTCGGCGTGAATGGGATGGAGCTGGACATTATTCGTCCGCTCATCCTCAAGGGGCAGATGCCAAACCTGGCCAGCGTCATTGAAAAAGGCGCTTATGGGAAGCTCCGCACCGTTTCCGCCCCGAATTGCCCGCGTGTCTACACCACCGTTTTCACCAGCACCGACCCTGACGAGCATGGCGTTACCGGCTTCGTTGTCGGCGGCATTACCGCCAACACCCATATGCTCAAGGAAGAACCCATCTGGTCGATGCTTTCGAAAGCCGGCATCACCGTAGGTATGGCCAACGTCCCGGCCACTTTCCCGGTCATGCCCGTTAATGGATACATGATCAGCGGCATGTTAACGCGCGGCAAGAACTGCGAAGACGGCGTTCTTTGTGCGCCAAAGCTGAGCGAAGTGATGGGCGGCGACGCTGTCTATCCCCGGGGTCTGCAGTCTGAGTTACTTAAAAATGTGGGCGATTTCTACATCGACTGCGAGCGTATGCCGTCGGCTGCTGACTTGAAAGGCCACGAAGCGGCGGTGATCGACCAATGGCTGGCTAGGGTTCAGCTCATTCGCGAGCAACAGACCAAACTTTTCGATTATCTGCTGACCGAGCGCCCGACTGATTTCACGTTCCTGGCGCAGTCCTGCGAAGACCGCACGGGCCACTGGCTGTATCCCATTACGCCTTTCAATGTGGGCTACAATCCGAACATCAACGGCGTTCGGCAAGATGCCTTTCCGAACCAGTACATTGCATTCGACAAAGTTCTCGGCACGGTGCTGAAGCACGTAGACGCCCACACCTATTTACTGATTCTCTCTGACCATGGCATTAAGCCTCTGCGCGAGTTTGAGGAGAAAGATCCTCACGCGCACATGGACCACGAGAAGACTACGCCGGTTATTGCCAAGCACGATTTTGCGGATGGCGATGACGTTCCAGGCTCGTTCTTTGTCATGGGGCCGGGAATCAAGAATGATTTCCGGCTGATGGGGCTGGGCGCGAGCGTGTATGATATTGCGCCTACCATTTTGCACATTTATGGCCTTGAGCAACCAAAGCAGATGCGCGGCCATGTTCTAACCGAGATCTTCGGTGCCACCGATAACAGAGTAGCGATGCACAAGTAGTTGGTGGGCTATTCAGAAAAGAGCCGAACCCTCTTGGACTCCAAGCCAAGTGCCATGCGGCAAGCCACGGAGATCTCTCGTGTTCGGTTGCTCTGGTTGCTCAGTGGGGCGCTCTTGCCGCTCTTCTTTGCTTAGCCTTGTCTTTGGCTCTCTGTGCTGCCCCCGATTTGCCAAGGCCCATGTAGGCCTGGGCCAGCAACTCAAAAAGGTCCGCGTTGTTTTCCGAAGACCTGGCGCTTTCTTCAAGAAGCTCCACCGCATCGCCAAACTTCTTTTGACGGAGCAGTGCTTTCGCGAGCCCAATCTGCCCCTCCACGCTCTCTGGTTGCAATAGAAGCGCCGCTTCAAATTCGTCTTCCGCCGCTTTTGGATCATTCGATTTGAGACAGACCTGTCCCAGCAGCAGTTGGGCGGCGAGTTGGTTTGGATTCAGTTTTAAGCTCCCCTGCAGAACATGGCGCGCGCGGAGTAAATCGCCGCTTAGATCCAAAGCTCGCCCGTAATCCAATGCAACGTCCGCATCATCGGGTCGCAACTCACGCGCTCGTCCCAGATATCGGGCGGCTTCTGTGTAATTCTTAGATTCCATTTCAAGGCGGCCTAACTGCAAGAGAGCGATTTCAGACCGATTGTCCAATTGCAGCAGTTTCTCAAGGGCTGCTTTTGCTTTTCCCGTCTGCCCACCTTCCGACGCCATCATCGCGAAGTGCAGCAGATTTTGCTCCTCGATCTTGTCTTTGGGATCTGGCAATAAGGAGGGTTCAGGGACATCCGTGGAAGAGTGAGCATCCGCTGGACCCAGATAACCTAGTGCACGCAGCTCATCAATAGTTCCGGGCGCTACGGCCGCGGACAAAACCCTTCCTCCTGAAGGAGATTTCGCAGCCAGCTTGGCAAGCATCTTGCGCAGTTTCTGCGTTCTCGGATCCCAAGGCACGTAACCGTTGTGAAGCTCTCCCGGATCGGATGACAGGTCGTAAAGTTCCGGGCGTGGAGCCTCGATGAACTTGAAGCCCTCGTTTCGAATGGATCGCAGCGGAGCCCATCCAAAACGCAGCGGATAATCCGTCTCGCCAATAACAGTCCGGGAAGGCGCTTCGTTATCGAGGAAGGCGGGTTTCAGGGAAGCGCCATCCAGACTCGCCGGAGCGGAAATGCCGAGTAGCTCTAAAATTGTGGGAAGTATATCGGTCGTGCGCACTTGTTCCTCGACCACTTTGCCCGCGTCCTGTTCGTTCGGCAGCTTGAGAATCAACGGAACGTGAGTGGTCGAGTCGTAAAGGAAAATGCCGTGCGTATCTTCCCCATGCTCTCCCAATCCTTCCCCGTGATCTCCAACCACGATGACCAACGCACCTTGATACCAGTTTCTTTTCTTCAAATACGTAACGAAGCGGCCGAATGCCGAATCGGCGTACGCAATTTCTCCATCGTAGAGCCGGTCCTTATAGATGTCTGAATACGGCGCAGGAGGCTCGTATGGATCGTGGGGATCATACAGGTGCACCCAGACGAAATGACGAGCCGCATCGTGGGCATTTAGCCAATTCTCCGCCCTCTGAACAACGTCCATGCCTCTGCGCTCAAGTCGCCCCCATCGCGATTTCGTCTCCGCCTTCTCAGGAAAATTGTCATAGAATTCAAATCCTCGATCGAGCCCCGGGGCGAGGGTCCTACTGTCCAGGATCACAGATCCGATGAATGCCGCCGTTTGGTAGCCTTCCTTATTAAGTATTTCTGCCAGCGTAGAATGATTAGGCGCCAACGGCACGCCAAAGTCACTCACTCCGTGAGAACTCGGAAGCAGTCCCGTCAGAATGCTTGTGTGCGAAGTATTCGTAATGGGGCTTGGCGTGAATGTTTGAGAGAAGCGAATCCCTTGCTTTGCTAGCTCATCGATCGCGGGAGTTTGAATTCGTTCGTAACCATAACAGCGAACGTGGTCACTCCTCAGCGTGTCGATGGTAATGAGAAAAACGTCGTGGAGAGGCCTCTTTCCCGGCGTGTCTTCGCCGTTTGCGACAGCCACAGCTGCTGTGGCTAAGCACCAGCAAAGGATGAGCGAAAAAGTCTTCACAAGGTCGAGCCTACCACAGCGCCAGGGTCGCCGGTGCGCCCGGACTCAGAATCCGTTCGTTTCTGCAAGCGCTATAATTCGTTCCTTGTGCAAACCGGACTGTCCGGTTACAGTCATCCAGTTAGGTCTCCGATGAGGCTGCTGCTGCGTGGGAAGCGAAATGGTGACCCACAAATCTTTTCGGAAGCTTGCTCGTTCTGTTGCGATTCTCGTTGCGCCGTTCCATATCACTTCGCCGCTTTTGTGCTTGCTCCTTGTATCTTCCGCCAGCGCTCGCGCCGACGATTTCTGGAAACACAAGCCTCCGGCGCAATGGTCGGCTGCGGAAGCCTTGAAACTGTTGCGACGCTCGCCGTGGGCCAGGCTGGAAGTTGTGGTATTCGGCCAAAACGAGGCTGAGGCGGCGTTCAGCATTGCCACTGGCAACAAGCACTGCGACCCGGATGCCATTGACCAAAACGGGAATTGCATGCAGAAAGGGCGAATCGAAGCGCCGGTCGACTCCTCCCGTCAGATCGATGCAGCACCGCTGATCAAGCCTTGGGCTGGGATCTTAGTACGCTGGGAATCAGCCGCTCCTGTCGCCCAGGCGTTTGCGCGTCTTCAGGAACTCGGCGAAGGCCCGGCCTCGGCATTTCAGGCACCCACACCGCGCCTTCCGGAAGACCGCTACGTCATCACGGTAAAACTAGAACAGGCCGACCGAAAAGGTTTCGAGCCGTTCGCGGTCACACCGGCTGGCAAACCAGCGTTGGCTGCGAAGCTCAAGACCCGGCTCTCCACCGTCGCTCCTCTTGAGGTTGAATTCACCGGAACCGGCGCAACGTCATCGGTTCATTTCTTTTTCCCGCGGTCGCTTGACGGAGCTCCATTGCTTGGACCTGGATACGATTGGGCCGAATTCACCTTGCTAGGAGCCGGCTTCGTGGTGCACTGCAAATTCAGCCTCGACCCCGAGTTCCTCAGCAAAAAATCCACCAACCACGCCAGGTGAGGAACCCCCCGATGGAAAAAACGTACTGCTACCAAGATTTTTTCGAGAGCCATCCTCCGAGCGGTCCGCTCGCACCTAAAGTGCCACATTCTCCCGAAGCTTGGTAACGTTCGCCTTGATTGGTGTTGAAGTTTCATAACCCGGATGCCCGAGAGAGCCATCAACAAAACGGTGTCTCGCAAAGCCGTCCTGACCGTTCTCGGCACATTGTCAACGATTCTGACGACTGCTCGGAATTGGGATTATAACTGCGAGCTGATCGACACCAATACATTGCGTCTTCCACCTCGTGGAATTAAGGTGGAATTAAGTATGAGGCTCCTTCATTCACACCCGACCAACTCCGACAGATTCTCGCTTTTGCCGAGGAACCCTGCCGCACGATGTTGAGCATGGTCACATTAGGCGCCTTACGCGCCGGGGAGGTGCTCGGTTTGCAGTGGGGGTACATCGACTTCAACCGGGATCAAAGGATTAAAGGGAAAGCCGATGACGAAGAGTGTCAACAGCCAAGGGTCCACCAACGAATTATCGGACGCATAATAATGGACGTGTACTCGGCCAATCGCGCATATCGCTTGTCGTGTGGTGTGAGGTCATTGAGTGCGGTGAGGTCGTTCTGGAGAATGGCTCTCAGTCCCGCGCCTGCGCGTAGATAACGCCGAGCCAAGTCTCCCTTGGCAACATTTGGCAACAATTGACTCGAGGAGCGACTGGTAACACCTGCTCGGCGTTCACCGGACAAACCGGAAGATGAGAGAGTTTGACCCCGGCGTGGTATCAATTTCAGGGTGGGCGAGTTTTCGGGACTTGGCCCGGAATGACTACTTCATCTACCCGGTCGAGGCTTCAGGGGTGACGTATTCTGACGTAAGGGATCCGAAAAACACCCAAGACAAAGAAGTCTGAGTCCGCCTTTCTTTGAACGCCAGTCGAAAAGTAAGCTCAATTAGACGTGAAGATCGAAGAGCATCTGCGGCTGACCGAGAGCGCGCTGAAGAATTGGCTGATCGCGCAATGCGAGGATTCCCTGGCGGTCGGCGCAATGTGGTACATCGGGTTGCGCATCTTGGGCGTGCCGCTGACACCGCTCTGGGCCGGACTTGCGGCGGCGTTGCAGTTCGTGCCGCATTTGGGGCCGGCACTGGGTGTGGTGGCGCCGACGATTACGGCGGCGATCCATTGGGGCGACTGGCGGCATCCGCTGTATGTGTTGATGCTATATGCCGCAATCGTGGTGGCGGACACGCTGGCGATGCAGCCGTACATCATGAAGCGGACGGCCAAAGTGCCGATATGGGCATCGATTTTGGCGCCGATGGTGCTGGCGTTTGTGATTCCCTTTTGGGGTGTGTTTCTGGCCCCGCCACTACTGGCGGTAGTTTACGCGTACAAGCGTCACCTGGAGCAAAGGAGCAGAAAAACTAGCTAAGTGGGAGAAAAGCTAACGAAGCGGCGGCACGCGCAGAATGCGGTACCATTCCGACCGTTTCGTGTTCGACTCCTTAGCGAAATCCTCTGTTTTGTAAGTGAGGCAGCAACATCGAGTTTGTTGCTGCTGCGCGTGGTTACTGCTTCAATGCAGCGGGAACCCCGTCGCCGGGTTTCAGCGGATCACGAATCGCATTGCTGGTTTGGCCCCGATGCCCCATCTGGCCATGATGGACGGTTTGGGGCGCCGCGCATCGCCTATCCCTAATGCAATGAGTGCGTTAAGGATGTTCAGCGCCGCGTTTGATTCCCATCGCCCGCTCCAGAATTACCGAGTTAGTTCATGGAACCCCAGGCGTCCGTTTTGCGCGCCCCCGAACCTTCCGTTAGCGTTGCTCTGGATATGGCAAGGCTTGCGCTATGACTAGCGCTCCAGCGAGCCGGCAGAATTGCTTACTTATTCCGCACCTTGCACCTTGGAACTGCGGCTTTGCATCGAATGGGTGATGCGCATCCTACTTCTAAATCTAGGTGCTGGATCACTTGAGGCAGTCAACAGCGCCTTAGCTGGTCAAGGCTATGAGATTGCCACGGAGAGCGGGTTAACCGTTGAAGAGGTCCTCGGCTTATCCCCCGAAGTGCTAGTGACCGAGGCAACGCCTTCAGATTTGAGTTGCTGTGGTCTCATCACGCAGCTCAAGGCGCGCTCAGAGACGGAGTCGTCACTCAAAGTGCTGATGATTGTCCAGGGGAGCGCTTTGGAGCGGGCCCGCGCGCTGGACTTGGGCGCGGATGACGTCATTTCATTTCCGTTTGACCAAGCGGAATTCGCAGCAAGGATTAGAAATCAGTTCCGTGAGCGCCGGCCCGAAGAAGAACTCAAGACAATGCTCAAATACGCCGTGCAAAGGGAGCACTACGCGGACATCGCAGTGGAATCCCTCAGCGGGCGCACGGTGAGTAGACGCCGGTTCTGGCTGATTCCGGCGCTCTTTGGCTTGAGCGCCCTGACTGTCCTTGCAGCAGTGTTCATCGTCATTTCGACCCGCAGCAGCCGCAAAGCCACTCTGCAACTGCGCGCGGAAATCGCCCGGCTGAATAGCGGCCAGCAGCCTCAAGTTGAATTGCTTCGGCGGGCTGAGCAAGCGCGCGGTTCAATCGAAGCCGATTCGCGTTCCTCTTCCGCAACCGAGAATTCTCTGAAGGCGAAGTCGGAAGATCTTCGCAAGAGAGTCGCCGCCGCGGATGGCGCGGATGCCGATGCCCTGAAAAAGCAGCTGCTCGAAACCCAAAATCGCCTGGCCTTACTGGAAAAAGAAGGCAACATCGCGGAGACGATTGTTCAGAAGTATGGACCGAGTGTCTGCTTGTTGCACGTGGTCGTCGAATTCCGCGACAAACAATCAGGTAAATCGCTTCGGGTGGCCGTGGATGCGAATGGCAAGCCAGAAGTTGACGATAAGGGGATGGCTCAGCTCGACATCGGCGGAGCGGGACCCCTTCTTCAAGTGGACGCCTTCGGCACCGGCTTTCTCGCCTGGCGCGATGGGACTCTCCTCACAAACCACCATGTTGCGGAACCCTGGTGGCATGATGAAGAATTGAAGCACCTGATCGACCAAGGCGTAGATCCTTACGTTGCGTCATACGAGGCTTATTTCCCGGGAAAGCCCGCAGCCATCCGTGCCAGGCTGGATCGAATTTCTTCCGAGGCCGATGTTGCCACGCTGAAGTTGGAGAATCCGGCGCCAGGGCATACCGAACTGCTGGAGCTCGACGCCCGGAGCGAGGCCAGCGTGGCAGGAGAGCCTGTGGTTCTCATGGGGTATCCCACTGCAGTGGAGGGTATTTTGGCGAGAGCGAACTCAGACGTGGTGCAGAAGATTGCGAGTGGAGCGCAGGACGTCAGCCAGGTGATGTCGCGAATCGCCTCGCAGCAGCTGATCCGGCCGACCACCACCCAAGGGCACATTGGCGACGTCCTAAAAGACAAGATCGTGTATGACGCGGCAACAACGTCTGGCGGTTCCGGGGGACCGCTCTTCAATCGCAACGGGAAAGTGATTGGTATAAACTTCGCAGTACTAAAGGGTTTTGGCGGCTCGAACCTTGCTGTTCCCGCCAAATATGCGAAGGATCTGCTCAAGTAATTGATCCGACGATAGGGTGCGTGCGGATTCTCGGCTAGAGGGAAGTGGGTTCTCATGAGCGGGGGAAGTCTACTCCTCAGAATGGAATTGCGCAGCAATCCCGAGAGTCTTTGCGTTGTCCGAAACACAACGGGAGAACTTACGCAAACTTTGGGATTTCCCGAGGCCGAATGCCGTGCCGTAGTTTTGGCCGTCGATGAGGCCCTGACAAATATCATTCGGCATGCGTATCAAGGGAGAACAGAACAGCCAATTGAAGCGACGTTTCGCCGCATTCAAGTGGCCCGGGATGGCTTGCAACAGCCTGCTCTCGAAATCGTCCTGGAAGACCGCGGCATGACAGTAGACCGCGAAAAGCTCTGTGGGCGGAAGCTGGAAGATGTGCGGCCGGGCGGCCTCGGATTGCATTTCATACGGGAGAGCATGGATACGGTAGAATTTCGTCGAAAGTGGGGCCGCAACCAGCTGCGCATGGTCAAGTTGCTGCATGATGCAAAAACGTCAAGAGAGTCCTGAGGCGAGCGCATGTTGCAAATATCGGTAAGGCATTTCGAAAAGACGACAATTCTTGATGTTTCGGGAGACATCGATCTGGCGAGCTCGCCTGAATTGCGGAAGGCTCTTTTGCGCGAACTTCGGGAACGACGCACGCCGCGTGTCGTGCTGAACCTCAATGGGGTTCACTACACCGACAGCTCTGGCGTAGCATCCCTGGTCGAAGGCCTCAAGGCTTCGCGGGAGGTAGGCTCGCGCCTTGTCCTGTTTGGCCTGAACTCCGCCGTGCGGGAAGTTCTCCAACTGTCCAAGCTGCTCAGGGTTTTTGAAATCGCTGATAGTGAAGAGCAAGCAGTGGCGTCCTAGGGTGCCAAATCCACAGCATCGCGGAACCAGGCCGTGAATGTCATGGAACTTGCAGCGCAAATCGGAGGATCCGTTACAGACGGCCTTGCGTACCTCGGAGGGCTAGCTTCGCTGGCTGGGCGCGCTGCGTACTTCACGTTTGTGGCCCCTTTCCGTGGCAAACCGCTTCGGTTGCGGCGCTCTGTTTCGCAAGCCATGCAGGTGGGCGTTCGGGCGCTACCTATCCTGTCCCTCATCACATTCTTTATCGGTCTAATCCTGGCGCTGCAAAGCGCGTACGAACTACGCCGATTAGGCGCGTTAAATTATGTGGCTAACGCTGTGGCGATTTCGATGACCAGAGAACTTGGGCCGCTTATCACGGCAATCGTGGTGATTGGCCGCTCGGGCTCGGCGTTCGCGGCGGAAATCGGTACGATGAAAGTTTCCGAGGAAATCGACGCCCTCGAAACTATGGCGATACATCCGGTCGATTTCCTGGTGACACCGAAGTTTCTGGCCATGATCGTAATGCTGCCCTGCTTGACGATTTGGGCGAACTCCATGGGAATTTTAGGAGGCGCGCTGTTTGGGGTGGCGCAGGCGGATTTCACCTGGATGCGCTACATCCAGGCATCGCTGGATGCGCTGTTCCTACGCGACATCTTGACCGGATTGGTGAAGAGCGTGATGTTCGGCATCACCATCACAGCCGTGGGATGCTACGAAGGACTCTCCACCGGAGCAGGCGCGGAGCAAGTGGGGCGCTCGACGACGCGTGCCGTCGTGGTTTCGATTTTTCTGGTCATTCTCGTCGACCTGGTTTTTACATCGCTCTTTTTCTTCATGACCGAACGCTAATGTGGCGAAGATCGGAACGGCGTGATGGCTTACACAGGCGAACAAACAGAAACGATGATCTCGCTGCGAAATCTTCGCGTGAGCTACGGCGCTCGGGAAATCCTTCATGGCATCGACTTCGACGTGAAGCGCGGCGAAACGCTTGTGATTCTAGGTGGTTCCGGTTCCGGCAAGAGCACGCTGTTACGCGCACTGGTTGGCCTGGAAAGGCCGGGCTCCGGCGAGATCTGGCTCCGCGGGAAAAATCTGGCGACGGTTTCCGGTCAGGAAATGGACGAAATCCGCAAGAAGATTGGGATGTCTTTTCAAGGAGGAGCGCTCTTTGGGTCAATGACCGTTGGGGAAAACGTCGCCCTCCCACTTCGCGAGCACACCAAGCTCGAAGATTCGACCATCGAAATTATTCTGCGCCTCAAACTGGATCAAGTCGGCCTGGCCGGGTTTGAGAATTACATGCCATCGCAGCTTAGTGGAGGAATGAAGAAACGCGCCGCCGTGGCTCGCGCATTGGCCATGGATCCAGAGATTCTCTTTTTCGACGAGCCGTCTGCGGGACTCGATCCCATTATCGCTGCGGGCGTCGACCAACTCATCTTAGAATTGAAGAAAGCGTTTCACATGACCATCATCGTGGTCACCCACGAGCTGGCCAGCGCCTTTCTGATTGCGGACCGCATGGTTCTCATCGATAAAGGAAGTGTGGTCGCTATTGGGACAACGGAAGAGATGCGCGCTAGCACACATCCCCGCGTGCGCCAGTTTCTCGACCGCATCGCTGAACCAGAGGTTGCGCAAGAGTTGGACTACTTGCAAATGCTGACGGAAATCACGCGTCCAAGCCGTTAAGCATCAAAGAAGCGAGGTGTGAGATGGGATCGAAAGGCGAGCAGACTATGGTGGGATTGTTCGTGCTCCTTGCTGCCGCTGTCCTCGTAGGCACAGTGTTTGCCTTGAGCGGAGCATTTGGCGGACCGGCAAAAACCTACCGCGCCTATTTCCCATTTGCCGGAGGACTCGAACCAGGCGCGACTGTCCGCTACGCGGGAGGACCGAAAGTCGGGCGCGTAGAAAAACTACAGCTTGATCCGAGGGATGCGTCGCGCATCGAGATCACCTTCAGTGTGAAATCGGATTTGCCGGTGAAGACGGACAGCCGCGTGAAGATCATGAGCATGAGCCCGCTAGGCGACAATCACTTGGAGATTGTCCCTGGAAGCGACCAAGCGGCCATTGCCGCAACGGGCGCTCTTTTGGCCTCGGACCCGTACGTGGACTTCAATGCCCTGACACAAAAGATCAATGATATTGCCCCGCAAGCCCAACAGCTTCTCGCGACGCTGAACAGCCGCGCGGGCGAATTGCAGGAAACGCTAGCACGGGTCAATGATCTGCTAAACAGCTCGAACCGCGCGAATCTCGCGGCAACGCTCGCCGAAACGCGGGGGATGATAGCGGAAAATCGTCCGCAGGTGAAGTCCACCGTACAAAACCTGAATTCCGCCAGTCAGAAACTGCAACCCTTGCTTGACGATTTGCGCAAAACTTCTGCGCAAGCAAATGAAGCTTTGAATCACATCGATTCCTTGATTGGAGAGAATCGCCAGGACGTTCGCCAGGCCATCCTCGATCTTCGGCGCTCTCTCGTGACGGTGAACGATCTGACGGGCCGATTGGACCAGACCGTGGATGTGAACTCCGAGAACATCGACGAACTACTTGATAACCTCAGGCATGTCTCCGAGAATCTGAAAGAATTCACCAACACGATCAAGACTCGGCCTTACACCCTAATTCGCTCGAGCAACCCCCGAGAGCATAAGACGGGGGAGCCCCGATGAATTCGGTGAGAAGAAAAGCCGTGGTTGTCCTGCTCGCGACAACGGCGGTGTTTCTCGGCGGCTGCGGGGCTGCTCGGCCAAGCAAGTACTACCAGCTGACCATCCCCGCTGATACCTCGGCACAGCACGCTGCCGATCCGGCTGCAGTGACTTTGCTCGTAGGCAATTTGTTTGCTTCTCATCTCTACCGAGAGGACCGCATTGTTTACAGTACGACGGGAGAAGAGATGGGCACCTACGAATACCAGCGCTGGGCGGAGCCGCCTGCAGAAATGATCCAGGAAGTTTTGCTGCGCGAACTGCGCTCTTCGGGGCGCTATCGCGCAGTCTACACGCAACGCAGCAATACCAATGGGGACTTTTTGCTGCGTGGGCGGCTCTACGATTTCAAGGAAGTTTCAGAAAACGGGATGGTCGCTAGAATGGGTGTCGACTTCGAAATGCGCGACCTCAAGAATGGTGCAACGGTATGGACTCATTATTACCAGCATGACGAGCCCGTGAATGGCAAGAACGTTCCCGCCGTTGTGGCCGCATTGGATAAAAACGTGCAGCGCGCCGTTAAGGAAGTTGTGGAAAGCCTCGACCAGTATTTTGCATTGCACCCCGCCAAGTAGCGACAGTCTTGGCCCGCAATTCAAAGGTAATTTGCAGCGACCACTCATGCTACGCGGCGGAGCGTCAGCAGAGTCACATCGTCTTCCAACTCGCCGTCGCGGCCACGGTACCTCTGCACTCCACGGAGCAACGCTTCTGAGAAATCGGCCAGCGCGAGTGGCCCCGCCAGTTTCTCGACTGTTTTCTGTGCGAGCTCCAAGAAGCCTTTGGGATTCAGTTGCGTTCCCGCAGGCGACCGAACCTCCGTTGCGCCATCGGAGAACGCCAGGATCATATCCCCAGCGTTCAACCGCACGCTCTGCTGATTGTATGTTTCTCCCGCAACGAATCCGAGGGGCAAACCTTCGAGACCTTCCCCCAATTCCAAAAATCGGTTTTCCTTCTCGCGCCACAGCAACATGCGTGGGTGCGCGGCATAGGCGAAGTTGAATTCGCCGGTGGTGGCGTCGAAAGTGCCTGTAACAACGGTGGTCAGCCGCAGCGGGTCGTCCGATTTTTCGTTGGACAGTGTGAATGCATCGTTCAGCGCGGCCAGCAATCCCGCCGTGTCTCGGATGTCCTGGAACTTGTGCAGCAGGTGGTGAACGTGGCGGGCAACCCCGCTGGCGGTGTACCCGTGGCCGACACAATCAGCGAGGACAACTCGCGCAATATTGTCGGTGCAAGAAAACACCGCAGACAGGTCGCCGCCACGGTCTCCATCAGAAGGGATTGCAATTACGTCGCTTTCCAACCCGGCGAGTTCCAAAGAGCGGTGGGCCCGCTCGTTGCCGGCCCAGAGTTCCATGCAACCGAACGGGCGCTTCTCTGACGTAGTACATTCGATCTGGTTGGGTTCAACTTTCTTGAGTCCCATGGCTTCTCTCATTTGAACACAATCGAACCCCACACACCTTCGATGCCGCCTGTTTCGCAATGAGGTATAAACTGTATTCCCAACCGGAAGTCTCCGTAGTATGTTATCGCGGTTGCGCAATTCTTTCGGTGCGGACTTTCTTGTTTCGAACGATCATCTGCCGATGGTTGCCGGCTGCTGCTGCGGTCTTATGCCTTCCTGCCCTCGCAGCCTGGCAAGCTCCGTCAAGCCCTACCGAAAAGCCGATAGACTTCGACCGTGACATTCGTCCCATTCTTTCCGACAACTGCTTTGCCTGCCATGGCCCCGAGGAAGACGGTCGCCAGGGAAATTTGCGGCTCGACACTAAGGAAGGCGTGTTCGCAGATCACGGTTCGTATCAGACCATCGTCCCCGGGAACAGCGCCGCCAGCCGGCTATATCAGCGGATTAGCGCGACGCAAAGGCGCATGCCGCCTGCATCGTTCGGCAGGACGCTCACTCCAAAACAAATCGAATTGATCCGCGAATGGATTGACCAGGGTGCCAAGTGGGAATCCCATTGGTCGTTTGATCCGCCGAAGCGTCCCGCCCTACCTGAAGTCAAAAACAAAGTTTGGCCGAAGAATCCCATCGACAATTTCACGCTTGCGCGCCTGGAGGCCGAGGGATTGAAACCTTCGCCCGAGGCGGACAAGGCCACTTTGCTGCGCCGCGTGTCGTTTGATTTAACCGGTCTGCCGCCCAGTCCCGCTGAAGTGGACTCGTTTCTCGCGGACCATTCTCCGGACGCTTACGAAAAGCGCGTGGACCAGTTGCTGAAGTCACCGCACTACGGTGAGCGCATGGCCATGCAGTGGCTCGACCTAGCGCGTTACTCCGATACGCATGGCTATCACATTGATAGCTTGCGCGAGATGTGGCCGTGGCGCGATTGGGTGATTAACGCATTTGACCGCAACATGCCGTTCAACGAGTTCACCATCGAGCAACTCGCCGGCGATCTGCTTCCCGACGCGACCGTCCAACAGAAAATCGCGAGCGGCTTCAATCGCAACAACATGATTAACTTTGAAGGCGGCGCGATACCCGAGGAATACCACGTGGAATACGTGGTGGATCGCGCCAACACCACGGCAACCACGTGGCTTGGACTCACCATGGGTTGTGCGCGCTGCCACGATCACAAGTATGACCCCATCAAGCAGAAAGATTTCTATCGTTTCTTTGCGTTCTTCAACACCGTGCCCGAGCGCGGTCTCGACGGCTACGAAGGAAACGCCGATCCGGTTCTAGAATTGCCAACTCCGGAGCAGAAGCGCCGGATGGACGAAGTGAATCAGCAAATCGCCGGCGTTTTGACGGCTATGCCAGAGAAGGAGATGCTGGCGCTGCGGAACGAATGGCAGAAGACGCGGCTCGCCACGTTACCGGAACCGCCTACCGAGGGATTGGCGACGCATTATACGTTCAACGGCGACCTGTCAGACGCGTTGTACAAGCACAATGGAAAACTCGTCCGCGGCGAAGTGGTCTACGAAGATGGGCCGACCGGAAAGACCGCAGAATTCAGCGGCGAAGCGGAAGTCAGCCTTGGCCAGGCCGGTGATTTCGATGCGCACGAGCCGTTTGCTCTTGCCGTGTGGGTGGATGTGTATGGATTGAAGAGGAGCGTGGTTCTTCAAAAAAGAGACGCTTCCGAGCACTGGGCCGGCTACGAGCTTGGTTTTGACGACGTTGCCTATACAGGCAGGCACCAGCGGAATCTTCGCGTTGTAGCACGCTTCGCAGCGCGCTGGCCGAATAACGCCATTGAAGTGCGAACGAAGGATCGCGTGCCGATGAACGGTGCGCACCACCTGCTGGTTAACTACGATGGTTCTGGCAAGACCAGCGGTTTGAAGATTTACATTGATGGCAAACCGTGGGAGACGGAGACAGTCAAGGATACTCTCAGCGGCACTTTTCGTACTTCGGCATCACTGGAAATCGGGAGTAAAAGCACCGGTGGATTGTTCCATGGCCAACTCGATGACATGCGCATTTATACGCGTCCCCTAACCGACGCTGAGGCAGAGAATCTTGCGGTGCACTTTCCGGCGTCTGTATTGTTGACCGAGCTTGCAGGCGCTCCTGCCAAAGAAATTGCGACGCTCCAGCCCGATAAGCCTCCGGAAGAAGCCGACATTGGTGAACCGCCCAAGGCGGAAAGCAAAGAAAAGAAGCAAGAGCGGCTGGAGAAGCAGCACCAGACGCGTCTGACCGAATACTTTTTGAAGCACGACGCGCCGGAAAAAGACAGGCAGCTTTATTCTCGCCTCGGGGAACTCCGAAAAGAACGCGAGAAAATCGAAAAGTCCATCACTACCACCATGGCGATGGCCGAAATGTCGAAGCCGCGTGACACCTTCATCCTGGGCCGCGGTCAATACGACAACAGAGGCGATAAGGTCACCTCGGGCGTTCCATCTTTTCTGCCGCCGATGTCGCGCGACATGCCACCGAACCGTTTGGGATTGGCAAAGTGGATTCTCGATCCGTCCAACCCACTCCCAGCGCGAGTTGCGGTGAACCAGTATTGGCAGCAGTATTTCGGAACCGGAATCGTCAAGACCGCCGAAGACTTCGGCTCGCAAGGCGAACCGCCAAGCCATCCTGAACTGCTCGATTGGCTAGCCACCGAATTCGTCCGCACAGGCTGGGACATCAAGGCCATGCAGCAGCTGATTGTTACCTCCGCGACCTATCGTCAGTCCTCGATTGCATCGCGTGAACTCATGGAACGCGACCCCGAAAACCGCCTTTTGGCGCGAGGTCCAAGATTCCGCCTGCCCGCCGAAATGATTCGCGACAACGCATTGGCCATCAGCGGTTTGCTGAATGATAAGATTGGCGGGCCGAGCGTGTACCCGTATCAGCCAAAGGGTTTGTGGGAAGAGATGGCTTTTGGCGAAGGCTATTCGGGCCAGAGTTACACGCCGTCTTCGGGCCCCGATCTGTACCGCCGCGGGATGTACACGGTGTGGAAGCGCACGGTTCCGCCGCCTTCACTAACATTGTTTGACGCACCTGACCGTGAAAAATGTACCGCGCGCCGAGCCGTTACCAATACGCCGCTGCAGGCGCTGGCGCTTCTCAACGACCCCACTTACGTCGAAGCGTCGCGGGCGCTGGCAGAACGCACCCTTCGGCACGGTGGCAAGTCCGATCAAGCGCGCATTGATTTTGCGTTCAAGCTGGCGACGGCGCGAATCCCCGACGCCCAGGAACGTGCCGTACTACTCGACTCGCTCAAGGAATTCCGCACTTCCTACGGCAAGGATGCGGCAAACGCAAACAAACTGCTGTCGGTTGGCGAAACGAAGGCCGATTCGAGCTTGGCGCCGCGCGAGCTGGCAGCCTGGACGACTTTGGCCAGCATGATCCTGAATCTCGATGAGACGGTGACAAAGCAATAGCGGAAGACGAGGCGAAGTATGGATGACCGATTGACTCCGGAGATCAGCGCTGCCATGACCCGCCGGCAGTTTTTCCGGCGAAGCACGGCCGGAATTGCCATCGGCATTCCATCTTTGGCGACACTGCTCACTGCCGATGGCTTCGCCGTTGACAACCCAACGGATTCGAAAACCGGTGGACTGCCTGGTTTGCCACATTTCCCCCCAAAGGCAAAGCGAGTCATCTTCTTGCATCAGTCCGGCGCGCCCTCGCAAATGGAGTTGTTCGACTACAAGCCGAACCTGGTCAATCTGCAGGGCACGGAGCTTCCCGATTCCATCCGCCAAGGTCAGCGCATCACCGGGATGACCTCCGGCCAGTCTTCTTTTCCAGTTGCGCCATCGATTTTCAAGTTCGATCAATACGGAAAGTCCGGCACCTGGATCAGCGAACTGCTGCCTCATCACACAAAAATCGTCGACGACATCACCATCATCAAGACGGTTTATTCCGAAGCCATCAATCACGATCCTGCGATCACATTCCTCCAGACCGGCTTTCAGCAGCCGGGGCGGCCGAGCATGGGCGCATGGGTCAGCTACGGGCTGGGGAGCGAGAACCAGAACCTTCCGGCGTTCGTGGTTTTGATTTCGCAGGCCAATGCATTGAATCCCGACCAGCCCCTTTTTTCGCGCCTGTGGGGAAACGGATTTCTGCCGTCGCGCTATCAAGGAGTGAAATTCCGCTCGAGCGGCGACCCCGTGCTGTATTTGTCGAATCCCCCGGGCATGCCTGCCACGACGAGACGCCGCATGCTGGACGGCATCGCCAAATTGAATCGCCTGCTATCAGAGAAATATGGCGATCCGGAGATTGACACGCGAGTCGCGCAATACGAAATGGGGTATCGCATGCAGACATCCGTGCCTGACCTGATGGATCTTTCCAAAGAACCGGGATCCGCCTTCGAGTTGTATGGGCCGGATTCGCGCAAGCCTGGGACCTATGCGGCCAATTGCCTCCTCGCGCGGAGGCTGGCCGAACGCGGCGTGCGCTTTATTCAGCTCTATCATCGCGGCTGGGACCAGCACAACGACTTGCCCCGCGACATCGCCTTGCAATGCAAAGGCGTCGACCAGCCTTCGGCAGGCTTGGTCCTCGACCTCAAGCAACGCGGCATGCTGGACGACACGTTAGTGGTGTGGGCCGGCGAATTTGGCCGAACCGTTTACTGCCAGGGCAAACTCACGGGAACCAACTACGGACGCGACCATCATCCGCGCTGTTTTTCCATTTGGATGGCGGGCGGCGGCATCCGACGCGGCTTGACCGTTGGCAAGACCGACGACTATTGCTACAACATCCTCGAAGATCCGGTTCACATCCACGATTTGCAGGCAACCATCCTTCATTGCCTCGGAATCGAGCACACCAAGCTGACTTACAAATTCCAAGGAAGATACTTTCGTCTGACCGATGTCGGCGGCTTTGTGTTCAAAAAGGCGCTCGCTTGAGCAACCTGGTTTCCACGCTACGTCAATCGTCGATTCAAACCTCGCACGCTCATTGGTCGTAGGTTTTTTGTTTGGATTACTAACTGGACCTGCGCTCACCATTTTGGCCTAATTGCGTCGCCCGTCTGGCAACCCTTGCAAATGGCTAACGAGCCATCGCCCGTTTCAAGAACTTCGTTGCTTTGGTTGTTGGCCTAAAAGATGTCTTCCTTCTCCGCATCCCACTGCACCGTGCGCCCCTGGCGCAGCGAAGCATTGGCCATTTGGCAAGCGATCGCTGAGCTGAAGCCCAGCGCAAACGGGCAGTTGGGCTCCTTGCGGCTTCGCACGCAATCAAAGAAGTTGTTCATGTGAGCCGCGGTTTCGTCATCGTCGCTGCCGACAATATTCGGTTCACCGCCAACCGCAGACGGACCTTCGGTTTTCTGGGCGGAGCGGCCTTGCGGCTGGAAGGTCACTTTGTTTGTCACGCGAATCACCGTCCCCTTGTTTCCCAGCGCAAAGTCGTATCCGTCTTCGCCAAAGTAATTGTTGCCAAACGCAGAATTCCAGCTGAACAAAAGGTTTTCCGGCTGGTCCATCGAGACGTTCATGGTGTCTGGAACTTCCATTCCCGGCGAAAGATAGTTGTATCCCGCCATCGTGACTCGGCGCGGTATCTTCAGCGCGAGCGCTTTTTGCCAGAACGCAACTTGGTGGACCATGTTCTCGAAAACGTTTCCGCCGGAATAATCCCAGAAGAATCTCCAGTTGATGAAGCGTTGCGGATCAAATTCATGCGGCGCCGCCTCACCTTCAAACTCCTTCCAAGCCACATGATCGAGATTGCAGTCCGAAGGAATGGCTCTCTTCCATCCTCCGTAAGGCCTGTTCCGGTAATGGTGCGTGTGAATGGCCGTGATGGTTCCCATGCCTTCAGGCGTCGCGAGTTCGCGCGCTCGCTCGAAGGCCTTTCCGCTCGTGGATTGCACACCCACCTGCACCACGCGATTCGAACCTTCCACCGCCCGCCGCATGCGTCGCGCGTGGTCGGGATTAAACGCCATGGTTTTTTCCTGGTAGACGTCCTTGCCTGCTTGAATGGCGGGAACGAAATTCAGAGCGTGTTGGTGCTGCGGAGTGGCAATCAGCACCGCGTCAATGGATTTGTCGTCGAGCAGCCGGCGAAAATCGCTAAACGTCTGGATCGAGGGAGCAACTTTCTTCGCTTCCTCCTGCCGGCGCGTGTAAACGTCGGCAACCGCGACCGCTTGCGTATTCGGCGAACGGAGCGCATGTTTGAAAATGTCCATGCCGCGCCCGCCCGCGCCAATCAGCCCGAACCGGACGCGGTCGTTCGCGCCGAGAACACTCGGCGGAAAAACCGACGAACCCGCCAGCGCGGCTGCACCTCCCGTGACGTTACAAATGAAGCTTCTCCGATTTAGCATGATACAAACTCCTTTGACTAAACTGACGCAGAGACGAGCATATCACCGCCTTAAGAGTGGAGTGGTCCTTTTCCAAACACCCTCAATCTGCGGTCGGATTCCGGATGTTGAACGAGTGACTTCCCTAAATTCACCCGCTAGAATTGACTGTGTTTCGTGGGACTCTGGGTCCATCGAAACCGTTGTTTGCTTGCGGGTATTGATCATTCCTTCATGAAACTTTTGCTTTCAAGCCGTGATGGAGTTGCTGTGCGTGACTCGCACTCGCTTGTCCTAGGCGTTTCATTAATAGCGCTCTTCTGCAGCCTGAGTTTTGCCAGCCAGCAGCCGGCGCAACCGGCTTCTCAGGCCGCGAATATGCCGCAACAGGGAGCGCAGGCAGTACCTCCGCCAACGGCGGGGCAAGCATCTACGGAGCAAGTGCAGAAAGGACAATCGCTTTTCGCCACGCAATGCGCGTTCTGCCATGGCCGCGACGCGGAGGGTGGCGAAACCGGCCCGGACCTGACAAGCTCCGAGCTCGTGGAAAAAGACCTCAGCGGCACCGAAATCGGCACGGTGGTGCGTTTGGGGCGGATTGACAAAGGAATGCCGCCATTCAGTCTCTCGGACGCGGATTTGGCCGCGGTCGTCGCATTTATTCACGACCAGAAAAGGAAAATGGAGTCTCATGCCGGCCGCCGGCGGACGGTCCAGGCCGAAGACCTCCGGACCGGCAACGCCGAAGAAGGGAAGAAGTATTTCCATGGAGCTGGCGGCTGCGCAAAGTGTCATTCTCCGAGTGGGGATCTTGGTGGGGTCGCAAATCGTTTTCGCGGATTAGCACTTTTGGAACGCATGCTTTATCCCTGGGGCCGCAAAGCCGGTCCTGCCAGTTCTCCGGCGACGGCCACGGTAATTTTACCCTCGGGTGAAACCGTGATGGGCAAACTGGCGTATCGCGACGAATTTGTAATTGGTCTCGTGGATTCCTCCGGCTGGTATCGCTCGTGGTTCAGAAACAAAGTGAGATTCCAGGTGAATAATCCCTTGGAAGCGCATAGCGAGCAGCTCGGTAAGTACACCGAAGAAACCATGCACAACGTTCTGGCGTATTTGCAGACGTTGCGCTGAAAGCTGATTTCCGTTGCGGAAAGTCGCGTTGAAAGAGAGTCGTCTTCCAGTGATAGAAAATTGTGCTCCGATGAAACTTGCACGCCGCCGCTTTCTCGTTCCCGCGAGCGGGCTCTTGCTGCTCGCGTTTCAGGGCACGGCTCGTGCTCAAAGTGCTGGCGATCGAGCCATGGACCGTGCGCTGGACGCCGCCACTCTCTTGAAGCCGCCGGCCGGTAGCTGGCCAATGTATCACGGCACCTACTCCGGCCAGCATCACAGCAAGCTCGTGCAAATTACTCCGGCGAACGTCTATCAGCTCACGCTTGCCTGGGCGTTCGACACCCGGCAGCCAGCAGAGATTAAATCCACGCCGATTCTCTTCCATGGCATCTTGTACGTAACGACGCCAGACCATGTCTGGGCGCTTGACGCACGCTCGGCGAATCCCATCTGGCATTACAGCTATCCGCCCAACCAGGGCCTGCACATCGGGCATCGCGGCGTTGCTGTTTACAAAGACTCCGTGTACTTCACCACTCCCGACGCGCACTTGATTCGCCTCGACGCGAGAGACGGCACAGTGAAGTGGGACGTCATGGTTGCCGACGTGAAGAAAGGCTATTGGACCACAGTGGCGCCGCTGATTGTGCGTGACCACCTGATCGTTGGCACTTCGGGCGATTTCGACAATTTGCCGGGAATGCTGAGGTCCTTTGATCCGGAAACCGGCAACGAGCAATGGACCTTTTACAGCACGCTTCCTCCTGAGTCGCAAGACGCCTTCAGCGGCGGCGCTACCGGCGGAAACATGTGGATCACCGGAACGTATGATCCCCAACTCAATCTCGTTTATGTGGGAACGGGAAATCCCACGCCCGTGCTCGCCGCGCAGAATCGTCCCGGCGACAATCCTTGGACGTGCAGCATCGTGGCCATCAATCCCGACACCGGCAAGCTGGCGTGGGGATTTCAGGCCTCGCCGCACGACACGCATGATTGGGACGCAGTCGAAGTTCCCGTTCTGGTGGACGGAAAATTTAACGGCGCTCCGAGGAAAATGTTGATGCAGGCTTCGCGCAATGGCTATTTCTTTGTGCTCGACCGCACCAACGGGAAGAGCCTTCTCACCACGACGTTTGCGGCCGTGAATTGGTCCGCGGGCGTAGACAAGGACGGGCGCCCGATTCCCAACCCCGCGAAGGATCCGGCGCGCGATGGGCGGCTGATTGCTCCCGATGAAGGTGGCGCGACGAATTATCGCTCACCGAGTTTCGATGCGCACACCGGACTATTCCTTGTTAGCGCGCGGGACAGTTACGGCGTCTATTTTTCCAAGCCGGAGCACGGCGAGTATGGCTGGGCAGGCGCGGATTACGGAGTTTTCGGAAAAGGAATGCTGGAAGCGATCGACTATCAAACAGGAAAAGTCATATGGTCGCACGACCTCGGTCCCGGCGGAGCGAGCGCAGGCGTTCTGACTACGGATTCCGGACTAACCTTCACCGGAGATTCCGCTGGCAACGTTCTCGCGTTGCGCACCAGCGACGGCGTAACGCTTTGGCATTCGCGCATCGGTCATGTCGGAAACTCCCCCATCGCCTATGAGCTGGACGGCAGGCAATATGTTCTTGTTGCCAGCGGAGGAGCTTTGTACGCCTGGGCGCTCCCAGAGCCCCCTCCGGCCGCCAGGCGGCAGAAGGCCGTCCCCTAACGCCAGAGCTGGGGCAACAGCCTGGGAATTAAGGTAAAAACCCCAGAAAACTGCCGTTTTCCACAAGGGAATGTCAGTCTTCCACTGACAAAGTTAAATTTTTTTAACAGAAAATGCGGTTGACCCTTCCTTTGCGATGCGCTATGGAACCCGCCAAAAATGTGGGATTTCATCGAAACAGTCACCTCCTATGCCGAAAACCTGACCCAAAGTACAGGTTGCGCCGGGGTTCGCAGTCTGGCAAGTTGCGAGCCATGGCACGCAAGAAACTCATCGTACTGGATCCAGATAACAGCTTCGAAGTAGCCAGCCGGCACCTTTACCGCTGCCGGAAATGCAAGAATGCTGGCATGGAATGGGCTCGGAGGAAGGACCTTTGCCGCCGGGGCCGCCAGCTCTTGGAGAACCTGGAGCGGATCGAAGCCATTTACGACACGGCGGCGGAGAAGGCTGCGCAAGGGCTGCCGGAGCTAAAAGCCTCTAGACGCCGCCGTCTGTCCCCCGCGGCGAGTTCAATCAGCCGTTTTGTCCAACCTGGGATTCCCTTCGCTAAGGATTTTTGGATCTAGAGTGCATTTCGCCTCATCTGCGAACCAGGACGTGGGCGAGCTTGCGAAGACTTTGCGCCACTAGTCCAACGAGTTTGTACTGATTATGAGTCGCGGGCGAAGAATGGTGCTCGCCGCGAGCACTGCGGAATCCTCGGAGCGCCTCGATCTTCCACGCGGAGCACTTGCACAGCGGTTGGAAGCAAATGCTCCTTGCCACGCTTCCTTCGCGTTACATCGCCGTATGCCATGCGGACAAACTCGACCAGTTTGTAGGCCCGGATACGCGCGCAGTGGGGATACCCGCTCACAACCCTTTACATGCTGGCGATACAACATGGGCTTCTTCCATCGTTCCAAGCGCGCTCATCTCTTGTGTACAACCTCGGAATTCCGCTGTACTACTGCCTGCTGGGCCGGCGGCTTCTCGGCAAAGCCATGAAATATCCTTTGCTGCGCCTGGGGTATTTTCCGGAGTGGATCCTCAAGCACAAGCTCTACCTCGATTTCACAGGGAAGCGGCCGCCGCGTTTTCGCGTGCCTGATTTTGTCCCTATCCCCGAGCACGCAGTGCGTCCATGCTTGGCTCTTCCTATTGGTTGGCGGGGACGTGGCGGACTTTTGTTGCTTGCGAGCCCGGTCCCGGTTCCGGTACAGGCTTGGGCATCTCTGAATCTTTGAATCGCGGCACCATCTGGTCAGCCATGGCGATCGCGTAGACCGCGGACGCGATTTCGACAGCGCCTTCTCTCACATCCTCTTCGTAGATGCGCTCATAAGTGTCGAGGTTCGTGTGATGGGTAAACGATCCATAGTCGAACGCATCCTGCGCCAGTCCGATGCCCGGCAGCCCCGCATTATTGAAGGAAGTGCTGTCGGTTCCGCCAGTCCTGCGGCTGTCGCTCGCGGTCGCTCCCATGAAGCCCCAATCCGCGAACGGCATCAGCGCTTCGCGCACCATGTCTGCCGCGGCTGGCGGGCCAAACACGCCCGCGCCGCGGGGCTTGCCCGTACCCGAATCAATGTTGAAGTAGGCATCCAGCTTGGCGTACTCCGGCTTCTGCTTTTCAAAACTTCCAAAATGCTGCTGCACGTAGGCGAGCGAGCCGAGCAGGCCTTCTTCCTCGCCGCTCCAAAGCGCGATGCGAATTGTCCGGCGCGGCTTTACATGCAGTGTCGCCAGGAGGCGCGCCGCTTCGAGCATCATCGAAGAGCCGATGCCGTTGTCCGTTGCGCCCGTGGCGTCATGCCAGGAATCGTAGTGCCCGCCGAGCATCACGATTTCGTCCTTTTTGTCCGTGCCGCGAATTTCTCCAATCGCGTTATAAGCGGTAGTTCCTTCAGGGTATTCCTCGTTTTGGACGTTGATCTTCAGCGTTACTGGCGTGCCGTCGGCCATGATGCGTGAAATGCGCCCGTAATCTTCGTTGCGCATCACGAGTGTCGGCACCGCGCGGGTCCAATCAAACGTGTTGTTCCCCTGGGCGATGATGATGCCGTGCGCGCGGCCCCCGTCATTCACGCGGACAAGCGCTCCGTTATCCACCAGGAATTGGTCCACTTGCCGGGAAACTTCTTGCCGTGTCAGTTGGCCTTCGGCCAATTTTGGCTGTTCGGGAAAGCGAAACGGTTTTGCATTGGGACCGAAGCGGGATTTCCATTCGTCGTCGCTTCTCCGCATGGGCGCCGGATTCATTTCTTCCGGCACTTCTACGTGCCTGCCGACAAAAACAATCGCTCCGCGCACTTTGTCTTTCACGGAATTCAAATAGGCATCGAGTTCAGCCTGCGTCGGCTGCTTGGCATCCCCGGCCTTCTCCGTCGCAGGCACCGGCGGCGCAGCCCACTTCGGCTCCGGTGGAGGTTGCGGCCCTCCGAAGAAGTTGAAGCCACCGCCAGCAGGCGGGGCCAGTCCCGGCGGATCGAGCAGAGCCACCTTCGCAGTGACGACACCCTTGGTGCTGGGCGTCCACGCCAAGGGCTTCACCATCAGTTGCCCGTGAAACGGCACTTCTGCCTCGGCGAGCAATTCCATATTCTCCCAGCCGGGCACCGGCGTCGCGGCGCTCGGCGGCTGAAAGGTCCACGGCTCAAGATGCGTGTTCACCAGTCCCCACGCGACCATAGTCTTCAGCGCCCAATCGTCGGCCGCTTTCAAATTGGGCGAACCGGTCACGCGCGGCCCGTACACGTCGGCCACTTCGTGAATGATCCACATGATCTTCGAGTTGTTGGTCTCTTCCGCGCGAATCTGCGCGTACACATCGGCAACTGCCGGCGCCTGCGCCGTCGCCGGATGCGCCACCAGAATCAAGCCCCCCAACAAAAACGCACAAACTTTGGCCATGTTTTCCCTCCTCAAACGATTCACGGTCCTTATGCTTTGCGTTCTGGAGTCGCACGCCAATATACATTTCGCTGCTTTCGCAGGCAATCGGTGCAAGCGAATGTACAAGAACCGCCAGACTACCCACCGGCCTGAGCTGCCAACGCTTCGACGACCGCGATGTTTGCCAACAGCTCCTCCGGGAGACCGTGGCGCTGTTTTAGGTAGTCAGGGCTGTTGTACGATGCCCAAACTTTTCCCTGTTCATCTTCCCAGACCAAAATTTTCAGCGGCAGATCGATGGCGATACTGGGAGCGGCCAGCATGAGAGGAGTTCCCGCTTTGGGGCTGCCGAAGATGAGCAGCCTGGTGGGGCGCATTTTCATCCCCACTTTTTCGGCTTCTCCACTGTGATCGATGACCGCAAAGAGCGTGACGCTCCTGGATTGCAATGTGTTTTTGAGCTTTTCCACGGTTTGATCGACAGAATGATTGCTCGGCTTGTCGACGATTCCTCGATTCGCCGCGGATGCGGACTTGCTTGTTGCGTCTGCCACGGACGTGTCCTCCACGTTTTCGGATTGTTGCGTTGCGGAACCGCGAACGTAAATCAAGTAGATGGCCATGGCCAGCCCGACCAGCGCGAGGAACAGCGCGGTACCTACGGCGGGCGTCAACGAGCGATAACTTTCCGGTTGGCCGCGGTCCAGTTCGCGAACCAAACGAACGTGGCGCCACGCGGAAGACACATTCACAAGCACGCCCGCCGCAATCAGGGCGGTACCAAACCACAACGAGAGGCCGGGTGAAGATGCCGGAGGAGCCTCTTGGAAAAGCCGGAGTTGCTGCAGGAAAAGTCCAAATCGCGCGACGACAAAACCAAAGCCCATCAGGGCGAGGCCGGTGCGGACCCAAGCGAGGAACGTGCGCTCCTTCAATGAGCGCGCGCCATCTAGAAAGCGAGGCTACTTCCGAGCGTATTTCTTCACGTCCATGGTGTATTCGGCGCCATAGATGCTGCCGCCGAAATCTACAGTGAGGCCTTCGGCTCCGGTGGAATCCGCCGACGATCCGTAAGGCGCGGCGTCAGGCACGAAATAGTTCACGGAACCGTCTTTCGCGCTGCCGATGCGAATGCCGCGGCGGCAGCCGGGATTGTAGCCGTAGCCAGGCTTGCCTTCTCGGGACTCCGAATCGGCGACATAGATCACGTCATTCTTATCAATGTAAATTCCGCTGGGGCGGCCGAACTGCTTCCACTCGGCGATGAAGTGGCCCTCCTGATCGAAGATCTGGATGCGGTTGTTCTGGCGGTCGCCGACGAACAAGCGGCCCTGCGAATCGAACGCCAGCGTGTGCGGGCAGTCAAATTCCCCGATACCGGTTCCTTTTTTGCCCCAGGTCTTAAGGAACTTGCCGTGGGAATCGAATTTCATAACGCGCGCATTGGCGTCGGGCCGTTCGCCGTGGCCGTCGGCCACGAAGATGTCGCCATTAGGAGCGACTGCAACTTCCGTGGGCTGGTCGAAAGTATCCAAACCCGGTCCGGATACGCCGGCCTTGCCAAGAGTTATCAGGACTTTGCCGCTTTGATCGAACTTCAAAACCTGCTGCCCCTTGCCGTCTTTCAGCCCGTTGTCGGCGACCCAGAGATTGCCGTCATGGTCCACGGTGATTTTGTGCGGGCTCACGAAAAGCCCTTTGCCAAAGCTTTTGATGAGCTTGCCGGACGGATCGAACTCGAGGACCGGGTCGAGGGGAGAGCCGGCGCAGTTGGTGCCGCGCGAGCCGAAAGAGCCGCAGCGATCAATGGCCCAGATCTTTCCATCGAGACCGACGGCAATGCCGGCAGTGGAGCCCCATTTTCTGCCGCCAGGGAACTGGCCCCAGCTCACTCCCGCGAGATAGGGGTTGGGGAGATCGTTGCGAGCGCCGAGAGGCGAGACCGCGGGCGCCTGCGGGACCTGAGTTGGCGCGCTTGCAGGCGCAGGGGAGGATTGCGCGAAGGGGGAGTCTCTATGGGATGCATTGGCACCCAGAATGGCTCCCAGCGCGACGAGCAGGGAGCTTAGACCGAAGATCAAAGGGCTCAGGGGGCGTCCAAGGGACATGCTTTGCTCCTTATTTAGAGACGTTCGGGCCTTAGACAATAAAGTGAAGTCGAAAGGATGGCAAGAGCAGGTCAGACGAGTTGTCAGACGAGTAAGACCACAACGCAGGGGCCGGGAGGGGCAAAGCCCGAGCCAAGCTAAGGTGACAGTACTTCGGCATGGCAGCTTTGCATTGCGGTAGATATTTGAAGATTGCACAGGACTTGGCCTACCTCACCACGCAAAAGGCAGAAACGAGGAGTTAAAGTGATCCTTGAGGTGGCTGAGGACTCGCCCGGATTGGCCGAATCGGTATCCCGATTTGTGTGAGCGAGATGCCTGGCAGGCTAAGATTCTAGTCGGGGACATGAGGTATTGTGCAGGCCGAATGCGAGAGGGCGAAAAAAGTCATTTCGGCTGGCCGGAACTCTATCTGTGGTTCTGTAGTTGCCGGGCTTGCCCTCGGTCGGACGGGCTGCGAGATGGCGAGGTCAACGAATCGCCCGGTTAGACGCCATCCTTTTCACCCTTGCATGCGAAGCACTTACGATGGCTGAACAGTACGTTGCAGCGGCACCATCCGAGCGGCATGATCCAGAGCTTTTTGCGCGTTCAAGAGAGCGCGGCTGACAGCAGGACTGGACAACAAGGAAGCGGAACGGCAAAAGTTGAGCGCAAGAGAGATCTCCGCCAAAACAAACCGCAACTGAGCCGCACGACTTGCGATTTCTACGTCGCTGCGGAGGCACTGAGTCTTGAGAGCTTCCTGAAGGACGCAGGCGGTAACTGGTTGCGATTCGGCGCACTTCGACAGGATCGAGATCCAGGCCTTCGTTCAGTTTTGCGGCGAAATCGTTGGCTTGAGTCCAGGTCTTGAATTCGCCGAATTGCGCTTCGACAACGGGGCCGGGGGAGTTTTCCACTGCGCGGCAGACAACGGCGCCATGGCCCCAATACTGCGCAGTAAAGGCGAAACGAGCTTCCACAGACTCCTTATTCTTGAGTTCAGGTCTGAGCTACCGAGCGAATGCGTTGACCCCGGCAGGTGCATGCTCGGCACGCTCTCACGCGGATTCTGTGCTCTCATAAGGCAGGCGGGCAGAAAGCCGTTGGACAGCGGAATTAAGCGCCACGGTGCCCGCGGCAACGCCCTTCAACTGGTCATAGTCGCCATCGTGGACCCTCAAGAAATGCGTCGAGTCGTTGAGCACTCTTCGGGTGTGCAAAAGAACGCGGCGAGCGGAAGTCTCGGACAAATAAGAGGCCGAACGGCACATGGTGAGGGCAAGGGCTAGTTCCGCAAGGACGCATTGCAACTGGGCGGAGCGAGCCGCGGCTCCAGTTGTGCTTGAGGCCCAGGGGGAAGGGGAGTTGAGGGCCTCTTGAACCACGCAGGCAGTGGCCAAAATGGAACTGGTTACGATGCGGCGGGCGGTGAGGGAATCGAGATCCAAACCTTCGTTGAGTTTAGAGGCGAAGTTTTGCGCTTGCGTCCAGGACCTGAACTCACCGAATTGTTGTTCGACAACGGGGCCGGGGCAACCTTCCACGGCGCGGCAAACGACGGCGCCGTCTCCCCAAAACTGCGCAGTAAAAGCGAATCTATGCTCCATGCGGACAAGCCCCAAGAGGGAACCGCGCCGGGCCAAGACAGGTACCAAGTATCTACTAGCTTAAAGAAATTGTAAATATAATATTGGTGTTAAAAATACGTCCACGCGGCGGCCTGGAGTCACAACGACTGATTCGGTGGCGCCGCTAATAAGGGGTACGTCGTACTGTGACGACGCGTGTATCGGTAAAAGACCTGATTTTTATGGCCTGGTCCCGATGGGGGTTAATTGGCGACCATTTCGCCCGCGGCGTAAGAAGAGATGTCAATGATGGTGATAATGGCGCCATCAATCTTGTTCTCGATAGTGCGATAAGGCAGGATGCGCAACTGGTAGCGCGCGCCCTGGCGATCGCTAATCTGGCGATCCACCGGGCGCAAAGTGGACATGACCTGAAGGACCAGCGACTGCAATTCAGGGATTTCTATGGTGGGGTTGATGTTCGTCAGGGGACGGCCGACGTCCGCGGGAATCAGACCCAGGAATTTTTGGGCCTGGGGCGTAAAGCGGCGAATGCAGAGGTCGCTGCCGACGATGACGACCGCGAAATCGATGCTGGCAAAAAGATTAGTCAGGTCGTTGTTAATCTGAGTGACTTCCTGGTTGCGGCTGCGCAGTTCGTCGTTGACGGTGCTCAATTCCTCGTTGGCGGACTGTAACTCTTCTTTTGCGGTTTCTAACTCTTCGTTGGTGCTCTGCAGCTCTTCGTTACTGGAGAGAATTTCCTCATTGGCGGACTGCAACTCTTCGTTGGTGGCTTCCTGGGTTTCAATCACGGATTGCAGATATTCCTTGGTGGCAGCCAGCTCCTGCTCGAGCTTGGCAATCCTTCCAGAGACGGCACTTTCGGCTTCGCGCGCGTGTTTGGTGGGCTTGACGGCGCGGGGGCGCGGGGGAGCAATGGTTTCTTCAAAAACGATCATGAAATAAAGTTCTTTGAGATTGCCCATATGGATGGGAGCAACCTCAAAGTTAATCACGCGAATGGCATCCGGCGCGCCGTTGCCATTGCCGTTGGCGTTTCTGATCTGAATGTTTTGCTTGCGGACGGTGACATTGTCCTTCTTGGCTTTGGTAAGGGCATTGCGCAAATCGAGGAGGAGGCCCTCACGGGCCATTTTGAGGATGCTCAGGCTGGCGCGCCCGGGGGCGAGCTTGAGGTAACGATTGACGGCGCCGCGGGTGTGAATGATCTCCAGGTCCTCATTGATGAAGACGGTGGCAGGGGAATATTGGCTGAGGAGCCGGCGGTCGAACTCTTTCTGGGCTTCGAAATAGTTCCAACTGGTGTCGGGCTGCTTGGAGGGGACGCGGAAGGCGCCGTATTCGTGGCGCTCGCCGGGCGTGGCCAGAGAGAAAGTGACCGGCTGGCGCACGCCCGTGGATTTTTTCAGAAAAATCTTGTGCGTGCGATCTTCTGTGGAGAAGAGATTGGTGGACGTGCCTGTGCCTTCAGAGGTTCCAAGAACGAGATGGCCGCCGGGGCGAGTGGCGTAATGAAACAGGGAGATGACTTTGTTCTGAAGAACGGGCTCGAGGTAAATGAGCAGGTTGCGGCAGCAGATTAGGTCCATCTGGGAAAACGGGGGATCGTTGAGTACGTTGTGCTGGGCAAAGATGCACATGTCGCGAATGGTTTTGCTGATACGGTAGCCGCCTTCCACCTTGGTGAAAAATCGGCGGAGGCGTTCGGGCGAGACGTCGCCCTGGATATTCTCCGGGTAAACGCCGCTGCGGGCTTTGCCGATGCTGATTTCGCTGATGTCGGTCCCAAAAAACTGAATGTGGGTATGGGAAGCTTTGTCGCCGAGAGATTCGAGCAGGGCGATGGCGACGGAGTAGGTTTCTTCACCAGAAGCGCAACCCGGAGTCCAGATGCGGAGGCTGCCCTCGGGAGGGCGGGTTTTCGCGATAGCAGGGAACACGTGAGCCTTGAGGGCTTCGAACATCTTAGGGTTGCGGAAAAAACTGGTGACATTGATGAGCATGTCCTGGTAAAGAGCTTTGATTTCAGTGGGATTGCTCTGCAGATATTTCACATATTCGTCGATTTTTTCCATCTTGTGGACCACCATGCGGCGTTGAATGCGGCGCAGGATGGTGGTCTGGCGGTAATGCGTAAAATCCACGCCGGTGGTTTTGCGGAGAAGCTGAAAAACCAGGCTGAGGCCGGTATTTTCCGCGGGGGCAAGTTCCGGGCCCTGATCGCGGACAAGGTAAGGATGGCGCGCAATGCGGGCTAATTCGCGAGCGATGTTCTTCGGGGGCAGGATGTAATCGACGCACCCGGCGGCGACGGCGCTGCGGGGCATGCTGTCGTATTTGGCGGTGGCTTCATCCTGGGCGAAGGTGACACCGCCATGGGCTTGAATCTCGGCGAGGCCGGCGGTGCCGTCTGTTCCTGAACCGGACAGGATTACGCCGATGGCGCGATTGCCTTGTTCCTCGGCAAGAGCGCGCATGAAATGGTCAATGGACATATGAAGGGCTCGGGAGTCGCCGCGCGGTGCGAGCTGCAAGGTGTGATTGGAAATGGACATCGTGGCGTTGGGCGGAATGACGTAAACGTGGTTGGGCTCGACAGTCATGCCGTTGGTGACTTCCTTGACGCGCATGGCGGTTTTTTTGGAGAGAAGTTCAGTGAGCATGCTGTGATGCTCGGGATCGAGATGCTGAACGAGAACAAAGGCCATGCCCGTGTCGGTGGGAAGATTGCTGACGAGCTCGGTAAAAGCTTCGATTCCGCCCGCGGAGGCGCCGACGGCAGCGATCAACAAGTCGTTCTTGCGTTCCGGAAGCGAGGAATCCTCTTCCTTGGAAGAATTGCGTGCGTTATTACGCCCGGACGATTTCGATTTCATCTTCTCTCCATGTCGCCTGAACGGCTGGGAATTCACCCGGCAGGTGGAGAGCGTGTGGTGAAGAGCCGCTACGCGAGAAATAACGGAATCTCAACCGCTTGAGTCTCGGCCTTGGCTGCCAGGATGGACATGAGCCGATTCTAGTCTTTTCACCAAAGGCGAACAACTTAATTACTCATCCAGCGGGGAGAGGACACTGGCCGGAATTTCCGCGCCGTTACCGTTACCGGAGAAAACAGTTGCGCTGGACGGATCGGCGCGGAACTCCATGTCGAGGACCTCCGCAGCCCACTCGGCGAAATAATCGATCAGGGAGAGATCCCTTCGCCCGGGCAAATTCACATTCCGGTAATGGGTGGAGAGCATGCCCCAGATTCGCCCGGATTTGGCGATCAACGGAGTGGATTGGACGGAGCGAATGCCAGCATCCAGCAGGGCTTCGAGAGCGTCGGAGTGTGAAAAGATGGGGCTATTAGTGACATCAGGAACGACGACGCGGCGTGCAAATTTCAAAGCGGTGCCGCAGGCAGCCCGACCGGCATGAACGGAATTGAAAAATTTCAGGAAGGGTTCGTCAAATCCCCGGTGTACACGAATGACCAATTGGCGGGTGCGGGAATCGAAAAGCTGAATGTTGCCCATGTTCGCGCCGGTCCCTTCGACTGCGGCGTCGAGGATGGAGGACAGGAGATTGTCAGTGAACCGGCGGCGAAAGGCGCCGCGTTTGGCCAACTCTTCGATCTGCGCGTGGAGTTCCGCGCGCATGCTTTTCGTTTTTTCAACGGTCTGGTGCGCCTGGGACCACATGAAGCGGGCGCGCTCAAGCATGGACTTGGCTTGATCAAGACAGTGTTGTGCGTCCTCTATGGTGCAGGTGCGGACATAGACAGCCATGACTTTGCCGAGGGCCTTGCTGACGAATTTACGACAATCATGCGGGCGTGTCCATAACCTTGGTGAAGGGCAGACGCGGGATCGCCACCTGGAAAAGGTGAACGCTGCAGTATCCGAAGATTGGTTACCTTGCGACTGGGAGACTGACCGGTTGCTGGAGCCGGAATTCGAGCAACGTCTCCGATGGAATGGAAAGTTGCTCGCCCCTCCTGGTGGCCGAAACAGCGGTCCCAGCCCCAGCTCCAGCCAGCGCGCCGATTCCCGCGGCCCTTCCACCGCCGGCGATCCCACCAATGAGCGCACCGAGCCCCGCACCGCCAAAGACATTCCTCGCCGTGTTCGAGCCCTCACCGCCCCCTCGTATCGAGAGGTCGCTCGTGAGAAGCGGAAACGACGTGCCGTTGATCACAATGTCGGTTAGCTCCAAAGTGAGTTGTGAGCTCCCTGACATTCGACCGGCGGAGGATGCGGATATCAATTGGCCGAACACGGTCGACCCTCGCGGTGCGACAACCCTGTTATCCACCTGGAGATTAGTCTCCAGGCTGGCGGTAAACCGAAACCCGGCTCTCTGTCTGTTCGTATCAATCGAATCAACCGTGCGAACGAGAACACGCGTTCCAGCGGGGACAGTCACTCTATTCTGTGGAGCCGGAGAGGCGGCCGCCAATCCTAGGATAACTGTTGTGGCGAAAAGGATTGCCTTTGTCATTCTTTTCTCCTTATCCAGAGAATTAGGAACTCCCTCCGACGAGCGGCAAGGAGGAGTCAATCTGAAGATCAATGATCAGGAGCAACTGGTTTTCCACCTGAAGAAACCTGGCGGCAGTGATGCCACCCAGCGATTGTTTGACGCGGTCGTAATACTTTGCGAGCAGCTCGGAGCGCATTTTCCGATGCTCCATTGCGTTTTGTGCCAGTTCATGGGCCTTCTCATTCGTCAGCTGACTATAGTTGCGCGCGAATTCCTGGATGTTGGCAACTAACTGGTCGTTGATTTTTGTCAGCTCGGCATCGTACTCGGCGTAGATCGGCCAAAATTTGGCAGCGTCGGCCGCACTCAACTGCATGACAGCTCCCATGATTTGTGCTTTTTCCTGGCGTACATTGGAGCGAAGCAGCTCGATATATTCCTGAATATTCTTAGCCTGGGTGTCGCTCGAGGACTCTGCTGCGGATTGTCTCTCGGATTCGGCCGCCTGCGCGTTGTTTCGCGGGCCTGCGGCGGGAGGAAAAGCGAAAATAACCAAAAGCGGGAGCCAGCCTGCTGCCTTATTCATCATGTCGGTTCTCCATTGACATCGTGAAGCTTTCTTTCGCGGGCTTGGACCTCTTCGGTGCAAGGCCCAAGTCTAAGCCGAAGGAATCGCAGCGCCGAGGATCGGGCGCGTCACTGGCCATAAACGACCTCTTTCACTGAACGTGCGACAGGCACACTACGAATACAAAACAGGACGCTATCGGACGTTTTCGGCCATCAAAACCATCTGCGCTGCGTGTCGACACACAACTCGCCTAAGCCGGGCCGGTATGACGCAATCCGCAGAACTGTAGCAGGGGCGTTGTGTCGTTGTGTTAGTCTTGCGCTAAAGTCGTTGGTTCTGGCCTCTGTCAATTTGACTTCGGCCTCTAGGGCCTTCACGGCTGAACGAGCCAAACGCAATGGCGGATGTTTCTCCATCTTTACCAAGTAGGGAGGTCACTCTATGCCGCGAAAAGAGATCCTCGACAGCACCCAGAAGTACACTCAGCCATTCCGCGTCACAAAAGGCGAGGGCTTTCAGCTGAAGAACTATGATCCCGGCGACACCTGCGGGCTGAAGGTGGACAAGGGCGAGGCGTCTGAACTCCTGCAACAAGGCACCGAGTGGCTCGCACAAGAGCAGGACATGCTTTACGCCCAGGATCGCTGGTCGCTGCTGCTCGTCTTCCAGGCGATGGATGCCGCGGGCAAGGACAACACGATCAAGCACGTCATGTCGGGCGTGAATCCGCAGGGCTGCCAGGTTTTCTCGTTCAAGCAGCCCTCAGAAGAGGATCTCG